>Ga0233449_1000355_pt1 | contig 57750 bp, 59 predicted proteins | sample SI_124_October20_FD_183012 | JGI IMG/M metagenome (GOLD analysis project Ga0233449, IMG submission 183012) | Seawater microbial communities from Saanich Inlet, British Columbia, Canada - SI_124_October2016_200_MG | ecosystem: Environmental > Aquatic > Marine > Inlet | place: Canada: British...
GAAAAGCCATGGTCAAAATGTCTGAATTGGAAATCCGCGACTATATGATGGCTTTATTCAAACCAAACATTCCTCGGAAACCGTTGATAGAGTTGGTGTTATGAAAAGAGTCGGGTACTGTGGAGTTCGCCATAGGGTGGCCTACACCCTGATGCGACCCGCCTTGCCTTCAGGCCCTGGTGCTTAGGCTGAGGTGTTCACCTGATCGCCAGCTTCACTGTCACCTTCTGACGGTGCGACTTCGCCAGCTTTGGAGACGCCAACCATGGCCGGGCGCAGCAAACGCTCACCGATGACGTATCCAGCCTGAATCACCTGCACAACCGTGCCCGGGGTATGTTCTGCATCCGGGACCTCGAACATGGCCTGATGCAGATTGTGATCAAACTTTTCGCCCATGGGCTCAACGGCCTTGATACCATGACGATGCATGGTGGCAAGCAGTTCGCGTTCGGTCATTTCGATGCCCTGAACCAGACTGGCCATGGCATCATCGCCTTCGCCTGAACCTTCGGGGGCGGCATCAATAGCCCGGCGCATGTTGTCGCCAACATTCAGCATATCGCGGGCAAAATTTGCGATCGAATATTTGGTGGCATCTTCTTTTTCACGGGTCGATCGCCGACGCAGATTTTGTGTTTCAGCCATGGCCCGCAGCAGCTGGTCTTTCAGATCAGCAATTTGTTGCTCCGCGGCTTCCAGCGGGGAAGCAGCGACTTCGCCATCAGGAAAATTTTCAACCTGGGCTTCTTCACTTTCGCTGGTCGCAACCACTTCAACTTCATTTTCGGCAGCTGCGTCCTGAGCGGTTTCCGGCTCATCCTCACGCGGCGTGTCATTGCTGTTGTCGGTCATGGGTCTTCCTTGTCTGGTATGGGCATTCCTGATAACACGCTATGTAGTCAATAACCTGCTAACCTACAAGGCGGCCAATTAATTTGGCTGTGTAATCCACCATGGGAATGATGCGGGCATAGTTCAGCCGCGTGGGGCCAATGACACCGATGGCACCAACAATATTGTTGGACCCGTCCGAATAGGGCGCCACGATCAGGGAACTGCCGGACATATTAAAAAGGTGGTTCTCGGAACCAATATATATGCGCACACCTTCTGCGCCTTCTGTCAGTTCCAACACCCGGACCAGTTCATTGCTGGTTTCCAGAATTTCAAACAAATCCCGAATGCGATCCAGGTCTTCCGTCGCTTTAACGTCATCCAGCAATTTGTGTTGCCCGCGCACGATCAAGGTGCCGCGGCCATCGCCGTCAGACCAGGTGGCAAGACCCGTTTCAATGACCCGTGCGGCAAGGTCATCCAGTTCCGATTGCCTCGAATCAAGTTCGTCGAGAATGCTTTGCCTGGCTTCTCCCAGCGTGCGGCCAGTTAATCGTGTGCTGAGGTAATTGCTGGCCTGGGTCAGAGCAGAAGGCGGCAGGTCAGGCGGCGTTTGGATCACCCGATTTTCAACCGATCCATCCGCCGCCACCAATATGACCAATGCTTTGCCCGGCGACAGGCTGACAAATTCAACCTGGCGCAAGGGTGCTTCAATTTTGGGGGCAACGACCAGACCAGTGCAGTGGGACAAGCCGGCCAGCACGTCCGTGGCCCGACCCAGGGCTTCTTCAACGCTTTGCCCATCGGCCGCACAGCGGGCACGAATATCAGCCCGTTCCTGTTCCGTCAGATTGCCTAGCTCCAGCAAGCCATCGACAAAAAAGCGCAGGCCCACTTCCGTGGGCAAACGCCCGGCCGACGTATGGGGTGAATACAATAACCCGGCATGTTCCAGATCGGCCATGACGTTACGAATGGATGCCGGTGACAGCTGCTCACTGAGGCGGTCCGCAAGGGTGCGCGAGCCAATAGGCGCACCGGTTTCCACATAGGCATCAATAATATGGCGAAAGATTTCGCGGGAACGGTCATTCAGGTCTTTGATCATGGGATAAATGTAGGTAGACCTGCCATAGGCGTCAACGGCGGCGTCGATGTCGCTTTGGATAGTCCCCGGCGTCTAAAGACACGTAATTACTGGACCTGAAGCAATTCAGTGGCTAGAACCCACCCCAGTTCATTTTTCAAGGAGACCGACATGCGCCCCTCAGGCCGCAGCAACAACGAATTACGTGCCATCACCCTGGAACCCGGCTTCAGTAAATATGCCGAAGGTTCATGCCTGGCGCGCTTTGGCGACACCCACGTTCTGTGCAACGCCAGTGTTGACGAACGCGTGCCGCCATGGATGCGCAATTCCGGCAAAGGCTGGGTGACAGCTGAATACGGCATGCTGCCCCGGTCAACACACGAACGCTCAAATCGGGAAGCCGCCCGCGGCAAACAATCCGGTCGCACGCAGGAAATTCAGCGTTTGATCGGCCGTTCACTTCGTTCCATTACCGATCTGAAGTCCCTGGGCGAACGCCAGATCAAGGTCGACTGCGATGTCATTCAGGCCGATGGCGGTACCCGCACAGCATCAATCACAGGCGCATATGTTGCCTTGCACATTGCCCTGGCGAAGCTGGTTGCCGATGGTACCCTGAAAAATATTCCCCTGACGGACCAGGTCGTGGCGGTTTCCTGCGGTATTTATAAGGATACATCTGTGCTGGATCTGGATTACCCGGAAGACAGCAACGCCCAGACGGACGCCAACTTTGTCCTGACGGGCACTGGCAACATTATCGAAATCCAGGGCACCGCCGAAGAAAGCCCCTTCAGTCGCGCCCAGTTCCTCGAATTGCTGGACCTGGCCGAACATGGTGGAACCCAACTGGCCGCGGCCCAGCGCAGCGCCCTTGGTCTGGAATAGGTAGCCGCCCTTATGTCACGAAAGTTCACCGGTCATAAATTGATCGTCGCAACCCATAATGCAGGCAAGGTTGTCGAGATCGCCGCCTTGCTTGAGCCGCTGGGTATCGAGACGGTCTCTGCCAGTGAACTGGGTTTGCCAGAACCAGAAGAAACCGGCCTGACCTTTAAAGCCAACGCTGAATTAAAAGCCCTGGCGGCTGCAACGGCAGCGAACCTGCCGGCCCTGGCTGATGACTCTGGCTTGGCGGTCGCGGCTTTGGATGGTGACCCTGGCATATATTCTGCCCGTTGGGCGGAAACGGACAATGGTCGGGACTTTGGCTTTGCCATGCAAACAGTGGAAGACCAGCTGCAGGCCCGGGGGGCCACCACAGCAGACAAGCGCGGCGCCTTTTTCGTTGCCGCCCTGACCCTGGCCTGGCCGGACGGGCATACGGAAACTTTTGAATCCCATTTCCATGGCACCCTGGTCTGGCCACCACGCGGTGACAATGGTTTTGGATACGATCCTGTATTTCTGCCCGAAGGTTATAGCCAGACTTGCGGTGAAATGGAGCCGGAGCAAAAGCATGCCATAAGCCATCGCGCCATGGCTTTTGCCCAACTTTTGCCCGCCTGTTTTGAAGCCTGAACCAACGACCAAGGATTCAAGCGCCAAAGGGCTGGCCATCTACGTCCACTGGCCTTTTTGCCTCGCCAAATGCCCCTACTGTGATTTCAACAGTCACGTGCGCGATGACCTGGGCGAGCTGGATCAATCGGCCTGGACGGCAGCCTATATCAAAGATCTGCGACATGATCTGGTCCGGCTGAAAAAAGATACCGGCCCCGCAACAAGCCTCTTTTTTGGGGGCGGCACACCGTCATTAATGACAGGCAAAACTGTCGCCGCCATCATCGACGACGTTGAAAACAGTCTTGGCTTTTCTGCAGATGCCGAGATCACTCTGGAAGCCAATCCAACCTCTGTCGAAGCGACTCGCTTTCGGGATTATGTCAGTGCCGGGGTAAACCGTTTTTCCCTGGGCGTGCAAGCCTTGCGCGATGATGACTTGAAAGCCCTGGGACGTCAGCATTCTGTTGCCGAGGCGCTGGCAGCGGTCGAAGTTGCGCGGCGTCATTGCGAGAATATTTCCTTCGATTTGATTTATGCCAGGTCTGGCCAAAAGCTGGCGGACTGGCAAATCGAACTGAACGAGGCCCTGGAGTTCGCGCCCACACATTTGTCGCTTTATCAGCTAACTATCGAACGTGGTACCCGGTTTTTTGAACGCTGGAAACAGGGTGACTTGATCTTGCCGGACGAGGACCTGGCGTCAAACATGTTTGATTTGACCAATGCGGCTTGTGCTTCGCAGGGTCTCGCAGCCTATGAAGTTTCAAATTATGCCAGGCCAGGTTTTGAAAGCCGACATAATATAAGCTACTGGCAATCTGACCCTTATATCGGCATCGGACCAGGTGCCCATGGACGCCTGGATTGTGATCAGGGACGACTGGCCACGACACGCTTGCGCAGTCCGGAAAAATGGCTTGGCCAGATCGCGAAAGCAGATCACGGCCTTGAATCTGACGACGTCGTAAGTGGCGATATGCTGGTCGCCGAAGTTCTGATGATGGGCTTGCGCCTGATGTCAGGACTGACCGAAACAAGGTTCAAATCACTGACCGGCAAAACATTTGCTCAAGCCTTACCCGCAGAGCACCTGGATGATCTGATTGATGGCGGGTTTGTAACGCTGGACAACAATGTACTGGCAGCAACGGCCCAGGGTCGCAACGTGCTCAATGTCGTAACTGAAAAGTTACTGACTTAACAAAGAAATTAGCTGCCCGGTTTGTCGAAGGTCGTCGGGGCCGGATCAATGACTTTCAGGCCCCGGCTGCCGACTTCAATGATCGCCAGGCCGCGTTCTGCCAGGCCGTCCGGATTAAACCGGAACAAACCATCCGCGCCTGCAAAACCATCGCGGTCGGTCAGGGAAGCCGCAGAAAAATCTGCCCGCTTGCTTTCATTCATGGCCAGCACCGACACTAACGCTGTTGCATCATATGCCAGGCTGCTGATCCGGGGCGCGCGATAACCATATGCCGCTTCAAAGCGTTGCATAAAAACACGTGACGTATCCGGATCAGGTCCGGCAAACCAGCCACCCACCAACGCCGGTTCACGGCCCAGGGTTTCATCGTCCCAAAGGCCGGTGCCCAGGAATTGCACTCGCGAAGTATCAACATCATAGTAGGGCAATAACGGCGCCACTGTGCGAAGCCCGGCACCGCCATCTGGAATCATGACAGCGTCAAAATCGACGTCGCCCAGCGTCTCGGCATTTTCCAGCGACTTCAATTCGGCGAGAGCTTCTTCGCTGCCATCTTCTTCCAGCTCCAAACGTCGAGCCTGAAGGGCTGCCTTGCGACTATCATACAAAGCCAGACTGCGGGCCGGGTCCACGACTTCTGGCTCATAAGGATCGTACCGTTCGACCCGCACCAGTTCAGCCCCGTTTTCGGAAACCGCCTGGCCCAGAGAATTGACCACGTCATCCCCATAATTTGTGGCAGGTGCCAAAGCCGCAAATCTGTAATGACCCTGCTCGCGGGCAAATGCAACCACCCGTTCGACCTGGCGTCGTGACGTGAACCCCATCAGATAAACACCATTGCCTGCAACGGCGGTATCCGTGGAAAAGGCCACAATATTGATCTCGCGGTTTCGCGCCGGGATGGCGGCACCTCGTACGGCATGGCTGAAAACCGGACCGAGAATTATCTCCGCCCCTTCGCCCAAAACTTCTTCCGCTGCTTTTTGTGCGCCCGCTGATGTACCTTGTGTATCGCGTGGCATCAGAGTCACATGGTCCGGTGCGATGTCAAACAAGGCGAGCTGGGCTGCATTCAGCATTGCTTTACCCAAGGCCTTTTCCGGCCCGCTTAAGGGTAACAATAGCGCCACCCTGACAGGCCCGGTCAAAACCGGAGCGATCAGCTTTGGAGCTTCGACGACAGCCGGCGGTAGTGGTAGTGGGGGGGGTGGGGGAATAATAACGACTTTACGCGAATTTTCCAAAGCGGTTCGGGCTTCTTCGGCACGTCGTCTTTCTTCCTGTTCACGCAGGGCACGGGCGATTTTGGCGGGGTCCTCTGCGGCCTGTTTCTCCTTGTCGATTACAGGCGCAGCGACCGGTTCTTTTTCTTCTCCAAACAAACCAAATTTGCCACTCATGGAGCCGTCTGCGCAGGATGTCAGGGCAAACAACGTCAAAAGACACAAACCACGGATAGCGGCACCGATTGCCTGGCTGGAATAATTCCTGGTCTCTTTGTTTATAATTGGTCGCGCACGCACTATAAGGACTCCGGACTGAATGGTCGCTAAGGTAGCGATAATGACGGGTCAAGTAAACGGAGCAGCCTTTTGCAAAGCGGCCTCTATATCGTAGCCACACCGATTGGCAATATGGGTGATATGACTGCCCGCGGCGTGGAGGTATTGTCGCTCGCAAATGCTGTTGCTTGCGAAGATACCCGTATCACCGGCAAGCTCATGCACTATCACGGCTTGTCTTCACAGCTTGTTCGTTATGACGAACATAGTGCACCGCGATCCCGCCCTGGCCTGATCAAACGCTTGCTGGCAGGTGAAATTGTGGCTTTGGTCTCTGACGCCGGCACACCCCTTGTTTCGGACCCTGGCTATAAACTGGTCCGCGAAGCAGTTGACGCGGGCATCCCGGTTTATCCCTTGCCTGGCGCCAGTTCTGTCCTGGCCGCCCTGGCCGTTGCCGGCCTGCCCAGCGACCGCTTCCTGTTTGCCGGATTTTTGCCGCCCAAGCAGGCCGCCCGTCGCAGTGAACTCAATGACCTTGGCAAAATCAAGGCAACACTTGTTTTTCTTGAGTCCGCGAAACGTCTGGCGGCGTCATTAGCTGATATGGCCGTTGTCCTGGGCGACCGCCAGGTTGCGGTCTGTCGGGAGTTGACCAAACTCTATGAGGAAACCAGGCGCGGCAGCTTGCCGGAACTGGCAGCCCACTATGCCGAGGCGGGCGCGCCCAAGGGCGAGATCGTCCTTGTCGTTGGCCCACCGACCGGCAATCACCAGGAAATTGACATTGACGCGGCCTTGACAGAACTTCTGGCTGATCATTCCGTCAAGGAAGCAACGGCGATGGTTGCGGCAAAGACCGGCAAACCAAAACGCGAGGTTTATGCCCGTGCCCTTGTTCTGAAAGGCCCGGCAAAATCGTAACCGCCCCTGCCAAAAAAGTTACAAGGAAAGCCGCCCGGCAAAAAGCAGAACGGCGGGGCCATCGCGCCGAATCAATTGCCGTTTGGTTGTTGCGGTTGCAAGGATTTCGTATCCTGGCGCGTCGCTACAAATCTCCGGCAGGCGAAATTGATCTTGTCGCCCGGCGATTTGGCCTTCTGGTTTTTGTTGAAGTGAAGGCCCGCGCCAATACAGCCGACGCCGCCTGGTCAATTACACCGCATCAACAAAAGCGCATCCGCCGGTCAGGTGAACATTTTTTGGCCACAAACCCGGCTTATCAAAACGATCATATTCGCTTTGATGCCATATTGGTCAGACCCTTTGCATGGCCGACATTTGTAAGAAATGCCTGGTAAAGTCATGGGGTTAAAATCTGTCACACAGAACCATATGTTTTGTTCGAGATCGACTTTTTGTTGATTTGGCGTAACCGTTGGTTCAAATGACGCCATCCTGGCCTATAATGCGCTTAATAGAACGGGGTATCTGGCCCCTGGGGAAATGCAAGATGCAAAAACGAGGGGACACATGAAGATGAACGCTCATCTATCGACGACCCGGATCATCACCGCCGGTTTAATGGTCGCTGCGGCGCTGGCGCTGTCCGGCTGTGGGGCTGGCATGCTTGTCGGGGCGGGTGCCACAGCGGGTGTTGCTGTTGCCCAGGAACGATCTGTCGGTGATGCCGTCGATGACGCGGGGATCGAACTTCAGATCAGCGAAGCGCTGCTGAAAGACAGTGAAGTCTTGTTTCGCAAAGTGGATGTTGAAGCTCTGGAAGGCAGAGTTTTGTTGACCGGCAATGTCTCTGTCGCTGATGACCGGGTAAAAGTGGCACGCATCGCGTGGAAAGTAGAAGGCGTCAAAGAAGTCCTGAACGAATTACAAATCACCAATCGCGGCAGCATTGTCGACTATCTGAAAGACGGCAAGATCACGACGCAGTTGCGTTATCTGATGCTGAGAGACAGGGAGATTTCCGATATCAATTTCACTGTCGAAACCGTCAACGGCACTGTGTATTTGCTGGGCCTGGCGCAGAACCAGGCCGAACTGGACAAGCTGACCAACCACGCCCGCAACATCAATGGCGTCGTCAAGGTGATCAGCCATGTGCGCCTGAAAAACGATCCGCGGCGAAAATAAGATTTCAAAATTATTCTTTTCTGATCGTTCAATCCCGTAACAGTGAGGTAACCAGCCCGGCACGATGAGTCTTCAAGTTGCAATTCAAATGGACCCGATTGAGAGCGTCGATATCGACGGGGACAGCACCTTTGTCATGGCCCTTGAGGCACAAAAGCGTGGCTACAAACTCTGGCACTATGAAACCCGCGATCTGAGCATGGTATCAGGCAAGATTATTGCCCGCGCCCGGCCACTGGAAGTTCGCCGCGAGCATAACAATCACTATACCTTGGGCGAGGCACAACTGGTTGACTTGCGCGATGTAGACGTTGTCTTGATGCGCCAGGACCCGCCCTTTGATATGGCCTATATCACGGCAACTCATTTGTTGGAGCATATCCACCCGGACACACTGGTCGTGAACGACCCTGTCGAAGTTCGCAATGCGCCGGAAAAATTGTTTGTGACACATTTTGATGGCCTGCTGCCGCCAACACTGATCACATCAGACCCCCTTCAGATCACTGACTTTCGGGAAGAATATAAGGACATTATCGTCAAGCCCCTGTACGGCAATGGCGGCGCGGGTGTTTTTCATCTTAAGCCCGGAGACGAAAACCTTCATTCCCTGATCGAAATGTTTACCGAAATGTATCGTGAACCCATCATCGTGCAGCAATATTTGCCAGATGTGCGGGCAGGTGACAAACGAATTATTTTGATCGACGGCGAACCTGCCGGTGCCATCAACCGGGTACCAAAAGAGGGCGAGGCGCGGTCAAATATGCATGCCGGAGGCCGGCCTGAACAGTCGGATCTAACCAAACGTGAACAGGAAATCTGTGAAATGATCGGACCAACCTTGCGCGAGAAAGGGTTGATCTTTGTGGGAATTGATGTGATCGGAGATCACCTGACCGAGATCAATGTCACCTCGCCTACCGGTTTGCAGGAGATTAATCGCTTTGATGGCAGCTGCCTGGAAGCAGGTATCTGGGACGCCATAGAACGTCGTTTATAGGAACTCCGTCGCTTATTAGAATAATGACGTTTGCGGTTTAGACCCAATCGGTCTCGCAATCTGGCTGTGATCAGGCGGAAAGAGCACCTGGCTGCTTCACACTCAACCACACCAAGGCATCATCGCGCGTCGCAAAGACATTGATCGTCTGCAGGTTACTTGATTGATCTGCAAGTGCAGCTGACATTCGGGCGAACATGACCTGGCCCCTGTCATCAACGACAATTGCACTTTTGGCATTTTTTCTGCCCAATGAGCGACGTTCAGCCACTGCAAAAACTTCAATAATACCTTCCAAAGAAACGTCAAGGGTGTGGACATCAGTCAGGTCCGTCAAAACCGGAATCGCGGATGCATAGTCAGCATCCTTGAGCCATTCTTCATATATCTGCAATAATTCGGCGGTTGTCAGCACACCGCTGGCCCGGATATCAACAAACAGAAGTTCTTTATCAATGTGGTAATCTACAGGCATAGCCGTTCCTCTAACGCAATCATTTCCCGATTGGTTCGTTCTGCGATTATGCAACTCTAAATAAATTGTGCCGAAGGAGTCGACTCATTATTTACCTTAGGCAAAAATATCATTCACATTCAGTAAGTTAATATTGCTATTGAAAACAACGGAGAATTTGTCGCGATGACAGCCAAACCGCGTGCACGTGACCTTGGCTTGCCGTTTATGGGCACGCCGGGACCTGACAACGCCTTGACGGATGTGCCTGGCGTTCTGGTCGGTTATTCAACAATTGTGGATGGAGAAGGGGCGCTTGAAGTCGGCAAGGGACCTATTAGAACAGGCGTGACTGCTATATTGCCTAAGGGTCGCCAGGATCGGCAAAAACCGGTTTGGGCTGGCCACTATAATCTGAACGGCAACGGGGAAATGACTGGCACCCACTGGATCAACGAGGCCGGTTATTTCACCAGTCCCATTTGCATCACCAATACCCACAGCATCGGCATGGTGCACCATGCGGTAACAGGCTGGATGTCACGACAGTATCCTGCAGATTTTGTCGATGCCCACGCCTGGGCCATGCCGGTCGTCGCGGAAACCTATGACGGCCCGGCCAATGATATCAATGGTCGCCATGTGACCGAAGACCATGCGCTTGAAGCGATCGAATCTGCCCGCAATGGACGTCCCCAAGAGGGCAACGTTGGCGGCGGTACGGGCATGATGACCTATGAATTCAAGGGCGGTACTGGCACTTCGTCCAGGCAGGTGACAATAGCCGGCAATAGCTGGATAGTCGGGGCGCAGGTTCAGTCCAATTTCGGGGTCCGTCATCAACTGAGTATTCTGGGGGTGCCCGTCGGGCAGGAAATTACCGACAAGGCTCATTTTAGTGAAATGGGAGAATCCGAACAGGGGTCGATCATTGTCGTGATCGGTACAGATGCTCCTCTGTTACCAAACCAGTTGCGCCGTCTGGCCAAAAGAGGGGCCCTTGGCATCGCACGCACAGGGTCATCAGGGGGGCATTATTCGGGCGATATCATTCTGGCTTTTTCGGTCGCCAATGACCGTGATATCAATCGCCGGAATGCAGAGACCCCCTCTGTTCTGCAAAACATGACCTGCCTTGATGATCATTACCTGGACGCCATCTATGAAGCCGCTGTGCAGTCCGTTGAAGAGGCCATCATCAACGCACTGGTCGCCGCCGAAACCGTGCCGCTTGTTAAACCTGCGGGCAAATCATGGCATAAGCTGGACCATCAAAAACTGCGTGAGGTCATGGCGAAGTACAATCGACTGAATGATCAGAGCGTTTTCGGTTAAACCGGATTCGCCCTGGCAGAACGATTGACTTCACCACAACATAGCATTTTGACACTTCTTCACGCTGCTTGGTTCACGCTGCCTGGCGGACTTCCTTCAGATAGCCAAGCATTGTGTCGGCATCGGACACTTCAAACGGGTCGGTTGGACAATTGTCAGCAAACCCGTCTTCGACAAACATTTTGCTGATCTGGCCATCTTCCACAAGCATGGAATAACGCCAGCTGCGCATGCCAAACCCAAGATTGGATTTATCAACCAGCATGCCCATTTTGCGGCTGAACTCACCTGTGCCGTCCGGCAACAAGAATACATTTTCAGCCTTTTGCGAAAGACCCCACTGGTGCATGACGAAGGCATCATTGACTGACAAGCACACGATCTGATCAATGCCTTGCGCCCGAAAATCTTCATACAGCTCTTCAAAACGTGGCAGATGGCTTGTCGAACAAGTTGGCGTAAACGCACCCGGCAGGGAAAATACAACAACGCGCTTGCCCTTGAATATTTCTGCGCTGGTCAGGTCTTTCCATTCAAAAGGGTTTGGGCCTTCGAGGGCGTCGTTGCGAACACGGGTTTTGAAAGTGACTTCGGGGACAGATTGCATTGTCTTCTCCTGTTGGGATGGATGTGTGTGCCTGAAACAGAAGATATGTTTCTCATCTTAATTTGTAAAATGAGTAATACTTGCTATATTAAGTGATAAAATCACTTAAAAGATTTATCCGATGAAGCCTGAACCAACTATTCGACAACTGCGTCATTTCCTCAGCCTGGCACAACATTGTCATTTCAGTCGAGCCGCCGAAGTCTGCCTGATTACACAATCTTCCCTCAGCGCCAGTATCAGGGAACTGGAATCAGTGCTGGACTGCCAGTTGTTTGAACGCACCAAACGAACGGTCTTGTTGACGCCTATGGGCCGCGATCTGGTCGGAATGGCGAAGGGTATTGTGGCGGACCTGGATGACCTGACGGAACATGCCAGGGGGGGAGGGCTGCCTCTGACGGGTGAATTGACCATGGGTGTCATCCCGACCATCGGACCCTTTTTGCTGCCCCGCGTGCTGCCTGGGTTGAGGAAAGACTATCCCGATCTAAAGCTTTTTCTGCGAGAGGAAAAGTCTGCTTCTTTGCTGCAGCTATTGTCGGAAGGAGCACTCGATCTGGCCTTGATCGCCCTGCCCTACAATACAGATGGCTTTGAAACCCTCGCTGTCGCGGATGACTCATTCCTCGCGGTCTTCCCGCGTGGCCATGATCTTTCGGACTTCGAAACCATGACACCAGCACGCCTGAAAAAGTTTGATCTCCTGACTCTGGAAAGTGGGAACTGTCTAACTGACCAAACCCTGGCCATGCGAAGACCCGGAACCGAAGGGGCAGCAAACAGGTTCCAGGCGACCAGCCTTCATACCCTGGTACAGATGGTCGACAATGGATTGGGGCTGACAGTACTGCCAAAGATGGCGGTTGATACAGGTATCCTGCGCGGCCTGAAACTCGATTTTCGACCTTTTTCCAGCCCCCATGCGTCACGTCACATAGCCCTTGCCTGGCGTAAATCTTCCAGGCGCGCCAAAGAGTTTCGTCTGCTGGGCGAGCATTTGAGGGACGAACTGGCGACGCCGCTGCGATAAAACAGCTCTGGTCCCTGCATACACAAGAATGAAGGGCTGGATCAACTGGCCCGAAGTTTGAAACAGGGTTGGTTAACATGGTTGCACGGATCAATACGGTCGCCTTTCAGGGCGTCGAGGTCATTGATGTGGATGTTCAGGTACATCTCGGGCCAGGGCTTCCGGCCTTCACGATTGTCGGATTACCGGACAAGGCGGTCGCGGAAAGCCGCGAACGGGTACGCAGCGCTTTGACGGCCATCGGTCTCGCCCTGCCACCCAAAAGAATTACCGTTAACCTGGCCCCGGCGGACGTTCTGAAAGAAGGCAGTCACTTTGATCTGCCCATTGCCCTTGGCCTGTTGGCCGCAATGGATGTTTTGCCCGCCGATGAAGTCGCCGGGTATTCGGTCCTGGGGGAGCTGGCGCTGGATGGTGCGGTTGCCCCGGTAGCCGGCGTACTACCTGCTGCTGTTGCTGCAACGGCAGCTGGACGTGGTCTGATCTGCCCCGCCGCCAGTGGTGGTGAAGCGGCCTGGGCCGGGGATCTGGAAGTTCTGGCCGCCGGTTCCCTGTTGGCCCTGGTCAACCACTTCAAAGGCACGCAGGTTCTGTCACCACCAGAACCAATGATGGCAGAAGAACAAAGAAATTTTCTGGATCTAAAAGATATTCGTGGTCAGGAAACAGCCAAACGAGCCCTGGAAGTAGCCGCCGCGGGTGGCCATAACATGCGCATGACCGGACCACCCGGTGCCGGAAAATCCATGCTGGCGGCACGACTGCCGGGCATTCTGCCAGAAATGACCCCGACAGAAATGTTGGAAGTCAGCATGATCCAGAGCGTTGCGGGATTGCTGACGGAAACCGGCCTGACGCGCGTCCGGCCCTTTCGCGATCCCCACCAGACGGCTTCGACACCGGCCATGGTCGGCGGTGGCACACGGGCCAAGCCAGGCGAGATTTCCCTGGCCCATAATGGCGTTTTGTTTCTGGACGAGCTGCCGGAGTTTCCCAGACCGGTACTTGAAAGTTTACGCCAGCCCCTGGAAACAGGCCGTGTCAGTGTTGCCCGCGTCAACAATCATGTCACCTATCCGGCCCGCTTCCAGTTGATTGCCGCCATGAACCCCTGTCGCTGTGGTCACCTATCGGACCCAGGGCTTGCCTGCAGCCGGGCGCCAAAATGTGCCACCGACTATCAGGCAAAAATATCAGGGCCCCTACTGGATCGCATCGATATTCATATTGACGTGCCGGCCGTGGAGATCGCCGACTTGACCTTGCCACCAGCTGCCGAAGGCACGGCGGAAGTTGCCCTTCGGGTTGCCAATGCCCGAAACATACAGAATAAAAGATATGCTGACTTTGGTGTCGCGGACGCAGTCAGAAGCAATTCAGATGTGGATGGTGCCTTGCTTGCAGAAGTCGCTTCTCCCGATGAAGCCGGACGCGATTTGCTGACCAGCGCTGCCGAGGCCATGCGCCTGTCAGCGCGGGGCCACAACCGTGTCCTGCGGGTGGCCCGCACACTGGCAGACCTGGAAGGTGGCAGCAAAATCAGTCGCCTGCACATTGCCGAGGCCTTGTCATATCGCCGGTTGGGCTTGCAGCAAAGGTAAAAGGCTTAATCGTGACGCAGGGCTTCGATAGGGTCGAGGCGGGAAGCCTTCAGGGCCGGGTAATAGCCGAAAAACACACCTACGGCAGCTGAAAAAACAATCGCAAGAACCACTGACCAGAGCGAAAAGATCAGCGGCCAACCTGCTACTTTCGCTGCCAGCACGGAACCACCAGCACCCAAAGCGATACCGATTATGCCGCCGATCAGGGACAGGGCAACGGCTTCAATCACAAACTGGATCATGATGTCCCGGCCTCTTGCACCCACAGCCATGCGCAGGCCAATTTCACGGGTTCGCTCTGTTACCGAAACCAGCATGATGTTCATGATACCAATACCGCCGACAATCAGCGATACACCGGCCACAGCCGCCAACAGATAAGCCATGGTGCGCTGGGAGCTTGCCCTGGCCTCCAGAATTGAGGCGATATTGCGGACCGTAAAGTCGTCGCGTTGTCCGGGCTGAATTCGGTGGCGGACGCGCAACAATTCCTTTGCTTGACGCTCTGCCTCCCGGATCAAATCTCCACGGGCAGCCTTCAGGGTAATGGCGCCAACAAACTTGCCCCGCAGGCGGGCGCCACCCAATATCCTTTTTTTCGCGGTCGACAGCGGCACAAACACAACATCATCCTGATCAGATCCCATGGGGGTTTGGCCCTTTTCTGCCATTAAGCCGATCACCGTAAACGGCACTCGCTTGATGCGGATCGTCTGGCCAAGAGGAGAGTTCCCGGCAAAAACATTATCGACAATGGACTGGCCAACGATTGCGACCTTGGCCGCTGATCTTTCATCTGCCGGGCTGAAGTTACGGCCCGATGCGACAACCCATTCCCGGGCCTCAAGATATCCTGTGTTGGCACCATAGATCGTGGTGAACCAGTTCGTATTGCCAAAAATCACCTGACCCGTACCCCTGACATTGGCGGCGGCAATGGCGATGGCTGGCAGTTCCTGTTGCAGCGCCCTTGCATCATCTTCTGTCAGTGAAAAGCGGGAACCAGCCCCTCCACGGACGCCGCCAGCCGTGCTTGATCCGTTCAACACAATCAGGATATTGGCCCCCAGACTCTGGATCACAGACTGCACGCGTTGTTCGGCCCCGGCCCCGACAGAAACCATAGCGATCACCGAAGCGACGCCGATGACGATTCCCAGCGTGGTGAGGGCTGTACGCAAAATATTGGCGCGCAAACTGTCGAAAGCGGCCAGCACCCAATCCAGCGGCCTCATGGCGAGTCCACCCGGTATTCAGCAAGCATGGCTTTGGCGTCTGCCCGGTCGGTCAGGAACCTGTCCTCCAGCAGAAGGCCGTCGCGGAAGTTAAGAATACGTTTGGCGAAACGGGCAACTTCTTGTTCATGGGTGACAACAACAACTGTGATACCGCTATCATTCAAGGCCTGAAACAAGGCCATGATTTCGATGCTGGTCTGACTGTCCAGCGCACCTGTTGGTTCATCCGCCAGCAACAAAACAGGGTCATTGACCATGGCACGGGCAATGGCGACACGCTGCATCTGGCCACCGGAAAGCTGTGTCGGCAGGTGACCAGCCCTGTCGGCCAGACCGACATCAGCCAGTGCTTTTTCAGCCCGGATAACGCGGTCGGCTCCCGCCGTTCCGCCATACATCAACGGCAGTTCAACATTCTTGCAGGCGCTGGCGCGGGACAGCAAATTGAAAGACTGGAATACAAATCCGATTTTTCGATTGCGGATTTCCGCCAGGGCATCCCGCGCAAGCTCCGAGACATTGACTCCGTCCAGCACATAGGTCCCGCTTGTCGGTGTATCCAGGCAACCCAGCAAATGCATACAGGTAGATTTGCCGGAACCAGACGGTCCCATGATGGCAACAAATTCACCGCGATCAAGATTGAAATCCACACCGCGCAACGCCCGCACTGTATGTTCGCCCATGGGATAGTTTCGCCCAAGGCCCGTCACCTGTATAATCGAATCCGTCATGCCAGTTTTATCATGTCAGGGCTATTTCTTGCGAACCGCGATGCCAACGATAACTTCTGCACCTTCAGTCAGGTCGCCACGGATGACTTCAGCATGACTGCCATCGGACAATCCGGCGACAATATTTATGGCTTGCGGATCACCGTTCTCGCCGGACAACCAAACCGTTGCTTTGCGGCGGTTGCTGGCCGCTGCCTCGGCCAGAATCAACCTGTATTTTGCAGCTTGGTCTTCGTTTAACAAGGCAGCAATCCGGCGGCGCGACTGGCTGCGTAAATTCCTGATGGCCTCCGGTATTTCATCCGGCGACATGCCGCCTTGCCGCAAACCCCGGATCGACAGACCTGTTTCCCGGAAAACACCACCAACTGCTGAACGCTGCTCAGCTGTCAGGGCCAGTTGTTTGCTGAGATGTTTGATCAGGGCGATCGCACGGGCACGGACAGCTTCAGGACCGCCAGACGGCCCACCACCGGATGACCTCGCCTTTTCTCCGGGTGGGCGAAATCGCAGGGCCGCTTCCGGCACCCTGAGCACCTGTTTCTTTTCACCAACGATAATTTCAACATTCGCCGTCATGCCAGGTAACAGGGCCTGGTCAGGATTGGCTGCCCCGACAATCACAGTGTAGGTTACAACATTGGCAACTTCGGTAGGTGATTTTCTAACCTGCTGAACTGCGCCACTGAACTTGCGTTGCGAAAACGCATCAACCGTAAATACGACCTTCTGGCCGTCCAGCACGCGGCCGATATCAGCTTCATCCACAGAGACCTCAACCTGCATCTGACTGAGATCACCGGCAATGGAAAACAGCACGGGTGCTTGCAAACTGGCGGCGACTGTTTGACCCTGATCAACATTCCGTCCTGTCACGACGCCATCAATGGGTGAGCGAATATTCGTGCGATCCAGGTCAAGCTGTCGATCCTTTAGCGTGGCCTGTCTGACCAGCACCACGGCCTGGGTGTTTTGTAATTGCGCCTGCTGCTTTTTTTCCCGGGCCAACACGGCATTATAGCGGGCCCGCGCCTGGTCGCGATTGGACAAGACCCGATCAACATTGCTCTGGGCCACAACTTTTTTGTCGTAGAGCGACATGACGCGCTGAAGTTCCTGGTCCGCATCACGCAGGGCGGCAACCGCCCCTTCAGCGTCGGCTTTCAGTTCTTCCAGCGCTGCCATCTGGACAGCTACATTTGCCCGGGCAACAGCCAGTTCAGCGTCAGCAGCCTGGACACGGGTGGCAAACGAAGCCGGGTCAAGCCGGGCAATGATCTGGCCTGCAAGGACATTAGAATTGAAATCCGCCAACATTTCTGAAATCTGGCCGGAAATCTGCGAGCCGACTTCAACAGTTGTCACCGGCGTTACTTTACCTGTGGTCGAGACGGCCATCATGATATTACCGGTTGTGACTTTGGCCAGCCGGTAAGACGCACCATCCCGACGCTCTCCGGAACCAAAGTGCCCCTGCCGCCAAGCGATCAGGGCCACAACCAGCACCAGAAACACGCCGCCATAAAACAGCCGCTTCATTTACAACTCCACCCGATTATTTTGACTGACCCTGTTATTACACAAATTTGTCATGGAAGTTTGTCAGAGTTATATCAATTTGTCGCAAACCAGGAAAATTTTCACTGCCATGATTTTGCCGATAATAGCAAAAATTTGGCATTCACTATGGGACCATGCGGGGCAGTTCGGTTAATATTTCCCGACAATTACCAGGCAGTTACCAAGCAGATTCCAGGGAATGAAAAACATGAAAATCGGCGTGCCAAAAGAAGTCAAGCCAGGTGAAGGCCGGGTGGCCATGTTGCCGGTCCAGGCAGCAGATCTGGTCGAAGCCGGACATGAAGTTCTTGTTCAATCGACCGCGGGCAGCGCATCCAGTGTTTCCGATCAGGACTACGCAAACGCCGGAGCACAGATGATGGCTAGCGGTCAGGAGATTTATGCCGCTGCTGACCTGATCATTAAGGTCAAGGAAATCATGCCGACGGAATATGATTTCCTTCGGCCTGAACATGTCATCTTTACCAATGTGCATGGCGCGGCCAACCGCGAACAGATCGATAAAATGCTGGAGGTTGGCCTGACGGCGATTGCAGCGGAGGAAACTCACCAATACGGATCACCCAATAGCGCCCTGGCCGGGGAGGTCGGTGCCTTTGAGGGGTTGCGTCTGGTGTTCGCCCCCCATGGCGGATCGGGCCGGCACTTCCTGAACCATTATGGCGCGCCTGCGGCCGAGGCACTGGTCATTGGCCTGGGCGGCGTCGGTCAGGGGGCCTTGCGAACCCTTTTGAAACTGGGTGTTTCGGTCAAGGCATTTGATATAGACGTCGGCGCCCGTCGACGCACCCTGATGCAATGGGAAGACAGTCCGTTGCAGGTGTTTGATATCAGTGAGCTGGGCGATCACCTGGCATCCGCAGATGTCATCTACAATTGTGTTTTGTGGCCCAAGGACCGTGATGATCATTTGATCTTCCGCAAGGACCTGGCAAAACTGTCCCGGACTTCAGTTCTGGTTGATATTTCATGTGACCCGGCGGGCGCCATTGAAACCAGCCGCGCCACAACCTGGGATGAGCCGGTTTATGTGGAAGAAGGCATTCGCCACTTTTGTGTCGACAATATTCCCGGTGCCGTGCCCGTTACGGCCTCAGCTGGCTATGCCAGAGACTTGTTCGATAACATTAAATTGATCGCTGAACTAGGTGCTCTGGATGCCTGCCGACAAAACGATTATCTCGCGAAGGGATTAACTTGTTGCGCAGGCGAATTGATATTGGCTGAAGCAGGCCGGTTCCAGAATCGCCCCTATACGCCGGTTGAAGAATTCTTGAAGCGCGCGTCAGCTTGATTAACGGGTGAGTGTATCCATGAATCTCTGGATCAACGCCAGTAAATTATACTTCCAGCCAAAAATAATACGCCTGGTCTTTTTGGGTTTCTCCAGCGGTCTGCCGCTGGCTTTGACTTTCAGTACCCTTAGCGTCTGGCTGGCAGAAAATGGTGTCGACAAATCAACTATTGGTCTGTTTGCTGCCCTTGGCGTGCCCTACACCCTGAAATTTGTCTGGGCGCCGTTAATAGACCGGGCCCGAATACCCTGGCTCACCACCCTGTTTGGCAGAAGACGAGCCTGGATGCTGTTTTCTCAGGCAGCCCTCGTCCTGGCCATATTCGCCCTGGGTCAGGCCGACCCTGGCCTTGACGCCGGTCGCATGGCCTTGCTGGCTGTTATCGTCTCGTTTTGTTCGGCCAGCCAGGACATTGTTCTGGATGCCTACCGGGTGGAAACACTGGACGATCGTACTTTCGCTGCCGGGGCGGCCATTTTTGTCTGGGGCTATCGCATCGCTATGCTGGTATCAGGCGCGGGTGCACTTTATATCGCTAGTGGAACAAATTGGGGAATGGCTTATACAGTCATGGCAGCCTTGATGGGCGTTGGCATTGTTGCAACCTTGTTAAGTCCTGAACCAGTCCTCGAAGAAAATACGGACACGGTAGGCGGAAACTGGTTCACGGACGCTGTAATCGGTCCCTTTACCCAGTTTATCGGCTCGCGTGGCGGGATGGCGTTTGCGGTGTTGGCTTTTGTCATATTCTACAAACTGGGGGATTCCATGGCCGGGGTCATGACGAACCCTTTTCTGGTTGAACTGGGTTTCAGCAAGGTTGAGATCGCAAACGTCTCAAAAATCTATGGCTTCACCGCGACTATGGCCGGTCTCGCCGTTGGTGGCTGGCTGCTGAATGCCAGTGGTATGGTCAAAAGTCTTTGGATTTGTGGAATTTTGCAGCTTTTATCCAATCTGATGTTCGCAGCTCAGGCCGAAGTGGGCCACAATGTCAGTTTTCTGGCCCTGACCATTGGCTTTGAGAATCTGGCGGGGGGCATGGGCACGGCCATTTTCATCGCCTATCTCTCCAGCCTTTGCAATATCTCCTACACAGCCACCCAATATGCCTTGTTGTCCTCGTTATTTGCCATTCCGCGCACGCTGATTTCTTCCGGCACGGGCTATGTCGCTGAAGCCGTCGCCTGGACTGATTTTTTTGTCTATACGGCCATTGGGGCCATACCAGGGCTGCTGATCCTGTGGTTTTTAACCCGCCGTGGCTGGATTACACGCTGAAGGTGGCCCCATTTTATCTTTGACCTGGAATCGTTCCAGGCTTAAACTTTTTGCCTTGGCTTTTCCTGAAAATAAAGGAGCCTGATATGCGTATGAGTGGAATGATTGCTTTGGTAGCCGGTGCCATGTTAATTTCTTCGCCAGTATTGGCCGGAGAAGGCTGTGAGCATTTTCAATCCGTGCAAACCAAATCAAGTACAACAACCGTTCAGTCGTCACAGCCCGTTGCCAAGCCGGTAACCAAAAAAGAAGGTTGAGACTGAAACAACCGTCAGGAATTTTCCGGCGGCGTAGATTAAGTGACTTGTTTGCCATCGCGGGATATGTGCTGATACAGGCAATTATCCCCGATGGCTTTCTTTTGTGAAATTACTCAGCGCCCATGTCCTTGTCTGCGGAATATATCCAGACCCCTGCTCGAACGCTGAACCCGGCAACCCTTGAAGTCCGCCTGGCCGAGACACCGCTTGATCTTGAAGCGGCCCAGCGACTTCGGTATCAAGTTTTTTATGAAGAGATGGGCGCCACACCCCTGGTCAATGATATTTGGCATGGCTTGGACATTGATCATTTCGATGCGCTTTGCGACCATCTACTGGTGATCGATCCCTTACTGCCAAGAGAACAATCAGTCGTTGGAACCTATCGGCTATTGCCGGGCAGCCGCCTTGCCGATCCCACAGATTTTTATTCCGCCAGCGAATTTGATCTCGGCCCGATGTTGGCCAATGGACCAGCGCTGGACAGACTGCTTGAATGCGGACGGTCCTGCGTCGCCAAGGGGTACCGGGGCAACCGAACCGTACAGATGCTGTGGCGCGGTATCGCCACCTATATGGCCGACCACCAAATCGAGGCCATGTTCGGCTGCGCCAGTTTGCCCGGTACAAATGCTGCTGCCCTGGCACCGCAACTGTCATTTTTACACCAACAGGCCCTGGCCCCATTGCCCTTGCGCGTGACGGCTTTGCCGGAACGTGCAGCGCCTCTGGGCCAACCAAATTTGCCACACCCGGACAAACGATCTGTCCTGAAAAATTTACCGCCCTTGATCAAAGCCTATCTGCGTCTGGGTGCCTGGGTGGGAGACGGCGCTTCAATTGATACTCAATTTGATACAACGGATGTATTTATTTTATTGCCAACGGACAGAATTCCAGCCCGCTATTACGCCCATTTTGATCGTTAGCGAGTAATAAATCTCAACTGTCATAAAACTGTCGCAAAACTACTGTATCAAACAAAGCAACTATTGCTGAATTAGTAAAAAGAGGACCCCATGGTCGGGACCAAAACTGTTGATAAAGATCTGAAACGCCTCTCCCGTGTGGAGAAAGCGACCCTGCAAATGGGCCGTGGTAGTGTCAAAATTGGCATTGGCTTTCTTTTTGTTCTGGGTGTCGGGATCTATCTGGCACTGCAAGCCGGCACCGGTGAGGGCGAACTTTTTGTTGTCGCTGCCGGTTTGATCGGCGCGTATATGGCTTTGAATATCGGCGCCAACGATGTGGCCAACAATGTTGGTCCGGCAGTAGGTTCCGCTGCCTTGACACTGACAGGTGCCCTGATCATTGCCGCGGTGTTCGAAACAGCAGGTGCTGTTCTGGCTGGATCAGACGTCGTCAGCACTATTCGCAAGGGCATCATTGATCCGGCGGGGATCGCCACCGCGGCCCAGTTTACCTGGGCCATGATGGCGGCATTATTGTCGGCAGCTCTGTGGATCAATCTGGCCACCTGGGTAGGCGCGCCGGTGTCAACCACGCACTCCATCGTCGGCGGTGTCATGGGGGCGGGAATTGCAGCTGCTGGCTGGAGCGCCGTTAACTGGACCACCATGAGCAAGATCGCCGCAAGCTGGGTTATATCGCCTGTGTTGGGTGGACTGGTCGCAGCAGCTTTTCTGGCCTTGATCAAATTTATGATCGTCTTCAAGGACGACAAGATTTCAGCGGCCAAGCGTTGGGTGCCCATATTGGTCGCCATTATGGCCGCAGCATTTTCAACCTATTTGATCATGAAGGGCCTTAAAAATATCTGGAAGCCCGGGGCACCGATGCTGTTAGCCATCGCAGCAGCATCTTTTTTCATTGCCTGGTATCTGGTCCGCATCTGGGTCTTTAAGGCGGCGGAGGGCCTTGAGAATAACCGTAAATCTGTTGGTACCTTGTTTACCGTACCGCTGATTTGTTCGGCAGCCATGTTGTCATTCGCGCACGGGGCGAACGATGTAGCCAATGCCGTTGGACCCCTGGCCGCTATTGTCGGGTCGGTTTATTCCGGTGAAGTCGTCAGCAAGGTCGCTGTGCCCTATTGGATATTGATCGTCGGTGCCATCGGGATCTCTGCCGGGCTTGTTTTGTACGGTCCCAAACTCATCCGCACGGTCGGCAGCCAGATCACCAAACTGGATCGCATGCGGGCCTTTACCGTCGCACTGTCTGCCTCGATCACTGTGATTGTGGCCTCAGCCCTTGGCCTGCCGGTCAGCTCCACCCATATCGCGGTTGGCGCCATATTTGGCGTTGGATTTTTCCGTGAATGGCTGGTCAACAAACATGCCCGGCCCGCCATGGCGGTCAGCGCAAACAACGTATCATCAGTCAGTGTTGCCCCCGCCGATGACCCGTTATCGTCTGAAGCGGTTGATGGCCTTGGCCTGGCCCTGCCCATAAACGACAAGAAGAAAGCCAAGAAGGAAAAGAAAAGACGGAAAAAACGCCTCGTGCGCCGCTCTCACTTTTTGACAATCATTGCTGCCTGGCTGGTCACCGTGCCCTTGGCTGCCCTGCTTTCAAGCTTGCTGTTCTTCGCCCTCAAAGGCTTTCTCAGCCCCTGACTGTCTTGACGTAAAAGACTGGATAACTTCCTAGCGGTTCGCCCCATGGGCAGCTAAAGCCGCCAAAGTCACAATGTCACTGTCTGTGGCACCCATTTGCACGATCTGGGCGGGCTTGGACATACCGACGACCAGCGGGCCGATGACATTACCGCCGCCAAATTCCTGCAATAGCTGAGCAGAAATATTGGCAGAATGCAGGCCAGGCATAATCAAGATATTGGCTGGTTCCGAGAGACGGCAAAAGGGATAGAGCGCTAGCAGTTTTGGGTTCAGCGCCACATCGACAGTCATTTCACCGTCATATTCAAACGACACTTCACGTTCGTCCAACAGACCTACGGCATCACGAATACGGTCCGTGCGTTCCCGCACGGGATTGCCAAAGTTGGAGAACGATAACATGGCCACCCGAGGCTCATGCCCCATCAAGCGGGCAAGGTCAGCGCTTTGTATGGCAATCCGGGCCAATTCCTCAGCCGTTGGTCGCTCGCGCACCGTTGTATCGGCAATAAAGATCGTGCGACCTCTGGCCACCAGGATGGAAAGCCCGAACACCAGGCTGTCCGGTGCCGGGTCCAGTACCCGTTGAACATCATCCAGCACATCATTGTAGCTTCGTGTGCCACCGGTGATGATGGCGTCAGCATCGCCCGAGGCCACCATGCAGGCAGCAAAAACGGTGCGATAGACTCGCACCATTCGCTCACATTCCCGCTGTAAAACGCCTTGACGCTGCAGGCGCTGATAGAGAAATTCGGTATATTCTTCAACATTGCTGCCTGAATTAGGCGACGCAATTTCAATGCCGGCCATATCACCATGACCAAGGTTCGTGAGGCCTTTTTTGATCTTGTCTTCATCACCCACCAGGATCGGCGTGCCGAACCCCGCATTGCGAAAAGACACAGCAGCTCGCATGACACGTTCTTCTTCACCCTCGGCAAAGGCGACACGGGCAGGGTTGGCCCGAACCTCCTCCAAAATCTGCTGCATGGGCTCGGCGATGGGATCAAGCCTGGCCCGCAATTCGTTACGATAGTTTTCAAGATCAAAAATAGGTCGTTTGGCGACACCGCTGTCCATGGCAGCTTTCGCCACCGCAGCCGGGATTTCACTGATCAGGCGCGGATCAAAGGGGGCGGGAATAATGTATTCGGGTCCGTAAACCAGACGCTCCCCCTGATAAGCCATGGAAACTTCGTCCGGCACATCTTCGCGAGCCAGTTCGGCAAGGGCCTGGGCCGCAGCAATTTTCATTTCATCATTGATGGAGCTGGCCCGCACATCCAGCGCGCCCCTGAATATGTAGGGGAAACCCAAGACATTGTTGACCTGGTTGGGATAATCCGAGCGGCCTGTAGCCATGATGGCATCATCGCGAATTTTGGCGACTTCTTCTGGCAAGATTTCCGGATCCGGATTGGCCATGGCAAAGATAATCGGCTTATCTGCCATGCTGAGCACCATTTCTGCTGACAGGGCATCCTTGACGGAAATGCCCAAAAAGACATCGGCCCCCTCCATGGCTTCAGCGAGCGTGCGTTTGTCGGTGGCAACCGCATGGGCAGACTTCCACTGGTTCATTCCTTCTTCACGACCCTGATAGATCACGCCCTTGGAATCACAAAGCAGAACATTATCGTGTTTGATTCCGGCCGCCTTGACCAGTTCAACACAAGCAATGCCTGCGGCACCGGCACCGTTGGCAACAACCTTGATATCTTCCATGTTACGCCCGGTGAGGTGGGCCGCGTTGATCAAACCCGCCAGGGTAATGATGGCCGTGCCGTGTTGATCATCATGAAAGACCGGGATCGGCATCAATTCGCGCAGGCGCTGCTCAATGATGAAGCATTCCGGGGCCTTGATGTCTTCGAGGTTGATACCGCCAAAGGATGGGCCCAGATAACGCACCGCATTGACAAATTCATCAACGTCCTTGGTATCTACTTCCAGATCAATGCCGTCTACATCGGCAAAGCGCTTGAACAATACGGCCTTGCCTTCCATCACAGGTTTTGACCCCAGCGCACCCAGATCACCAAGGCCCAGAACCGCTGTGCCATTGGAAATCACGGCGACCAGATTGCCTTTGGCCGTATAGTCATAAGCCAGATCCGGGTCTTCGGCGATGGCAAGGCACGGGACGGCCACGCCGGGTGAATAGGCGAGTGACAGATCACGCTGCGTTGTCAGTGGTTTGGTCGGCACCACTTCTATTTTGCCAGGCTTGCCTCTGGTGTGAAACTCGAGGGCTTCCTCGTCGGTGATCTGCAGAATTTCGTCGCTCATGATTACTCTAACTTCTTGCTGGCGGTATGTTTTTAAGGGAACCGGCACCCGTGAATGCTGGTCATTCAAACCTAAAGCGTAATTCCATATTGCGCAAATGGCTTTGGACCCCAAATGGCGCGAAGTGTAGCCAAGTTTAACCAGTGTGCTAGATTGCCGATCATGAGTGAACAGACAGGCAGCGAAGAAACCCAGGCGTCCGAACCTGTTCCGGCGAGCAAGGAACCTGCTGCCCGGAAGCAGGCAGCAAAAGACAATGCAGTCACACCCATGATGGCGCAGTTTTTGTCGATAAAAAAAGATCACCCGGATGAATTGCTGTTTTATCGCATGGGTGATTTCTACGAGCTGTTCTTTGATGATGCGGTCAAAGCCGCCGCAGCCCTTGATATCGTTCTGACCAAACGCGGTAAACATCTGGGTGAAGATATCCAGATGTGCGGTGTGCCTGTTCATGCCTACGACAACTATCTACAACGTCTGATCAAGGCAGGCTTTCGGGTTGCGGTTGCCGAACAAACCGAAAATCCGGCTGAAGCCAAAAAGCGCGGACCCAAATCGGTCGTGGCCCGGGAGGTCGTACGGGTGGTCACCCCCGGCACCCTGATCGAAGATACTTTATTGGATTCCAGGTCCCATAATTTTCTGGCCGCCATCGCGCGATCCGGGGGGCAAATCGCCTATGCCTGGACAGACATGTCGACCGGTGATTTTTTTGTATCCCCTGGCGATGAGGCGACCTTGGGTGCCGAAATTGCCCGCCTGTCACCCAGTGAATTACTGCTGGCCGAAAACATGCTGCAGGTTCCGGAACTGTTTGAAACCTTCAATGACTGGGCCGATATCCTGACGCCGTTACCTGCGTCAAAGTTTGATAGCCAATCCGGAGAACGACGCCTCAAGTCCTTGTATAATGTCGCCTCACTGGATGGATTTGGGCAGTTTTCCCGACCTGAATTGGCTGCCTTGGGTGGTCTTGTCGATTACCTTGATCTGACCCAAAAGGGCAAGCTGCCAAATCTGAAAGCGCCGAAGCGACTTAGCGCCGGGACCAGCATGGCCATCGATGCCGCGACCCGACGCAACCTGGAACTTGTGCGCACCTTGTCCGGCGAAAAGCGTGGTAGCTTGTTGTCGGTAATTGATCAGACCGTGACCGGGGCCGGTGCTCGTTTGTTGGCAGGGCGTCTTTCCGCACCACTGACAGACCCGGCGGCCATAAACGCGCGCCTGGATGATGTCGGATTTTTTATGGATGCCCCGTCCGAGCGCGAGGCTGTACGCCAGTCCCTGAAGGCAACGCCTGATATTGAACGCGCCTTGTCTCGCCTGACCATGGGTCGGGGCGGCCCGCGTGATCTTGCTGCTGTTCGCGACGGCCTGAAAGACACCGCAGTCTTGCGGGTAAATCTGATGCACCCATCATTGGCCCCGGTGCCGCAGGGTGTCGCCGACATTGCCCGCGACCTTGGTCATCATGAAACCCTGGTCGAACGCCTGACCCGCGCCCTGGCGGCAGAACTTCCGCTACTGTCGCGTGATGGCGGCTATATCGCCCCGGGATATGACGCAGCCCTGGACGAACTGCGCGGATTGCGCGACGAAAGTCGGCGCATGATCGCCGCCATGCAGGTTGATTATGCCAAAGAGACCGGTGTCAGTGGTCTGAAAATCAAACATAACAATGTGTTGGGATACTTCATCGAAGTCACCGCCATACATGGTGACAAGATCATGAGTCGCGAGGATGATACTTTCATCCACCGTCAGACCATGGCCAATGCCGTTCGTTTTACGACGACTGAACTGGGCGAGCTCGAACGCAAAATTTCTTCTGCCGCCGACCGGGCTCTGGCCCTGGAAAGCCAATTATTCGAAGCTCTACTCAGTGAAATTAGGCAGCGCAATCAGGAAATTATTGTCACTGCCGAGGCCCTCGCCAAATTGGACGTAGCGACAGGCCTGGCGGAGCTCTCGGTCCTGCGTCGCTATGCGCGCCCCACTATCGACGACAGTCTGGAATTCAAAATCGAAGGCGGGCGTCATCCTGTCGTTGAAGCCGCCCTGGAAAAAGCCGCCGAAGGTGACTTTATTGCCAATGACTGTGACCTTTCGGATGCGCAACGGTTGTGGCTACTGACAGGTCCTAATATGGCCGGTAAAAGTACCTTTTTGCGGCAAAATGCTCTGGTTGTGGTGCTGGCGCAGATGGGGTCTTACGTGCCTGCAAAAAGTGCCCGCATTGGTGCTGTCGACAGGCTTTTCAGCCGGGTGGGTGCTGCCGATGACCTGGCTCGCGGGCGATCAACTTTCATGGTCGAAATGGTAGAGGCCGCCGCAATCCTGAACCAGTCCGGGAACAGGTCCCTGGTCATCCTGGATGAAATCGGGCGCGGCACCGCGACCTTTGACGGCCTGTCCATCGCCTGGGCCGTGATAGAACACTTGCATGAAGTTAACCGATGCCGGTCGCTGTTTGCCACGCACTATCATGAGCTGACATCCTTGTCAGCCAAGTTGCCGGCGCTCTCCAACCACACCATGCGGGTCAAGGAGTGGCAGGGCGAAGTTGTCTTTTTGCATGAAGTCACAACAGGGTCCGCAGATCGCTCCTACGGTATTCAGGTCGCCAAACTGGCCGGGTTGCCCGGTGCCGTTGTCGACCGCGCCGGGGAAGTGCTGGCCATTCTGGAAGAGGGCGATCAGGCCGGGGCTGTCTCGCGCCTCGCAGACGATTTGCCTTTGTTCGCAGCAGCACCAAAGTCCGGTCTGGTATCCTTTCAACCTGCTGAGGCCTCGGTCGTTGAGGAAGAGCTTTCAGCGCTGCATCCGGACGAAATGACACCAAAGGAAGCGCTGGAAGCCCTTTATCGTTTACGGGGTTTACTGAAATGATTTTGGAACTGTTCCAGTCTTTCCTTGAAATCCGGGGCCACAGTCGGCAGTTTTGACAAATGTATAAAATTGAAAACCGTCGCGACATTGTTGACCGCCGTACCCTGGGCGCTGAGCTGACAGCCCTTGCCGACGCGGAAGATAGTCGCACCCCGGCTGCCAGGGCCAAAATACTGGCAATTCTGAAAGAGACGCTGAGGGGGGGCCAAGAAGAAGTTAAACGACGGTTTGAAAAAGAGGACGCGACGGGTATCGGTACCGCCAAGTCAATTTGTTATTTGATCGACCAAATCCTGCGCACGGCTTATGACTTTACGATCTCAAACGTCTATCCGGCCCATAACCCCACCTCCGGTGAACGTCTTAGCATGGTGGCCGTGGGCGGATACGGTCGCGGCGACATGGCACCTTTTTCCGATGTGGATTTGTTGTTCTTGTTGCCCTACAAACAAACGCCCTGGGGCGAACAGGTCGTGGAATATCTGCTCTATTTGTTGTGGGATCTCGGCCTGAAGGTTGGCCATGCCACGCGTTCAAATGACGAATGTATGCGTTTATCATTGTCAGATACGACCATCCGGACCGCTATCCTGGAGGCTCGATACATCTGTGGTGACAAAGCCTTGTACACTGAAATGCGAGAGCGTTTCGCAAAGGAAGTTGTGACCGGCACCGGCCCTGAATTCGCCCATCTTAAATTGGCGGAACGAGATGACAGATTATTGCGTTTCGGAAATTCAAGATATCTTGTCGAGCCCAATATCAAGGAAGGCAAGGGGGGCTTACGTGATCTGCACACCTTGTTCTGGATCAGCAAATATTATTATCAGATCGACGATGTCGCCAAACTGGTCAAACTGGAAGTGCTGACAAAAAACGAACTGAAACGTTTTCAGAAGGCGGAAGAATTTCTCTGGAAAGTGCGCTGTCATTTACACTATTTGGCCAATCGCCCGGAAGAGCGCCTGACCTTTGACGTGCAAATGGAAATTGGCCGGCGTCTGAACTACACCGATCGCAAATCCAGCCAGGGCGTTGAGCGGTTTATGAAGCACTATTATCTGATCGCCAAGGAAGTCGGCGATCTAACGCGTATTGTTTGTGCTTCCCTGGAAGAACAACATAAACGCACCAGCCGCTTTCGTTTACCGCGTCTTGGCAGTTTACGACGCAAGGAGTTTGACGGCTTTTTAATGCAGGGGGGACGGGTCGAACTGAAAGACGAAGATCTTTTTAAAAAAGATCCCGTTTCCCTGATCAGGCTTTTCCACCTGGCCCATGAACATGGCGCCGATATCCATCCCGGCACTCTGAAACAGGTAACCCGGAATCTGAAACGGATCGATGCGACTTTGCGCAAAGACCCGGAAGCCAATCGTTTGTTCCTGGAATTGTTGGCCTCAAAACATGATCCTGAAACTGTCTTGCGGCACATGAACGAAGCAGGTGTTTTGGGTCGTTTTGTGCCTGACTTTGGTCGTGTCGTCGCCCAGATGCAGCACGACATGTATCACGTCTACACGGTTGATGAGCACACCATCCAGGCCATCGGCATGCTGGCACAAATCGAGGCTGGCGAGCTGGAAGACGAACACCCCCTGAGCCACGATATCATCCACAAAGTGCTGTCGCGCCGGGTGTTATATGTCTCGGTGTTACTGCACGATATCGCCAAGGGCCGGGGTGGCGACCACGCTGTTTTGGGCGCCAGGATCGCCAAAAAATTGTGCCCCCGTTTTGGTATGACGCCGGAGGAAACGGAAACCGTTGCCTGGCTGGTATTACATCACCTGGACATGAGCCGCACTGCCTTTAAGCGTGATGTACAGGACCCAAAGACCATCATTGATTTCACCGACAATGTGCAAGACCTGGAACGCCTGCGCCTGCTGCTGATCCTGACAGTTGCCGATATTCGTGCTGTCGGCCCCGGCACCTGGAACGGTTGGAAGGGTCAGCTTTTGCGAGAATTATATCACCGTGCAGAAGAGGCCCTGTCCGGTGGCATGTCCGGTGAAGGTGCAAAAGCCCGCGTTGAACACGCCAAACTTGCCTTGGCTGAAGACCTGCCCAATTGGCCAGGGCATGCGGTTCAAAGTCACCTGGATCGCTTTTATGATTCCTATTGGCTAAGTGCGGAAACCCCAAGCCACAAGGTCGATGCCTTGTTAATGCGGAAAGCCGATGAGGCACAAAAAGACCTGACAATTGAAACACGCGCCAACAAGTTTCAATCCATAACGGAGGTCATGGTTTATACCTCGGACCACCCGGGCCTGTTTTCACGCTTTGCCGGCGCCATCGCCGTTGCCGGCATGAACGTGGTTCGTGCAACAATTTTTACAACCACCGACGGCATGGCCCTGGATACTTTCTGGATCCAGGATGCTGATGGCAAAGCCGTTACGGAAAAAGCCAGAATTGCCAAGCTGAAAATTACCATCCGCGATACGCTGGCCGGCAAAATTCGCATTCGCGAAACCCTGAATGCCCGGACCGGAATGCCCAGTCGCACGCGCGTTTTCAAAGTCGCCCAGCGCGTTTTGATCGATAACAAGGCATCAAACGTCTACACAGTCGTTGAAGTTAGCGGACACGACCGGCGGGGGTTTTTGCATGATATCACGCGCGCACTTGCAGACCTTGGTCTCTCTGTCGCCAGTGCCCGGATCGCAACTTACGGCACACGTGCATCCGATGTGTTTTATGTAAAGGATGTATTCGGTCTGAAAGTGACGCACGAAGGCAAACTGGAAAAAATACGCGAACGATTGCTGGAGGTCCTGATCGCCGGCGCCCCTGGCAAAAAGTCAAAGACAAAAGCCGTCTGACAGGCATATCTGTTTCCCCACAAAATAAATAAAGGAACCAAGTTCATGATCGGTGATCCCGTCGCCCTGAAAATTCGCCGCAAAATAAAACGCCCGACAGCATCTTTGGTTCGCGCTTTTGCCAGCGCCCAAACCAGTTTTATTACAGATGCCATGCAAGGCATGAACAGCCTGCACTATTCAATTAAAGGCCTGAACACCAAACAAAAGTTCTGTGGTGTTGCCGTCACATCCCTGAACGGTCCGCGTGACAATCTGGCCGCCATGGCCATGCTGGACTACGCCCAAAAAGGTGATGTTCTGGTCATCGCAACAAACCAGGATGAATCTGGCGCGGTTATCGGTGATCATTGGGCTGCCCTCGCCAAGCAACGAGGCGTTGTTGGTATTGTCACCGATGGTCTTGTGCGCGACGCCGCTGGCTGCGAAAAAATGGGCCCACCTACATTCAGTCGTGGCCTCAGCCCTAATGCCGGTTTTCGTAACGGCCCTGGCGAAATCAATACACCCATTTCAGTTGGCGGGGTCGCTATTTTTCCGGGCGATATTATTGTCGGCGACCGGGACGGTGTTGTTGTAGTGCCGCGGGAGGAAGCCCCTGACATAAAAATTGCCTTGGCGGCCATCAAAAAGGCAGAGGTGGCAAAAGAGAAAGAGATCAAAGCCAAAAAGGTCGACCGCTTCTGGAACCCGGATCAGTTCAAGGCAAAGGGAATAGTCTATCTGGATTAAGGTATACCTTTGTCTGGTTACCCGGCGCTGACTTTCTTCAACATGGGACCCGCGGGTGCGCCACCCAGGATGTGCAGATGGAGATGCTGTACTTCCTGGTGACCGTCGTCGCCGTTATTATTGATCACACGATAACCGGTTTCCGCCAGACCAAGATCGCGGGCGATTTTTCCGCTGGCACGCATCAGAGCGATGACTTCTTCGTCAGAGGCCTTTGCCGTAAAGTCATCCATGTTGACGTAAGCACCCTTGGGAATGACCAGGATATGAACCGGGCGCTGGGGCGTGATGTCGTGAAAGGCCAACACGTGCTCGTCTTCATAGACAGTATTGTTGGGGATTTCACCGCGCAGAATTTTGGCAAAAATATTATCGTTATCGTAGCTCATGGACGGTTCCCTCAATCCTGTTTTCGTGCAGTTTTTTCGTCCAGGCCAGACAGGCCCTCCCGACGCGCCAGTTCTAAGTAGATATCATCAGGGCACACACCACTATCTGCCCACAAAACCATCAGATGAAACAGCAAGTCAGCGCTTTCATTGACGACCCCGGCGCGGTCATCCGCGATTGCTGCGATAACTGTTTCTACGGCTTCTTCGCCAACTTTCTGGGCAATCTTTTGACGGCCCTTTTTATAAAGACTTGCCACATAACTTTTGTCCGCATCCTGGCTCTTGCGGCCCTCGATAACGTCAAACAACCGGTCCAGCATCCGGGCATCCACTGATGTTTGTTCTGTCATGACAAGAAATTCCTAATCGCGAACCGCCAAACCGGCGGCCTTCATATGTGCTTTTGTTTGGGCAATCGTATAGGTCCCGAAGTGAAAAATCGACGCCGCCAATACACCGGTTGCGTGGCCTTCGGTAATGCCTTCAACCATGTGGTCCAGGGTGCCAACACCACCCGACGCGATTACCGGCGCCGGAATGGCATCAGCGACCGCGCGGGTCAGAGGCAAGTTAAAGCCCTTTTTGGTACCATCGCGATCCATGCTGGTCAGCAGGATTTCCCCGGCGCCCAATTCGACCATGCGCTGACACCAGGCGACGGCTTCCAGGCCTGTGGCATTACGCCCGCCGTGCGTAAAGATTTCCCAGGTATCGGGACCCGTGCTTTTGGCATCGACCGCAACGACAGTACATTGACTGCCAAATTTCTGGGCCGCTTCCCGGACAAATTCCGGGTTGGTTACTGCGGCTGTGTTGATTGAAACCTTGTCGGCCCCGGCCAGCAAAAGTTTCCGAATGTCTTCTGTTGTGCGTACACCACCACCAACGGTCAGGGGCATAAAGCACTTTTCTGCCGTGCCCGAGATAACGTCATACATGGAGTCGCGATTGTCAGAGCTGGCGGTAATATCCAGAAAACAAAGCTCATCAGCTCCTTGTTCGTCATAGACACGGGCCTGTTCGACCGGGTCACCGGCGTCAACCAGATTAACAAAGTTGATGCCTTTAACGACACGGCCGTCCTTGACGTCGAGGCAGGGAATGATACGGGATTTCAACATGTGTTTATTCCTGGAGGCCTGGGACGTCAGGCTGCGCAGACCGCGATAGCCTCGGCGAGGTCCATGCCGCCATCGTACAAGGCGCGGCCCGATATGGCACCGGCAATGCCACTGGTTGCCCTTTGTTTCAGAGCCTTGAGGTCTTCAACAGAGGACACACCGCCTGAGGCAATTACCGGAATAGATGTGGCTTCAGCCAATTCAGCGGTGGCTTCAACATTTACGCCCTGCATGGCCCCGTCGCGGTCAATGTCGGTATATATAATGGCGGCAACACCGGCATCTTCAAAGCGGTTGGCCAGCTCAATAACCCCAAGTTCAGAAGCTTCCGCCCAGCCTTCAACTGCAACCTTGCCGCCCAGGGCATCAATGCCAACGGCGACTTTGCCCGGAAATTTTTTGCAAGCCGCCCGCACCAGATCAGGGTCGCGCACTGCGATGGTACCCAAGATAACGCGAGAAATACCCCGCTCAAGCCACATCTGAATGGTTTCCAGATCGCGAATGCCGCCACCCAATTGTACCGGCACATTGACCGCTGCCAAGATGGCATCAACCGCATCGCCATTTACCGGGTGACCGGCAAACGCGCCATTCAGGTCAACGACATGAAGCCACTGACATCCGCCGGCAACAAATTTCGCGGCCTGGGCACCAGCGTCGTCATTAAACACCGTGGCCTTATCCATGTCGCCGCGCAGCAGACGCACGCACTGGCCATCCTTCAGATCAATTGCTGGGTATAAAATCACGAATGTTACTCCTGCACCCCGGTGTCCGGATTTTTGGCGTCGAGGTCTTTTGTGTAATAATATCCGGCAACAAAGTCACCATCGACAAGGGCATATTTTTCCTTGGTTGCCCATAGCTGGAATTCCATTTGCTCTGCCAAACGGATGCCGGCAGCCTGGGTTCCCCGCACGTCGAATTCAAATGTCCGAAAGCCTTCGGCCCGGGCCTGGTCGATCATGACCGACATCATGCCCGCCCCCAGATTATGTCCGCGCGCCCAAGGTGCAATAAAGAAAGTCGTCATCTCGACGGAAAATGCACCGGCTTCGTTATTTGCCGCAGGCGTGATGAACTGGGCAGAGCCAACAATTGACCCTTCCAGGCGAGCCACAACCAGGCGCCGCTGCGGCACCAACAAAACCCCACGCCAGAAATTTTCCAAAACCTGGCGCTGTGGCGATTTTAGCCAGCCAAAACCATTTCCATCAATTATGGCTTCCTCTGTCGCATTGCAAAGCTCGTCGAGATCATTGCCGCGAAACTCCTCAAGCCATTCGATCATTGTATTGTCATTGTTCATTATGGTTTCCAGTTCAGGAAATTTGCGATCAGGTGCAAACCAACCTGTTGGCTTTTTTCCGGGTGAAACTGTGTGCCGATCAGATTGTCCCGACCAACAATCGCGGTTACGGCTTCCCCGTAGTCTACGGTTGCCAGTATATGAGCCGGGTCTTCTGTTCTTAGATGATAGCTGTGCACAAAATAGACATGGTCTCCGGTGTCGATCCCGGATAACACAGGGTGCTGATTTTCTTTAATCTGAAGATCATTCCAGCCCATGTGCGGTACTTTCAACGACGCATCAGCGGGTGACAGCGGTACAATGTCACCTTTGATCCAGTCCAGTCCGGCATGTTCACCATGTTCCCGCCCAACCGTCGCCATCAACTGCATACCAACGCAAATGCCGAGGAAGGGCTGGCCTTTATCAACAACAACATGTTGCAGGGCATCTACCATACCATCGACCGCGTACAACCCACGACGACAATCCGCAAAGGCCCCCACACCCGGTAAGACAATGTGATCTGATTGGCGCACGACGTCTGCATCGGACGTGACCAGAATGTCGTCGCTACGCCCGGTTTCACGCACCATGCGCTCAAATGCTTTTGCTGCCGAGCGTAAGTTGCCCGAGCCATAATCGATAATGGCAACCGTCATAAATTGGTGTCCGCCTGCTTAATAAGTCAGCTGTTTGAAAAACCGATCAGGATAAATAGATATGAGGCCCAAGGGCTGTAAATAGCCGCCGCTCGGCCTCCGCCACGTCCTGGCCCGCAACAATGCCGGTAAATGCGTATCCACGTTGGCGCAAATTCCAGCGTCGCAAGTCATTGCCATGTAGCCCCATCAAGGCCGCGAAAACCAAAGCCAGTATCGTGGCCACAACGCCGGTGTCGGGAAGCAATGTCGGCAACATGCCCAGACCTGCAATGATCAATATCTGTGCGATCAAGACAATCCACAGACCGTGGAACAGAGGCCAAAGCAATGGCATCAGCATGGCTTTATAGGAGCCACCTTCCTGGATCAGCAAAACATCAGCATCTGATCCGCGGCCAGCGGGCCCTGGTTTTTCATAAGCTGTAAAAACTTGCATGGCCTGTCTCCCGTTTGGTTAAACGATTGCCACAGATCTTGAAGTCGTTCTTGCGAACGGGGCTATATTTTCAGCTATCGAGCGAGCCGCCAAGCACGCCCTTGGTCGACGGTACGGCGTCAGCCTGTCGGGGGTCGATCTCCACGGCCTCACGCAAGGCCCGCGCCAAAGCCTTATAACATGACTCAATGATATGGTGGTTATTTTCACCATAAAATGTTTCAACATGCAGGGTCAGCCCGGCACCCTGAGCAAAGGCCTGGAACCATTCCTTGAACAATTCCGTATCCATTTCGCCCAGTTTGTCGCACGAAAATTCAACCCGCCAGATCAGATAAGGCCGATTTGACGCATCCAGTGCCACCCGTGTGCAGGTTTCATCCATGGGCGCCAAAGCAGAACCATAACGCCGAATACCCTTGCGTTCGCCCAATGCCCGGCTCACAGCCTTGCCAATGGCAATGCCGGTATCTTCGGTGGTGTGATGAAAATCAATATGCAGGTCACCCACCGCCTTGACGTCGAGATCGATCAGGGAATGGCGAGATAACTGTTCCAGCATATGATCCAGAAACCCTATGCCGGTTGAAATATGGTACTGGCCTGTACCATCAAGGTCCACGCGCACAGAAATCTGCGTTTCGTGCGTGTTCCGCTCAATACTGGCTTCGCGATTTGACCGAGCCATCATGGCCCTCCTGCCAAGGCAATCCCGGTCTTGACGGAATTGCTTCTGACTTAATATCCAACGCCCAATGCAACGCCACGTTTCCCTCAAGACCGGAAACGCGCTGATTGCTGGCGTCCTTTTATCAGGAGATCGCAAAAATCGCCAGACCCTGAAATATTGGATGCTTCAACTGGATTTTGTCACATCATCCTTAACAGAGAGTGAAATCAGGTCATGCACCCTTGACCAGCCATATAAAATCGCCACATGTTGGCGACGCAAGAGCGTTTTCAATGACAATCGAGTCATTAAAAACGTCTTGCTTATTAATCTCGTGCAATTTTTGCCGAATACAGTGAACCTGTTTTCTCTGAAATTGCTCCAGGTCGCCTTTTGGCACCATGAAATGTATTAGACGGACGAATAGATGAGTGAGCGACAATTGCCCTCTTGGCACGGCACAACCATTTTGGCAGTGCGTAAGGACGGCCAGACCGTTATTGCCGGTGACGGCCAAGTCAGCCTGGGCGACACAGTAATCAAGGGCAGTGCCCGCAAGGTGCGTAGATTAGGCGACGGATCAGTCCTGGTGGGCTTTGCCGGTGCTACCGCCGATGCCTTTACCCTGTTTGAACGCCTGGAAAGCAGGCTGGAGCAATACCCCAATCAGCTAACCCGTGCCTGTGTTGAGATGGCAAAGGACTGGCGCACTGACCGCTATTTACGCCGCCTGGAAGCCATGATGGCCGTAGCGGATAGCGAAACAGCCCTGGTTATGACGGGCAACGGCGACGTACTGGAGCCTGATGACGGTGTCATTGGTATTGGTTCCGGTGGCAATTATGCCTTGGCGGCAGCCCGTGCCTTATTTGATCGTGACGACATGGACGCCGAAGCCATTGCTCGCCGGGCCATGGCCATTGCGGCCGATATCTGTGTCTATACAAACACCAACGTAACGCTGGAAAAGCTTTAGATTAAACATCTGATTAGCCATGCCGCCCACGCCCCCTCCTGGCACAGCAACCAAACATAAAGACCCTTTACATGTCCGAATTCAGTCCCCGCGAAATTGTCTCCGAACTTGACCGCTTCATTGTTGGCCAAAATGACGCCAAGCGCGCCGTCGCCATTGCCCTGCGTAATCGCTGGCGCCGTCAGCAACTTGAAGAAGGCCTGCGTGAAGAAGTGGTGCCAAAGAATATTCTGATGATCGGCCCAACAGGTGTCGGTAAAACCGAAATTGCCCGCCGCCTGGCCCGTTTGGCAGAGGCCCCCTTTGTAAAGGTTGAGGCCACCAAGTTTACCGAAGTCGGTTATGTCGGGCGCGATGTGGAACAAATCGTTCGGGATTTGGTGGAATTCGCCATTGCCCAACAACGTGACAAAAACCGACGCGAAGTTGTTACCCGCGCCGAAATGGCCGCCGAAGAACGTGTGCTGGATGCCCTGGTCGGAGACCACGCCAGCGAGACAACCCGCAAAAGCTTCCGCGACAAGCTGCGCAGCGGCGAATTGGCAGAAAAAGAAATTGAACTGGATATTGCCGATCACGGTGGTGGTGCAGGTGCCTTGCCAACTTTTGAAGTCCCGGGCATGCCGGGTGCCAGTATGGGCATGCTGAACTTGAACGATGTTTTTGGCAAAGCCTTCGGCCAGCAAACTTCGAAGCGTCGCATGACAGTAGAAAACAGTTACGAAGTCCTGATCGCCGAAGAAAGCGACAAGCTGCTGGATGATGAAAAAATTGTCCGCTCGGCCATCGATTCTGTGGAACAAAACGGCATTGTCTTTTTGGATGAGATCGACAAAATCTGTGCCCGTGGTGAACGCCGCGGTGCTGAAGTCAGTCGTGAAGGCGTACAGCGCGACCTGTTGCCGCTGATCGAAGGCACGACGGTTGCCACCAAACACGGCCCCGTTAAAACCGATCATATACTGTTCATTGCATCAGGTGCTTTTCATGTGGCCAAGCCGTCTGATTTATTGCCGGAACTTCAGGGCCGCCTCCCCATTCGGGTCGAACTGAAAGCCTTGTCGCGCGACGATATGAAACGCATTCTGGTTGAACCTGAAGCCAGCTTGATCAAACAATATGTTGCCTTGATGGGGACGGAAGGTTTGACCCTGGAATTTGAAGATGGTGCAATTGATGCTATCGCCGATCTGGCCACGGAAGTGAATGCGGGGGTCGAAAATATAGGCGCCCGTCGTTTGCACACCATTTTGGAAAAACTGCTGGACGAGATTTCGTTTACGGCCACCGACCGGGATGGCGATTCGGTTGTCATCGATGCTGACTATGTGCAAAAGCAAGTCGGGGAACTGGCAAGCAACGCAGACTTGTCGAAGTTTATTTTGTAGGAGAAATCTTTGCCGCTGGATATTCTGATTATCCTTGTTGTTATCGGCATCGGCGGCGTCGTTCTGCTGACCTGGGCCCTGGGTTGGGCCCGGCCCACAAGACTTGTATCCACAGAAGAAGTTAAGAATCAATTCCGGCTGGATCATCCTGAGCTGGAAATCGGAAAAGTCATGTTGTCCACAGATGGCCTGGCTGGCTTGCTGGAACTTTCCGATAACGCCATCGGCCTGATTTTTTCCTTCGGCGACAAATTCGTGACCCGCAGACTGACACCGCAAATAGTAAAGTCAATAGAAGTGGACGACCAGGCACAAGGCACCCAGGTCTTGATGCGACTTGCTGATTTCACCACCCCAAAAATTCACATGTCCTTTTCCGATCGTGATGTTAAATCGCTATTGAACAGTCTGACCAATTCGGAGGCTGGCCAATAATGGATGTCATGCATAAGTTCCCCAACGTCACCCAAATGGCCGTGCCCTTGTTTATCGGTCTGGTGCTTTTGGAGGTTGCCCTGGCGCGATTCAAGGGTACCGCCCGATATGAAACCCGCGACACTCTTGCCAGTCTGATTATGGGGGCTGGCAGCATTATTTCCGGCATGTTGGTCGGATTTATTGGCTTTAGATCCTTATTATATTTTTATCAATTTCGAATCTTTGAGCCCGGTTTGGCCGCATGGGTTTTTGTCCTTTGTTTTGTACTGGATGACCTGCGGTATTACTGGTTCCATCGCATTGCCCACCGTGTGCGCTGGGTCTGGGCGTCACATGTGAACCATCACACCAGCCAACATTACAATTTATCAACGGCTTTGCGCCAAACCTGGACGGGTGTTTTCACTGGTATCTTTATGCTGAATGTGCCCTTGGTGTTGCTGGGCTTTCATCCGGCCATGCTGGTTTTTGTAAATGGATTTAATCTGGTCTATCAGTTCTGGATTCACACAGAGACAATCAAACGCCTGCCAGCCCCGTTTGAAGCGATCTTCAACACACCGTCACACCACCGCGTACACCACGGCATCAATGCCAAATACCTGGATGCCAATTATGCTGGCACCCTGATTATCTGGGACCGCATGTTTGGCACCTTTGTGCCGGAAGACGATCTTGTGCCGGTGAAATATGGCATCATTCGTAATTTGGCAACTTTCAATCCCCTGAAGATTGCTTTTCACGAATGGATCAACATGTTGGCGGACTTTCTGAGGCCAGGACTATCGATTAACCAGCGCCTCGCCTACTTGTTCGCCCCGCCAGGCTGGAGCCACGACCGGTCCCGGCGGACATCGGACATGATCAAGGCTGATCACGTGCGGCGATATCCTCAGGAGACCGGGCATCCAGGCCTGCCGTCTTCCATCGACGGCTAAATCCGGATAATCAGACGATTTCGACCAGTTGCAGGGCAAAGGTCAGATCGTGGCCTGACATAGGATGGTTGCCATCCAGAGTTACATGTTCGTCATCAATGGCCGCGACCAGAACCGGAAATGCCTGACCGTTTTCATCCTGAACCTGCAACGTCATGCCTGGTTCGACGGGCATATCATCGGGCACCATGTCACGTGGAAAATTGCGCAGCAGGTCCTCATCACGCGGACCATAGGCCTCGAGCATGGGGATGGTGATCGTCTGGGCTTCACCCGGTGACATGGCAACGATGGCCGCTTCAAAACCCGGAATGACCTGGCCGCCACCAATTTCAAATTCCAGTGGCTCACGGCCCTCAGATGAATCAAATACAGTCCCGTCTGACAGTGTACCTTTATAATGCACCCTGACTTTTGTGCCTTCTTCAATCAATTTGGTATCGTCGGCCATGCCGCTCTCCTGAAAATTACCTTTAGCAAATTGTACTTCCGGGGACCGTCTCAAACAGGCCCGGGCCGGGAAGTTGGCGATCCTAACTATTTGGCACGGAAATGCAAACCCATCAGCCTTTTTGACTGAAACTGCCCAACCTAACCGAGGCGGGCCAGCAGTTCTTCTGCTTCACGGGTCGACAAATCGCGAATTTTTTGCGAAAGGCGATTGGCCAGTTCTGTATGACGCGCACTGAGGCCACTTGTATCAACCGTTACTTTTGGATGCGAAAGTTCCGAGAGTTTTCGCAATTCCTCGGCATCATCCCAGATGATGTCGAAATAGGTACAGATCTGGCGGATTAGTCCTGGCGACGGTCGACCCCGGTGACCATGTTCCAAAGCCGACAAATAGGCAGGTGAAACTTCCAGAGCTGCCGCCATTTGCTTCAGAGTTACACCCACTTCAGCCCGAAGGTCTCGAATTTTTTCTGCAAAAGGTGTCATGGCAAAAATCCTTCTTTCAGAAAATCACTTTTGTCGGCGCAGTCGAACATACAACGCGCCATCCCCCCCATCGCGCGGCAAGGCAGATTGATAGTCAACGACATAAGCAGCCAGATTGCGTGCAGACAACCAGATCGGCGCCATCCGGCGCAGCACACCACGTGTGCTGCCTTCCAGAAACCCATGTGTCTGCTGGTCCGCCGGCGCCCCTTTGCCCGTAATGACCAGCACACAGCGTTTCCCGGTACGGGCCGCCGTTTCAATAAATCGGTTCAGGCGTAAATGCGCCTGGGCCTGGGTCATGCCGTGCAGATCAAGCCTCCCGTCAATTTCGATTTTACCCTGTTTAACCTGGCGTAATATCCCGCGATCAAACCCTTCCTGCGGCACAGGTCCTGTTGGAGAAATTGCGGCTTGTTTTCGTAAAGACACGGTGACCGGATTGTTAACCGGTACCGGTTTCCCCAGGGGCCTGATTTTGGCCGCGCCATCAAACAGCGGATCTTCATCTACAAAACGCCGCCGTGTGATCCGGTCCAGTGGTGTGGTCGTTTCCATTACGGTACGAAAAAGATCATCACCCTCCAGGGGTCGGATCCTGGCACCAGATTGTTTTTTGCCCTTAGTCTTCTTTGCCATCATCAACAACCACGATGTGCAGGCGCCGTGGACCATGGGCGCCCATAAACAGCGTTTTGTCGATATCGCCGGATCGCGAAGGACCGGTTACCAGATTGACCGTTCGCGGCATGAAGTTGCCGTCACCATCCCGTGGCGCACGTTCGCGCATTTTTGCCCAGCCTTCTTCATAGGTGCCGACAATTTCACTTTTACGAACAATGACCACGTGATTGTCTGGCAAGAAGTTTAATGTCGTCGGGGTGTCTGCACCCGAGGCCATCATCAATGTTCCTGTTTCAGCGATGGCGGAAAAGACGGGCGTAATGCCAACAGCATCAGTGGTTTGTGCCTTGTCGCGACGCAGCGTCAACAAGGACTGATCCCCCCAGGGAATATCATCCAGGCGCTGGTCTGGCGACATCACTGCTTCAGCTGGCAAATTATGTTCGGCCAGCCAGCTACTGACAGCGGCAGGCACATCCTTTACGTCATCAACCTCGTCAATCGTCGCGGCGGCTGTAATTATCATTTCGCGAAAGAGATCAACCAGGGGCTGCCCTGTAAGCTGGCCCCGCGCCGGGATCGGATTGATTTCAGGTTTAGGCCCCGGTTTGGCCAGCCAGTCCGACACGGCCTGTTCGGATTTGACCCGCTTGTCATCACCAAGCTTGCCCCGGATACGTCCGAGGATCTGATCGCGGGCGCTGCTCATGACCGGCCTCCCGCACGACGCTGTTTTTGATCCTTATACTGCGCCATGAATGTGCGGCCTTCCGGGGCAGGTAAATCCCGGGCCCCGGTCCAGCCGCTGGCCAGTGGCACACTGCGCAATTTTCCTTTGCCCCCGGCCATCATCTTCAAGGCCTTCATGGCGATGCCGGTAGCAAAGCGATACAGGGTGGGTCGGCTGGCAAAGAATGCCCAAAGATTAATGCCAACGCGTTCTTTGGGCGCGCCCAGTTTGGCTTTGTAGGCATTTTCCCGATGCGTGCGCAGCATGCGCGGCAAAGGAATGCGTTCCGGACACACTTCCTGACAACGGCCACAAAATGTCGAAGCATTGGGCAGGTGGCAAGAATCTTCCAGGCCCACAATATTTGGCGTTAGCACCGATCCCATGGGGCCAGGATAGACCCAGCCATAGGCGTGACCACCGATGGTCGACCAGACCGGACAATGCATCAGACAAGCGCCACATTTTATACAACGCAACATTTCCTGAAAATCGCCGCCGACCATTTCACTCCGCCCATTATCGAGAATGATCACGTGAAAACTGGAAGGCCCATCAAGGTCTTCTGACCGACGCGGGCCAGTGGAAAATGTTGTATAAACTGAATATTCCTGGCCTGTCGCAGAGCGCGCCAACACCCGCAACATTGTCGAGGCATCTTCCAGTGTAGGGGCGATTTTTTCGGGCGTGGCCAGAGCGATGTGCATTTTTGCTAATGTCTGGGTCAGATCACCATTGCCCTCGTTCGTGACGATCACGGTTGAACCCGTTTCGGCAATCATGAAATTTGCGCCGGTAATACCAACATCCGCCGTGACATATTTGGGCCGCAAAACCTCCCGGGCTTCTTCCAGCAATTCTCGGGGATCTTCAAGGCGTTCGGTTTTGCCGTACTGTTTGTGATGTTCGTGGAACAAGTCCGAGACCTGCGCTCTGGTCTTGTGGATGGCAGGTGCGATGATATGGCTGGGGCGCTCGTCGGCCAACTGAATAATATATTCGCCAAGGTCCGTTTCGATGGGCTCGATAGAATGTTCTTCCAGAAAATGGTTCAGGTCCATTTCCTCGCCGATCATCGATTTTCCCTTGGTCACCGTTTTGGCATCAATAGACTTGCACAGTTCAAGAACTTTTTGCCGGGCTTGTTCCGGTGACTGACACCAGTGTACTTCCCCGCCATTCTTGATGACATTGGCTTCAAACTTCTCAAGATAGACATCCAGGTTTTCCAGCACGTGATTTTTTATTTTCACGGCGCCGTCGCGGATATCTTCATATTCAGGCAACTTGCCAACGGTCGCCAGGCGGCCAAGTACAAAACCGCTTTCCATACCTTTCAAGGCAGATTGCAGATTTTCATCGGCCAAGGCTTTTCTGGCATTTTCCTTGAAGGTGCGGGTTTCAGGAATCATTTGCCATCTCCCGTGTTCTCGGCACCGATGGGCGGTGTCTCGGTCATGCCCGCCAGAACTTCAGCAATGTGGCGGACGGAAATGGGGGACCCTTCGCGCTGAAGACGACCGGCGATATTCAACAGACAACCAAGGTCCCCGCCGAGAACAGTTGCTGCTTCTGTTGATCCCAGGGCCTTTGTTTTGGTCGTCACGATGGCGCCGGAAATTTCACCATATTTGGCCGAAAATGTACCACCAAATCCGCAACAGACATCCCGGTCCGGCGCTTCTTCAAGCTCAAGACCTTCGACCGAATTCAACAGTTTGCGGGGCTGATCACGAATGCCCAGTTCGCGTAAACCCGAGCAAGCATCATGATAGGTCACCTTGCCCGCATAGGCGGCTTCAACAGCCTCGACACCCAGACGGTCTGTCAAAAACGAAATCAATTCAAAGGTTTTGCCGGACAAGGCACGGGCCTTTGGTCCCCAAACTTCGTCTTTTAGAAACAGCTGTGGGTAGTGCACTTTGATCATGCCTGTGCAGCTGCCCGACGGGGCAACCACATAATCATAATCATCGAAACTTTCGATGACCTGTTTCGCAATGACCATGGTTTTTTCCCGCGCACCCGAATTATAGGCTGGCTGGCCACAACAGGTCTGGGCTTCGGGGACAAATACAGTGCAGCCTGCATCTTCCAACAATTGCAAGGCAGCAAAACCGACGCTGGGGCGAAAGAGGTCGACCACGCAGGTGACAAACAAGGCAACATTTATTGGCTTTGATTCTGGCAAGGCTCAAGTCCCGATTTTTGACATGTCGAAGTTTGTGGTTTGGTATAATTCATTGATCCAGTTACCGTAAAGCAACTGGGCATGACTGCGCCAATCATTGCGCGGGTTTTTTGTCGGATCATCGTTCGGAAAATAGTGAGCCGGCAGCATTGCTTGATCATCGTTTTTGACGTCCCGCATATATTCATTCTGCAAGGTGTCGGCATCATATTCGAAATGATTGAAAACAAAGGCCCGGCGCTTCTTTTCGTCTTCAACAATGCAAATCCCGGATTGATCAGATTCTGCCAGCACAGTCAGATCTTCGTGCTTGTCGATGTCATCATGCCGAACTTCTGTCCAGCGCGAAACCGGCACTCTGAACACATCATCAAAGCCGGCAATCAGCGGATGGCGCTCCAGGGTTCGATAGTGATCAAAGACACCGGACAGTTTTTTGCCAAGATCATATTTCGGCACACCATAATAGTGAAAAAGTGCTGCCTGCCCGGCCCAGCAAAGAAAATAGCAAGAATGTACGTGGGTCGTCGCCCAGTCTAGAATTTCAGCAAATTCCGGCCAGTACTTTACCTCTTCAAATTCCAGGCGCTCAATGGGAGCACCGGTGATTACCAAACCATCAAATTTACGATGCTTCACTTCCGGCCAGGGCTGATAGAAGGCAGCCATGTGGCCTTGGGGCGCATTTGTCGCTTCGTAACTTCCCGTCGTCAGCAAGGTTAATTCAATTTGCAAAGGGGTGCGGCCCAGCTGTCGGATCAATTGGGTTTCTGTCTTTACCTTCTCAGGCATCAGATTGAGCAACGCAATTTGCAGGGGTCGAATATCCTGGCGTACCGCATCCTGCTCGCGCATCAGGGCAACACCCTCATCAAGCAGTATGTCAGTCGATGGCAAATCGTTGGGTATCTTAATCGGCATTAATTTTTTCTCCGGTCGCCTCTATACGCTGGGCGATCGTTTTTGGCAAAAGTAAAAAGTAACGGCCTGCATGTTTCATGCGGCCTGCGATTTGTTCAGCGCGGTCTCCATAACCCCAAAATATATCACCTCGAACCGGTCCTCTGATGGCGCCGCCGGTATCTTGTGCCACCAAAAGCCTGTGTAGTTTCTGGTCGGGCCGATCGGCTTTTTGTGCTGGTGCCGTCGCTTCCAGCCAGATCGGCACGCCTAAAGGAATATATTTTCGATCTACGGCCATAGATCGTTCCTGCGTCAGGGCGACACCTTGCGCGCCAATAGGGCCATCGCCAATCAGCTCACGAAAAAACACAAAGGACTTGTTCATATTCATGACGCCGGGGGCCGCTGCCGGGTTTTCTTTCAACCAGGCGCGTATGGTTTGCAGGGAAACCGTTTTCTTTGTCATCACACCGCGGCGGATTAATTCTCGACCTATGGCCATATAGGGCTGACCATTGGTTGCAGCATAGCCCACCCGCATTTCACCCCCACCTGCCAGCGCCACGCGGCCCGACCCCTGGATATGCAGAAAAAATGCACTGACATTGTCATCTACCCAGACCAATGGCTTAGCCTGATCAGCCATGGCACCTGCGATAATTTGTTTCCGTTCCGGATAGGGCACAAGGCGGCTTCCATCCAGGCGGCCGGCGATCCGGCGTCCCCGCATATCAGCTCGAAAATTCTTTAACTCAACGGTGATCAGGTCATCCGGTCGGGCATACAACGGCGTTTGGAAGGGACCAGACTTTACAAGACTGCCGCGCAAGGATGGCTCGTAATATCCCGTGAACATGCCTGTTGGGTCGTCGCGATTGTGGGCTTGATAGGGCGTAAAGCGGGTCTCAAAAAACAACCGCGCTGCGGGATCGTCACCTCGAGGAATTGTCTTTGCGGCCAGACAAGATTGCCGCCAGTCGCCTACGGTTCCGGCAACACCCTTAGCACCCAGGGATCTCTTTTCTGGAAGTGTTTCAAACCGGGCGCAGCTTTTTCCAAAAGCCTCCAGGGTTTGTGACTGGCGATCTTTCCGCCATCCAGTCAAATCGTCAAAGGCAACTTGTTTCAGGACCAGTCCATCCGGCACTGCTGCGGGTCGATACAGATGCAAAAGCACGCCCGCGGACACCAACAAAAAAGCCACTACTATGGCAAACTGATTTGGATTGGGCCTCACAATTCGGGCCGCCTTGTTGCTGACTGGTTTATCCAACGCGGCGATTGTTGCATTCAGTTCGCTTTGCGGGTCGCTATCAATGGCCAGTTCGGGTCCCGGGATTGTACATCGCGTGCAAAGGTCCAGATATCAATAACGTCGTCTGTAATATCTGGTGAACCGGACAGGGTTTGGCCATCCGGGCCCTTCAATTCGTTTGTCATTTCTGCCGTAAACTTAATGGTTATTTCAGCTATACTGCCATTCATGCGAACTTCAATGGGTTCCACATTTTCGATGCTGACAAGCGTGGTTTCCAATGTTTCACCACGTTGCTCGCGATCCCTTATCGCAGCGCCAAAATCATCATAGATATGGTCGGCCAGCAAATTGCGAAGTGCCGCGAAATCTTCCCTTGCGAAGGCGTTGATCACCATTTCATACGCTGAGGCTGCACCATCCAGAAACTGCTCGATGTTAAATTTTGGATCTGACAGCAATATCTCGTTTACACCGGCAACGATCTCGACCGGAAAATCATTTTCGACCGAAGCTGGTGGGGGAGTGGAATGACTATCATTGCCGGGCAACTGGATAACGTTCCCGTCCTGGCTTTCTTGTTTTTGCTGCTCAGCCCCATCTTTGTTTTCTCCACCAAACCGGGCCGACCACATACCGCCGCGATCCTTGTCCTGGTCTTCACTGTCGTCAGGCCGCGTGCCAAGCGTGCCGCGCAGTCGCAACAAGATAAACACGGCGATGGCGCCGAACAGTAAAATATCCCACAGTTGAAAACCTTCCATTTCGCTCCGTTTCCCTGGTACTCTTAGGTCTCATGAGTTTGCATTTGACCAAACAATCAAATCTTCCAACAAACGATTGAATGACGTGTTCGCATGCTCATATAAGTGATATGTGACGTTGTGCTATCGTTATCTACTTTAATCCCCTGTGGTGCAAGCGGTCCAGACGTTCTCCTGATAATGTGAGCGTCTGTTTTTTGGCTTGTATCGCCCTGTTATCAACGAGGTAATTCATTGGGTTGGCTGTTACTACTCGCCTTTATCGGCATTCCCCTGATCGAAATCGCAGTCTTTATCAAGATCGGCGGTATTGTTGGTCTCGGGCCGACGCTGGTGATTGTGGTTTTGACGGCGGTGATTGGGACAGCTTTGCTGCGCCGGCAAGGCCTGGCAACCCTGAACAGGGCGCGCCAGCAATTGAATCAGGGCGCGCTACCCCTGGCCGAGATATTTGATGCAATTTGCCTGCTGGTCGCCGGCGCATTTTTGCTGACACCTGGATTTGTCACCGACAGTCTCGGCGCCATTTTGCTTATCCCGGCAGCGCGTCTGATATTACGGAAATTTGTCGGGGCTCGTGTTCAAATGACGGATATCCACGGCGGCAGCCACCGAAATAGCGGGTTTGCAGGGCAAAGCGATGTAATAGATGGCGATTACGCGGATGTGACGGATACACCCAAAAATCAGGCAAATGCCGACAAAAACAAGCTTGGCGGTACTGGTTAAACCGCGATAAAGTGGGGACGGGCGGTTGCCAGACAGGCCTTGGCGACCTTATATATCTGTATCAGAATTACACAGATAAGTTCCACAGACATAAACTGATGTCGAATAGCGGGACATACGGTCAGGAGTAACAGGCATGTCGGACTTGGCAGATACAGGCGCAGATACGGGCGCAGATACGGGCGCAGATACGGGCGCAGATACCAATTCCGGCGGTGCCACACAAGCAGCGCCACGCTTCAGCATCCGGGCGCAATATATCAAGGATTATTCCTTTGAAAACCCTAATGCGCCAGCCAGCCTGGCACCTTCTGATGAAAAGCCTGCCATCGATGTAAACGTTGATGTCGGTGCCAAGCCTTTGGGCGGGGTTAACTACGAAACCCAGTTGCGCATCACAGCCCAAGCCAAACGTGGCGACATGGTCTTGTTTGTCGCCGAACTATTATACGGCGCCACTATTTCCGCCGAGCATTTTCCGGCAGAACGCGTCGAGCCCCTGTGCCTGGTGGAAGTCCCGCGGGTTATTTTTCCTTTTGCCCGTCGCCTGATTGCAGAGGCCACGCGCGAAGGTGGCTTTGCGCCTTTGCTTATTGACCCGGTTAATTTCGCGGTTCTGTATCGCCGCAAACTGGAAGCCCGGGCCGCGGAGCAAGAAAAAGCCGAAGTCTGAGACCTGGAACTGAAACGTGGCTCTGGAACTGAAACGTCAGGCCTGAAGCCAAAAAACGGAAGTAACTACGACCGCCAAATTGGATCATCCACCTTTTCCAGAAACGCCGCATGTGCCTCCAGTTCTTCGGTGCTTGCGCTATGGTCACGCGGTTTCCGCTCGGTTTTTTCCGTGACCTCAAGATCAATCGTCTCCGGTTTGCTATCATCTTCACTCAGCAGCAATCCGGGCTGGCGACCGCCAGTTAGCTCAAGATAGACCTCCGCCAGCAATTCCGCATCGAGCAAAGCACCATGTTTTTCGCGGGCTGAGTTATCGATACCAAAGCGCCGGCACAAGGCATCCAGATTGGCGTGCGCACCGGGGAATTTCTGACGCGCCATGCGCACGGTATCCACCGTTTCATTGCCAAGCTCGGCTCTGTGCAACCGTTTGAGCTCCGCATTCAGAAACCCCATATCAAATTCGGCATTGTGAATGACCAGTTGGGCACCCTCGACAAATTCCAGAAAATCCTCGGCAATTTCTTCAAATTTTTGTTTGTCGCGCAGGAAAGATTCAGACAAGCCGTGCACGTTAAAGGCTTCTTCCGGCATATCCCGTTCCGGGTTGATATAGACGTGATAGACGTTGCCGGTGGGCACCAGGTTGACCAGTTCCAGACAGCCGATTTCAACGATGCGGTGGCCGGTTTTCGGGGTCAGGCCGGTGGTTTCGGTATCCAGAACAACTTCACGCATTAGTCTTTACTTTCAAGGAGTTAAGAATATTTCGAATGCGCATTAAAGCAAAGCTTTTGCCATTCCCGGTGGGAATAACAAAATCTGCTTTGCGGCGCTTGATCACATCTGGCACTTGCACAGCCATAATATGATTCAGTTTATCACGCGTCATGCCGGGGCGGGCCATAACACGGGCGATTTGGATGGGCCTGGGGGCGCTGACGACACAAACATAATCCACTTTTTTCTCGCCGCCGGTCTCAAACAAAAGTGGAATATCATAGACCACAACGGGCAGGCGGGCGGCCCGGGCACGTCGGTTAAACTGCTCCCGTCCACGACCCACCAAGGGGTGAATAATGCCTTCGAGAATCTTCAGTTTTTGCGGATTCCCAAACACAGCGGCACCCAGCTTTTGCCGATCAACACCGCTCTCAGCATGGGTTACACCAGGAAAAGCAGTCTCCACCGGGGCCACGGCGACGCCGCCAGCAGCCATGATTTTGTGCACTTCGGCATCCGCATCAAAGACCGGCACGCCTAACTTTCGAAACATGGCAGAAGCCGTGGATTTACCCATGCCGATGGAGCCTGTGAGGCCGATGGTGATCATTTATCAGAGGCGCCGAGATCGCGCAAAACGGCTTGGCGCAGATCGTCATCAACGGTGGGTTCAACCCCGAACCAGGCAGAAAAGCCGGGCCGGGCCTGGTGCAATAACATGCCAAGGCCGTCCACAATTTGGCAGGCTTTTTCTGGCATCCTGCGAGCATTAAGTAGCAATTCGGTCACAAGCGGGGCATAAACGATGTCCGTTACCAGGGAATTTTCACCTAGACTGGCCAAATCCATGCCTAGTGGCGGTTGGCCTTCCATGCCAAGGCTGGTGGAATTTACCAGGCCATTGGCATCGGCGAGAATATCTGCGCGCTGTTCCCAATCGGCTACATTTATTTTTGCGCCAAATTCAGTGGCCAGCCCATCGGCCCGATCACGACCTCGGTTGGCAAGTCGAATTTCCGGCACACCCGCATCCAGCAACGCCACAATAATCGCCCGCGCAGCACCTCCGGCACCGAGCAAAACCACCGGTCCGGCATCAGCCTGCCAGTCGGGTGCATTGACGCGAATATTTTCCATAAACCCAAAGGCATCGGTGTTGCTGCCATGCATGCGGCCATCGTCGCCGACCACCACCGTATTTACGGCCCCGATGCGCCGGGCCACATCATCAACCTCGCCAATTTCCGTCAGCAGTTCGAGGGCGGATTGTTTGTGCGGCACGGTAATATTGGTACCGCGAAAGCCGAGCTGCGGCAAAGCCGTCAGGGCTGAGGCAAAATGTTCAGGGGCAACCGCCAAGGGGACATAGGCACCATCGATATTGTGCCGGTCCAACCAATGGCCATGCAGCAAGGGCGAGCGCGAATGTTTGACAGGCCAACCCATCACGCCTGCAAGTTTACTGTTTCCGGATAGGGTCATAGTCTGCGGCTGGATCCTGATCGATTGAGGTTGGCTGATATTACGCCGAAACGCTCGCGTAGCCCAACCCCCCTACTTCATCCCAACACCGTGCTCGCGCAAAAAATCGAGCAGTTGCAACAGAGGCAATCCCAGAATACTGAAATAATCGCCATCAATTTTGGAAAACAACTGTGCCCCGCGCTCTTCCAGCAGATAGCCCCCGACAGAGCTGAGAATTTTTGTCCCGGATGCCGCAAGATAGTCTTCGAGAAATTCATCGCTGAAATTGCGCATGGTCAGCTTGGGAATTTCCACATGGCGCCAGAGCGGCTTGCCATTTTGCACAACACAGGCGGCCGTCACCAGGCGGTGCTCTTTACCCCGCAAACTTTGTAAGTGATTTCGCGCACCATCCATGCCGACAGGCTTATCGAACATGTCTTTGCCTAAACCCAATATCTGATCCGCCCCGATGACCAAAGCCTCAGGATGGCGACGCGACACACGCAAGGCTTTCAGTTCGGCCAGTTCGTCGGCAATATCCCGCGCCGATGCGTTTTCGGCCAGCATGCTTTCCTTGATGGTCTCTTCATCGACGGCGGCCACATCGACGGTAAAATCAAGCCCGGCATTTTTCAGCAATCTGGCCCGCACAACACTGCCACTGGCCAATACAATTTCCGGCACGACCTGGGGCGCATCACCAACCCCCACTTTACCAACCATGCGTCGCGGTATCCGAGCGCCGAGCCCCTTCAGGTCGATAGTCATTATAAAGGTTGAGAATAGCGGCAGCGGTCTCTTCAATAGAGCGCCGCGTCACATCGATCACCGGCCAACCGCGGGCCGAAAACATCTTGCGCGCCTTTTTAACTTCCTCGCGCACAATGTCGAGGTCGATATAGCTGGTCTCTTTTTCCTCATGCAGGGCAAGCAACCGGTTGCGCCGGATCTGCACCAGGCGCTCGGGACTGGTGGTCAGCGCCACAACTAATGGACCGTCGGTATCTTCGATGCTGCCAATATCTTCGAGCTCAGCCGGCGGTGGCACTTCAGGCACCATGGGCACATTGGCAACCTTCAGGCCACGATTGGCGAGATAGATAGAGGTCGGCGTTTTGGAGGTGCGCGAGACCCCCAGCAATACAATATCCGCCGAAGCCAGATTGCCCACGCCCTGGCCATCATCGTGGGCGAGGGTGTAGCTCATGGCATTCATGCGATGAAAATATTCCGCATTCATGACGTGCTGCATGCCCGGCCGATCCACGGTTTTTGAGCCCAGAAAGGTCGACAGGGCCGCCATCACCGTATCCATCACCGGCACGCAAGGCACGCCAAGATCAAGGCAGCCGTTGATCAGAATGCGCCGAATTTCTTTATCGACCAGCGTGAACATCACAAGGCCGGGCTTGTCCTTGATTTCCGCCAACACTTTTTCCATTTGCGGCACCGAACGCACAAGCGCCCAGGTATGTTCGATGGGGTCGGCGTCTTCAAATTGCACAATCGCCGCATGGGCGATAGATATCAGCGTTTCGCCCGTGGCGTCCGAAACGAGATGAAGATGGAACTGTTTTGGTTCTGTCATGGGTGGAGGATAGCATGGCGAGGGAGAGCGCACAGCCCCGGAATATTTGTGCGATTGCGATATTATGTATCGTCGTCTCTCCGGCCCCTCTTTACTTCGTCACTCCGGGCCCCGACCCGGAGTCTCTGGCGAGCCTGCAAAAATCAATTGCCTATGAAGAGATGGAAGGGCTGCTGAGACTCCGGGTCAAGCCCGGAGTGACGCCGGTTTTTTTGGCATCAGCTCTGCAGAAACCCCGTTCAGCAAAACCCTCCACCAACAGACCACGGAGTCATGTGGCACAGTTCCTTGCCAAATTCACGCGAAGTTTCTTATGAGCTAACACGCGCCATTGAGGCGCGCAGCCGCAAGCGGCGCTTGAGCGTAATATCAAATCTCCCTGGAAGGGAGATTTGGAAAGACTCACACCACGCCCGAACCCAAAACCGCCCCCGTTCGCACCACAACAACAGACACCACAAACGCCAACCCCGCGTGCAGCTCAACCTTCACCGCCGCATCTTCAATCATAACAGCCTCGCCAGCTTCAACGACATCCCCCGCAACCTCAGCCGATCCCTCAAAAACATAAACCAGCACCATCTGATCCGCAGCGCTTTTAAACTCGCCCCGCCCCTGATCGCTTAAAACAACCACATCACCACGAACAAATTCAGGATCGAAAATCAGGTTAAAATCCCGGATGGCCCCGTCCAGTAATTCACACGCCGTGGCCGCCGCACCAGAAAACCCGAATGCGTCATCTCCCACCCGAAGCGTCACCGGCTGCACGCCGGCCACCGACAAGGACATGCCCGCTCCCGTCGCCACGGCAATCACCCGTTCATAGCCATCAAATACAGAAAAGCGCCCGGAGTCCGGCACATCCGCCAGACTAACCCGCCAGAGAAACCTGTCGGTCGTTGGGAAGAGCTGTTTGAAAATTTCCGTCGTGGAGCCCTGGCCGTTGGCCCAAGGCATGGTTTTGAAGGTGGTTGAGGGGAGCGGGGTTATGTTGGGCATTTCTGGACTCTGGGTTTAATTTTCTGTCTCCGCGATCAGGACTGAAAATATATACAGCTTTTTAACCGACAGTCGTTGTGAAAATAGTCTCGTCCGTTGTCCAGACCGATCTCTTTCCAAATCTCCCTTCCAGGGAGGTTTGATATGCCGCTCAAGCGGCGCTTGCGCCTGCGCGCCTCAATGGCGCGTGTTAGCTTTTAAATATCTTCGCGTGAATTTGGTGGGTGGCGGTGGCGACGTGCGGCCTTGGAGTGTTCGTGGAGGATATTGCTGAACGGGGTTTGTGCCGGGGGTCACAAAAAAAGCCGACGTCACTCTGTGCTTGACCCAAAGTCTCAGCAGCCCTTCCACCTCTTCATAGTTAGTTGCTTGTTGCGAACTCACCAGAGACTCCGGCTCGGAGGCCGGAGTGACGGAAGTCTTGTTCCGAATTTCCAACCACCGATTCTGAGTCACGTGAATCATGGGGATAACTGGCCTTATTTCACAATCCACAAAATTCCATGCACCTTGACCTTAGGTCCATAAGCAATTCGCCCCGGTGTGCAGGAAAAAAACCAGGATCTGTGCAGCTTCTGGATAAGTCTGGAATTGGGCCCCTCAATCGATGTTACCCCCACTATTCCTGAAAACTTGATCACAGGGTTGGGGCGCACAAATCTGCCAATGTCTGCGGGTTGTCGCGGGCTTCCCCCGAAGTTATACAGAGGGGGCGCAGCCACGTTGTCGCACCTGCGAAATGCGGGATAAGTTCGGGAGCGCGAGTTCTCCCCACAACACACAGGGATCTACTACTACAACAACCTTATTAGTATAAATATAGTATATGTAAGGGGACTGTGGGTAACCGGGAAGCAGCAGAAATAATGAACGCACCAACGAACGATAAAAACATGCTCAAAGCGCTTGCAGGAGAGAAGCAGGCAAGGCCGCCTTTCTGGTTTATGCGCCAGGCCGGACGATATTTGCCAGAATATCGCGCCACCCGGGCTGAGGCCGGAGATTTCCTGTCGCTATGTTACAATCCGGAGCTGGCGGTGGAAGTCACCTTACAGCCGATCCGGCGTTATCACATGGATGCGGCGATTTTGTTCTCTGACATCCTGGTCATTCCTGATGCCATGGGGCAGACGCTGGCTTACAAGGAAGGGGAAGGCCCGCAGCTGGAGCCCGTCCGGTCCAGCGCTGATCTTGATCGCCTGGAAACAGGGCGCATCACAGAACACCTGCAGCCCGTCTTTGAGACGTTAAAAGGTCTGCGTAGGGAGCTACCGCCGGAAGTGACCTTGATCGGCTTTGCAGGAGCACCCTGGACCGTGGCGACCTATATGGTGGAGGGACAGGGCAGTCGAGATTTCGCCAACGCCAAAAGCTGGGCTTTCTCCGACGAAGCGGGTTTTGCGCGCCTGATCAATATGCTGGTTGAGGCGACCACAGAATATCTGCTGGCCCAGATCGAGGCCGGTGCCGAGGTTATTCAGATTTTTGATACCTGGGCCGGCGCCCTGTCGGAAACCGAGTTTAATAAATGGTGTATCGCACCCGTTAAACAGATCGTTGCCAATTTACGGGCAAAATACCCAGATATTCCGGTTATTGGCTTTCCGCGCGGGGCCGGGGCGGGTTATGCAAACTTTGCGGCCCAAACCGGGGTAAACGCGGTTTCCCTGGATACATCCGTGCCGTTGGAATGGGCCCGCGATAATGTGCAGACTTCTTGCGCGGTTCAAGGTAACCTTGATCCACTATTGGTGGTGGCTGGTGGCGAACCCATGCGCAGGGAAGCAAATCGTATTCTGGAAACCCTGGGTAATGGACCCTTTATTTTTAACCTGGGCCACGGATTTGTGCCGCAGACACCGCCGGAGCATGTTGAAGAATTGTCAGAGTTGATCCGGAATTATTGATAAGAAAAAGGTTTTCGCCAGATTGACGTGGAGAACAGTTGTCAAAATATGAACCGTAAAAAGACGGCCATCGTTTTTTTTAATCTGGGCGGACCAGACAGTCCGGCGGCGGTCAAGCCGTTTCTGTTTAACCTGTTCAGTGATCCGGCGATTATCACTTTGCCGGGTCCTGTGCGTTGGTTACTGGCGAAATTTATTTCCACACGACGGGCCCCGGTGGCTCAAAAAATCTATGCTGAACTGGGTGGCTCGTCCCCTTTATTGGCCCAAACCAAACTCCAGATGTCTGCCCTGGAAGCCCAACTGGCGAGCGATGAAGATCACGATTTCAAGGTCTTTACGGCCATGCGGTATTGGCATCCCATGAGCGATCAAACAGCTGCCGAAGTGATGGATTGGGGCGCGGAGCATGTGGTGTTGCTGCCGCTGTATCCGCAATTTTCCACGACAACCACCGAAAGCTCTGCGAGGGATTGGTCTCGGGCGGCGTCGGCGGCAGGGCTATCGGCAACCACATCGGTGATTTGTTGTTATCCGCGCCAGCATGACTATATCGCTGCCCAGGCAAAACTTTTGCGGGCGGAATTGCGACAAATTCCCAATCCGGCGCGAGTATTGTTTTCAGCCCATGGCTTGCCGGTCAAATTTGTTGAGGGTGGTGATCCCTATCAATGGCAAATCGAACAATGTGCTCTCGCCATTGCCCGCGATGCCGGACTGGGTACCGGTGATTTCCGGGTCTGTTATCAAAGCCGGGTGGGGCGTCTGGAATGGCTCGGACCCTCACTGGATGAAGCCCTGGAAAAAACCGCCGAACACGGCATGAATGTGGTGGTTCAGCCGATCTCTTTTGTTTCTGAACATTCAGAAACCCTGGTGGAACTGGATATCGAATATAAAAAAATCGCCGGGGATTTGGGTATTGAACATTACCGGCGGGTACCAACCCTGACGGCTGATGCTGGTTATATCGATGGTCTTGCCAATCTGGCCCGCGACGCAGCGACAAAAAAGGGCCTATGCCCACCGCGTGGAACACGATATTGTCCGCAGCGATTTGAGCGCTGTTTGTGTAAGGAAGCTTTATAATTTTCTGACTTGCGGCTTTGCACTCATCCCGTCATGAACGTCAACCAGTATAATCGTTGTCGTGTTGCATGCGCGAAGCACGATGGGTGGTCGGGAGGGGCGTGGGCGGCACGGCAAATCATAACTTGAAATCGGAGTAAAACGACGTGAGCTGGCTGGCAGACTGGTATTTGTGGATCAAGGCCCTGCACATCATTTCGGTGATGGCGTGGATGGCGGGCATGCTCTATTTGCCGCGCCTGTTTGTTTATCACGTCGATGCTGAACCCGGATCGGTGCAATCAGAAACCTTCAAGATCATGGAACGCCGGCTGATGCGGGCGATCATCAATCCGGCCATGAATGTGGCCATCGTGTTTGGTGTATTGTTGGCCCTGACACCCGGCATTGTTGACTGGTCCATGGGTTGGCCGTGGATCAAGCTGGCCCTGATTATCGCCATGACGGGCATTCACGGCTTCTTGTCGCGCTGGCGACGTCAGTTCGAAAGAGATGAAAACACCCACAGTGCAAAATTCTATCGCCTGATGAACGAAGTCCCGACCGTGCTGATGATCCTGGTCGTGATTACGATTGTGGTTAAGCCGTTTTAAAAATGGAATATTTTTGACTAATTAACATTTTGGAAAATGGTTATTTTCCGTTGACTTACGCGGCGTCAAAGTTTATTTCGGTTATCAGAACAAACGAACGTACTGACACCGGTCGTAAAATTCTGACGCTGGCGGGCCTTTCTGGCCCGACTGGTTCACAAAAAATCTGGTTCCCAAAAAACCTTCCAACACTCGGCATTTCTCAATCTGTACCAACAGCGAGCATTCCGACTCCTCACCCTAAATACATTCAACTGAAT
>Ga0233449_1000359_pt1 | contig 57516 bp, 41 predicted proteins | sample SI_124_October20_FD_183012 | JGI IMG/M metagenome (GOLD analysis project Ga0233449, IMG submission 183012) | Seawater microbial communities from Saanich Inlet, British Columbia, Canada - SI_124_October2016_200_MG | ecosystem: Environmental > Aquatic > Marine > Inlet | place: Canada: British...
CCCCCCCACCTCCACTATCATCAGGTCTCCCACCGCCACCTCCGCCATTGTCTCATGGGGCTGACCCAATGGACAATTTTGAAAGGGAAATGGGGACTTCGTCGCCCCCTCCCGCACTTATGGCACCTGTTGTCGCTTCGCCCCGAGTAGATACAATGAGTAGTGCAGAAAAAAATGAGTTACTCAATGCTTTAGGCGATTAATTTACAAGCCATATTTTGAGGCTAAAAAGTCCGGTATTTTTGATACTTATGCCGAAACAATATTTCCAGCAGAAGGCAGAATTACTGCAGTTCTAAGTTTTGAAATGGCTGATGAAATTTGGGCGAAATCTGTCATTTTTGGTAATTGCTCATCATCAGCAACCAATGGCAAACTAATCCCGGGTCCAGGTATTCGGTGGAGTGCTAAGCCAAGTTGTTTAGAATTGCCAATTAGATCATTCACAGATTTTAGTCCACGTGATTGTAATCGCTCGATGCTCCATCTATTTAATGCCGAAGCGATAGTTATCAATTGAGAAAAATTTTCACATACAGTCTTCATCATCGTAGAACTTATTTCAGCCACGGGAAGACTTCTTATTGTTAATCTCAATAACCTATCCACGCGAATATCTCTCGGAGTTATTCCAACAACCTTTGCTAATTGGCGGCGCATTATATCCACTACAATTTCATCATCATCACCGATTTCATCCAGCCCAATGATTGCAAATAACTCATTTCCAAGTTTGGAAAAATGGTCCCACCCACTATGCTTGGAATTTACAACTTTTGCTTTGTCTAATACTTGTAATTGCTCTTCAGGCTCTATAGTTGGAGTAATATTATTCTCTTGTGAACTATTGATTATTTTATCTTGCACCACTTTTTGAATTGCATTATTAGTACTTTCATTTGCAGATTCATCTTGAACATTGATTTCATTTTCCACTTGGTTGACATTATTAATTGCATTTTCTTCGTTGTCAACATCTTCTACCAATTCCTCGTGGAAATTATTTTCCATGTCGGCAATTGCGGCTTCAAGAACTTCGATTTCAGAATTTGTAGTTTTATCATTGTCAATTTGTGGCATTAGGACTGGCCTAGGCGTATTTAGTGGTTTCCAGGCCACCCATTCGTGTGTTTTTTCCACAGGAGATAATTTCGCCAGTGTAGCAGATAATGAAGGGATATCCTCCATCAAAGCCTGCAATTTTTCTGGACACCTCAATTCAAGATTAATGCTGGTTGAAAGAGCAAGATCTCTTTCCCAAGGCAAATAATTTAGTCGCTTTCTGATTTGAGGGTGCTTTTCCATGACATTTTGGATTGAAGGCATTCTGCGCCCCAACTCTAAACTATTATCTTGTAACATTTTTCTTAGACCGCTAGTTTCCCAACCCATTGCGTCCCACCCATCGAATAGTCGCGATAGTTCAATATTAAGTCTATCAAAACCCTCAGTTTTTGATTTTGATTTAATGCCACATTCTTTTATTTTATTTTCAAATGCAGCGAGCGTGTATTCGGCAGTTAATATTGACTCATCAGCCTTCCCGCTAGCGAGTAATTTACGCCACTCGGATTCAAGAAGAACGCGGTGTCTTAAGTTTCGCCACCTTCGCTTTTCCAACCACCCATTTGCAATTTGAATTGAATTGTCTTCGAGGATTGCATCTTGTAAAATGCTGACCATTTTTTCAGCCTCATCCTTCCCCCCCATTGAGATATCAAGCCGCAATATTGAATCTACTACCTTTCTTGCTTCTTCCAATATTGGTAATTGTTGATTGAATGAGATTAGGGCTTCTCGAGGTTGTTCATCAAATCGTTGTTGCCAAAGAGCCATTGAAAAGCCCAACCCAGACCAAAAACTAACTAGTTCACTTCCTTTGTTAATTTCAGAACGAGTTTTTTGCTCAAGTTCTTCAGAAATAGTGATTAATTCTTCTAATTGCTCTATTTTTCCAAATAGTTGATTAGCGCGTTCAGAATATTCAGGCCAAATATTCAGTTGTTCTTCAAGGCGCTCCCAAATAGTGTCGTGTGTATTGATTGCCAATTCAATTTCTGCAATCTTTGATTCCCAAACAAGCAGATCTTCTGCCGGCACAACCTCATTCAAAGGCAGATTGATACCTCTTGCTAACCATTGTTGTAAGCGTTGTTGCAATTTACTTAATCTTGAATGGAATGATGATGAAACCGCATTGATTTCTTGTTGAAGGCGCTCTAATGAATCACTTTCGCCCCCCCCCCCAAGGGTTTGAATTTCTATTCGCCGTTGTTCAAATATCTGCCCCAATTCTTCATCAAAAGGTGCAATTTCCGTACCAATCACAGATACTATCACTTGGTGATTTTCAGCACGATTTGAAATCTCTTCCAATTTTTCAGCAGCTTTGGCCAAGCCCCCTAAATAAATATTGCCAACTCCAAAACCTCTACTTTCTAATAACTCTGCCATTTCTCGCAGATGGTGAATCCTCCTGCTCTGTTTTTTCTCAAGGTTATCTACTGCTTCAATCAATCCATTCGGGTCTGTTGGATATTTCATCGCTTCACAAACCTCATTTGATTCAAGAGCCATTGATGTATCAAGAGCATCTAATCTATCACAGACCTTTTCGAGAAGTTTTGTTTTACCTTCTTTCTCCCATAGATGATAATACGCCTCGGCTTCAAGACCCCAAGGGCGCAGATTAAGTTGCATTCTTCTATATTCATTGCGTACGATTTCAGCATTATAGGGGTCATCCAGTAATGGAATCCATTCATTTATCGCCTCTTTCCAATGATTGGGTAATTTCATCAATTGCTTTCTTAATTGTTCAGAATCTTCAATATGTTTTTCATATTGCAGAATATTCTGGCTTGCTTGCTCAGGATATTTGATTAATACTTCTTTTATTTTATCAATATCATAACCCAATGATTTTGATTTTTGCAGGCGCTCTGCCCACCAACCATTTTCATTTCGATTAGTCAAACCGCTCCCCTCAACCTTTGCTGTAAATAGGAGGGCCTTTTCAATGTCGGTTTGTTTTTACCCATAGATGTGCTTTTTAGCCCTAAACACAAATCTCCGTAGATTCTATTATTACTCGTCAAATACTATTTCGGTACAGATTTTTTGGTTGGCAAAAGCCACTTTTCAATGTCATTTCTTCCGCAGACCATAAAACACTTGCGAGTCGGCTTAGTGATGATGGACCCATTTACAGTTGTATTGGCCTTTTTCTTAGTGGTCGCAAGTGGAACCCTAACTTGGTGGATAGCCACAGTTGATTCTAATCTTCGTCAAAATCGTTCGGAAGAAGTTACTGAAAGGGAAAAAATGTCTGAAACCATTCTTCAAATCAACAATTTATTATTGGATATGAATGGTGGCATTAATGCTATTTTATATGCCCACCCTGGATTAAAGAGCCTTATTAATGCTCATAAAACACTTGATTTAATTGAGGCGAGCGTAGGTGGAATAGAAACCAGCGAAAATCAAATTGTTGCAGCCGAAAAACTTCTTTCATCAATTAGGGGATTATTGGCAACAGTTGATGTGGACGGAGATCTAGTTAATGCGGAGAAGAATATTGACCCGGGTATGCTTCAACTATCAAATCGAATTTATGAGATATTAACGCAAGTGGGGCTTGGGCCCGCTGATTTGGGGCTTTCAGACCTTGAATCACGCCGCCTCGGTGAATTAGCATACAGGAGTGGCCACAGATCCTGGGCTTTGTCCTGTTTTGAAGAAGCAGCACGCTTGGCACCCGGTGAAAAAATCACCCTTCGGGCACTTGAACATTTGTCTACCGAAGCAGGAGATGACGAGGGTAAGAGAATTTGGCTTGAGGCTAGACTTCGCCAAGACCCAGATAATCCAGAATTGCTTAGGACCCATGCGCATTTGTTGGCTCAGGCTGGAGATCCTGCTGCTGAAAAGGACGTATTGCGCCTTGAAGCCCTCGGCCTTGATACTGCAGCCGACCGTTCTTTACTTTCAGGCCTCCGCGCCCGCGCCGGAGCAAGGAGTGAAGCATTAGAAGCACTAGATGCGGCCCTTGAAGCAGACCCATCGCGTTCAACCGATTGGTTACAAAAGGCATTGTTACATGATGAATTAGATGAACCAGAAAACTCTATCAAAGCTGTTGAACATTGTCTATTATTAGACCGTCAAAATGGAGATGCTTGGGCTCTTCAAGCAAAATTACTTTCAACCAATTCAAGTAAATTGGCGAGCGCATTAAAATCTTCAATCCATGCAGTTGCCCTTAATGCCGGTGGTACAGAATTAATACTTCTAAAGGCAGATTTGCTAACTGCAACCGGTAAGGAGACAGAGGGTAGAGAAAGTTTAGCAAAGGCACTTCAGAACGATCCAAATAACGACGAACTCCGAGCATCCATGGCCGCAATGTCCTTACAAGATGGCGACCCTCTTCAAGCAGAAAGCCTCCTCCGATCAGCACCAACGCCGCCTACAATGAGCGTACATTTGCAAATACAATGGGGAAGACTACATCTTGCTTTTGCAGATTTAAGGAGAGATGGTTGTGGGGAAACGGACAAATCCCTTCTTTCTGTAGCAGGTGATAGTTTTAGAGGAGCACTAAATGTCGACCGCGAATCAGGTATTGCTTGGCTAGGCCTAGCACGAGTGCAGAGGTTGATGAAGGATTTGGATGTGGCAGAAGAATCCTTGACAAGAGCCAGAAGGCTGATGGATGGCACCCCCTCTATTGATGCTGAATCTGCATTATTGGCGCTTGATTTAGGAGATTTATCGGAGGCTCAAAGGCTAATCGAGTCAGCAAGCGTCACGGATTCAGAAAACGTCATAATCACTTATGTGAAAGGAAATATTTCAGCAGCATATGGCCGTTTCAAGGAGGCCCTAGAATTTTTCACCGAGACAATAAAATCCCAGCCGTCACATGTACGCGCCCGTCTTAATAGGGCAAGTGTGTATATGGCATTAGATAAAGTACAGGAGGCTTTAGATGATTGCGAGATACTTCTAAATGAAGCCCCCGAATTAATATTGGCTGAAGTGCGTAGGGGTGAGGCACTGATGATGTTATCACAATGGAGCGAAGCAAAGAACAGTTGGGAGAAAGTCATCGATTCCAATCCGCGTCATTCACACGCCCTAACTCAACTTGCAGCATGTCACATGTCATCAGGCAGGCCAGAATTAGCCGAAAGCCCTCTTAATGAGGCACTGGGACTTAACCCCGAATCTTCAATGGCATGGCACCAAAGAGGATTATTATATTTGGATTGGAGCCGAGACGAAGCTGCAATATCCGATTTTAAAAAGGCAGTCGCTACAGACCCAACTAATATTGAAGCACAATTACATATTGCGGCAATTTATCATGAGGCGCAAAACTGGAATGAGGCTGAAGAGGCATGGCGCAATATACTGAGCATCGATCCTGAGCATACTGTTGCTAGGCGGCGATTTGATGAATGTACTGCCAAAATAGCCACCTCTGAAATACTAAATAATTGTTAAATAAAATATAATTCTCTATAGTGACGGAGAATAATAATGTTCAAACCCTTCCAATACTTGGGTGAGTCATGGGCCTAGAACCAGGAGATCAATCAATAGATTTTGAATTACTAAATGCAAATGCCAATGCAGGCTCTAAGAAAATGAATCTTGCGGAATGTATGGGTGAAAATGGATTAGTTGTTGTATTTGAATGCAATCATTGCCCATATGTAGTTGCAAGTTTCGCAAGATTGGACCACATGGCAAATGTATGTCGAGACTTCGGTATTGGCTTTGTGGGAATAAATAGTAATGATTCAAACCAATATCCCGATGATTCATTTGAAAATATGCAAAAAAGAACAGAAAAAGGGATGAATTATCCATATCTGCATGATGAATCACAATCTGTTGCAGAAAATTGGGGTGCGGAAAGAACTCCTGAAGTATATTTGCTGAATAATGACGGCGTTGTGGTTTATAGAGGGAGAATTGACAATAGCCCTCGTGACCCAAACGGTGTATCAAAACGCGATTTAATGGATGCAATAGACGCCCACGCCATGGGTGAATTACCTCCAGTCTCAAGAACAAAGAGTATTGGTTGTTCAGTAAAGTGGAAAATGTGAAAATCATTTCCGATTTAGCCACGACATCCATTTTGCTACTGATGCTTGGGCTTGGGGAACATTTGATTCATTAGCACATTCTAATATCCAACAGAGTTGCTCTTCATGAGGGGTTACGCTAAATAATTCTCCCCTAAATACGATATCGGATTTCTCTTCAGACATTCTATAATCATCAACAAAACAATGAACTAAGTTTCTTGGGAAATGCTGCATTCTTCCTGTTGCTGGTGAAAAATACATTACACTAGAGTTTAGAAATACTAATGAATCACCATTCTCCCTTGTCTCATGTGATAAAATAGGAGTTTTATCAAGAACCGTTTTGACATCAACATTATACCAATCCTTTTCTCTTCTAGTCTTCAATTTACCAATAATGTCATCCAAAAAGGCTTGAGATGTAGATTCGTGAGCTAGCATCTCATCCGGCGACATATCAACTCCTAAGCACTTGTTGGCTTTTAACCCAATGGAGAATTATTATGCAGAAGTATTAACATAAGGAAGGTTATTGGCCTTAAGAATGCGAAATACACAAAAACGAAAAACGAACCAATATTTACTATTTTTTACCATCTTTCGGAAACCCCTCTCTTGTTAACTACAAAAACACAGGTTATATATACATAATCCGGTAGCGGCGGTTTATGGCTGAAGTCAGTGGAATTGACCGTGCAATACTTGCTCAACTTAGAAAGAACGGTCGGATGTCCTTTGTGGAAATGGCCAGGCATGTTGGCGCCAGCGAACGCACAATTAGAACCCATGTGAAAAAGATGGAAGAAAATGGAACAATTCGCGGATATACTGTTCGCGAAGGTGGCGTTGGATTAACTGCTCTTATTCGCATCAAGGTAAGCCCTGGGGCTGAAATTGGCTCTCTCGCAGGAGAAGTTGCGGGCTGGGGTGGAATTGAGTTATTGTATGAGGTAAGCGGAGAAGCTGATCTTATTGCACTTGTTCACGTAAATGACACTATGGCTCTTCGGCAATTACTTGACAAAATTTGGATGGCTGCGCCAGCAGAAATTGCAAGTACCACAACAGAGTTAGTGCTTGAACAATACTAATCTCTTTCAAGTGAAGTTTTATCTCAACTGGTGAGGTATAGGCAAGTACCAAGCGGTTTGTTGAAGGCGTAGTTTTACTTGGGCCACCTGAAGGGAGTCAAATGAGTAACCTCATTACCGGATTAGAAGCACGTCAAATCATAGATAGTAGGGCAAACCCTACTGTGGAAGTAGATTGCTATGTAAATGGAACATTGGCTGGACGTGCAGCGGTACCAAGTGGAGCGAGTACTGGGATCTATGAAGCCCTTGAGTTACGCGATGGCGGTAAAACCTGGATGGGAAAAGGAGTTAGTCAGGCAGTTGGAAATATCATTGAAGATATTCAGGAAGCATTAGTAGGTATGCCAGTTGATGAGCAATCTTCTATTGATGAGGTAATAATTGAATTAGATGGGACTGCAAATAAATCCCGCCTTGGCGCAAACGCAATGCTCGGCGCAAGCATGGCTTGTTTACACGCCGGGGCAAATACTCATGAAATGCCATTGTGGCGCTATGTTGGCGGCGTGGCAGGGGGTTGTCTTCCAGTCCCGATGCTCAATATTCTCAACGGTGGTTCTCATGCGGTGTCAAATGTTGATGTGCAGGAATTTATGGTTATCCCACATGGTTTTGATACATTCGAAGAATCTTTACGCGCAGGCGTGGAATGTTACCACTCCCTAAAGTCCGAACTAAAAACAGATGGATTACTCGGAGGTGTTGGCGATGAAGGGGGCTTTGCCCCAAATCTCCCCGCCAATGAGGAAGGTTTACGCTACATGGTTAGAGCAATTGAATCTGCAGGATATTCAACAGAAGAAATTGGAATTGCATTAGATGTAGCAGCTTCTGAATTTTTGAAAGATGACGGTTATCACATGGATGGCAATATATTGAGTGGAGAAGAAATGTGTGATATTTACAGTGGTTGGCTTGATGAATTCCCCATATTATCTATTGAAGATGGGTTTGGTGAAGATGATTGGCGTTCATGGGGGGCCTTTACGAAAATGGAAGGTCACCGCGTTCAAATTGTGGGTGATGATTTATTTGTTACACAAGCCGAAAGGCTTTCTGAAGGAGTTGATATTAATGCGGCCAATGCCATATTGGTCAAGTTAAATCAAGTAGGCACTGTTACTGAAACACTTGAAACAATGGCGATTGCTAAAGAGGCAGGATATAATTGCGTTATTTCTCATCGTAGCGGCGAAACAGAGGATACTACAATTGCTGATTTTGCAGTTGGTACGCGAGCAGGTCAAATAAAAACCGGAGCACCGGCTCGTTCTGACCGTGCTGCAAAGTATAACCAACTCTTGCGAATAGCAGAACAATGTGATGAATTTTCATCTCCGTTTTAATGAGGGATAATAATGGCAATATTATCTCGCAGAGATATTGGGCCGTTCGTATTAATTTGTGTTTCTCTATTGTTGGCTAGAGAACTTTTTCCTTACGCCGACATCCACGATCCAAGAATCCTTGAGGCAGGATATGTTATTGAGGAAGTAGCAGATAATTTAGGAGGCCCAACTTGCCTTCATTGGGCAGATGAAAATTGGTTATTGGTTTGCGATAGAGATTCGGGTTCTATTAAAGGAGTTTGGCAGAATTCGGCAGGCTCTTTTTCAACTCATGTTTTGCTAAGTGGATTGGACAATCCTCATGGAGTCCTTACTTGGCAAGATCCAGATAATGGCACGTGGCGCCTTATTGTTAGCGAGGAAGGAAAACTAAGTGCCTGGGATATTGCAACTCCTGATGCAATGATGTGGCGGCTTGGACTACCACAAGTATTAGTCGACGGAGTCCCCACTGGGAACCATCAAACCAATGCAGTAATGGATGGAAAAAATGGCACATTGATTTGGCATGCGGGCAGTACATGTAATGTATGCCAACAAGAAGATCCTCGCAATGCAGCCTTGCTTTGGGTAAATCCATGGACTGGAGAACATGGAGTAGCGGCTAGTGGTGTTCGTAATTCATTTGATGGAACTTGGGTTGAAGGGATGGGCTATGTATTCACTGATAACGGAAGAGATTGGGATGGGGACCATCCTGATGAAGAAATAAATTTGTTTTCAGCAGGCTCTAATTATGGCTGGCCAGACGACGAGCCAGAAACGCCAATACCTGCTGGAACACTTGGACCAGTTGCCGTGTGGGCTCCACATTCAAGTATCAATGGAATAGATTTCCGCCCACACAATTCTTCATTACCAGGCGGAGATTTTTGCGTTTATGCAACAGTATATGGTTCATGGAATTCATTATTGCCGGTTGGGCATGAAATAATTCGCATTGATTTCACTGCTGATGAAAATAGTCCTCAAGGTTGGTCTTCCGAAGTAAGCCGTTTTGCTGTTGATTTAGGGACGCCTTTACCCTTGCGCTTTTCTCCCGATGGGGATTTATATTTCGCAACATTTGCCCAAGGTGGAACACTTTATCGTATAGTTGAGTCTGTTTAACAAACTCTTTCCAACCACTCACGCAATCGTTTACAACCTTCAATAATATTGGGAATGTTTGTCGCATAAGAGATTCTACAGAAACCTTCCCCGCCCGGCATTAAACTCGCAGGGATGAGTTGTACATCTGCTTCCTCAAGGGCCCTGCGAGCAAAGGTTTTGTCGTCCATTCCAGTTCCTTCAATGTCAATAATAATGTAAAATGCCCCTTCTGGTTTTCGCACTTTCAATTGAGGGATATTTGATAATTCAGTAAAAATGACTTCTCGTCTTTCCTTGAAGGCATTATGCATTGGCATTCGATCATCATCCGCAAATAATGCGAATGCTGCGGCATCCATTGTGAATGTAGGTACATGTGTTGCTGCACTTGTTTGACATAAATGCAATGCCTTTGCAGCAGCAGGAGGTCCTGCGCAAAATCCCAATCTCCATCCAGTCATTGCCCATGATTTTGACCACCCACCAATTGTTATTGTGCGTTCTGCCCCACCTGGTATTGTTGCTGGAGAAACATATGGATGCTCGGTCCAAACCATGGTTGCATAAATCATGTCGTCTAAAATCCACAAGTCATGCCGAATTGCTAAATCAACAATAGCAACAACTTCATCCGGAGTATATACTGCTCCAGTGGGGTTATTTGGTGAATTAATTAGAATAAATTTGGTTTTTTCGGTTATCGCTTTTTCAAGCGCATCAAAATCAGGGTGAAAATCTGGGGTGGTGCAAGGGACATGGACTGGAGTCATTCCTAGAAGTGAAATTTGCGCATCATAGGTTGGCCAAGCAGGGGCGAGGAGTAATACTTCTTCCCCAGGGTTTCCCAAACCCATCAAGGCATAGAGAATAGCCTGTTTACAACCGGGCGTAACAACTATATTTTCCCAATCAACGGTAATTGAAAATCTTTCATTTAGGAAGCGTGATACCGACTTGCATAGTTCTGGTGACCCGCCCGTTCTTGTGTAAGTTGTTTTTCCAGCATCTAATGCTTCAACCACTTTACTCTTTATGCTATCAGGTGTCGGGAAATCTGGTTGCCCTACTGTAAATCTGATTACATGCTCTAGCGGGGGAGTTAGGAAATCTGCGAAACCCTTGCCAACTTTGTCGAGATGATTATTGACGCTGGGCATTACATCACTCAACCACAGGGATATACCGCGCTTGGGGTTAAAGCCTTTGAATATGGCGTATGCTACTCCTTGAATATTTTACTTTTAATTGTTGAAGAAATACCTTCTAATAGGTCGCGTTGAAATAACCCATGCATCTCGGCGGGGATGAAGCACGGGTGACAGAGCGGCTATGTGCGGGGCTGCAAACCCTGAAACCGGAGTTCAAATCTCCGCCTGTGCTCCAACTTTTTGATTAGTAGAGTTCGAGTTAGGTGGTGAATACGCACAGGCTTGAGATTCGCATTAGTATCGTTTCAAATCGCACCTAATTATCACCCTCCGCCTGTGCTCCAACTTATTATGAAACCTGATAAACGGGGGATATGTAAAAAGCAACCTACTCTTTACAATAATAAATGCAATGGCCAAAAGACCCCCCATATTTGAGTCGGCCGAGCGCAGTTTATCGTTTCATGAGATTTCTAGCGCGTTTATTATCTATGATTTGGTTTAGGGAGATAGATGTTGTTGATGATGAAAATATTCCTAGCGACGGCGGCATCATTTTCATTGCCTGGCACCCCTCTGGATTAATAGATCCCATGTTGATGATTTCAACACTTCCCGGTCAAATATCTACTATTGCCAAACATACATTATTTAAAATTCCAATTCTTGGAAGAATAATAAAGGCTAGTGGAGCATTACCGATTATTAGAGCAAATGAAGGAAACAACAACTCAAAAAATCATAATGATATTCAACTATTGCAAATTTCACAGGCTGTAGCACGCGGGGAGAGATTAATCATTTTCCCTGAAGGCACAACGCATTCATACTCGCAAACGGCGAAAGTAAAAACTGGTGCTGCAAGAATAATGCAAATGGCGATGGAGATTGCCGACCAAGAAGGAGCCCCTCCTCCATCACTAATTCCAATTGGTCTACATTACTCAAACACCCACATTTTTCGCGAAAGGGCAGCGGTGATTATTGATAGGCCAATGGAAATTGAAGCCATACCAAATACCAGTGATGACGGTGATGATGAACCAAAAAGAGAGTGGGTTAGAAACCTTACATCTAATATTGGCAACGAGTTAAAAAGAGCAAGTCATTCTTCAGAAAATTGGGAAAACCGCCACTTAATTTGGCGAGCAAGGAGCATTATTTATGCGGAAAGAGCGCGAAATTCACAAACACCCTTGGTCAAACCATCTTATGCTGAATCAGTTCTTGGAGCAAGAAGATTACGTGCTGGTTGGGCCTTTTTGTCTAAACATAATCCGGATTTAACCACGGGTATTGAAGAAAAAACGAGAAGCCATTTTAAAACATTGGATAATTATGGTTTACATCCAATGGACATTGATTCAAAACCTGACAAACTAAGCGCAAAAAAATATCTTACCTATCTTGCAAGTTGGCTTTGGGCGGCATCTTGGATGTGTGGAATTGTAACTTGGGGGGCAGTAATTGGCAATCTACCTCCATATTATCTCAACAGATTATTGGTCATGATTGCAGAGAAAAATGGTGTCAATAAAGAAGCAATAGGCTCTGTAAAAGTGTATACCTCCATCATATTATTTCCCATTTGGTGGGCAATCATATCTATTGCAGTAGCATGGTTAATTATAGCCGAGCAAAGCCCAATAAATACTATTCTTTCTTCGCATTGGTTAATTGCGTATCTAACATATTTACCCATCTATTTGGTATTCGCCATACTCTTTATTTGGTGGCCCATGTCTGGACGAGCCAACCTTTCACTGCATGCAAATGCTACGCGTTCCTGGAGGATGCTTAAACGTTGGAACAGGTGGAATGATGGTGATATTGAATGGGATATGCTACACAAACAACAACTATCCATTGCTAATACATTAGTTTCAATAGGCGATAAGTTAGTTCTACCTGGTGATACCGATTGGACAAATCCGGCAACAGGTATTGATGATTCAGAAATCGTAACATTTCGATAGGCCCATTCCTATTCAAAATGGTGAGCCACGGACTACAGTAATTCCTAACCAGAAAATAATTATTGAGAGGATTAGATTAATTCGGCCAAAATTGGTTGCCCTCCTTCTAGCCTTACGTGAATCTTCTGTGTCGCCAACCTCATCCCACAGAGCAATTGCCCTTGGCCCGTATTTAAAGTCATGGAGTGCTGCTAGAAGAAAGAGCACAGCCCCTCCAACCATTTTCCAAGCAATGGTGCTGGCGGGGGGATCTGAATGCCCATCACGGACCATAAAAGCGCCCCATCCTGAAATAATATCTGAAAGAATTATGCCGGTGATTGCAATCGTAATTAAGCACACCCACCCTAATTTTCTATACTTCATACCAATATCATTTAGGAATGTGACATATTCTTCTCTTTCCATGTATTTTTTACCATATGGGACTAATACGAAAACAAAGAATAACATTGACCCCAGCCAAGTGGCTGCAGCAATGAGATGGAAGAATAGGGTGTACTGCCATCCAAACACAAACTCCCCACTGTATCCCTCCCATTCAACTCCTCACCGAACATATGCGTCAATTATCAAAAGACCCTTCATTCCGTGCAAGGAAAGAAATACCCCTCCCCTCTCCCTTTCTTTCTAGGGTGAGGGAGATGGATGATGAAAAGATCAGTGGATTTACTACAAGTCCCTTTGATTCTCCAACCAATGAAGATGAAGAAAAACTTCAATCCCCACCTCAACCCATAGTTTTGGGCCAAATGAATAATATTTCCCCACACGCAATTCCAAATCAAGTTCAACAACCAACGCTTTCGGGGCAGATTTCAGGTTCCAGTGGAGTTTATGGGGTTCCAGTCATTGATGAAAACACAAAGTTTTCTTGGAAACAATTTGGCGGCGGATTTTCTTTCCCAATAATAGTGGTAGTGATATTTTTATTAATTTCGGGAATAACTGGAGAATTTGGAAACGATGGATATTCTGAACACGAGTCAGTTATTGGAGTTGGAGATGGGGAAACCACTGAGTTTTCGGGATCTATTGCGTCAACACCAAACTCTCAAGGTTGCGATGGCAGTATTTCTTATACCCCGGTCGGTCAAAAAGATTGGGACACGCCACAGGAGAATAGTTGGGAACTCAATAGATGGTCAGAACACTCAAACTATCAATTATACAATTTCAGCGCAAATGAAACAGGAGAATATCAAATACGTTCATATCAAAATTTTGATGGTTATATGTTACTTTACAATGGGACCTTTTCAAAATCTGATGTTCTTACAAATTTGACTGCGGCTAATGATGACTGGGGAGGAGACAGTTCATCACTCCGCAGTTCAGCAATTGACTATCTATTACTAAATAATTCAAATTATTCAATCGTAATAATGGGCCTTTGGGAGGGTGAGAGTGGTAATTTTGAGTTAGTTGTCACTCCACCTTCTGGTGCAGAAGAATATTTCAATGCCTCAACTGATATTGACGGTGTTGAAGAAACCTTGGTTCCAAGTGCAATTGGATATGATTGGGATGAAGGGAACAATTGGTTCTGGTTCGATTGCTGGGATAATGGAGATATAATGTTTGAAACTTATTCGCCAGGGACTGGTAATTGGGAATCTGGAGTTATTGGTTGGTATGACCGAGATACAGGTCAGATTGAAATTGATTTCCCCTCGCCGCCAGAAAATAATACAGATGTGGAGGTTGAAATGTACCAATATTCAGAAAATGAAGACGTGATTTGCTTCTCATTTTCAATATCCTTTATTCTAGTAATAGGGGGAATTATTGCTGGTTTTGCAACCGGCAGAAAATGGTTTGCGATTGGGGCGTTGACTAGCACAATACTCGCACCCTTCTTCGTTTTTCTTGGAACGATAGCAGTAATTATTATCTTTGGTTTTTGACGGATAACACTCCATTTTCCAAGTATCAGAATAATTTGAACATTGACACATGGGGGCCAATGCCAACGATGTCGTATTCTTCACCAAAGCACTTCCAACCTGCATTGGTATAAAATGGAACAGCATCAATTCTTGCTTGAAGCCACCCGCTATTACAACTCCATTTCTCTTGAGCAGCGTCCTCCAAGGCCCTTAGAATTCTTGCAGCAAACCCCCGCCGTTGCCACTTATTCAATGTGCCCATTTGTCTTATTTGACATGCAGGGCGCAGTTCCATATTGGTTGTAAATCCATCATTTTCTTTTCCTAATGGTGCAAAACCCGGACATAAGGGCGCATCCGGGCCAGCATGATCGGCTTGACCTCCATCGCTATTACCATCAATTTTGTGAACTCTACCCACTGCAACAAAATCATTATCAATTTCAATACCTGCATGTATTGCCTCATCATCATCGGCCAATTTTTCCGATCCACTGGCATAATTCAGTGGTTGGCGCAAAACCGTAAAGCGCGTATGAAAATATGAAGTGGGGAGGTATTCACCCACACCAAAAATCCTCAAATTGGCCTTTTGTTCGGCTTCCATGAGAATGGCAATCGGCGGTAAAGAATATACTTTGTTACTATTCCATCATTCATATAGGGTCAATATTATTGTAATTATGCCGAGAATGGCAGGAGACCAAAAAATGGACAATCAAATAAAAACCCAAGTTGAAATCGCAGATAGCACTGGACACACCACGTTACAGTTAACAAAGGCTGAAACAATGAAAAAAGTAGTCGAAAACCCAGGATCATGGATTTTTGCAAATGACCGCCTACTTCAACCAGCAGAGCTTGCAGATCAAAACTGGGCTACCGTAGGTGCCGTGCGCCTTGTACCAGGGCTAGTTGGCGGATTGTAACCACAGTTCCACATCTGTTTGGCAGGTGGGCTAATATTCCACTTCAAACCACATATTAATTGTGTGTTTGATGCTAAGCATTTAACAGAAAATAATTAGTAAGAGGGGGCCATATTAATGTTGATGGGGAACGATGCAAAGGGGGTGCTTTCGGCTAAAGACCGAAAACAAGTTGCACGTTTTCTCGAGGCATTTGAAACCCTTTCAAAGCATGAACCGGCTACATTCCAAAAAATAGCGCCTGAATTATTGAAAAAGAGCATCTGGCAATCTAGAGGCATTGACCCTTGGTTCGAAGAACGTTTGAGTACATGGTTTAGTAAAGATTGGGAGAAACACCATTTTGCTGAAATATTTTTGACTAATAATGCAAATAATTTACAATTAGAAAAGGAAAGAACTGTAAATCCACGACATTTTAAAGGCGAAAAAAGGGATTGGCTAATAGCACTAGAAAACCGTTTTTCAAATAATTGGACAAGATGGGATGTTGCAACAAGGGATCAATTCATTATTTTGACATTAATCACTGCATCACCACAAGGAGAATTCCAGGGACGCCTAATGGATAGCCTCGGCATATTATCTACTCGGGACGATTCAGAAAAGGAAGCCTCTAATGCAGTTAGGGCAGTAAAAATAGCTCTTTCTAAATTAGCAGACAAATCTGGTACTGCGCAGTTATTTGAACCAGCAAAAGGAAATGGCCGTTTACGCTTACACCGTTTTTTTGATGAAGATTTGCGCAAACCTACTATTAGGTGGCTCTGCCAACATCCTGCGCGAATAATGCTACCCAATCTGCGCCCAGAAAAGTAAGAATAATGGGGAAATAATCAGCCATATCCATATAATCAACAAAACATAGTCCTCATATAGGGTGAGGTAATCTCCAATATTAGAGGGAACGGTGGGTTCCCTATGACTGACCCGTGAACGGAATGAGAGAGGAATACTGTAATAAACTTCAAGGAGATATGGATAATCGCAACACTGCGCCATTGGGCCAGGACGCTAATGCGTTTGCAAACCATACTTCTTTTTCTCTAATAACCACTCTTCCGGCGGACGCTTATTACCCGCACCTCCCATACAATTTTGAAACTACTAGTTTCGACTTGATGGATAGAGGGAACAGCGGGTTCCCTGATAACCAAAAATAAAGGAGAAATCAAATATGAAAACAAAAATAATTAGCATGCTACTTGCCCTATTTATGGCAATTTCCGCTGTTTCAGCGGTTAGTGGAGATGGATCAGACCCTCTGAACCCCGATGACGGTGGTGCAGATTGGGACGGTGACGGACTCACAAATGCCGAAGAACAGGCGCAAGGCACGAACATGAACAATGCAGACAGCGATGGAGACGGACTTCCTGACGGCTGGGAAGTTGCAAACGGTTTGGACCCACTTAACGGTGGCGACGGCCAAGCAGACCCAGACGGCGACGGACTAACCAACTCTCAAGAATATGCAAGAGGCACCAACCCGTTGAATGCCGACACCGATGGTGACGGCAAAGACGACAGTGTGGACCAGTATCCTACTGATCCAAACGATGGTGAATATAGCGATTCTGACGGAGACGGTATTCCTGATGCCTACGACCCAGATTTCCAAGAATCTCAAGCTGGTAGCGGAGACGGCGGCACCCAAGGTGGCGGCGAATCTGAAGACCAGGGACAGGGTGAAGGAGAAGGTCAAGGACAAGGTCAAGGACAAGGTCAAGGACAAGGTCAAGGACAAGGTCAAGGACAAGGTCAAGGACAAGGTCAAGGACAAGGTCAAGGACAAGGTCAAGGTCAAGGGCAAGGTCAAGGACAAGGTCAAGGTCAAGGACAAGGTCAAGGACAAGGACAAGGTCAAGGACAAGGTCAAGGACAAGGACAGTCACAATCCGGTCAACAAGGTCAGCAAGGACAGCAAGGTCAGCAAGGTCAGCAAGGTCAGCAAGGACAGCAAGGTCAGGGCTCCCAACAGGGACAACAGTCCGGCCAGCAAGGTCAGCAAGGTCAGCAAGGTCAGCAAGGTCAGCAAGGTCAACAAGGTCAACAAGGTCAACAAGGTCAACAACAAGACAACGGCCAAGGCCAGCAAAACCAAGGTGGCGACCAAGGTGGTCAACAAGACGGTGGACAACAGCAAGACCAAAACGGCGACAACCAAAATGGGCAGAACCAGCAACAGCAGGGACAGACTCAGAATGGTCAGCAAGGTCAACAAGGCCAGCAGTCCGAGCAACAACAAGGTCAGCAGCTTGACAACCAAGATCAAAATGGTGACAACGACAATGATGGAGATGGAATCCCCAATGACGTCGACAATGACGACGACAACGATGGAATCCCCGACAGTATTGACGATAACCCATTAGACCATGACAATGATGGCATCAACGACTCTGAAGACAACGATGACGACGGTGACGGCTTGAACGACACCGACGAGGTCAATGACGGTGATACAAACACCAACATTTACGACCACGATAATGATGGCATCAACGATGCTATCGATCTCGACATTGATAACGACGGAATCGACAACTGGAACGACGTAGGACCAAACGGTGAGGATTACTCCCGTGACCACGACAACGACGGAATGAACGATGGTGTAGACAGCGACGACGATAACGACGACATCCTAGATGTTGACGAACTCGACGGTGCAACTGGAAACTACCATTACGATCACGACAACGATGGCGTATGGGACCTAAGCGATACAGACGATGACAACGATGGTTTGACTGACTGGTTTGAGGCCAATGATGGAAATTCATTGACCGGCCAATTTGATCATGACAACGACGGAATGGACGATCACGAAGATGATGACGACGATAACGACGGAATCCTCGACGTTCTCGAAGCCTGAAGTTTAGTAGTCATTAACTGCTTGTTTTACACCCCTTTGTGGGGATGAGCCGGCTCTCTCGGTGGTGCGCTGCCGAGAGAGCTACCCTTTTTTTGTACAGAAGAATAAGAAGACTGTACGATATACATCCTTTTACAATATTATTTTTTGGTCTTTGCCATTTAGGTAGTTCTTTTCGACCAACATTTTCATTATATTATTGAACATATTGTAAAAAGTCATTTTCAATGGAATAGCGAGTCGCTTATCGTAGTAACTTGAGAAGGAAGTAATTACAATAACGGATATGATATCGCGGTTCATCCATGATACTATTTCCTTCCTAGCACCCATGTCTATCATATAGTAAATGGCGTTCGAAGAATACTATTCGGAGAGTTAACTATGTATTCTGATAAAAAACTGCAAGAAAAAGTTGAAGCCAATCAAAGACTATCGATGTCAATGTTGATTGTAGGAATGTTTGTATTGTCAAGTCTAACTGCAATGTCAGCAGCCTTACTTGAAAGTTCAAACGACACCACTACTTCGCCAATTAATGAAAAAGAAATTGTGTATCGTTCTCTTTCGGTACAAACAATGGATCAAGCAGGGCAAGGAAGTTATGATGGGGGGCAAGGATCATCCGAATATGGATTAGTTGCTCACCCGGCATTATTAGACCCTCAATACACTGATATTGGAGTGTTAAATGGGAAGATCAATGATCTTTCTCTGCTTGACCTCCGAGCTCAATCATGGGGGTTATATCTTGAAGAAACTGCTGCAGATGATCACGATAATGATGGAGTAGATGATTTGAATGACCTTGATGATGATAATGATGGAATTTATGATTTATTAGAGAGATTTGATGGTTGTTATGGGACTGACCCCTTTGACCACGATAATGATGGGACTACCGACCATCTTGATTGGGATGATGACAATGACGGGATTTTGGAAGGGCCAATTGATTATGAATACTTAGAAAGTTTGGGTTACGACCCGCGCAATGTTTCAACAGATCGTTTTGTGAATTCCACCACCGTTCATCCTTGGACTTCGACTCAAGTTGGGCCTGGTTATTTAGCAGACCAAAATCCATGGGATCATGATAACGATGGAGTTCCCGATGAAGATATCGATGGTTCAGGAGCAGGTCGCTACGATGAAGATGATGATAATGATGGACGCATAGACCAATTCAAGTGGCCTTGTGATAATGATGGCGATGGAGTCCAAGATTACTTTGATAGTGATGATGATAATGATGGAATTATTGATTATTCTGATAGTGAACCATATAATAGTTCAGTAACAACTCTTATGTCTACTTCAGGATATATGTATTCTTCACCATCCAGTTGGTCTTTTAACCAATACAGAGCATATTCCGGTGGTGTGGATTTCGTCGATTTAGAATCGAAGCGACACCCCGGTGCAGCCTCATTTACGAGTATAACAGATGGTGACTTAGATAATGACGGCATCCCCAATTTCATTGACCCAGACAATGATAATGACGGGCTACCAGACAGTGCAGACACAGATGATGACAACGATGGAATGTTGGATATGTATGACCCTGATGATGACAATGATGGTATTCCAGATACTTGTGTTGACATAGATGTCAATGGCGATGGATTGAATGATTATACTGGAGTAAACACAGCTCCATATCAAACACCAGGTGGAGATACCGATGGAGTATCGGGCTTGGACTGTGAGATGGATTATGATGATGACCTTGATGATGATAGGTGGAGAGCATTTGATAGCAATTACAATGGAGTATGGGATTGGCTAGATGCTGAACTCGGAGGAGGCCCTGCTTCTACTCACGATAACCCTACTAATACTCAATTTACTGCAAGCGACCATCCATTTGACCTTGATGATGATCTGCTAAATAATAGCGTTGATGCCTTTCCTCTAAACACAACAAGTGTAGTTGCAACTTGGAATTGCCCAACTTTACAAAATCCCAATCCAATAAACCCCGACCCAAATTGTCAAGCCCAAAGAGCATCTCATGCTGGCTTCAATGATTGGGATGGTGATGGCATAAACAACTGGATTGATGTTGATGATGATAATGATGGAATCGTTGATTATTTGGATATTGATTGGGATTGTGATTTTGATAATGATGCCGACCTTCACAATATTAACGGAAGTAAATATCGTGACGATGGGCCAAATGATGTTGATTCAGATATTGATGGAGATGGGCTTGAAAATGATATTGATTGGGACGATGATAACGACGGAATTGCCGATTTATTCGATCCAGATGATGGTAATTGTGGAATAGTAGATTACGATCAATCCGATGCCTTCTATTCTCCTTGGTATCCTGTTGGCGATGGCGGTGCAACAGATGGTTCTCAAGATGGCGCAGCCGGTGGGAACTATGTTGCCAATTCTTCGGACCATTGGAATTTAGTATTCTTGATGAATCCGTTTGATGATGTTGACTTAGATTACAATGGACATGATTTCTCTACGGGAACTCCAGAAGGCGGTACAGTCCCTGAATTTTATTGGTATTTACTTGCTCGATGGTCTTCTTGGAATGGCGGTAATGAATGGGACATAGATAGCGATGGAGATTCTTTGATAAATGGTTTGGATATTGACCAAGATGCCGATGGATTACCAGATTGGTGGGACCAGGATGAAGGAAATGATGGAGTTCTTGATGTAAACGACATAAAGATGGGAGGCTCTTTTGATAATACTCCTTGTAGTTGGACTGCTGGTTCGATGGGCCAAGGATGGACTTGTGGATGGGCTGCTGCAATAGCATGGCACATGCCACTCAATGGCGCTAACGCTCAATTTGGCAGTCCATATTCAACACGCCCTGATGCTACATTTACCCAAGGGGCCTTTAGCCATCCATCAGACAATGCTCTTTCATGCTCCACTAATTGTTATCATTATCAATTAGGTGGAACGACTTTGTCAACTATTGAATATAGTGAATTGCAAAATAACAATGATGCTTTCATGACATGGATGGGATTGACAACAGGCATTTGGACATGGACATTGGATGTTAATTCAAATGATTTCCCTGATGAAGTTGGAGCTGATATGCTAACCAATGATGTAGATGGAGATTTAGATGGAGACGGATACAATAATACTCAAGATGTTGATGATGATTATGATTCTGTTTACGAATGGTTTGATGTTGATGATGATAATGATGGGATTTGGGATTTCTTTGAGATTGATACAGACGATGACTTAGATAATGATTTCAATCAAACAAATGGTAATTTTTTCAACGGAACTAATTGTATTGATAATGATGATGATGGCAACGATCAAGATGTTGATGAAGATGGTTGGTTTAATGCTGTATGGGATCGTGGAGAAATGAGCCAAGGACTTTCAGCACCAAAATATTACGATGTTGATAATGATAATGATGGGATTCCAGATGCAGAAGATCCCGATGATGATAATAATGGAGTTAGCGACGCAGCTCAAGAGTTAATCGCTGGTTGCTTTTGGGGTGAAGAACAATTCCCATGGGACCATGATAATGATGGAATATATGATTGGTCAGATAATGACTGGGATGCAGACGGCCTCGATAATACTGGTGAATTAGGCGGTTCATATCCATTTATTGCGGCATGGGATCATGACAATGATGGAATCCGTGATGACGTTGATACCGACGATGATTCAGATGGTATGGAAGACCACGATGAAGTGTTATTGTGGCCACTTCGCTTCAACTCCCGTTCAACCAATCCATGGGACCACGATGATTTTGGTGGAGATGACGCCTTGGATAATCCGAACAATAACTACACTGGACCGGATGTAGTTGATGTGGATGATGACAATGATAGCAGGGAAGATGGCGACTTTGACCATCTTGAAGAAAATTTCAACACAGATCCATGTTATGCTGGTTCATTATCAAGCGATTGGGATTCAGATAATGACTGTATTCCTGATGAGGATGACAAGGCTCCTACGAATATCACTTTAGCGATGCCAGACCAATTGTGGTTAGATGCTACAAATCCTTCAATTTTCACGGGTTCAGTAACTTGGATTAACCCTCTAACGGGACAAGTTGAACCTGCATTTGAAATCCCAGTACAAGTCCATATTCAATGGGCAGTTAACAACACCACGGCTCTTGAAACCATTGATGTACTTACTGACGTTTCTGGCAATTTCACGGTAGGTCAATTCCTTTATCCAGAAAACCTTGATGTTGGAGATAATACTACCTATATTATTTGGGCAGAAGTAACTGAAATGTTCATCTTCAATGGTGCACGTTCAAGTGAATATTATGTTGGTGTAGAAGCAAACATGTCTGTTGATTATGCCGCTTGGAATTATTTTAGAAGCGATGAGCAACCATTTTGGCTCGACTATAAGGCTCATTATGTAGCTGATTGGGCTAGAGGAATATATGACAATAGAATCAAACATGCTCCTATTACGTTTGAGATAATTGGCGGTCCATTTGGTAACCGTTCAAGCCCAAGTAATTTCACCTCAGATGGTTTTGGATACCGTACAGATGGTGATGGTTGGGCATCTTTGACATTTGTTCAAACTGGAGGTTCTAATGGCTCATGGAAACAAGTGCGTTGGAATGCAACTATTGATAACGGGGAAGGCCAATTGCCAGGTGGATATGAGCAAATCATATGGAACAATTTGATGAAGCGACATGACATTGCGGTTGATTCACAAGGAACCCCAATTCACTATGAATACTCCAATACAAGCCTCCCACCGGGAGATTTAGAGATAGTTGGTTATGTCAACCCCCTCCTTGCCGATTCAGATGAATGGCCTTTCCCATGGTTATATGGTGCAAAAACAGATGTATTCTTTGTTAGAGTAATGCATCGTATGTATGTAGAAGGAACGCTGGAAGTAGAAGGAACTCATCCAGTATATTACTGGGACACTAGTGCTAACAATGGTGATGGAACCTTCGGTGCTTGGGCTACTTTATTCCACGAACAAGCATTAAATGCAGCAGGAATTTCTTATGATGATGCAAAGGCATTCCGCCCATGGCCAACACTTTGGGACGGAGATCCAGCAACACTATTGGATTCAAGAGCAGCCTTGCGTCCTTTCATTATTGCAAATGCATCGCATTGGCAAATATCTCTAGTAAATGGTGGAGATTCAAACCTTCCACCATGCGGTCCATCAAACCCTGCAGACCCAGATAGTCCTGTCCGTTGCGAGATTATTCCAGAGATGGATACCGGTGACACATTCCGTGTGCGCGGAACAATATCCAACAGAACACATGACCCATGGACTCAAGATCCAGTTGCTTTACAAGTCGACGTTGATGGAAACGGAATTTTCCAGGGAACTCAAGAAACAGCATACACCCAAGCTCCAGTTTTGCAAGACGGAGCCGCTCGCTTTGATTACAATTGGACTTGGTATAGTCAGTATCAAGCAGGTGTTTATGGAATTAGAGTAGATTTCACAAACTCTGAATATTACTTTACTGGTAATGCAAGTTCATTAGCAAATACTGGAGCATACATTAATGTTACAGTTGTTGGAACAACCGATTTCCAAATGAATAGCATACCTCGCTTATATCGTAATAGCTCAAAGATAATTGAGGCACGCCTTATTGATAATTCATTGCAACCTGTGCGAGATGCATTAGTTGAGTGGACATGGTCCTTTGATGATCGTACTGGACAGAATTATACGGATTCAAATGGTATTGTCAAGATTGAATTTAATATTGATGCAGAGGATGAACTTGGCAATTACACCCTTTCGTTTGATTATGGTGGAGACTATAATCCTCAACAAGGAATGTATCTTATAGGCAATGTTCAAAATCAATCAGTTTGGGTTGTTAGCAAAACTTTCCTTGATGTAACAAAGACCGGTGCGAAGATAGTTACTTCAGGAGATAATTGGAATTTATCAGCGCAATTGTTGGATGACAATAGAACTTCCGTGAGAGATAATGGAGGGGTTGGACTTTCTGGTGCAGTTGCACCAAATGGTGGTTTAGTCGATATAATATTTGAGGGATCGTCTTTTGATGATGTTATTAACCGTCAAGTTATTGCGACTCTTGCACCAAATGCGGGTTCAATTGTATTACCTAAGCCGCAGTCAGATGATAGCCACCTTTGCTTCTATGATGGTGACGACGATGGCCAAATGGATCGTGACGCCGATGGAGATGGATTATTGTCTCGCGACGAATCAATTGGGTGCTTACAAGCAGATATCTTCCCGTTCAATCCACAGTTACTTCGAGAAGACCCTGACAGTTTCCTCCCCGATGGTTTCGGACCAGTTAGTGTAATTATGCGCTATGAGGAGTCGTTACCGAATGAGGGTTGTGGAGCACTTGAGTACCAATATATTGGTGTGCAAGGAAAATGGGATCCTTGTGTGGACCTCCTTGGAAATGAGCATTACCGTATGGAGTTAAAATATGGTAGTGTTGATACCTTAGCTCATGGTTTCAGTTTGATAGGTTCTACAAATTTAGTAGTTGATGATCAAATAGTTTACACCAGTGACGTTGACCCTCTTACTGGGCAAATATTGGAAAAACCAATGACGGTAACTGGACATTTGTCAGATGAATTGGGAACCAATCTATCTTACCGTTCAATGCGTATTTCATACGAAATGCAAAATAGCCCTGGTGGCCCAATTGCTTGTGACCCAGGGATTACCGATGATGATGGGTTCTTTGAAATAACCTGTCCATTAGATAATGTGCGCGCAGGAAAAGCATATGTTACGGTGACTTACAATTCCTATGATAACAACGATGCTTTCCGCTATAGAAATAAATCAGTAGAGGTTTCTTTTGATGTATTTTCAAACAGTACTCTTTCAATAAATGAAGTAGGTCCATATCGTAATACTTTTGAAACCTATGAGTTAAGCAACGGCCAACTTATTCCAGTCTTATATCTAAAGGAATCATTCCACATTGATGCTTTGTTACTACAGGCAAACGGACAGGCAATAGGTGGAAAGTGTTTGAATATCTATATTGATCCAGAGGAGAATGTACGGCCAGTTGCTACTGTTAACACAGCAGAGTTTGATGGAACTGTAGAATGGTATAGTGCTGACCCGACTCAAAACCCATCGCTAAAGGGAATTGAACCAACCGGTGGAAAATTGGAAGGTATTCGAACCGTGAGAATTGCATATGAGCCAGACCTTAGAGTCCCCGGTGGATGTGACAAGGAAGCAAATGTTGTTTACAACGGCAGTGTAGCCGATCAATTGGTCCTAATTAGGTCAAATGTTCAAATGCAGCCAGAGATAAGTTGGGCAAGATACGGTGACCAAGGACCTCGTGAAAATAATATTATTGAGGGTTCAGTGAGTGTACTACGCGACCGAATTAATTTGGCAGTAGAGGGAGAGCAAGTACTCTTCCACCGCTATTGGTGTACAAATTGTACAGATCCAGAAAGCCGTGAATGGGTATATTCGGGCTACAATGAAACCTTCACTAATGAGCAAGGAATTGCTACCTTCGTATGGACTTTCCCCGGTGATACCTGTGATGGTGTTGAATGCGAAGGACGATGGAGAATTACTGCAATGTTCCCCGGCTCTGAGTATTTCGTAGGTGGATTTGACCTAAATATTACTCATGAAATCCATTTGAATACAAAGGATTTAGTTGATGATCAAGGTAGTTTAATCTCACCTCAACTCGGATTTGCTATGGCCATATTAGTTCTTGCCGCAGCAATTGTTGGAGTAATTTGGTATAAGCGAGTTCAAGAACGTAAGCGTGTAGAATTATTGCGCGGTATTTTGACTGATACAATGATGGAATTACAAGTTGCTAACGAATATATTGCAGTTATCTTTGACTGTTACAAGAAGTTGGTTCAATTCTTCCGTCGTCATGGATTCATGAAGAAAGTTTACGAAACAACTCGTGAGTTTGAGAGCGCTGTCGGTGCTGCATTCAACATGGTGCCAGCAGCCCAATTGGAAGCCTTCCTCGCAATATTTGAAGAAGCTAGATATTCAGATCACGTAATTGGTGTTGAACACCGCGACCATGCAATACAAACTCTCGATGCAATCACTAGGAGTATTGGAATGGCTTTGGGTGCAGAAGGCATGATTACTCGCACAGAAGAACATGAGTCCAAACTTTATGCAGAGATTGTAAAGGCCGGCTCCTTCATTGATGCAGATGGTAATGAACGTCAAGCAGGAATAGTTGAAGGCGAAAACCAAACTTCAATCTAATCTGATAATAGCGATGTAAAAGAGAGAGGGAGGGGATTTTGACCCCTCTCTCCTTCTTTTCTCTAGAGTTAGTGTGAACTTTCGCTTCTTTGACAATCCACTCAAGGAAAATTGTTTACTCTGATTGAAATTGGATTCGCATCAATTGGTGTGCCTGTGCACAGTTAGGTTGATACTCAGTAGCGATAATGTTCAGGTTTGTACGGGCCTTCAACATTTACATTGATGTAATCCGCTTGCTCTTCGGTCAAGGTTGTCAATTTACACCCTATTTTCTCAAGGTGTAATCGAGCAACTTCTTCATCTAAGTGCTTTGGCAGAATATACACCTTGTTTTCGTAGTCACCTTTGTTTTTCCAAAGGTCTATTTGAGCAAGAGTTTGGTTTGTAAAACTGTTAGACATTACGAAACTTGGATGACCAGTAGCACAGCCCAAATTAACTAATCTGCCGGAGGCTAATAAGTAGATGCTATTTCCGTCTGGGAAGGTGAATTTATCTACTTGAGGTTTGATATTGAGGGGAATGATATCCTTTCTATTTAGGGCCTCAACCTGTATTTCATTGTCAAAATGCCCGATATTACATACAATTGCTTGATCTTTCATTTTCTCCATGTGTCCAATGCGAATGATGTCCTTATTTCCTGTAGTGGTAACATAAATATCGCCTTTGCCAAGGGTATCTTCAATCGTTAATACTTGAAAACCTTCCATCGCCGCTTGAAGAGCACAAATTGGATCAATTTCTGTCACAATTACCGTTGCCCCCATGGCCTTGAGAGCTTGGGCAGAGCCTTTTCCTACATCGCCATATCCACAAACAACCGCAGTTTTTCCAGCAATCATTACATCTGTTGCACGCTTAATGCCATCAATTAGTGATTCACGGCAGCCATATAAATTATCAAACTTTGATTTTGTCACCGAGTCATTTACATTTATTGCAGGGAATAGGAGGGTGCCGCTATTTACCCACTGATATAAGCGATGAACGCCAGTTGTAGTTTCTTCAGAAACACCTTGACATTGGTCCACAACTCCCGTCCAATAATGAGGATTCTCATTGTGAACCCGCTTTAGAATTGCTTTGATATAACTTTCTTCTTCACCTTCTGCGGGTTCATTTATCCAATTACTACCATGTTCTAATTCGTATCCCTTGTGAATTAACAAGGTAGCATCTCCTCCGTCGTCAACAATAAGTTGTGGCCCCAATCCCTCTCCGTGGTTCAATGCGTTTAGTGTACAATCCCAATATTCCTCGAGCGTTTCTCCTTTCCATGCAAAAACAGGTACTCCAGTCTTAGCAATCACCGCCGCAGCATGATCTTGGGTTGAAAAAATATTACAACTTGCCCAGCGTACATCTGCCCCCAAATCCACCAAAGTTTCAATGAGTACCGCAGTTTGAATTGTCATGTGCAAAGAACCTGTGATTCTTACCCCCTTGAGTGGTTTTTCTTCAGCATATTTTTTTCTTACCGACATCAAACCGGGCATTTCTTGCTCAGCAATATCTATCTCTTTACGACCAAAATCGGCCAGAGACAGGTCGGCGACTTTGTAGTCAACACCTTCATCCATGCTTTCCCCTCCTTAGAGTCTGCGATATAAAGTGGTTGGATGTCATTTTTCATCGTGATTCACATTTACTCTTTTGTAAGATTTCATTTGGCCCATGCTTATTTTCTTTATTTTGGGCATTTTGTTGTATTTTTAGCACCATCTTGATGAGTGAGAATTATTCACCATCAATGAGGGGAGTTGTCAATCATGGTTGAACATCAGCGCAATTCTGGTTCTTCTTTTGATATTGATTGGATAAATTCAATTCGTATTAATCGTTCAGCAATTGAGCGACGCGCATCTTCAATTGGTGGCCGTAGGGCTGTAAAAAAAGAACATCAAATCGCATGGATGCTACATGCAGTTCGTTGCATTGATTTAACCACTTTAGCAGGCGATGATACAAAATTGCGAGTAAAACGTTTAATCTCCAAAGCAAAAAACCCGATAAGGCAAGATGTATTAGGTGGGCTCGAAGTATCTTCTCCAATAAGTTGTGCAAGTGTTTGTGTTTATCATAATATGGTGAGTACTGTTAGCGATGGCCTTCAAGGCTCATCAGTAGGTACCTGTGCCGTTTCAACTGGCTTCCCTGCTGGACAAATACCACATGAGGAAAAAATACGACAAATCCAATTATCGGTATCGGCAGGGGCAACAGAAATTGACATTGTTATTTCGCGAGCCAAAGTATTAGTTGGAGATTGGAAGGGATTATTCGAAGAAGTGAAAGATTTCCGTCAAGCCTGTGGCCCAGCTCACCTCAAGACAATTCTTGCAACTGGTGAATTAGCAACATTACGCCAAGTTGCGCAAGCAAGCCTTGTTTGTATGATGGCTGGTGCTGACTTCATCAAAACTAGTACTGGCAAGGAAAAGGTCAATGCAACATTACCTGTGGGAATTACTATGGTAAGGATGATTAGAGATTATTACCAGCAAACAGAAAATATTGTTGGATTTAAACCCGCAGGAGGAATAAGTAGTGCTAAGGTAGCGGTGCTTTGGTTGGCTATGATAAAAGAGGAATTAGGTGAGATTTGGATGCAACCCAAATTATTCCGTTTCGGGGCTTCTTCTTTACTTGGCGATATTGAAAGGCAATTGGAATTTCATTTGAGCGGAAGGTATTCTGCAAGTAATCGACATCCCGTAGCATGATTAGGTGATAAAATGAGTATTGAAAAAATATTACAAACTCTTGAGTGGGGTTCTGCTCCAGAATCAAGCAAAATGGCAGAGGAATTTATGCAGAACTTTGGTTCAGATCAGGGCATTTTCATTAACGGAAAGTGGCAAAACCCCGAGGGTTGTGAACGATTTAATACAACCAATCCAGCAAACGGAGAAGTATTGGCGACAATAATTCAATCTGGGCAAAAAGAAGTAGATTCTGCAGTAATGGCAGCCCGCGAAGCTCAGCCCAAATGGGCTGCATTATCGGGGCATGAAAGAGCAAAATATCTATATGCAATTGCTCGAAATATCCAAAAACATTCACGCTTATTAGCAGTGCTTGAAACATTAGACAATGGAAAACCAATTAGGGAGTCAAGAGATATTGACGTTCCTCTAATGGTCCGGCATTTCTATCATCATGCAGGTTGGGCACAAATAATGGATGAAACCCATCCCAACCATGAACCAATTGGTGTGTGCGGTAGTATTATTCCTTGGAATTTCCCTCTTCTAATGTTATCTTGGAAAATCGCTCCGGCCTTGGCAGCAGGTAATACGATAATTCTCAAACCAGCAGAATATACTAGCCTCTCTGCCTTAGCATTTGCAGAGATATGTAGGTCTGTTGGCCTTCCACAAGGAGTGCTGAACATTATTACTGGAGATGGACGTACTGGTGCAGCAATTGTTGAGCATGAAGGAATTGACAAGGTTGCCTTCACAGGTTCAACTGGCGTAGGTAGAATTATTCGCAATGCAATAGCAGGAACTGGCAAAGGGTTAACCTTAGAATTGGGTGGTAAAAGCCCGTATATTGTCTTTGAAGATGCAGATATTGATTCTGCAGTAGAGGGCCTTGTAAATGCAATTTGGTTTAACCAAGGTCAAGTATGCTGTGCAGGTTCACGCCTATTGGTTCAAGAAAACATTGCCGAGAAATTTCATGATAAATTACGCCTTAGGATGAGCAAATTGCGCTTAGGAAATCCAATGGATAAAGCAATTGATATGGGCGCTATTGTTGATGAGAGCCAACTTGCAATGATAGCCAAAATGTGCAAAGAAGCAGAAGCCGAAGGACTTGAAATGTGGCAAGCAGATAATCCCTTGCCCCAGGAGGGTTTATTCTTCCCTCCTACACTTTTCTCCAATGTTGCTCCTTCCTCAACTATTGCACAGGAGGAGGTTTTTGGTCCAGTGTTAGTATCTCTCACATTTAGGTCACCATCCGAAGCAATTGCCTTGGCAAACAATACTCGTTATGGCTTGGCAGGAAGTGTCTGGAGTCAAGATATTGATACGGCCTTGGAAGTTGCAAGATCAATTAAAGCCGGTACAATTTGGGTAAACTGCACAAATCAATTTGATGCTAATTCTGGATTTGGCGGTTATCGTGAATCAGGATTTGGTCGCGAAGGAGGAATTGAAGGTTTGTGGGCTTATATGCGTAGCAAACCCTCCTCTAATGAGAAATCTCAGAGAGAATATATGATTCATAAAAGCCAATCTCAAGTCCAAACATCACCCTCGGAAGGCGCGAGGGGAACTTCTTTAGATCAGCAAGATTCAATCGTAAACCGCACGACTAAATTCTATATCGGTGGAAAACAGTGTCGCCCAGATGGTAATTACAGCCTCTCCGTAATTGGCCCAACTGGCTTTGTAGGTGAAGTTGGAAGGGGAAATCGTAAGGACATTAGAAATGCAGTTGAGGCGGCAAGCAAGTCAATCAATTCAAAAAATTGGTGTGGAAAAAGTGCTCATTCAAGAGCCCAAGTATTATTTTACATTGGGGAGAATTTACAACAAAGGGAAGATGAAATTGCGAAGAGAATTTCTGCCCAAACCGGTCAATCAATGGCTGACGCAATTTCCGAAGTGAAGGATTCAATCGCTGAGTGGTTTAGGTGGGCTTCATGGAGTGATAAACACGATGGAAGAGTACACGAAACTACCATCAACGGTTTGGTTTTGGCAGTAAATGAACCACTTGGCGTGGTAGGTTTAGTTTGCCCACCATCTCCTTCACTTTTCTCTTTCACCCGTCTATTGGCTCCACTGATTGCCATGGGTAATTCAGTGGTTGCAATTCCAAGTGAAACGGCCCCTCTTGCGGCATTGGAAATGTACCAGATTTTTGAGACATCTGATTTACCTGCTGGTGTGGTGAATATCGTAACTGGGTTGCATGGAGAATTATTATCAACAATAGCAGAACATGATGCAATTGATGCTATTTGGGCCGATATTAATGATATGACTTTAGTTCACCAAGGTAGTTGTGGAAATATGAAGCAAACATGGAAAGCAACATCACTTTCTTCCGATAAAGAACTTCTCCGCCGCGCTTGTAATGTGAAGAATATATGGCTGCCTCACGGCATATAGGCATAAAATATTTCAAATACAACCATTGATTAATGTGGTAATACTTTGCCAAATCAATTTGTGTAATTGCTCGGCTTGTGCCTCTACAGATTCATGGTCAACCTTGATGTCTGGGCCATCTGGATGCCTTCCTACTGCCCAATTTGAAGCAACAAGCAAGGCGACCTGTCCCAGCTTTTTCTCACATACCAACCTCGCTTCTGGAGACAAGGTCATTCCAACTGTAGTTGCCCCCAAACGAAATAACGCCTCAATTTCTGCTACGGTTTCAAATTGTGGACCTGGCATTTGAGCAACAATATGTTCAACCACCTGCCCTTCTTTTCCAAAAGAGATTCCCGATTGGCTTTGAGTAATTAGGGGGCGAAGTTGTGTGCGTAGGGCGGGCCTAAAATGGTTTGAAAGATCAAAATGGACTGCATCATCATCATGGAATGTGGATACAATGCCAGTGAAATCAATAATATCTGCGGCTAGTCCAAGTGAGCCTGGTGGTAATCCTTCAATCAGCGTTCCAACCGAGTGAATAGTTAGTACAAATTCGGGCCTCGCTGCCGCTGCTGCACTTACATTTGCTCGGTAATTTACCTTGTGGGGTGGTGTGGTTTTCCCGTCTTCACCGTGATGTCTGTGGATAAATGTCAAGCCAAATTCCCCCTCTTTAGTAACCATGGTTAGGCGGTCCACGGGCACTTCTCCAAAATCGGTTTCAACAATAAAACCATTATTTGCAATTAATTCAATCCCAGAGCCTTCAAGGAATGGTGAATCCAAGAGTTTCTTCATCCCGGTTCCGCCGATGATGGAGATAGATTGCATATGCATAGCGACAAGTTGCTGCTTATTGAAGCATCGCAGAAATAATTAGGGAACTAGGGTAATTACTTCCTAAAGTACGAATTATTAGTCGAGTAATTCGCCCTTCGCATCTAATAATTCAACTGTTAGGCCAGCCCCTCTTGCTTGAAGAACAATCTCATCATGTAGGCTATCTGAAAAGTCATCATATGCGGCTAAGGCAGTTGCTCCGGAGGTGTCAACTAATGCGTCAATCATATGATTCAATACACAAGAAACGCCGTATGCTTGGCCGGCGCGGAATGCGTGGTCAACTCCTCCAATCTCCGGTTCTTCAGCTCTCATTCGCGTCATTATTTGTTGCGAATAAGCGATTAATCCGCCATAAAGAGTTTCCATTAATTGTGCTGCTTCAATGTCTCCCATCAAGCCCTGAATTTGTGCTAATGAGGCATTCACTGCCTCTCCATATAACTTATGGGCATTTATTAGATTTGAAGTTTCTTCAATCATTGCTTCGTCGATGATACTCTTCCAGTCAGACATGTCTCTCAAACCCCTCAGCCCCTATCTCTCACATGAAGGTTTACCTTGAATTATTGAAAGTTTATACCTGTTTGGCTATTATATTGATTTAGACCCTCCTTTTTCACCTTGTTTTTTCGCGTGGGTGCATTCATAAGGGGGTGGTCGGTCGCGAGGTCGCCTCAACGCATCGAGGGAGTCATATGAGCAAACAAATACACAAGACAAACCAAGTGTTGATTGACACTATCAGTCAACTCAAAGCTAAGTCTCGTGAGACTGGTTCTGCACTATGGCGAGATGTTGCACTGCGCCTCTCTAGGAGTCGCAGTAACTGGGCCCAACCCAACCTGAGCCGCATGACAAGGTACGCACCCGAAGGAGCAATTATTGTTGTTCCTGGGAAGTTACTTGGCAGCGGAGAAGTGTCGGGAAGTCCTACCGTCGCCGCCTATAGTGTAAGTTCAAGTGCACGAGATAAGATCGAACGAGCCGGTGGAAAGGTCATGAACCTAAATGAGTTCATGGATTCTAACCCTGATGTCAAGGAGGTGTTTATTCTTGGATGAAGGATCGACCTATGTTTTTGACGCAAATGGCCTAATTATGGGTCGTCTTGCAAGCGTAGCAGCAAAGACATTACTTTCTGCTGCCCGCGATGGTCGTCAAGACCGCGTCATCATCATTAACTCTGAAAAAGCAATCGTAAGTGGAAACCCGCAAAGCATCTTTGAAGACTATCTCTCAAAGTATCGCCTAAACCACTCGCGTAAGGGTCCTTTCTTCCCTCGCATGCCCGACCTAATTCTAAAGAGAACGGTTAGAGGAATGTTGCCATACCAGAAGAAATCATCTGGTCGTCGGGCTTTCAAAGCTCTACGAGTAGAAATCGGTTGCCCATCTCATCTTTCCGGTGAGGATTTACCTGAGGGCCATCTTCAAGGAGATACTTCAAGTCTTGAGCGCCCTCTACCTGAGCGATATGTTCGCCTTGGCGAGATTAGTGCAGTTCTAGGCGCACCAGCCAGCCGTTGGAACGGAGGTGAAGCCTGATGGCAGCAAAGAAATCTAAGGTAGTTAACACCAGTGGTAAAAGAAAAACTGCAGTTGCCCGTGCAACTGTTAAATCTGGTAAAGGCCGTGTTCGTGTCAATAGCCACCCAATAGAAATCATGTCTCCTGACCTTGCTCGACGTAAGGCAATGGAGCCCCTAACAATTGCAGAGGCAATGGATCGCCTCGCAAAGGTTGACATCATTATTTCCACCAATGGTGGAGGAATGATGGGGCAAACCGATGCAATCCGAACTGCCATTGCCCGTGGACTTGTCCATTATAATGGTGGAGCAAAAGGTATTGACGAAGAACTCCGAGACGAATATCTTCGTTTTGACCGTAGTCTACTCGTAAACGACCCACGCCGCAAGGAGGCAAAACACCAAATGGGTCGTGGTGCTCGCCGCAAGCGACAGAAGTCATACAGGTGATTTAGAATGATAATTCCAGTACGTTGTTTTAGTTGTGGAACAGTAGTTGCAGACCGTTGGCAATCTTTCACCAAGTTACTTGATGAAGGAGTTAGTAAGGGAGATGCAATGGATCAACTTGGTCTTGAGCGCTATTGCTGCCGTAGAATGTTTACTTCACACATCGACCTTATTCATGAAGTTGCACCATTCTCTACTGCCCGCCAAAAGTGAATGATATTCAAGGGGCCCGTAGGTTAGCTTGGCCTATACTTGGCGGCTGGGGGCCGTCAGACTCCAGTTCAAATCTGGACGGGCCCACTCTTGCCTTTTTAGAGAGGAATTTCAATAATATTATTATCAAATTGTATGCTATCATTTATTCGGCATATTGAATTAATTATCAGCTAATAATTTACGCTGACAAATGGTGGATAATCATATGAGTATATCGCTCCACCCCCGTATATGCGCCGACCCATGACCGTGATATTATTGGCAACATTATTTATTATTGGTAGTTCAATTCCTCTTATTGAAACTACAAGTGAAGAACTTAATTCCCTCAACTCAAAATCAGTAATCACGATTTCTACTAATTCTGAATGGAATGGCAATTATACATTAAATGATGATGTTATTATTAACCAAGGGGTGACTCTTACAATTAAGCCAAATACAATTATTGATATTTCTTCAGATATCACAATTTCCGTTTTTGGGATAATTAAGTCAAATGAAACAACCATAATGAGTAGTCTTCCAGCATCCAATAGTGGTTCTTCAGCAGGATTATGGACTGGAATTGAAATAATGACAGGCGGCACTGCATTCCTAAACACTACTGAAATACAAAGTGCTCGCACAGGAGTTTCAGTATTGGGTTCATTATATAGCGACTCAATAGAATTTACTACATCATATGTAGGAATGGATGTTGATGGTACTGCTACAATTGATACAATGACTTGCAATGACATTGATATTGTTTGTGCAAAAATCACTGGGGTTGGTGGTATTGGAGAGTTGCAGGTAGTGAATGCAAGTACTGGTATTTATCAAAGTGGAACATTAAGCGTTGATGATGCAGAATTGATAGATGTGGGGATTGGTTTTGATGTTGATGGAGCATCTGGGAGTCACAATAACATCGTCCTCAATAATGTAAATACAGCATGGCGAGTTCGTTCTCAAACAACAGTAACGGCTCAAGATGTTGATTGTATTTCGGCCGGATTACTAATTGACGCAGGCGATAGTGAGGGCTTTGAGATTTCAAATGTTACTGGTATTGCTGACCGAGTAGTTAGGGCAGAAGGTATGCAAGAATTGACATTAACCAATGTCAACCTTTCATCCCTCATTACAGAAACCACTGCAATTGATGCCCGAAACGATGGCGATTTGATGATAATTGATTCCATCTTCCAAGGCTATTCTAATGGGATGAAACTCCGTGGAAGTGGAACACACTCCGTGCATAATTCTGAACTTACTGTAATGTCAACAGGTATTCAAGGCAGTGGTTCCGGCGATTTAATATTCAATCAATCTAATTTGTTCAGTGCAGGAGATATTGGTGAATTTAGTCAATTAGATACTACAATTGAATATTCGGATTTGAGTGGAGGTAATGCGGCGACCATCGGACTTTCCTGGACTGGTGGAAACCATGTGCTTAATTCAGTAAATATTTCTCGACCATATGCCGGTTCAAGCGATTTAATTTCAGTTGGAATTGGCGCTTGGTGGTCAACCGTAGTTGGTGATTCTGTATCTGTTTCAGGTTGGCATATTGGTGTTGAATGTGAAAGTTGTTCAATTGACTTTGGTTCAACTTCCATATATGATGGAGGTACAGACGATGGAACAAGTATTAGTGGCAATAATGCAAATATGATATTTGATTATTTAGAAACTCAGCATTCTACTATTGCAGTTGATTTGCAAGGCATGAGTACATTTGTTTCTTCATATTGGATAGGCGATCAACACAATAATGCATTATTTGTTGGTGATGATTCTTCTGCAGCAATTCGCGATTTCAATACCAACATCATTCAAGGAGTAGATGCAGTAGGTGGGGGAGTTTTGCATTGGGGTAGTGAAGATAGCACTCCGCCAACTGTTACAGTTTCAAATACAAAAGAATATACTGAGACTACATTTACTATCACGGATTTGGTTGGAAATACTTTAGAAAACGTATACGTTGAAACTGGGCCTTGGAGTGAATCATCTGATATCAATGGCGATGTAACGCTACCATTATTTGCAACTGGCTCTGAAGTAGAAGCGGTATTAGGTGGAACTGGTGCCTTTGAAATGATGCAAGGAGGGGTGTCTTCGCAGGTATTACAAATTCCAATAATTCCAGCAGGTGATTGGATAATTCCAAATGGATTAAACGTGGTATTGAGGGCGACTTCTGACGGTTCAGCCCATGAATTATCAGGCAATTTAACAATTGAATCTGGCGGTAGTATTTTCTTAGATTCAACAACCTTATCTCTTCCAAGTAGCAATAGCGTTAGTATCCAATCTGGAGGAACATTATCTGGAGACTCGGGAATTATCAATGGAGGCAGCGAATTATTAGCAACTGGTTCAACTCCATTATTTGGCTCAGGTCAGGGATTAACTATTGGGATGCCTGCAACAATTGACTGTGGTGGCGTAAGTACGCTTAATCAGATTTCAACTTCACTAAATTTGACGCTTGGTGCAGGTTGTGATCTTACCATTTCTCAAGGCAGTATTACTGGTGAAGTAATTCTTGGCACCTCTTCTTTCCTTCAAGTAAAAAACACCCTTTCTGTATTGGTTCTTGATGCTGGTGTAGCAGTCGAAAATGTCAACTTAAATGTCGGTGGGGTGACTTTCATTACCAACGCTACAGGCCAGGCGAGTATGTCATATACTGCAAGAAGTGATGACCCCTCTGGAACTGTTTGGTATGGCACAAAGTTCGTTGCAATGCAGCGCGGTGGCCACCAACAATACTTTGATTGGGATTTAAATTATACCTTGGAACATACTTTCATTTCATCCACTCTCGCAAGTGGTGTTCTAAGTGACTGGACAATATTGGATTCTGAATGGAGCCCTTGGTTCCTTGAAGATGATTTGCTTATTCCAGCGGGACAAACTCTAAGCATTCTAGATAACACAGAATTGGTAGTTGCTTCTAACAAAGAAATAGGCATTCTTGGCACTCTGACATTAGGGGAAGCAACAATTCATTCAACTGGTGGCGACCCTTGGGCCGGTTTGGCATTGTCTGGTAGCGAGGCAGTATTGGAAGCATCTGGCGGACATATCGTTGAAGCCACTCTCCCAATCTCGGCCTCTGGTTCTGTTGAACTAACATTATCTGGAACGGAAGTTGCTCGTGGTGTTGATGGCCTAATACTTCTTTCAACTAGTACTGGAAACATAAATGCAGATTTGGTAAATGTAAATCTTCACGATTCTTCCACTTCCTGTGTATATTCTCAAGGTGAGGGTATTGATTTGTCAATGGATGGCATTAGTGTTTCCAATTGTGGAGACCATGGTGTCTGGATACGCCAATCTACTGTTTCTATCAACGACTTAACATTGGGTGTTGGTAATGATGAAGGAATGGAATTGGCCGATGTAAATGGCGTTATTTCAAATGTGGATTCAACAACTCACGATGGTGCTTCAGCATCCATTTATGCCTCAGAACTCAATGGTGACTTACTACTTGAAAATCTCAATCTCGGAGTAGGTGCATCGAGTCCGGCTATTGAAGTCATTAATTCACGTAATTTCAATCTCGATGGGCTACAAGTAATTGGCTCACCTGCCGCAGACTTTGACACTATTGCAGGAAGCATTAGCAATTTGCAATTAGTTGGTTCAGGGTCTGGAACTGGTGTAATTGCGCACCATGCTCGCGGTTCAGGCGCACTAACTATTTCCCAAAGTTCAGTAACAAATTATTCTGTTGCATTGGACTTACATGGTTCAACCGGTGAAGCCACAAATCCCCGTTTGGTTTCAACTGAAAATATATGGTCTGGTATTACGGCAATAAGCAGCGATGGTCGCGCTTTTGAATCAGTAAATGATGAAATAAATGGAGTAATTGCTGCTGACTCAAATACCGAATTACAAAGTGACATCTATAATGCAGTTAGTGGGCCTATTTCATCTCCATCGTCTTCGGATTCAGGAGATATTACTGTTGTTGGTGATGCAAGTGTAGTATTTTGGTGGGACATCTCTTTTGCTGCTACTTTAGATGGGCTTGAAACCCAAGCAGATATTGATCTAACCCTCGACCTACCTCTTGACATGGTAGAATTTAGTGATTCAGGGCTCAGCCCTTCAATGACTATTCCTTTCCACATTGTTGATGCGAGCGGGTCTCAAAGAGCAACAATTTCAATTTCTGCTTCTGCTGATGGTGGTTTACCTTATAGCGATAGTTTTGCAATCGATGAGCGCTTAGATTCCCAATACACCCTTCCAATTGAGATCAATACTCTGCCCATTATTCAAATCATTAGCCCTGATGATGGGTTAACCTTCATGCAAGGTTCATCTCTCGTACTCAATGCAACTGCAACCGATGTGGAATCGGATTTCAGCGAATTACAAATTCAATGGAGTATTATGGACATGATGGGTGAGAGAGTGTGGTCGAGTTTGGAATGGGATGATTATCAATATGGATTGGCAGTGGGCTCATACATTGTGAAAGCAGAAGTTACGGATTCACATGGAGGGGTATCTAGTGAGGATGTTGAAATTGTAGTAATTGCTTTGGATAGTGATGGCGATTGGACACCAACCTGTAATGAAGAATGGTATGATATTGAAAATGGGGTGCAATGTGGACCCGATGAATATGATTCCGATGATGATAATGATGGAGTCTCTGATGAGCGGGATGCTTGGCCAACTGATGCATGCGCTTCTGAAGATTCGGATGCTGATGGTATGCCAAATAGCATTCACTGTCCAGAAAATATGGAGACTGAATTAATTGAAGATTATGATGATGATAATGACGGAGTACTTGATATTGATGAGAACAAAGCAGAAGAAGAATCGGGTTTTTCAATGAGTACTGTTGTTGCGATTTTCTTAGTACTCGGCTTTGGCTATTATATCATGAACCGAGATAAATTCAAGTCTTGAGGTGCTCAAATGGAGTATTCCGAAGCAATTGGTTTCGGCATCGGCATTGTTGTAATAACTTCAATGGTTGTGATCTATGACCTATGGAGAATTTACACAATCCGGAGGGACATTCCCCTTCTTGGTAAACTTGACAACGGTGGTTTTGCATGGCAGACTAGTCTGGAGGAAGAAGTGGTAAGGGATATTCCGGGGGTAATCACAATAGGGGTGATGATGGCTCTTCCGTGGTTTTTATCGGCCGAAAGCGGAACTCCTACTTGGCTTGTGGTATTGTTTGATGTTCTTTTGTTTTTGCATGTCATCGGAATGTTGCTTCCAAAGCGCTATGCCATTACAAAAACTCACCTTTTTGTAGATGGCCACATATTGCCTTGGAGTGCACTGAAAATGAGCACACGAAAAAGTAAGAATCGAATAATTTTGCAGCGCAAAGGGTGGTGGATTTTCGCCCCTCTTTCTCTCGGGGGAACACTAGTGGATTTATCTCTCGCTCGGGCATTTATTATTGACATTTCACATAATAGTGCAGATGAATAGAGGCTAAGCATTTCAACCCCTTTCAGTTGGCCAATTACATGGAGTGGACCCGAAGCGGCGATGACTTATTTGTAAGATTAGACCCTGGGGAGGAAATACACGCCTCGATTCGCAGCCTTGCAGATGAAATAGGTTTTGATGCTGCTGCAATTACTAGTGGGATTGGCAGGACGCGAGAAAATATTTTTGGATTCATGACTGATAATCATATTTATCAAAAGAAAACAATTACTCCCTCGACAGAATTAGTTACCTTGCAAGGAAATCTCGCACGTCTCGAAGATGGTTCACCTTTCACTCATATCCATTTTACAATTTCTACCGATGATGGGGTTACTCATGCAGGTCATTTGTTTGAATCAATAATCCACGTTGTAGGTGAAATACATATTCGCATATTGTCAAAATCAATAATGACTCGTTGCCCTCTTGAAAACAGTGAATTTGTTGCATTAAAATTCAACTAATTATTTGTAATGAGTATTCTGTGGTCGTTTATTCCCCTCTCAACCAATATGAATAATATTGCGTAGCCTTAATGCAAGTGCCCTATTCCCCCTTTATGTGTCAACCATTGAGTATCAAGTGGGTGGGATGACCTGCGCTGCTTGCTCAGCCTCAGTTGAGCGTTTAGTTGGACGCATAGATGGCGTTGAATCTGTTTCAGTTAATCTTCCCTTGGAAAAAGCAGTTGTTGTGCTTTCAGAGGAGTCAACTCTTTCTTCAATTGATGTGGATATTACCAAAGCAATTGAAGCAGGTGGTTTTTTTGTTGAGGATGTAAAGCCAGTTGCAGAAATGCGAAAAGAGGCTAACCTTGAAATCAAGGAGTTAGGAAAAAAGGTAATTGTTGCTTTCCTATTAGCCATTCCTTCCTTCATATTAACAATGTTTGTTGATGATTTTGGAACCTTTGGGCCATTAAATCTACGATTATTTCTAACAATGGTGGTTACCCTTCCTGTCTATGCATGGTCGGGAAAAAATTTCCATGCCGGCGCTTGGAAATCCCTCAAATCCGGTTCAGCCAATATGGACGTTCTCGTCCACCTAGGTACAACAACTGCATTTTTGTGGTCTAGTTTAGTTGTTCTTGCACCAATAATTCCATCTTCTCCAACCCTCCTTCTTGAAGCCAAAGGAGTATATTTTGATGGAGCAGCATTAATTATTGCTCTTGTGTTATTCGGGAATTGGTTGGAAAAAAGAGCCAAATTACGCGCAACTGATGCAATTCATAGTTTGATGAGTCTTCAACCTCCAATGGCGAGAGTTGTTTTGGACGATGGTGAAAAGGAAATGGCAGTGGAAGAAGTCAGTAAAGGAACTCTATTACGGATATTTGCTGGCGAGACAATACCTCTTGATGGAGAAATCAGTAAAGGAACTGCAGCAGTTGATGAATCAATGATGACTGGCGAGCCTCATGCAATATCTCGGACAATTGGAGATGGTGTAATTGGGGGAACTATTTGTATCGATGGAACTCTTGAGATTACTACTACAAAGATTGCAGGGGATACGATGTTGGCACAAGTCGTAGCATTGGTTGAAGCAGCGCAAACCGGTAAAGCACCAATTCAAAGATTAGTCGATCAGGTGGCAGCCATTTTTGTACCAGTAGTAGTTTCTTTAGCAATCATAGGGGCAATTTGTTGGGCTATTTTCGGTGGGCCGGCTGCTGAAAGCATTGGTAATACTTCTTTTGAATTAGCAATTTTGGTATTGGTTTCCACCCTAGTAATCGCCTGCCCTTGCGCTTTAGGATTGGCGACTCCTACTGCATTAATTGTTGGAACAGGAGCGGGAGCAAGGCATGGAATGCTGATTAAAGGAATTGAAGCATTAGAACGATCTCACAAAGCAGATACTTTGGTGGTTGATAAAACTGGGACATTAACCGAAGGTAGGCCAGTTGTTTCTAATATTGTAACGATTGTTGGCAATGAGGAAAAAATATTGCACATTGCCGCAGGTCTTGAAAAAGAATCATTACACCCACTTGCGATGGCAATCATTTCAGCGTATGATGAGAAAAATATCTCAATACTCGAGGCGGAAAAGGTTGAGGATATTGTAACCCATGCGGGATTTGGCTTATCCGGTTCAATGTTGGGGGAAAAGGTTGCAATAGGTAATATTGGTATGATGAAAAAGATGTCAATAAAATTATCAGAGCAGCAATTATCTGAGGTATCCTCTGCTGGCTCATTAGGTGCAACGGTCATGTTCGTAAGTAGTGGTGATGATTTGCTAGGTTGGCTTGAAGCAACAGATAGTATCCGCAAGTCCACCCCTCTTGCAATCAAACAGGCGCAAAAAATGGGTCTTGAAGTCGTGATGCTAACTGGAGATAGAAAAGAACCAGCCGAACACATCGCTAAGCAAATTGGCATTTCCAAAGTAATTGCTGAAGTGAAACCAGATGATAAGGCGAATGTAATTGCTACTTTGCAAAAAGAGGGCAAAGTGGTAGCAATGGTTGGTGACGGGATAAATGATGCCGCGGCATTAACGATGGCAGATGTTGGACTTGCGATGGGAGCTGGTAGTGAAGTGGCTCTCGAATCCGCAGACATAGTATTGGTTCGTAATGATTTATTAGATGCAATATCTGCATTGGATTTAGGAAAGGCAACAATGAACCGCATCCGGACCAATTTGGTTTGGGCATTTGGCTACAATATTATTGGAATTCCCCTTGCTTTGGGCCTCCTCTTTCCCTTTACTGGGTGGTTATTGCCTCCGGCATTTGCTGCGGCAGCGATGTCGATGTCTTCGGTTAGTGTTGTAACCAATTCACTATTATTGAAGCGGTGGCGCCCAACAACAATTAGTTAGGCTGAAAAACCCTTGCTGCTTGCAAAGGCTGAGTGATAAGATGGAACACCGACTTTCAATAACAGGAATGACTTGTGGGGGCTGCTCTGGGAGAGTAACACGTGTACTTGAAAGCACAACTGGAGTTAATTCGGTTGTCGTTGAGTTAAACCCAGGAAGTGCAGTAATAAATACTTCAGATGAAGTTACTACCGCTCAACTAATAGAAGTTGTTGAAGGTACAGGTTTTACTGTAATTTCTCAGTAATAATTTGCTAAAAATTATTACGGAAAGTTAACCACAATAACCGACTTGCATTATTTGTAAACCGTTGGGTTTTCATGCTATGGGGGGATGGCAGTTCATGGGCGGAGAAAGCACTTCGGCTACAGGCGAAAATGCCGAAAGAATTGCTTTTTTAGCCAACCAAATAGCCCATCATTCAAATTTGTATTTTAATCATGCTCAAACGGAGATTTCAGATGGCGAGTATGATGATTTATTCGATGAATTAAAACTTTTAGATCCCTCTCACCCACAATTATCTCAGGTTGGTTCTGATATTGATCCTGGTTCCGAAAAGGTAACACATCTCTTTCCAATGCAAAGTTTGGATAAAGCGACAACCGATGATGAAATCTTACATTTTGTAAACGAGACAAGCAAGGGGCAAACACGATTTATTTCTCAACCCAAATTAGATGGCTCAGCATTATCCCTTGAATATAGAATGGGGCGTTTAGTCAAAGCGGCCACACGCGGCAGTGGTCAACGCGGGGAAAATGTAACACGTAATGCAAGAAGAATCGCAAATATTCCTGAAAGTCTGTCAATGCCGATTGATGCTCACGTCAGGGGTGAAGTCATCATGCCTCTGTCTGTATTTACGCAAAAATATGCTGAGACCGCACCGAATCCAAGAAATCTTGCCGCAGGTGCCCTTCGTCAGAAACATGCTGAACAGGGCAAATCCGATGCTGCAGATTTACGCTTCTATGCTTATGATGTGAAATTTCCAAGCGCCGAGCATCGCCACCCTGATTCAGTCCAACCACCAATGACTAACTTCGACAGTGAATTACTCGTTTGGTTAGAGAAAGCGGGAATTGAGCCTGCGGAATGGGATGTAGTCAACGCCCCCACCGCCGCAAAAGCCGCAGATGAATTAATGCAAATAACCCGTCGTTGGAGCGCAAAGAGGGAAGAATATCATCTTGAAATAGATGGGGTTGTGATAAAACTTGATGACCTCAACATACGTCAACAATTAGGCAATACTGCCCACCATCCTCGTTGGGCATTAGCATGGAAGTTCCCTCCAGACATTGCGGCAACGGTATTGATGAGCGTAGATTGGCAAACTGGACGTACGGGAAATGTAACGCCGGTGGCTAGACTTGCGCCACAAGTATTGTCTGGTGTGACTATTGAAAATGCAACTCTCCACAATATTGGAGAGGTTGAGCGTTTAGATATCCATCTTGGAGACAAGGTAAGATTGGTTAGGCGTGGTGATGTTATTCCTAAGGTTGAGGCGGTAATTGGTCCGGCAACAAAAAGTGATTTACGCGGACGCTTTCATGCCGATGGCTCACAATTCACTGCGGATTTGCCCCAACGAACTCCTCCAATTCCCCCAACAAATTGCCCTTCCTGTGAAAATGAATTGATCATTGAAGGAGCATTTTTACGTTGCGAAAATATACTCTGTTCAGCAAGGACAATACATTCGTTGACATATTGGTGTAGATTTTTAGAAATGGATGGGATTGGCGAGAAAATATCTCAGCAGTTATCGCAATCTGGTTTGTTGAATAGCATTGGAGATCTTTATCGTTTGACAATGGAAGATTTACTTAGCCTTGACCGGATGGCCGAAAAGTCTGCAAATAATGTATTAGGGGAAATTGCAAAAACTACAGAAATGAAACTATCTAAATTCTTGGGGGCGCTTGGATTGCCGGGAATTGGCCCCGAATTGGCAACTTTAGTTGCTGAAAAAGTTGTATCCTTTTCTTCATTGATTGAATTAGTGGAGCGAAGGGATGCACTCCCTGGTACCGACGAAGGCGGACCAGAATTAGATGAAAAAGGCAAGCCGGTAAAATATAATTCTGCAATCGCAACATTGGTTGAAATTGATGGCGTTGGTGAGAAGGTTGCAAAGCAGTTATTCAATGGAATTGGGATAAGGCTGGAAATGGTGTTGGATTTAGCAAATGTCCTTACAATTATTGATCAGCCGATTATCTCAAATGAGGAGAATAAATTACTTGGAGTTACATTTTGCATTACCGGTTCACTATCTCGTTCTCGTAAGGAAATCCAGCAAGAAATTAAGCAAAAAGGTGGAAAAGTAGTTGGGAGCGTTTCTAGTAACCTTGGATATTTGGTCGCTGGTGAAAAATCAGGTAGCAAATTGTCTAAAGCCCAATCGCTTGGAGTAACAATAATCACTGAAGCAGAATTATCTGCATTACTGATTGAAGATGAGAGTGCTAGGGCTGAAACTACAGACAATGTTCCTTCAGTGGACGACAATATTAAGGCTCAAAAAGGTCCCTCTCAAACCAGTTTATATGACCACTAATGGTAATATTATCCATATAGCATTGAGTTTCTTTCGCTGGATAATGGTGGTGGTTGGCTAACCTGCGCTTCCATCATTTTCACTAATTGTTCTTCAAGCCGTTCTGCTTCTTCAAGTAAAGGCTTTTCGTCAAGTTCAATTGTTGGTAAGAGTGTGTTTAGGTGTTTAATCAATTCTGCTGCTGCTCTCGCATCTGGGAATCGTGGGTCTGCTTCAACCAGTATTGCCATTAAATCAAGCCCTCTTCTCCTTCCTTCAGACAATAATGTGGCAGTCATCCCTCGCAAAACCCCTTGTTCAATTAGTGGGATATCCATGCTATCAAGGCGCTTTCTAACTTCCTCAGTTGCACCTACTCCGAGGATGTCAATTGCTTCGGTATCCTCATATTCAACCATTGGTTCATTGCCAAGTTTTTGGCCACCGGTGACACCTTTTCTTGCAAATGCATCAATAATTAATCCGGCTTTTATTCTTTCACTTTCCGACCAAGCAAATAGCGAATTAACCAATTGGAATACCAGTTTGTCTGGAATGTGTAATTCACTCATTAGCAAAACCACTTTATTACAATCTTTGACATTACACTCTGGTTGTCCAGCGTATGCACGAATTGGCGGCAAAGGGACCCCGTCTTCAATTAAACAAACCGGAGGAAGTCTTGGGTCTTGTACCCCACCGATAAATTTCAAATTTAATTGTTCAATTAGAAAATGAGCTGCGATTGAAGAAACCATACCGACTCCAGGGAAACAAGAGATTACTAATGCTCCATCAAGTTCGATTTCCGCCTTCAGTTTAACCGTCGGTCCAACTTCCATGGTAAAGGCAGTAGGTGCAGAAGTCATAACCCTATGGGCAAAGTGTTGAGATATTATTGGACTAAAAAAAGGACATATTATTCATTCGATTTTCTATATGTTTGAAGCGATGCTTTCATTGAGATGGAGGCTTAGGGAGGTTGAGGGGAGAGCATGACTGAGGACGATGGAAAGCCAGCCTACCAACATTCATTATCACCTTCGGCGTGGAATCGTTTTGAAACTTGCCCGCGCCAGTATTGGCTATCACGGCAGCGCCTTCCGCGAAAAACAGGGATGGCAGCGGCCCTTGGGACTGCAGTTCATGCCTCAATTGAAGATTTGGTCGCCATTGATATGGAGGGGTATGAGAACTCCCAATCGGGCTGGTTGCCTAAGATAATGGCTACGGTATTAAGGAAAAGATGGGAGGAAGAAAAGGGTAATTTTTTGGCTACCCCCCGCCATCCAGATTGGAAGGAGGAAAAGTACAAGAATGCACAATCACAACAACGAGGAGGTGTTGAATTATTACTTCGACATGCCGGCGCACCGGGGCTTTCTCCAAATTCAGTAACGGCAGCACTTTGGAAGAGAGTGCAAGCATTGGTCATTGCCTGTGAGGGCGAATTGAGGACTAAAGATGGCCGAATAATGGGCCGTCTCGACTTATTATTGGCAGATGTTGATGAAGAAAATAATATCGTCGGTTGGCGAGTTGCTGACCTAAAAACCGGCCGAGTTCCAGAAGATGAATTATATGATACCGTAAGGAGGCAATTATTGCTATATAGGGATATTTTGCTTACAAACAATCCTGATGCCCCCCCTACTGTTGCAGTTGGTTGGTACACAAATGGTTCAAAGGCAATTGAAGCTCATGGAGATCCTGTAATAGATCAAGCATACCTTGCATGGGAAGCAACTCAAATTGATGAAACCCCACTTAAGCCAACACCTGGTGATGATTCTTGTGGCGGGTTTTGCGATTGGAAGGCATGGTGCCCACATTGGTGGAATTGGCGTAATGAATCAGGAAAATTGCATCGGGGAGATTTCGTTGACGCAGTAGTATTGATCCACAGTTATGAGGAAAGCGGGGCTGCAGTAATTGAGTTATGTGTGCCAGCAGACTTCCACGGAAGACCAATGCCAACGGGTCATCAGACCGCAGCAGTATTTGCAGGAAATAGCAAAAAGGCAATGGAAAAATTATCAGAGGATGGTTATCAAGGCGCACTATTTATCGGTGGAGCAATGGCAAAGGGAAGCACTTGGCGAATTGGCGGTTGGTGTGATGTTCTTCCATGGGCACCAATTCCCGACACAGGTCGTACCCTCTGAGTCAAACAACATAAAGCAATGCCTTGAACAATTAAATCATAGGTTGCTCAGAGGCACTAAGGGGAGAGATACATGTCTGGAAAAATTCTGCATTTTGCTTATGGAAGTAATATGGATCTCAATCGCTTGGATAAGCGAATTGGAAATGTCTCATCAACTCAACGTGCGTGTCTTTCAGGATTTAGATTTGAGTTCAATAAGTTGAGTTATCGTCTCAATACGGTATATGCAAACATCATGCTTGACCTTGATTCAACTGTTTGGGGAGTTTTGATGAATATAACTCAGCAACAATTGGACAAATTGGATATTAGTGAAGGCGTTGAAAACGGTCATTATCGTCAAGAAAAAGTGATTGTAGTCACAGATGATGATGTTGAACACGAAGCAATAACCTACTTCGCAGAGGAAAGATGGGTTAAGGATGGGATGAAACCTACAGAAACATATCGCAATTATGTCATTACAGGATCTAATGAATTCGATCTCCCACAAGAATATATTGAGCGAATAAAGAAAATTGCAAATATTGAAAAGGGAGGTGACAAATCTGAATACATGACTGAAGTAAAGACATGCCCAGCGACTGAAGCAGACCTAATTGTCCAAAATGATATACATGGATTCGATCCGAATCCACATTCCGATCCTCCGATAATGCATGATGTGTTAGTCGATGGTCAACCGGCGAAAGCAGGGGTAGGCTCCTTCGGAGCGTACAGTACACGAATTGTATTGGTATTCGACCCACCTCATCCAGAATGGGGGGATGAATTTGCTACCAAGTATTTCATTTTCGATGATAAAGAGCTAGGTGTGGTAAATTGGGGACATGATGGAAAAAGTTTCCATATTGAAAAGATTGTGGAATAATCTCACTAGCTATTCTCAGTGGGTATACGTAGTGACTACCCACAAGACTGGCGTTTCATGAATGGGTGTACAGAGGGCAAGGGATTTTATACAATTATAATTACAATATGACTACATGGCATACGATAAATACGACTATGACCGTGAAACAGATTATAGTTCGGGAAAGAATCCCAGAATGGAAGATGGAGAATACAATGTTACAGGAAATTCCTCCGGTCGTTCGTCTACAGCAACAAAAAACGAACGAAGAATGCAAACAATGTTGATATTGGGGATTATTGCACTGGGTCTACTTGCAAATTTTTTCTTCAATAGTGTTGTTTAGATCACCAATACGCTCCTACTCATACAACCGACATATCATTTCCACGAAATTGCAAGGGTTCTCTCAAACCCCTCAAGACATTATGGAAGAGTACAATGGGTGTTCAGTCCCCCAGTACACTCGCTACCGATAAATAATCAAATTATTTCTTCAAAAAAGGTGAAGAATATTCGGTCAATGTAATACTATTTCGCTTCAATTATTGAACGTGTGCCTTCAATTCAATAATTGCCTCATCGTTTATTCCACTTGCTGATGAAATTAACCAATTATAATATTGCAAATCGGAATTAATTAATTGTTTTATTGTTTTTCCACGATGTCGGCCAAAGGCGAGGATAATATTTTCATTGTCGCGACGTAGACGACCTGCAGAATCAACCGGCGGCAAATCATCATAGCCCCTTCCTAATGCACTTCCGTCAGAAGAAATATTTTGCCCAGTAGCCCACCTTTCTATTTCCAAAATTGGTTGTCGGAAGGGTTGTGGATTATCTTTCATTACTCTCCATAAAAGGAGTAGTGTTGCAGCAGCATCTGCTCCAGCAGTATGCGCATTAGCGAGGTCAACACCGTGTCGATTACACAAGGAGCCGAGGTTATGTGGGCGAGGTAATTTCAACTTTCTCACAATTTCTAATGTATCAATAATTGCTTTGGGCTTGGGCGCAAGCATACCAACTCTGCTGAACTCAGTTGTTAAGAATGGCATGTCAAAACGGCGAACATTATGACCAACAATAATGGCCCCATCCATCAAATCATACATTTTTTGTGCATGAGAGACAAATTGGGCAGCATCCATCACATCTCGATTATATATCCCATGAATTTCACTTGCCCTAGGTGGTATAAGGCAACCAGGATTAACTAAACCTTCTACTGAAATTTCAGCGCCACAGGCATCTGAGCCGATTAATGCATATTGAACAATTTTATCGGTCCGAGTACTTATCCCTGTAGTCTCAAGGTCAAAAGCGAGAACACGCTCATTGGCAAAGAGGTCTCCGACCATACCCCCTCCTTGAACTGCTCACCCTTGAATATGTGCGTTTACTTCAGCGAAATGTACAATCAGTTATCAATTACTAACCACTCATTTGCCCCTTCTTTTGTTTCGATTAGATTTGAATGTAAGATCATATTTAGCAATACTTCGCCAAAGTCTCTCGCATAAGCGCATAACCGTCTAATCGACTCTGATAGGCGAAACAGAAACAATATACGAATGGCATTTTCATCTTTCCCTTTCCCCTCTTTCCACAAACTTTCTTCAAATGCTGCCAGTTGTGTTTGTGCTTCTTTTAGGCTTGAACGCGCCCCTTCTATTGAATGCACATCATGGGCGCGGAGATTTATCATTAAGGTTCTCAGCGCCTCTTGCCAAATAGGTAATTGGGAGAGCGGCCCTATGAGCGAATCCATTGAGGGTAATTCAATTGTGTTCATTATTAATGCAGCAATATGGTTGGCATGGTCCGCCATTCTTTCGAGTGAGCGCGAAATATTTGCATATTCCACAGCCTCCCTTCTGCCCATTTTTAGCGCATCTGCAACCAAGTAGGAATCTAATAATGATGCAACCTGTCTATCTATCAATAATCTCATGGCATCAATTTCTAATTCTCTATCCTCGTGGTCCTCAATAATTTCTTTATTGCCACCATTCAGCACTTCAAATTCATCTCTAATTAGTGATGTTAATTGCTGATACATTCGATTTATGCTTGCCTTTAGCGGCATATCACTCGCACTCATCAATGTTAGCATTTTCACCATATTCTCCTTCTCTTCGGCAATTTCAAAACCTCTAACTGTGCGAAGCATTGAGCGAATTGTGCGTTTTGTAGTTCGGTCAATTCCATTTTCATCTTGAACGATAATCACATCTGCCCCAGAAAGATATGCACCAATCAAATGGTCGTACATTGCTCCTTCGGGGATATCATCAATGTTGAGAGTTATTTGATTAGTTGTTCTCTCCATTCCTGCCGCTGGCGTGATTCTTAATGCGCCCGATGGCCTCCAATCAACAAGCACCCCGTCACTCGCCTCAAGCCCCTTTTCCTCGACCCATTTTTTCGGCAAACTCAGGGTAAATGTTGCCCCGCCGGTGACTTGCAATTTTCGCACATCTCTCGAACCCGGATTGTTGGCCATACAATTGCGAATATATACATCTATATAGATTACCCACTATCTCCATGATATAGCAAACGCAAATACCAATGTTTGATGGAACCCCTAACGGTGATTGCCCTCATCTTCTCATTAATTGTTTGTGCCTATATGGCTTGGAACATCGGTGCAAATGATGTTGCAAATGCGATGGGTACTTCAGTTGGTTCGCGTGCCCTTACGCTAAAACAAGCAGTGGTTCTTGCTGCTGTTTTTGAATTCTGTGGGGCCTTTTTCGCCGGCGACGCAGTAACTGATACTGTGCGCAAGGGAATTCTTGTAGTTGATTTTGACACTGCAACTTTGGATTTTGCAAATGATTTGATGTTCGGATTCATTGCGGCAATGATGGCAGCAGCGGTTTGGCTGACGGTTGCCACAAGATTTGGTTTGCCGGTTTCAACAACACACAGCATTATTGGCGGAATAATTGGCGTCGGATTAATTCTTGAGGTACAACATAATACGTCATTAATTGATTGGTTCGTCGTACAAAAAGTGGTCTTGTCCTGGATAGCAAGCCCATTAATTGGTGCGATTTTGGCATTTATCTCATTTTACATTGTTAGAGTAACAATATTGGATGCCCCAGACCCAATAGCAAGAGCAAAATGGATTGCACCACTTCTCGCCTTGCCTACCTTCTTTGTATTGGGTCTTGCTCTACAGTTTAAGGCTCTCAAAGGTTTCATCTCAAAATTAGCAGCCGATGGTGTCATTGCTGACAAGTATGATTGGTTACCAGTAAAAGAAAATGGTTCATTTAATCCACTTGCAGACAATGCTTGGTTTCCAATAAATAGTTTATTGGTCGCTTTAGTAATTGGAATAATTGCTTCTGCAATATTAGCATATGTTCTTCGAAATTTTGAATCTAAGCGAGAGGGTTTCCAAGGTGTCGAACGAATATTTGTATGGTTGCAAATCATTACAGCGGCTTATGTGGCATTCGCTCATGGTGCCAATGATCGTTCAAATGCAATTGGGCCGATGGCTGCAGTTTACCAAATAATCAGTTCAGGCGGAGAACTATCTGCTCAAGCAGACATTCCCCTTTGGTTGGTATTACTCGGTTCTGCCGGTATTGCAATTGGTGTTATGACTTGGGGATACCGCGTAATGGATACAATTGGAAAGAAGATTACTGAAATCACCCCCACAAGAGGTTTCGCAGCAGAGTTTGGTGCCGCTACAACCATCCTTTTCTTTTCTATGCCTTTCCTTGCGGTCCCAGTTTCAACTACCCATACATTGGTCGGTGCAGTTGTCGGAGTGGGCTTAGCAGGTGGTGCAAAAGCAGTTGATTTCCGAGTATTCGGTAAGATTGCCGCATCTTGGGTTGCTAGTGTTCCAGTTGCTGCTTTTGGAGCGATTATCCTTTACATTGCGACTGGTTCAAATGCGCTAAATATGATTGTCGTATTCCCTCTAGCATTTTTGGCAGTAGGCTATGCAATTTGGAAAACTAGAGGTGGCGAAATCCATGTCGAAGAAGCACTTGCGGGCGCAGTTGATGGTCAAATGGACCCAACCGTCTTCGAATTATTCCATGCTCATGCAGTAGTTGTTGAGCAAACCGTTGAAAAGATGCTTACTGCAGTTAATTTAGTTGCAGATGGTAAAGACGCCTCCGAAGCGATACAAGCCACTTCTGCTTCAGAGTTAGAAGCCGATATTCTCAAGGCTGCAATTAGAGAAATGATTGCTAACCGCGAGATAAAAATGTTGGTGGCAACAGATATATTCCTACATATGCTAACCCGTCAAGATCGTATTGCTGATTATGCTGAAAATGTTGCTGAGCAATTATCATTTAGAGAGATTTATCAAGACAAAGAGGCGCTTATATTGCTAAGGGAAATGGCTGAAGCAGTAAATAAGACGGCAGCAAAATATGAAGATACTGTTGAATGTCTACGTGATTTGACCTTATCCGGTTATACTAAATCCGCTCGCGCAGAGTTGGCACTATTGATTAAAGAAGTAAATGAACTCGAGCATTTAGCGGATAAGGCTGAACATAAAGCAGCAGGGTATGTATTCTCGCATGGTGATGACGATGCACTTGCAGCCATTCACATGTATAGGGTACTTCAGCGCTTAGATGATGTTGCCAACTCTTGTGAAAAAGCAGCCAATGCCTTTTTGCCTATGGTTTATGATTGATCAATTGCAAATATTCTTGCAGTTGGAAGTCATTAAGTGAAGCAGAATTCCCATTGTTTTTACTCAGGCGAGGGTTATCGTCAAAAAGGTGCAAACAGCGCCACGACTATGCAAGGCAGAGCAATGATGCGAAGGAAACCCCTTCGTTCGGCATTGTTCGTGCTATTATTCATTGCACCAATGCTATCTGGGTGTACAAGTTTACTAGAGGCGCCAACGGTTGACCCAAGAGCAGATATGCGTGCTTATCCAGAGAATATTGAATCGGGTGAAACAGTAACATTTGATGCCCGTGAGTCTGACCCCATTGAGGGGGTAATCGTTGAGTTCCATTGGGATTTTGGCGATGGAAATAATTCCGAAACCATAGTTGGTTTTACCAGCCATAGATATGCTTCTTGGGGAACTTTTGTGGTTTCATTAACGGTAGTAAATGACCAAGGTGGCGAGGATTCCACATCTACTCAAATTTCAGTCAATGGCGCCCCGCAAATAAATATTGAAATGCCAACAATTGTCAAATCAGGAGATACTCCAATCCTTGATGCAAGCCGTACTTTTGACCCTGAAGGTGGGGCAATTGATTTTTCATGGGATTTGAATTGGGGAGAGGACAGTGATGGAGATGGCGACCCAAGGAATGACGTTGATAGCACTAACCGCACTCCGTTATTGACTACCAATAGTAGTGGGAATATTTCTGGTGCCCTTACAGTTACCGATGATAGAGATAGTACCTCAATTGAATATTGGTCCATTGAAGTTCTAACCCGCACTTGGAAAGTAGAATGGCTAGAAGAAACCCTTGAACTCTCATGGGAAGGTTATCTCGACCAAGGAGAAACATGGGAAAGGATGCATTTGCCTGGAGAGGGAGTAATATTGGTTAATTTAGATTCCTTCCTTGAATTAGACCGCGATTGGGTTGAACCCCAAGATAACTTTACTCTGCGCGTTGCAGTTCCTAATTCAGGCTGGTATGCCGATGCTTCTACAACCTCAAATAGCAATATCACAAGCAATGAAAATGCATCTGCATCAGTAGAAAAGAGTGGCATGAATCCAGTTCCAAGTGGAGGTGAATTCTCAGCAGATAGTGAGGAGATTCTATTGCTGCAATTGCTCAATGCCCCCGGCTCAAGGTTTGGTCAGGGCGAATGGACTTGGCGTATTTTTGCCGAAGAAGCAGACCCAGATTCACAAATTGCTGGACTTCCTGACCCAGACCCTGGAAATGATTGGCATCTGACAGTTACTTTTACTGTTCTTTCACCGCAAATTATTGAAGTGTAATATTAAGTGAAATATTGAAGTGTAATATACGATAAGCAGGAGGCCAATTTATGGCGAGAGCGATTATTGGAGGTGGCTGCTTTTGGTGTGTAGAAGGTGCATACAAGGATATGCGCGGAGTTGAATCTGCATTACCAGGATATGCAGGTGGGCACGACCCTAATCCATCATACAATTCAGTATGTGCAGGAATTACAGGACATGCTGAAGTAGCGGAGGTAATTTACGACCCAAGTATAATTTCATACGAAACAATTCTCGAAGTGTTTTTCACCGTACACGACCCTACTCAATTGAATAGACAGGGTAACGATGTAGGTACACAATACCGATCTTCGATTTTCTATGTTGATGAAAATCAGAAACTCGTTGCCGAAAATGTGCTGGAAGATTTCAAACAATATTTCGATGAAGAAATTGTCACAGAGATAACTGAATTGACTAATTACCACGAAGCCGAAAAGTACCACCACAATTATTTCCAATTGAACCCAGGAAATGGGTACTGCCAGATGATTGTCGCCCCAAAGTTATCGAAAATCAGACAGAAGATGGCGCATCTTTACTGATGGGGAACCAACTATTGATAATAGCACCAAACAATATAGTTTTCAGATTCCAATTTTCTTACTCAGGGGTAGTCTATACTCATGCCCTGTGAGTCAAGTGCTCAGCCATCTGCAATCGCATTGCAACCCCTGATAATACACTATTATAGGTACAAATAATTGACTTAGTGGGATATTATTATTAAGAACTCCTTTCTCATAATATTTGTGAGTGGACAAGCATCTTTAACACCACTTCAATTTATTGCATCAATTTTTCAACTTGCTATAGTCACATTCATTGCTTCAAGTATAATTTCCACATATACTATCGAACCATTTATGAGAGATGGTTCGATAAACAATAGACCCAGATTCACAATAAATCAAGCGGCATTAGACACAATATCTCAAGATGCAAATCTTTCCGTAGTGGCATTAGGGTCGTCGATGATGTTCAAGGATCTAGATGGGGGGTGTGTTTCTCAACAAATGGAAAGTAACGCGGTTGTTTACAATTTAGGTCAAGTAATGTCTCGACCATATACGGACATGCTAAACATCCCTCGACTTGTGAATTCGGCTCCTGAATTGGTATTAATTGAAATTGGCCCCAATTTATTATTTAATACACCAGAAAACCCCCTGCAACAAGAGTATATCAAATTAAGATTTAATTTAGATTCAATGTATCAATCCTCTGAGGATTTAGGTGATTGGATTGATATTATTGAGCCAGAACATAAATCGTGGATAGCAATGAACGAATACGAAAGAATAATGCTAAGGCAAGAATATGTTCCTAAGGCAATAGAAGAAAGACTATTGAACATCTTTAACAATGAAACATTTCGACCTGAATGGATTTCTCCTGGCTCATATGGATGGGTGCCGAGTCCAAATTCTCCGACTTGGGAAGGTTATTTGCAAACACCAATTTTCCCAGATGATAGTTTCGGATTTGATGGAATGACAGTTGAAGAACGAAATGATTACAATATTTCTGGAATGAAGGGGGCTGCATCATATTACCCCATCAAAGGTTCACAGTCTCACTCGGCACTTGATTATGAAATTTACACTTTACTTGAAAATGGAATTAAGGTCTTGATAGTGACCCCCCCTCAGCACCCAGAATCTCTAAATTATGTTGAACCGGGACAATGGGATATATTGAATGAAACAATCGATACGTATTTACAGATGGAAAATGTGTCATTATTTTACCAGTTGTGGGAAGATGGTTGGGAGGAGAAACACTTCTATGATCGAAACCATTTGGATGATGAAGGGCGTTTAGAATTTTGCCAACGTTTGGCTCCCGTCATTGATCAAGTCCTGAACCTATAGGTGATTTTGTGGATTTTGTTACAAGGGAATATTACACACTATTCCTCCCCCTAGTCGTTGTTCTAATCCTGTTCATTGGGAGGAAAAGAAGGGACACACAAGTATTGATTATACTTGCTATGAGTTACATCTTCTTCTGGTTAGCATCAGGTTGGCACGTCCTCCTCCTCCTAACTTCGACGCTTGTCGATTGGACTGCGGGAAAGAAAATTCACGAAAGCGATGAGCATAGGATTCGGAAACGTTGGTTGATTGTAAGTCTAATAATCAACCTAGGATTGTTGGCCATTTTCAAATATCTAGACTTCCTCATTGAGACTTGGAATTTGGCGAGCTTGCGATTTAATGGCGCACCTGAGTTGGATACATTCGGTTTGCTATTACCTGTTGGAATCTCATTCTACACATTCCAAACAATGTCCTACACTATTGACATCTACCGTGAGAAACATGGACCATACGAAAGATTCGTTGATTTTGCTTGCTATGCTGCATTCTTCCCACAACTCGTAGCGGGGCCCATTGTTAGATCACAGCATTTCTTAGAACAAATTCAGAAACCTGTCAGTTCAAACCCTCATCGATTTCGGTTGGGATTGACTCTCATCATCTACGGTCTATCTAAGAAACTAATCATCGCAGATAATGTTGCTCTGCACGTGAATGCAATTTTTGCAGATGGCGTCCCACTGGACAATATCGGTTTGGTTTGGTGGGGTGCTCTTTGTTTCGGGATTCAGATCTACTGTGATTTCTCAGCATACACAGACATTGCTCTCGGTTCTGGACATTTGATTGGAATTGAATTACCTGAAAATTTCAAATCGCCATATGCCGCAAAATCGCCTCAAGACTTCTG
>Ga0233449_1000369_pt1 | contig 57047 bp, 53 predicted proteins | sample SI_124_October20_FD_183012 | JGI IMG/M metagenome (GOLD analysis project Ga0233449, IMG submission 183012) | Seawater microbial communities from Saanich Inlet, British Columbia, Canada - SI_124_October2016_200_MG | ecosystem: Environmental > Aquatic > Marine > Inlet | place: Canada: British...
ATTATATCGAGTTTTTCTACAATCCAAAGAGAAAGCATGGTAACAACGGATTGTTGTCACCGATAGATTTTGAACAACAAACAATAATGAAGTCATAAAGTGTCTAACAAATCAGGGGCACATCAGATATTTATAAAAATAAGATCATATTGGTAAGGAAATTGAATGTCGGAAAATAGAAATATGAAATTTGATTTAAATAAACAGAATAGAAAAGAAATTCTCGAAACAGCAATGGATAAGTTGGAGTATTTCTATGATAATACTAAAAACTTCCCAACAACGCCTTCTATAGATGTCATAAAGATTAGAGAGTTTGTTGATAAACAGGATTTGAAAGTCGGTGGCGATTATCGTGCTGCAATAGATCATGTTACAACGGGACTTGAAAAATATTCCGTCCATACACCACATCCAAAATATTTTGGCCTGTATAATCCACGCTCAAATTATGCAGGAATAATTAGCGATTTAATTTCAGCATATTATAATCCTCAATTAGCAGCATGGAGCCATGCCCCTTTCGCGGTAGAAGTCGAAGCAAAATTAATTAAGGAGTTTGCAGGCAAGTTTGGGTACGCGCCTGCACAAAGTGATGGTGTCTTTGCAACGGGTGGCAACGAGGCAAATCAAACGGCCGTATTATGTGCGCTCAACAATAAGTACGCTAATTATGCGCGTGACGGCTTAATAAGCGTAGTTAAAAAACCTATAATCTTCTGTTCGGAGGAAGCACACCATTCCGTGCATAAAGCTGCAAAAACTTCAGGACTTGGGTACGACTGCGTAAAGTCAATTCCAACGGATACTAATTTGAAATTAGACACCATTTTATTAGAAAAAGAAATTAATACCGCTTATGCCAGAGATGAGGATCCATTAATGATCATTGGCACTGCAGGAACAACGGGCACCGGAACGGTTGACGATCTTGCTCGAATAAATGAGATAGCAGAAAAACATAACATTTGGTTTCATGTTGATGCGGCCTATGGCGGTGCGGCAATGCTAAGTAGTAATCTCAAAAAACAGATGAGCGGAATTGAGCGTTCCAATTCTATTACTTTTGATGCCCACAAATGGATGTCAGTACCAATGGGCGCCAGTATATTTCTTACTTCCGACCCTCAAATTTTGGATAAAACATTCAATATATCAACAGAATATATGCCTAAAGACGCAGATGAATTGGAAATAGTTGACCCTTTCTCACATTCTATTCAATGGTCGAGAAGGTTTATTGGCTTAAAAATATACATGTCCTTACTATTTTACGGCTGGGATGGTTACGATGAGATTATAAGTAACCAAGCAAAGATGGGAGATTTTCTCAGAAAGAAACTAACTGATAATGGTTGGACCATTATGAACAAATCTTACTTACCAGTCATTTGCTTTTCGGATGAAGGTTACGCCTCAGACAAAAACTTCACTAACGTAATCCTAGAGAGAATATATCAGAAGAGCCAGTCATGGCTATCGGTATACCCCGTTCAAAACATCAGGGCGTTTAGGGTTTGTATCTCAAATTATAATACAACAGAGCACGAATTGGATGAACTGGTAAGCGAATTAAATTTTGAAAGAGAAAACTATTTTGGTTAATTTATGAATAATAACATCCTAGATGCTACTACTCGAGGTAGTATCCGATATTCCGTGTAAGTGACCATTTGGGTTTATTTCCATCTTCAATATATAGAAGTAGGAAAACGGTCATGAAACAGGACAGGATGCGCGGCATGTGCTAAGCTGGCGTTTATCTAATACCATGGAGGCTGCCTTCTGTGTTGAGGCTCTCAAGGAAGCTATTGATAAATATGGACCGCCAAAGATATTCAATACCGATCAGGGGAGCCAGTTCACTAGTAACGACTTCATTAAAGTGCTGACGGATGCAAAGGTTGATATTTCTATGGATGGTCGTGGTCGTTATCTTGATAATATATTCATTGAGAGATTGTGGCGCAGTCTAAAGTATGAAGCCATTTATCTCACTGAAATGAGTGATGGGTTTAAAACAAGACGGGTGATTGATGATTGGATAAACTTTTATAATAAGGTCCGTCCCCATTCTTCGCTTGACGGAGACACCCCGCATGAGGCTTGCTGGCAATCAAGAAAACAATTTTATAACATGGGGATATCCCCATGTTATAAAGAACAAGAACAGGCAGCATAATATGAAACAGGATACACCTTAAATAAGCTGCAAACCTGTCCAAACAAACAGGACCACCTTAGATGTTGAATTATTTATTAACTGCGTCTTTTAATGCCTTGCCCGGCTTAAATTTAGGTCTTGTTGATGCAGCAATTTGAATTGTTTCCCCTGTACGCGGATTGCGGCCAACGGATGCTGCTCTACTTGCAACGCTAAATGTACCAAATCCGACTAACCTGACATCGCCGCCTGTTGCTAAGCTATCTGAAATTGCCTCTAGCACACCATCAATTGCTTTGGTTGCATCTGTTTTTGATAGGCCTGCGGAACTTGCTACGCCGGCGATAAGTTCATTTCTATTCATAAATTTTCCCTATAATTCGATATATTTAATTGTGTTAATCCCCATCTTTCAGCCGACATTATTCTTCATCGCCAGTAAGAATGCTTATCTTAGTCGTAATGAGATGTAAAGGGCAATAATTAGAAAACAGGCCACGTCCTTGGGGAAAAACTTAGCCTGCTGATGTAGTCATCCGCACCCAGTTCCAATCCGAGAACCCGGTCAGTCTCACCAGCCTTGCCAGAGACAATTACGATACCAACGTCTGATTTACTTCGAAGCTCCTTGGCAATATTAAGACCATTTTCGCCTTTTAACATCAAATCAAGAATGAAAAGATCAATCTGTTGTTTATCAGCAGCTGCCCAGAGTTCAGCGCCCGTATTGGCCGTCAGCACATCAAAGCCTTCATCCACAAGAGCTTCTGAGATTTCCTCAAGGATATCAGGATCGTCATCAAGAACGAGGATTTTTGGCTTCATATAACGGCACCATTCGATAGTTTTGAAAATTTGATTTGCACAAACTTACATCATATTTGCACAATTTTACACAAAATTGCACACTCTTTACATAATTCTCGGCATTTTGTCTGCTATAAGGTCAATCAAGAATTTTGTTTGCTCGATTGAGGGAGATCTATTTTGGCTAATAAGGAAGGCCCTGTTATGCAGCTTTATCGTCATCCAAAAGAGATTAATTCTACAGACAAAGGCTGTGTTGTAGCCCTTGTTAATTTTGACGGTTTTCATCGTGGTCACCATGTTGTTATCGGTGAAGCGGGCAGGCTTGCTCGTGAGATGGGGCTGAACTTAGCTGTTGTTACTGAGCCACATCCGGTTAGTTTTTTCCAGCCAGATAAAGATCCTTTTCGCCTAACACCATTTAGACCACGAGCACAATTGCTTGAAAAATTCGGCGTCGATATGCTTTTGGTGTTACCATTTGATAAGGACCTAGCGTCGCTAGGTGCGCAAGACTTTGTCCATCAAGTGTTGCTGGACGGCCTTGATGTTAGTGTGTGATTTTGATTGTACTATTATTTATGTTTCTCTATAAGTTTCCGAAAGGGACATGCTTCCAGGAATTTTTAAGTCCACTGTTACAGGGGCTGTTTTATCATTTTCAATCATTTCGTCTAAAATATTCATTTCATATCACTTTCATGTAAATTTTTAAGTTTCAAAATACAACCTAAAAAAGGCGCACGAAATGTGGTTTTTTTAGGTTGTATTGTATGTATGCTTTTTGTATATTTTTTATACAGACATATGAGAAAACATGAATGAAATATGAAAATGAATTTAGGTTAGAAGTGGCGCGCTATTATAGGAAAATAGGTGATGCAATGGCGGAGCGTACTTTGCGGGCTTGGTGATGGGCAACGGAGGCTACAAAGATTATGAAAAAACGCAGCTGGTAATAAGTAACGTTTTACCTAATAGTAAAATTATAATTAAGGCGGAAGCATCACTAATTGCCTTGAAAATGACTTAATTCACACGCAACTTCCTAATTCACCAAACAGGACATTTAAAAATGAATAAAATTATTACTCTTATAACAGCATCAGCTTTTACAGTTGGTTTAGCAATTTCAAGCGCATCCGCATTTCAAGCAGCACCACAATCTGCAGAGAAAGCAAAAGAAATGATGGAGAAAAACTCTGAAAAACACAAAGATATGATGGGGAAACATTCTGAAAAACACAAAGATATGGAAGCTAAAATGATGTCAAAAGAGAAAAAAATGGAAGGTAAAGCCAAAGACAAAAAAGATAAAATGAAAGAGAAGCCGCCTTCCAAAGATTAAATACTAAAACAAACATTTTAAGAAAATGCTGGATAATAAAGCTTTATTATCCGGCATTTTTATAATATCAGACTTCTTTACAAAAAAAAGAACACTACGTTTATAACCTTTATTCTTCCCACCCGTATCGGACACCCCTTGCGCTAAGGATTGTACCACGAAACGTGTAGTACATTGATATAAAACAATAATCGTAAAAAAATGGTGCCGCTAGAGAGAATCGGACTCTCGGCCTCGTCATTACCAATGACGCGCTCTACCACTGAGCTATAGCGGCGATGGGTAGATGGCTTCATAAAAGCCTTTAATTGGCGCGGAACATGCCATAACGTGCGACTTCCTGCAAGTCTATTTAGTATTTAATTGCGATTATTTTATTATGCCCTTAAAAAGGTCATAATGTTCGTTAAAAAGACTGTTTATATTAAATGACCAAACACGCTAAAAAAACAAAATCGGAACAACAGAGGGAAAAGCAGGACCGTTTGTCTCAGGCTCTTAAAGACAACCTAAGACGGCGCAAAGCTCAGGCAAAAAAACCCAACAATAGTAAAGACGAGGAATAATAAAATATGGCAATAATGTCTGATAAGTGGATAAGGGAAAAAGCGCAAGCACACGGCATGATCGAACCCTTTCAAGACCGACAAAAAAAAGATGGCGTCATTTCATATGGCCTTTCATCATATGGTTATGATGCGCGGGTATCGGAAGAGTTTAAAATATTCACCGATGTAGATAGTGTGACGGTCGACCCGAAAAATTTTGATAACAACAGCTTTGTCGACCGGCCCGGCGACGTGTGCATCATCCCGCCAAATTCATTTGCGCTGGCGCGCACGGTCGAATATTTCCGCATTCCAGAAGATGTTCTGGTGATCTGCCTTGGTAAGTCAACCTATGCCCGCTGCGGTATTATCGTAAACGTTACCCCGCTTGAACCGGGTTGGGAGGGCCATGTGACACTGGAATTTTCCAACACAACGCCGCTTCCTGCGAAAATTTATGCCAACGAAGGAGCCTGTCAGTTCCTGTTCTTTGAAGGTAACGAGCCATGCGAAGTTTCCTATAACAGTCGGGCCGGTAAATATATGGGCCAGACCGGCGTCACTTTACCTAAACTTTAGAAAGCCATAAATATTGGATAGAATAGCAATTACCGGCGGTTACCGCCTTGAAGGAGAACTGCCGATTAGCGGTGCAAAAAACGCGGCGCTGCCGCTTATGTGCGCAAGCCTACTTACGGCGGATCCGTTAATCCTTGGCAATCTGCCGCATCTTGCGGATATAAGCACGCTAAAGACATTGCTTGAAGGTCACGGTGCAAAGACCAAAACCGAAGATGACGGTAAAGGACTTGCGTCAGGGCAGGTTATTAGCTTTTCGACGCCGGCAATTACCAGCACCGTCGCCCCCTATGATATTGTCCGTAAAATGCGCGCGAGCATTCTCGTGCTTGGCCCGCTGCTGGCAAGAATGGGAGAAGCAACCGTTTCCCTGCCCGGTGGGTGTGCGATCGGCAACCGACCCATTGATCTTCACCTTAAGGGTTTCGAGGAAATGGGCGCAACCATTGAGCTTGAAGAAGGATATGTTAAAGCCATCGCCCCCGGCGGACGTTTAAAAGGTGGCACGGTTCATTTTCCAACTGTTTCGGTCGGCGCAACGGAAAACATCCTTATGGCCGCAACGCTCGCAACGGGCAATACGACAATTGAAAATGCGGCCCGCGAGCCAGAAATTTCTGACCTTGCCAACTGTCTTAATGCCATGGGTGCAAAAATTTCTGGTATAGGATCAAGAACACTTAAAGTCACGGGCGTAGATAGTCTTCACGGCGCCGAATATTCGGTAATGCCCGACAGAATTGAAGCCGGTAGCTACGCCGTCGCCGCCGCCATGACGCGGGGCGAGCTGGAACTGCTTGGTGATAATCTGCTTGATGTGATGACGGGGACGCTAGGCGTGTTAAAAGAAGCCGGTCTTGATTTTAAGGAAACGGACAGAGGCGTGATCGTCAGACTTGGTGCCAATAAAATCAAAGGAATCAATGTCACCACCCAGCCATACCCCGGATTTCCAACGGATATGCAGGCACAGGTGATGGCAATGATGACCATGTGCGACGGCGCGTCAGTGATTGATGAAACAATTTTTGAAAACAGATTTATGCATGTACCGGAACTGACCCGAATGGGAGCGGATATTACGGTTCGTGGCTCCACCGCCACCGTGCGTGGTGTCGATCAATTACTTGGTGCGCCAGTGATGGCAACCGACCTTCGCGCGTCTATGTCGCTTATACTGGCCGGGCTGGTCGCCGACCGCCAAACTTTCGTTAACCGCATTTATCACCTTGATCGCGGCTATGAACGTCTGGTAGAAAAGTTAGATGCCGTAGGTGCAAAAATAATTCGCGATGCCAATTTAGGGATATAAATGGGAAAAGGGTTAAAATTAAAGGCGCAGGATAATGACGACCTGACGATCATATCGGCATACCTTCAGGATGCGGTGACGGTTGTTGCTGATTTTAACTATTCCCCCAGTGAGCGGATTTTTGCCGTTATGCTTAACCGTTATTTATGGGAAGATCATAAAGCGAGCCGCGACGAAAATGGCAACAAAAGCTGCCACCGTATCCGAACCGGCTGTCATTTTGAAAATGTCACCTCGGTTAGCAGTCAAAATTTTCAACATAAAGATAAAAAACATATTCTCGAGCTGCTGGCCATTGAAAGCAAGCTACTGGGTAACAAAAATATTGCGATTGATCTTATTTTTTCCGGTGATGAAGTGATCCGACTTGAAGCCGAGTTGATCGAAGCAAGCATGCAAGATATAGGCGAGCCCTACCCCGCCGCCTGCCATCCCAAACATGACGTGCTTGAAACTTTAAGTGATTGAGCTGAATAAAAACTAGCCATAGCCTGCACTTTTAGGTAAAAGAGCGGATATTATTTAACTCACCATCAGGAATATGGCTGTGACTATAAGCGAACCTATGATATTGGCGCTGCCCAAGGGGCGGATTTTAAAAGAAGTGATGCCGATCATGCGCGCGGCTGGTATTGAGCCAGAAGCGGATTTTGATGATCCAAAATCGCGGAAGCTTACCTTTGATACTAATCTTGAAAATCTTAAAATCATTCGTGTACGCAGTTTTGATGTGGCGACCTTTGTTGCTTTTGGCGCGGCCCATCTGGGCGTTGCCGGTAATGATGTGTTGCTGGAATTTGATTATCCTGAAATTTATGCGCCGCTTGATCTGAATATCGGTCACTGCCGTATTTCTGTGGCCGAACTTGTTGAAATGAGCAAGACCGATGATCCGAGCCGCTGGAGCCATGTTCGGGTCGCGACAAAATATCCCAATTTAACCGCCAAATATTTCGCACAGCGCGGCGTACAGGCGGAATGTATCAAACTGAACGGTGCTATGGAGCTTGCGCCAAGTTTAGGATTATGCCGCCGCATTGTTGATCTGGTCAGCACCGGTGATACGTTAAAGGCCAACGGTCTTGTGGAAGTGGAAAAAATTATTGATATCACGTCACGGTTTATAGTGAACCGCACGGCTTTCAAAACCCGCAGCGGCGAAATTGGCCCGATACTAGAACGAGTGAAAGAAGCCCTCAATGGTTAAGATACTCGACACAGAAAATTCATCATTTGAAGATGATTTTAAAGCGCTGTTAACGGCTAACCGTGATACAGCAAGCGATGTGTCGACTGTTGTTAAAGATATTATCGGGGGCGTTAAAGCGCGCGGTGATCAGGCGCTGTTTGATTATACCGCAAAATTTGACGAACTAGAGTTAAACGCGGATAGCATGCGGGTTAGCGAGCAGGAAACCCAAGCCGCCATCAATGCCTGCGAACCAGAAACACTTGAAGCACTTAAACTCTCTGCAACGCGCATCCATGATTTTCATATTCGCCATATTCCTGAAGATGATAACATGACCGACGAGGCGGGCGTAACGCTTGGTGTGCGCTGGAACGCCGTTGGATCAGCCGGAATATATGTGCCGGGCGGAAAAGCCGCGTACCCGTCATCGGTGCTGATGAACGCTATACCGGCCGTGACGGCTGGTGTAGAGCGCATCATAATGGTCGTGCCCTGTCCGGGCGGTGTTCTTAATCCGCTAGTGCTGGCCGCGGCCAATATTGCAGGCATCACGGAAATTTATAAAATCGGCGGTGCACAGGCAATAGCGGCACTTACTTACGGCACCGAAACGATAGTTGGCGTTGATATGATTGCCGGGCCCGGTAACGCTTATGTGGCAGAAGCCAAAAAACAGGTATTCGGCACAGTCGGTATTGATATGATCGCTGGCCCATCTGAAATATTAGTCGTCGCAGACAATCAAAATGATCCGAAATGGATCTCGATGGATCTGCTTTCACAGGCAGAGCACGACGAAGCGGCGCAGTCTATTCTGATTACTGATGATCGTGATTATGCCAAGGAAGTCATGAAGGCCGTGGACGAACATCTTGAAACTCTGCCGCGCGCGGGTATTGCCAAGGCCAGCTGGCAGAATAATGGCTATGTAATTACCGTTTCAAATATCTACGACGCCCCTGCCCTGATAAACCAAATCGCCCCTGAGCATTTAGAGCTGGCACTGAACGGCGCACCAGAATTTTCAACAAAGATCAAAAATGCCGGATCGATATTTATCGGCCGCTATACGCCGGAAGCGATCGGCGATTATATTGCCGGACCAAATCATGTCCTTCCCACGTCAGGCAGCGCACGCTTTTCATCGGGGCTAAGCGTTCTTAACTTTATGAAAAGAAATACCCTGATAGAATGTTCCGAACAAAGTCTTAAGCTTATTGGCCCGCCCGCCATGCGGCTCGCCGAAGAAGAAGGGCTTGACGCCCATAAAAAATCAATTGGTATAAGACTTAAAGAAGAAGGTTAAATGGAAGAAGAACGACGTACCCAGAGAATTTGCCATATCGAGCTTGATGATAAAACCATCATCCGTCGCAACGACGATATTGAGAATGAGCGAAAGGTGGCGATCTATGACCTGCTTGAAAATAACCGTTTTGTGCCCCAAACAGCCATGCCAGACGACTATAAAGGCCCTTACCATGTAACCTTAAGGATGGAAGATAACCGCCTTGCCATTGATCTTCGCACGGAACAAAAGCAGGATCTTTCAACGATAGTCCTACCACTTAGCCCGCTTCGCAGTATCATCAAGCAATATTTTCTGATCTGTGACAGTTATTATACGGCGATAAAAAAATCTGGCGCGCGCCATGTTGAAGCAATTGATCTTGGCAGACGGGCACTGCATGACGAAGGTTCAGAGCTTATGATATCCCGTTTTTCGGAAAAAATTGAAATAGATTTTGAAACGGCACGGCGGCTATTTACTTTAATCTGCGTATTGCAAATCAGGTAGGTCATATGTCAGATATCAATATTGAAAATTTCAAATATATAGATAGTGTGCTTTATATCTGCACCTTTAATGCCGTACGCTCGCCCATAGCTGAATGTCTAACCAAAAGACTATGCGGCGAAAGGGTCTATGTGGATAGCGTCGGCATTTCCAGCAAACTCAACAAAGTTAATCCTTTTGCTGTTTCGGTGATGGAAGAAACAGGACTTGACCTATCGAAGCATACGCCAAAACATTATAAAGACCTCGACGACACATCATTTGATTTAATCGTTTGCCTGAGCGAAGAAGCCTATGAAGCCATAAAAAAAGAAACCGGCTCCTACGCCGTTGACGTTGAATATTGGCCAATATTTGATCCAACAACCGTTACAGGAAACCGCGAAAATATCATGACTTCTTTTCGTGAAATCAGAGACGATTTAGAGGTCAAAATCAAAAAGCGCAACACCGATTATAGAGAAGCCAGGCGCAAATACCGCGAAAGATAAAGATTTTCCTTGAATTTTGCAGGTTTTTCACTATTTTCCAACATGTTATTTATTAATTTAACCTACAAGTTATTTATTGAACTTAAATGGGAGCCATAATGGCTAAAGAAGAATTACTGGAAATTCGTGGCACTGTCACAGAATTATTACCGAACGCAATGTATAGAGTAAAACTTGAAAATGGCCATGAAGTGCTTGGTCATACAGCAGGGAAAATGCGTAAAAACCGCATCCGTGTTCTTGCCGGTGATGATGTGCTTGTTGAAATGACACCCTATGATCTGTCTAAAGGACGGATCACTTACCGCTTTAAATAAAGCGGCGCGGGCCTCATGTCTCAAACTGGCCAAAATTTAATTTTAGCATCAGCCTCACCTAGGCGACTTGAGCTTCTTGAGCAAGTCGGCATTATTCCTGCGCAAATCATCCCCGCCGATATTGATGAAAGTGCCCTAAAGGCAGAAAAGCCGCGCGCTCTCGCCGCTAGACTTGCGAGCGAAAAGTGCGCGAAAGTGGCAAAAGATAATCCAAACTGCTTCATTCTTGCGTCGGACACCATTGTTGCCTGCGGCAACCGAATACTTGGTAAAGCACGCAATGAAGAGGAAGCGGCAAAGTTTCTTAAAATGCTAAGTGGTCGGCGCCATAACGTTTATACCGGCGTCACATTGATCAGCCCTGACGGCAAGGCAAGTCATAAGACCGTTTGCACCGCCGTTAAATTTAAAAACCTTGAAATGTCAGAAATAGATTTTTATCTCTCCCATGATGAATGGAAGGGCAAAGCCGGCGGTTATGCCATTCAGGGGCTCGCCGCACGCTTTATAAAGGGCATTAACGGCTCATACAGCAATGTGGTCGGCCTTCCGCTTTATGAAACTGTTAGCATGTTAAAAGGACGCGGCTATCCGCTTTAATTAAAATGGATAATTCAAAAGAAATATTGATCAACAGCGCCATTGGCGAAACGCGCATGGCGCTCCTCGAAAATGGTCAGGTCAGCGAAATTCGCCTTTTCCGTGATCATCACCCTTCATATATGGGCGCCGTTTATTTGGGGAGAGTTAGCAAATTATCATCAGAACTACAGGCGGCCTTTATTGATCTCGGTAATAATATCAGCGGTTTTCTGCCACTTAAAACATTGCCTAAAATAATCGGTAAAAAACCAAAAGATTTAACCAGCCTTCTTCATGAAGGGGAGCGCATCATCGTTCAGGTAACGGCCGATGCCACCGCCGGAAAATCACTTAAACTTACTGCAAGACCCGAACTTGTCAGCACGGCAGTTGTGTTTCATCCGATGCGCGCGGGCGCCTTTGTTTCAAGCCGCATTAAAGACCCGGATAGACGAACAGAGCTTAAAGAATTTGGAAAGTACGTCGTCCTAAATGATATGGGACTTACCTTTAGAACCGAAGCGGCCGATATACCGCTAGACCAATTGGGCGAGACGGCTGGGAAACTGATCGATCACTGGAAAAAAATCACCCGGGGTCTTAAAAACTTAAAATGCCCGTCGCTTCTTAGCCAAGGGCCGGACCCGATTGAGCAGATCATGCGCGAGTTTACCAGTGCGGATATTAGTGCAATTATTATTGATCAGGCGTCAGCCTTAAAAACAGCCAGCCTTTGGGCTAAAAACTTTGCCCCGGATCTTATCAGTAAAATCAGTCATTATAAGAGCAAGCAGAGCCTTTTCAGTCATTATGAAGTTGATGATCAGATTGAGCAGATCACATCGCCCCATATTTCTCTTAATTCAGGGGCGTGGATCACCATTGAGCAAACAGAAGCCCTCACTGTAATTGATGTCAATATGGCGGGTGCGCAGTTTTCAAGTGACCACAATAAGCAAATATTCAGCTTAAACCGTGAAGCGGCTCGCGAAATTTTCCGTCAGCTTCGTTTAAGGGGTATTGGCGGTATTATCGTGATAGATTTCGTCGATATGAAGGATAAAGGCCAGATTAAAAGCCTGCTTCATTTTATTGATGAGTTGATGCTTTCTGATCCGGAACCGGTACAGCGCGGCAATATATCTTCCTTTGGCCTGCTCGAGCTTACCAGACGGACCAAACAGAATAATTTAAATAGCCTTCTGCTTGAAAAAATAGTTCTCTCAAAAAATATAACAAGCCAATGTCTCGACCTTTTACGTAGCGCAGAAAGTCAGGCGAGTGAAAACCCTGGAAAAGCCGTCACTATCAATGTTAGTAATGAAATGAAAAAATGGTTTGAAGATCATAGTAACCTGTTTGATGAATTTATCACCCGTACCGGATCAACCTTAACGATGGAGCTAAAATGAAAGCGGCAAATAACAACGACAAATGCCCCATTTGCAATGGGGCCGCAAAAGAAAAATACCATCCTTTTTGTTCAGCGCACTGCGGTGAAATTGATCTGGGGCGCTGGTTTAATGGAAGCTACGCAATTGCCGGCGAGAAAACATCGCAAGGGCAGTCAGACGATGAGGATTTTGACCAATAATTCAAGCACTTCCAGAAATGCGTACTTTTTTTGAAAACGTGCTTTACAGTGATGAACTTATTTCCTATAACCCTCCCACATCTCTAAGTAAGATGCCCATGCCCGGGTAGCTCAGGGGTAGAGCAGCGGATTGAAAATCCGCGTGTCGGTGGTTCAAATCCGCCCCCGGGCACCACTACTCCTTTTCAGCCAAAAATTTGCGATATTTGTAAATAAGAAAAGTTTTTCTTTAAAACATAAAACGCTTCATTAATCTATTTGACCATATAGTGGACAATAATTTGTGAACTGGGTATAAGGGTACCAAGAGATTATTAAATAGTGGGTGCGAAGGACAAATTATTGAATAAAGTAATTCAGGGGACAAAGAGTTTTTCCCGCAACATAGAGATTTTACAGCTTATTGCGGATGCTCCTAGACCACCGACGTTAACCAATATTTTAGATGCTAGTGGCCTTACCCGGCCCACCCTTTACAGGGTGCTCGCCGCTCTTGAAGCTGAACTATTAATCGTTATAAGGCCAGAAAAACGTTATAGCCTCGGCCCTCGTCTTATCTCACTTGCTCGAAATGCACTTGCCAATAACGACATTAGGCAAATTGCCCGTGAAGACCTTGAGCGACTTGGTGACGAAACTGGTGAGACCGTTCATCTTGCAATTCCAAGCGGAAACCAAATGGTGATTATTGACAAAATTGAAAGCCGTGAAGTGGTCCGTATGGCATCGGTCATTGGTATGCTCGTTCCTTTTCACACGACAGGTGTTGGTAAAGCGTTTCTCGTCGGCCTTAAAGCGCAAAAAATGTCGGACCTTATCAATAGACTACCGATGGAAAAAATAACGTCTTTCACGACAACCGATCCAGAGAAATTACAACAAAAAATAATCAATGCGCAAAAAGAAGGTTTTATTCACGACGACCAAGAAAATGAAAAAGGGATTGTTTGTTACGGCGCACCAATTTTCGATGCAACTGGCGAGCCCGTAGCGGGCGTTAGCGTGTCGACACCAAGCTTTAGGCTTGATGAAAACAGCGCTCACTATACCCAACCCCTTATGACGTGCGCAAAAGCAATTTCGGATAAACTAAGCCATTAGCTTTTAGCCCTTAAGTAGAGGCGTGATGGCGGCAATGTATGTTCTTGCGGCACTAGCGATTTCATCTAATGTTTTGCCCGGTGAATAAAGAGCAGAGCCAAGCCCAAGCCCGTTAGCACCAGCAGAAATATATTGTGCCATATTGTCCGGTACAATGCCGCCTGTGGGCATGATTGATGTCTCTGGTGGTAATACCGCCCTTATTGCTTTGATGTAAGACGGGGGATGGGCGTCAGCAGGAAATAATTTTATCGTCGTCGCACCCAATTTTAAGGCCAAGAAGGCTTCTGTTGGGGTGAGTATTCCTGGGCAATATATCATCCCTAATGCGCGCGACACCTCTGCAACTTCAGGATCAAGGTTAGGTGCTACGATTAATTCGCCGCCGCAATCATACACTTTGCGTGCGTTCTCCCCGGTAAGTACAGTACCGGCGCCCAAAATTATTTGATCGCCAAAATGTTTCTTGATTTTGGAAATGCTTTCAAATGGTTCTGGTGAATTTAACGGGACTTCAATGATTTTAAAACCTGCCTCCACGAGAACCGTTGATACATCAATTGCCTGTTCGGGCGGCAAGCCACGTAAAATAGCCACCAATGGCATTTCTGCGAGTTTTTCTGTCCATGATGTCATTAAGTTCATTATATAATCCTTGCGCCTTTGGCGATTTGATAAAGTCCCGTTGCTGCGGCATGTTCAGGGGCGATTTTATTAGAAATATTAAGCGCATCCAAGGCTATTGAATATTTTTCTGCCAAATCACCACGGCCAATAATATGCACCGTCTCTGATGCCGCTATATTAAATTCGCTCATGGCTGATTTAACCTCATCACCAATTAAAAGGCCAGAGAGGAAATCAGATATTTCATCACTGGGCAATTGATCAAAAAGGGCCAGCGTTCTTGCACTAAAGACTTGATGTAAAAGTGATCGATTAGACCCAAACATTCTTTTCACGCCATTAAGAAAACCATCCGACAATGGCTTTTTATTTGGGGTTGCGAGTGTGCCTAATATTGAATGGTTTTTAAGCAGGTCAAATATCTCCCCGGTCATGAAGCTCATAAAGCTTTCAATTTTTCCTGAGCGTGCGGTGGCCCATTTGCTATGAGTGCCGGGAAGCAGAAAGATTTCTGTAGGACCGTTGTTTTCTTGTAGGCATCCGACAATTTGAACTTCTTCGCCGCGCATTATATCTGGATCACCCGCGTCGTTTTGATAACTTGCCCCTGTTACAAAATAGATTTTTTGTACGGCATTTATATCAAAACAAGTAAGGGCACTCGCGAAATCAGAAGCTCCGGCCGGTAATGGTAAATACGGCGTTTCCAGCCAGCCATTGCGACTTGTAATCATACCTGATGCGATGACGGGCAAAGAAGGTTTTTCTTTTAACCAAGGGCCCACGAGCTTTTCAAAAGTTTTTGCAAAATCTTTACCTTCTGGAGACATAATTCCTTCTGGGGAATAAATTGTTTCAAGCAAAGTTCCGTCTGAGCCGATTAGGTGCAGCCGTAAGGAAGTCGTTCCCCAATCAAGACCAATGAGTGCTGTATTATCAATCGTTGACATTATTTAGTACGCCTTTGTCTAATTATTGACATTACCAATGTAACCACACCAAGGGTGAGGAAGATAGCCGTAATCGGTCTGCTGAGCACATCTATCATTGAGTTATCAGCTATGATCAGCGCACGGCGTAGGTTTGCTTCCGCCATTGGCCCAAGGATAAGCGCCAAGAGGATCGGCGACACTGGAAAACGGTAACGTTGCAGGAAATAACCCAGAACGCCAAAACCCAAAGCCAGCCAAACATCAAACATATTATTTCTCATTGAATACGCACCAACGATTGACATAATAAAGATCGCAGGGAGCAATATGCTTTTTCTGACCGAAATGGCCCGGGCGAAGAAACGAACGCCAAGAAAACCAACAATTAACATAGCTATATTAGCAACTAGCATTGCAGAAAAAACAGAATAAACCACATCTAAGTCTTCTTTATAAAGCATTGGCCCCGGCTGAATACCCTGAATGACAAAGGCGCCAAGTAATATTGCCGTTACCGCATCACCGGGAACACCAAGAGAAAGCATCGGGATCATCGCCCCACCCGAACAAGCATTATTCGCAGATTCTGCGGCGGCTACGCCTTCTATTTGACCCGTGCCAAATTTTTCTGGTGTTTTAGACCTTCTTTTGGCTTCGCTATAGCCGACAAAGGCCGCAATATCACTACCCGCACCGGGGATCGAACCAATGAAGGTCCCTAGAACACTGGATTTTGCCATATCTTTCCATGTCCGCTTTATGTCAGCAAGGGATGGGAAGACGCTATTTATTTTACTAACGACTTGCTTTGTGGAGGTTAGTTGTTCCACGCCTTTAAAGACTTCTGCAAAGGCAAAAAGACCAATAAGGGTGGGAATAAACGCCGGTCCTTCGAAAAGATTCATAGAACCAAAGGTAAAGCGCGGATAACCAGAAATCGGATCCATGCCAATGGTTGAAATAAGAAGCCCAAGAAAACCAACCATTAGGCCTTTCAAAATTGATTTTCCGGAAACTGAAATGATGATCGAAAGACCAAATGTTGCGAGGCCAAAATATTCAGCAGCACTAAATTCGAGGGCTAATTGAGATATTTGCGGCGATAGAAAAGTCATTATGAGCGCCCCGGTAAAGCCACCAACAAATGACGCGAAAACCGACATGCTCAACGCCCTTCCCGCCTCACCCTTTTGACTAAGCGGATAGCCATCGAGAAGCGTTGCCGCCGCCGCCGGCGTGCCGGGCGTATTAATCAAAATAGCGGAGATAGATCCGCCATAAACGGAGCCGCTGAATATGCCTAGTAACATTCCGATAGATTCGTTAAACGGCAGGCCAAAGGTAAAAGGGACGAGAAGCGCGACACCCATGGTAGCCGTCAGTCCGGGCAGCGATCCAATGAGAATTCCGCCAGCAACACCGGCGAAAATCATCAATAATGGTTTCCACTGTAAAATTCCTAAGAGCGCACCAAAGAATAATTCAATATCCATAGATCGTCCCTAACGGTAAAGTTATGTTGAGGAATGAGCTAAAAACGAGGAAGATTGTTGCTGTAATTGCCCCGCTAACAAGAACCATCTGGAAATATTTTCTTTCCTTGAGTAAAAACATCATTAGGGTCAAATAAACCATGGTGCAAACAATGAAGCCGATGCTATAGAGCGCCAAGCAATAGATGACCGTAGCGACCAAAGAGACACCGGCCCTTTGGATGCCAGTTTCAAATATATTGAAGGGCTCCACAGTTTCTGATACTTTTTTAAAGAATGATTGCAGCACCAGAACAATACTAGTTCCACCTAGGCCAATGGCTAGAATATAGGGGAAAAAGTCAGCGCCAACCTCTCCTGGCGGCGCATTTGGAAAACTATCAAGCATATAAAAAACATAGGCCGATAATACTAAACCGATTACCCCGAAAATAATATCTACACGTTTCATTCTGAATTAAGTCTCCACCGCTTCACTTGCGAATATTATCTAGCTAAGCCTAAACTCTTCATCGTACTCGCTACACTTACTGATGAGGTTGATAAGTCCTTTTCCCAGTCCTGCGCACTCATATATGAAACGCCTAAACCGGTATCCGCCGCGAATTTTTTAAAGGCGGCGCTCTCCATGCCTTTTTTAAAGGCGTCATGAAGGATAATCTTGGCGTCTTCTGGTGTTGAATTTGGAACCGCTAAACCGCGCCACGTTCCGAAACTGACATCATAGCCGGATTCTTTCATAGTCGGCACCTCAGCAAAGCCTGAAGCGCGCTCATCACTCATCACAGCCAAAATCTTAACCGTTCCACCTTCAACTTGAGCGCGGACCTCTGCGGGGCTAACCGATACGGCTTGGATATGTTTTCCGACAAGAGCGGTAACCGCCGGTGCGGCACCGTTATAAGGGACGTACGCTAGGTCGATACCTACTTTTTCAGCAAAGATACTCCCTGCTAAATGCCAAGCGGTACCGGGGCCAGCATGACCCACTTTGATCTTGCCGGGGTTTGCTTTCGCATAAGCAACGAATTCTTCAATGGTATTATATGGCGCGTCAATTGGAACGGTGATCGCTGCTGGGTCCATATTAACCCGCATCAGCAAATCATAATTTTTATAAGTGAACGGAACAAAGCCTTGTGGTGGTAGCGTGAGAATATCAAACGTTACCATCGTCACGGTATAGCCGTCAGGTCGAGCCGCAACCCCGGCCGCATGACCAATAGCGCCGCTGCCACCAGCTTTATTTACGATGGTTATGGTCTCACCCAGAAAAGGTTCCGTATTTCTGGCAAGTCCCCGTAAAATTGTATCCGTTCCACCGCCCGCAGCCCACGGGCATATCACAGTTAGCCGCTTTGAAGGGAAGTCCGCCGCGAGAACTTGACTAAATAATGCAGACATCATGATCAAAACCAAAGACATTGAGGTTATTTTTTTAAAAGATTTAATCATGTTTAATTCCGGCTGCATTTAATTGATAAAATAGGGTTCCAATAGCTTAACATTCACATTCGCCATGTCAAACACTTGGAAATGGTCCAAGTTCACGGGCCCAATGTGACACGACACTGCGACCAAAATCAGTTACAGGTACGGACGGTTGGCGTGCGTTACCATTTTCCAACCCTAATCGCTGTGCCATCAGGTCTTTTCCGTAAGCGACAAAGTTCTCTACCGAACTCATCATGAAGACGAGTAGAGGCAATAGCTCCTTATGAAGACGTTCTGCTTCTGCGATAGACCCGGGATCACCTTTTTGCATAAGTTCGTATATACGGATTTGCGGATCAAACACATCTGCTGCTGGGATCATACCAACGCAACCCGCGCGCAAACTATCCGGAAACTGAATTCCGGCAAGGCCACCAAATATATCAAACGCGCCTTCTGTATCTTGCATTAATTGATGAATATAGGTTGCGGGGCCTTCTGCTTTTAACAAGCAAACATTTGGATGCTGTTTGTTAAGCGTTTTTAAGCCAGCATTAGAAAGGCTCGTCGCCATCACGCCCGGTGCATTTTGAACGGCCAGTGGTAAATCCGCTCTATCAGCAACATTGCCAAGGAAACGGACATACTCAATTTCAGGAACACCAAGAATAGCCGGCGGCTGTAAGATCGCCCAGTCAGCACCTGCTGCAATTGCCGCTTTAACAAATTCGATTTGTCCCGGCACGCTGCCTTCACCAACCGTAACGGCATATGGTACACGGCCAGCAATATCTTCGCCGACCCAGTCGATAACCTTACGTCGTTCATTAACATCTAACTTACCGACTTCGGTAGCCAGACCCATGACCGTAATGCCGTGAGCACCAGCAGCGATGCAGCCTTCGACTTGTCGGCGCATGGCATTTCGGTCAAGCTTCTTATGTTCATCAAAAAAACTATAAAGAATTGGGTAAACGCCGTGAAAATCCGTATTTCTATTCATAACTATCCTTAAATTTTAAAATCAATTTGATAAGCTTTTTAAGCGCGGCCAAACTTATCAGTTGCGGCACGAATGGAACCTTTTTCTTTAATATAAATAACCATTTCTTCTTCTGTCGCCTCTGCTTCTTCTGCAAATACAATAATTTCTTCCACATGCTCCGCGGGAATAGAAACAATTCCGTCACCATCGCCGACAATATAATCACCTGGGCTTACAAGGACGCCACCAATGCTCACGGGGATATCACGTTCTAAAGTCTTTAGGCGACCAATAGAACTTGCCGCAACGATAGACCGGGCGTAAACGGGAAAGTCAGTGTCTCTCTCAATTAAGTCTACGTCACGCGTGCCGCCGTCAAGGACAACACCTTCGTGACCAGCGGTGTCAGCGCCCGCATTCATTATTTCCCCCCAGATGGCCGTATTTTTATCGCTACCACAAGCAATGACAATCACGCTTCCTTTGGGGGCTTCGTCAATTACATCAAAAGCCAGTTCCGGCAAATGAGCTTCGTTTGTGGGAACTTCCAAAACTGTCGCTGCAGTGCCAACGATTTTTCTCGCATTTACGCGTGCCTTGATATCATAATCCAGAAACCCACGACGACCCGCAATTTGGTCACAGCCATCAGAAAGTGTTGCCACCGCTAATTTACGCAAACGCGCTATATAATCTTTGTTCAATATGTTCTCCTACTGTTTTATTTTAGCTTTTCGCTATCGACCTGATAAACAAAATACATATATTGCTCACCGGGTGCGACCACTACATGATGCGAGACGTTTGCAGGGATATTCACCGCATCACCGGCTCTCATAGAATATTCGGTTCCACCTTTGATGCTCGTCCCTCTCATTTGTCCGGGGGAAAGCTCAAATTCATTAACAAGCTCTCCTCCAATAACCAAGGTGGCATTGCCTTCAACGGCCGTATGTAAATCAGAAACTGTTCTGTGGATTTCAGAAGTTCCCGTGTTTCCTCTACGGACTAGAAATAAATTATACCCTTCGTCGCTACCGATCAACTCAAAGGCCAAAATCTCGGCTTCATTACTATCCATTGCAGCAATTTGAGCTTTTAACCTCGCCCCGACGTCTTCAATAATTTCCGGCGTTAATTTAAAAACACCTGAGGTTATCTCATCACCATTAGATTGAGCCAGACAAGTTAAGGGAAATATTAGTGATATTATTAATACAAGGACAGCACGCATGAAAGATCCATTCTATTTGGTTCTGGTTATAATTATCATATAGTGGAATAAATTCTATATAATGATAATTATAAAAACTATACGCTTTGTGTCAAGCCATATAGTTTTGCGCCATGATCAATTATAATACAAGTCGTTAAGAACAGAAAAACTTCATTTTAACCCGTTGATGCTCGTTAAACTCTATTCGGCGGTGTTTGTGACCTTCTTTTATTACTCCAGAATGGTTTGTCGGATATTTCGCACCTTGCCCAGGTTGATTTCCATTCAAGTTCCTTCTGGTAATAAATTTCGGCCCAGATTTCTGTCGGAGCTTCGCCATTTTTATAATCTATATCGGCCATGGCCAGATTGCTTTTTAAAATTGGTGACCAGATATTGGTTTTGATGGCACCGATCCGCTGGCCATTCTTTGCATCATAAAGAAAACTATCGGTTGGTTCTTTATTTCCTTCGACAGAAAGTTTAACAAGACGCCTTTTTGCTGGCTGGGATTTTTCGAGCTCCAAGGCACGTCTGCCTGTGTAATACGGTTTATCAAAACTAACAGCCCACTCAAGCCCCAGTTCAAACGGTGATCTATCGTGATCTGCGCGAACGGCGGTTTCTGCCGTGATAAAATCATCCCCTGGCATAATAAATCCTGCTTCGATACGCACCATTTCCAGCGCGTCCAGTCCAATGGGCTTAATGTCATAAAGGCCGCGTTCTTTAACACTGAAAATAGCATCCCATAGCGTGATACCGTGACGGGGATCAACCCATACTTCATAACCAAGGTCACCGGTAAAACCGGTCCGTGAAACCATGACATCAACATCGTCAATTTTAGTGTTCAATATTCCAAATGGTTTTAGCTCTTCAAGCCCAGAAATTCCTGCAGCACACAGTACTGAATAGGATGTTGGCCCCTGCACGGAAAGTGCGGCAACATCGTGGGTTTCTTCTTCAATGCTTACATCAAAACCGAGACTTGAGATCATCAGCCAGTCAAGTTGATGATGCTGTGCGCAAAGGCGGTAGCCATCGTCACCTAAATGGAATATCGTTCCATCATCGAGCACCCTTCCCTCATCATTGCACCACGCCACATAAGTTACCCGGCCGGGTTTTAATTTTGAAACATCACGGGTCACAAGGCGGTTTAAAAAATCAAGCGCATCAGGTCCCTTTATCCGGTATTTTTCCATAGGTGTCACGTCAAAGACAGTACAGGAACTACGAACGGCAAAGTATTCAGCCGCTAAAGTGTCAAAAACGCGGGCGACCTGATAACCATTCCATGGTGACCAGCTTTTCATCAGGCTAAGTTCTTCAACTCTTACATGAAATGGGGTGTGCTGAAGCACTTGTTTAAAATCGTGTTTTTCCATAATCATTCTCCCCCTTTCATGGACAATATGCGTTTGGCGGCATTATGTCCGGGTATACCGGTAATACCGCCGCCAGGATGTGCGGACGCTCCGCAAAGAAACAGGCCATCAATTGGTGTATTATACTGCGCTGTGCCGTGAACGGGGCGCATCATAAAACTTTGATCAATTGTAAGCTCACCATGATGCCAATGTCCGCCTGTGACATTGAATTGCTGCTCAATATCTTTTGGCGTTAATATTTCACTGGCAACCACATGTGATGATATGCCGGGGGCATATTTTTCAATCAATGAAAGTACTTTATGGGAAAATACACTGCGGCTTTGATCCCATCCTCCTTTAATTGAATAAGGGGCGAAACTTGCCGATACGGACATTACATGATGCCCGTCCGGCGCAAGGGATGGATCGGCGAGAGTTGGGAATGTTATTTCCAGAACAGGTTTTTCAGAATATTCACCATATTTTGCATGATTAAACGCATGTTCCACATAGCGCATATCAGGGGCGACGATTAATCGCTGGCTCATTTCGCCATTCGATAATCCTTCTATTTCGGGCAGTTTGTTTAAAGCAAAATGAAGTTTCGCCACTGTGCCGTTGGTCCTTGTTGTATTGATCCGCTGTGCAAACATAGCGTCCATTTCTGCTGCGCCGACAAGGTCGAGGAATGTGGTTTTAGCATCGGCGTTTGATATTACCATGTCGGCAATTCTTTCTTCACCAGATGTTAACTCAACACCGCCTGCTTTACCGTCATTTACAATAATTCGTTTAACCCTCGCGCCTTTTTCGATGTGAACGCCTGCCATGGTCGCTGCTTTTATCATTACCTCAACGAAATGATCACCGACCGCTTGCGGTAAGGTTGGTGGACCATATGTTTCGCCCCTTAACCGATTAAGATAGGTAAGTACGGTTGTCGGTGTGCGGGGGCCCATATGATGGCCAATAACCGCATCCGCTGCGATCGCGCCTTTAAGCTGAGGATCATCAATAACTTCATTTAAAACATCATAAATATTAATGCCGCCTACCCGCAAAAATTCACGCATGGAAGATGTGCCGAGGCCAAAACGCAACGACCAGCCAATTTTGGCAAGGGTAAACTTATCCTTGTTATCCATATCCTTAAGCCGTGGTGGTTTATTGATGGTTAGCGGTTCTAACGCTTTGGCATATTTGCGAAATTCTTTTTTAAAATCTTTATAAGCCGCTATATCATCCGCTGAGAGATTGCCGCCTTTTACGCTATCTTTTCCTAAAATCAGATGATTGCCATCCTCGGACAAAGAGATAGTATCAATTGCGGCGCCTTTTTTAATTTTTAGGCCAAGCTCTTTTACAATTTTTGGATTTAACGGATGAATTACGTGAGCGAGCCCAGCAACATGATAGCCTTCTGCGAAAACATGTTTTGAAGCACTGCCGCCGAGCTTATCACGCGCTTCAAGCACGGTGACATTATGCCCTTCTTTGGCAAGATAGGTTGCGCATACAAGGCCGTTATGGCCGCCGCCAATGATTATAATGGTTTTATTAGTCATCACCAAAATCCTCCGGCGTTGTGTCTGTTCTCTTTAAGTCCCTCAGGATTTCACGGGCCGCATTCGCACCGGGAGCACCCATCACACCACCGCCCGGATGATTTGATGATCCGCACATATACATACCTTTTACCGGCCCCCTATACTGGGCATATCCCGGGAATGGCCTATTAAACATTAATTGATCAAGGGTCAATTCGCCTTGGAAAATATTGCCCTCGGTCAGACCCACCTCTGCTTCGATTTCTTTTGGTGTGCGGACCTCTGCATGAAGGATCAGGTCTTTGAAATTAGGGCTATACTGGGATATCTGATTAATTACTGTATCGCCAAATGCTTGGCGCTTTTCTTCCGTCCAGCCGCCCTCTGCCTCAACCGGGCAATATTGGACAAACACGCTCACCATGTGCTTTCCAGCCGGAGCCAGAGTCGGATCATACTGGCTTGGTATCACCATATCCACATAAGGGTCAGTAGACCATCTGTCATCTTTCCAGTCATCATAGGCCCGCTCTAAGCGCTCCAAACTATCCGAGAAATGCATATGACCCAGCGTAAGCGGTGAGCCTTTTTCAAGAGCGGGAAAGTCCGGCATACCATCAAGGGCAATATTGACCTTGCCTGATGAGCCACGAATTTTAAAATTTTCAGCGCGGTGAATAATTTCTTCCGGCAGGTCTTTTTTATTCATAATATTCAGGAAGGTCCGCTTGGCATCAAGGTTTGATACCACGACCTTGGCGTTAATTTCTTCCCCCGAAGCAAGGATAATACCGGTCGCCTTATTGCCCTTCACTTTAATTTCTGACACTTCCGCGCCTGAACGTACGTCGCCGCCAAGGCTTTTAAAGGATGACGCGATTGCCTTTGAAACAGAGCCCATACCGCCGCGCGCAAAGCCCCATGAGCCAACATTACCGTCAACATCACCCATGGCGTGATGAAGAAGCACATAGGCCGTGCCCGGTGAATAAACACCAAGACCGGTACCGATGATACTACCGCCGGAAAAGTGAGCTTTAATCACTTCACTTTCAAAATATTCTTCAAGATATTCTGCAATTGACATGGTAAAAAAACGGATAAATTCGTAGATCTGGCTTTCAGTTAATTGATAAAATGCCTTCAGCAATGACGCAAATTCCATTGCATCGCGCCATTTAAAAGAAGCGGGATCAGGCGGGGTCCTAAGTAAAAAACCACGGATCAAACGACACCATTTCATAAGATCCGCATCAAAGCGAATGGCCGCATCTGCGTCGCGTTTAGAATGACGCATAATTTCACGGCGCCTTACGGCCGGCTGATGATAATTTCCGTAATGATCACCATTTTGCATGAATGTTGCACCGCCCTGAAGCGGCACAACCTCTAACCCATGACGTCCAAGGTCAAGTGCCTGATATATCTCCGGTCTAAAGAGACTACAGACATAAGAGCAATTAGAATATTGCCAGCCCTCATGTAGTTCACGGCTAACGGTCGCTCCACCAATATAATCGTTTTTTTCCAACACCAACACATCAAGGCCAGCCTTGGCAAGAAAAGCTGCGTTGGTTAGTCCGTTATGGCCCGCGCCAATGACAATTGCATCATAGTCTTTCAACTTATTCACCTTATTTTTTTATCTAACTTATAATAAAATATACTTTGCGTACTGTTTCGATTACTTCTGCTACGCCTTTCCATCCCTTGGGAAATACCCAGCTGTCACCAGCTTTTACTTCTGTAACTTTTCCAGATTCTGATGTTAAAATCCAATGGCCTTTTAACAAATGGCAAAACTCCATCAAATCAAGATCAAGTTTTAATTTGCCAGGCTCTGCCTCCCAAGTTCCGGCAAATAAATTACTTTCTTCAAAAAAACAACTATCGGTTTGTTTTGGTAGCGCACCAATCGGCTCCCCAAACGTATCTGCTAGAACTAAATCTTGAAGTGACGCGCATTGTTTTTGAATACTTATTTCCGGCATAATATATTTCTTTCTTAATTTATATGTTGTCTTTTACTGAATGTAATAAAGGCGATTGATAATGGGATCATTGGCACAAAGGATATGAAATGCTCTATCCATTCCCCTAGTGCGATAGTGTTTAAAATATCTAAAGTTTGTGGCGCCCAAAGTTGGCCATTAATGACCATAAACATACCTATAATAACCAAGATGGCACTTATCGCTAGCTTCGGCACAGAGACCGCTGTAAACTCACCAGACGGTAATTTAAATTGTTTCGCAGTTCTTCTTTTTTTAGTCCAGGAACCAATGCGAGAAAGCCAAGCGCCAAAACCCATCCAATAATAAATATGATCAATGGGTTGAATATCAGTATAATAAAAAAGTTCGTACCAATAAGTGCTGAATAAAATTCCCCATAACAAATACATCCCCCCCTTATGAAGAAGACGCCAGTTCTTACCGGACATTTTTTTGCGGGCAAGTCTAAAAGACGTTATGGTCATGGCAATAAGAATTAGATAACCCGGCAACTGTTCAACCAGACTATGAAACGCATAAGCTTCTTCCATATAATAATCAAATGAACCAATGACAAACCACACTATAAAGAAAAGCTGCCACGCCATTCCAGTAGCAAAACATAATCCGAATATTTTTCTGTTGCGCATTATCCATTTGGTTAAACTATTTGGGAATAAATGAACCAGCGAAGAGGCTGCAAACGCCAGAAAAAGCCATGGCACCGCGGTGCGTACGGAAGTGGCAATCATTACTGAAATATGGGCGGGATTAGAAGCATCAATTTCCATAAAAGGGATGATCACAATTAAAGAAATAACCAGACTAACCAATCCAAGAAGCTTCCATCCATTCAGGTATTTATGATTTAATAACGAGTTCTTTTCTTGTGTCATAACAATTCCGCAAAATTTGTGATCACAAATATAAGTTATTAAAAATATAAATACAACAATTAGTCTGCATTTTATCAATTATTGCATAATTTCAATCTTTTATGTTCATAAAATAAAAATTGAAAACTTACTATTATTTGTGATCACATCACTTCGTATTTTTATAAATAATTTAATTATCTTTCAATATTCGCTTCGCGGCATTCCTACCCGGTGCCCCGGTCACGCCGCCACCCGGATGAGCACCAGAACCACAAAGATAAAGCCCCTTAACCGGTGTTGCATATTGCGCGGCATCTGGATGCGGACGCATGCTGAATAGTTGATCAGGTTCAAGCTTTGCATGACATATATCGCCGCGCGGCAAACCAAAATCACGTTCCAAATCAAGTGGCGTTAGGCATTGATGCGCCACTAAAATATCTGGCAAGTTAGGGATATATTTTGTTAAATAATCAAGAATATCTTTAACAACTTTCGGCTTTTCATCATCCCAGTTTTTTCCGTCAGCCAGTTCGTAAGGCATATATTTACAAAGCAAACTCATCACATGAGTTCCTGGTTCATCAGTTAAACTATCATCCGACATACTAGGAATAATACTTTCGATCATTGGTGGGTTTGCGGGAATGCCCGCACGGGCTGATCTATAGGCCTGCTCAAGATGATCCTTGCTTTCAATGAAATAAATTCCGCTTTTATGTTGATCGCCGACTTCTTTGCCCGGCAAACAAGCAAATTCTGGCACGCCTTTTAACGCAAGGTTCATGCGAAGTGACGCAGATTCTTGTCTGATCGCACTAATATCTTTGGCAAACTCTACTGGCAGATCTTTCGCACCCAACATTTTCAAAAATGTGGTTTTGGGCTCAACATTAGAAGCAATAATTTTGGCTTTTATTTCCTCACCATTTTCAAGTTTTGCGCCCGTGACTCCACCATTTTCAGTTAAGATTTTTGCAACTGCCGCATTTGTCTTGATCACGACACCTTTAGCTTCGGCGGATTTCGCCATAGCCCCAGTTATAGCACCCATGCCGCCCTTAACAATTCCCCACTCACCCTTTTGGCCATCAATTTGACCAACCGCGTGGTGAAGCATCGCAAGGCTCGCGCCAGGATTATGAAGCGAAACAAAATTTGCTGGCATACAGTGGCTTGCCATAACGGCTTTAATTTTATCACTATCGAACCAACGTTCAATCATGCTGTCAGGTGCGCCAACAAAAAACTGCACCATGCGGTAACGCGTATCCTTATCGAGCTTCTTCATGTCCAGCCCCATCTTCATAGCGCTGATAATATCTGATAATCCGCCTCCATGTAATTTTGGCGGCTCTTTTAACCATTGTTTAGAAAGAATTTCCCCGACCTTATCCACTATTTCATGATATTGATGAACGGCGTCATAATCCGTTTTGGAGAACTTCTCATATTGCTTTTTATTATGATCTTCATCATCCGTGAGCAGAAAATAATCACCATTTAAATCAGGATAAAAGCTATTCTTAAGAAGCATCGGCTCATAACCATATTTCTTAAGCTCAAGCTCCTCTATCACTTCAGGGCGAAGGAGGCTCACCACATAAGAAGCAATTGAATTACGGTATCCCGGATGAAATTCTTCAGTAATCGCCGCACCGCCCACGATGTGACGGCGCTCAAGCACACAGACTTTTAAGCCACCCATCGCAAGGTAGTTGGCCGTGGTTAAACCATTATGTCCACCGCCTATTACAATTACGTCAAAACGATCTTCAGCCATGCTCAAGCTCTCCCTTATTCAATTCTTCGTTACTCATACTTCGATTTCTCACTCTAGCACCGGAACTATATCGTTTTCTAATTACAATGATTGACATGATCCCAAGCGGAATATGTAATAATGCCCAGCTCATTGCTAAGAGCGCCTCACCACTAAACCAGTCAATAGAACCATCTGCCAATAACTTACCCGCTCCCGTCTGGTACGGAATTACATAATAAATCATCATGATAAAGGGCATGACGGCACCAAAAACGATAAGTATTTTAGGCGCAATAAGTGTCATTCTTGTCTTTGCCTGATCGCAATCAGTAACGGGTGCCCTATGCAGTCTCATCCGGTATACGGCTTCTTTTCTTGTCACTTTTGTATTTTTAGAAACCAGAGTAGTCACAATTAAACTTGCAACGATGCCAAGAATGGCCGGGTTAAGGTAACTAGGCCAAGTGACAAGGCCAATATATTCCGCTACAGCCGGCACAACGTTAAACATAAACCCTGCTGAAATTCCCCAAAACGCCCCAGCTGCGGTTATTTTTTTACTCCAGACGCTCATCATAGCAACCACACCCCATGATGAGGCGAAGACCGTACCAATGAATAACATCAGCCAGAAGATGTTAGCGGGGAAATAAAAACTAGCAATCAAAACAATTATACCTGTCACGAACATCAAAATTCGTGTCGTCTTTAGGGTCAATGGCTCGTCGCGCTTAATGATATCATTACTAATACTAAAGCCAACGAGCGATAAAAAGGTCGATGCGGATGAAAGAGCAGCCGCCATAATTCCTGCAAGTAACAAAGCGCCTAATATTTCAGGAACCATGTTTTTTGCCGCCCAGATCATTACCGTTTCAACAGGTGAAATATCCGGATTAACGATATTTACAAGGCCGCCAATAGCGAAAATAAAAATTTGCATTAAAAGTACTATAATGCAGGTATATATCGCCGCACGGAGCACCACATGCTCATCCCGAGCCATAAGATGTCGACTTACCTGCCATGGCCCAACGGCATAGAGAATTCCCCAGGACATATCAATAATTAATGTCCAGATTAAATAATCCATCGCCGTTGGCCATTCAGTACCCGGCCCGACAGTACCATGCCAAGAGGCGATATCCGGTTTACTTTCAATACTTGCCAAACTTTCCACAGCTGCGGTAATGCCGCCCAAATCAGCGAAGATAAAAAAGATCGATGCCACAGTTGCGAAAGTGAATAATAAAAACATGCCAGTATCCGTTAAAATCACACCTTTTGATCCGGAATACATGGTAAAAACGGTATAACTTAACCAAGCAATAATCAAACTTTGGGTATAGGTTAGATCCGTCAGGTCAGAAAGTAATATTGCGGCACCTTGAGTTACGACCAGAAGATAACAGCCAAGCGCTACAATAATAGTGAGCCCGACGACTTTCTGAACGCGGTGACTATTAAAGCGTTTGCCGAAATAATCTCCGACCGTGGGTGCGCGACTACGCCGAATATAAGTTCCAAAAAAAAGTGCGCCGTAAACATAACCAATAACGGATACGCCCGGAAACAGAATATAAGGCCCCATTTGTCCCGAATATGTGAAGCCCGCCTCACCAAGAAAAATTGTCGCACTGAAAAGGCTTGCAACCAATGTTCCGACAATAAGAAGCGTCGGTGCGCGGCGCCCGGCAACAAAATAATCATCAAGTCCTTTAACGGTACGGCCCGCATAATTTCCGACAAGCACGAAAATAATGATACTGATGGCAATAGTTATCGTATAAATATCCAAAGTCTCTTTTCTCCATTGTCAAAATATTAGCTTACAAAAAGGGCCGCCAAATTGGCAGCCCTAAATGATTTATTTTTTTATGTCATTATCCGCCGAAGCTATATGACATTTTAACGCCAAATGTGCGTGGACGGGAGGCTCCAAAGAGTACTGTAGGAGCAAGCGCATCACCTTCATAACCGCCATCATAATAAACCCTATCAAAGAGGTTTTCCGCATAAGCCGTTACTGACCAACCGGCATCATCCACGTAACCTAAACGTAAGGATACATCGGTCCAACTCTTAATTCGACCTTCCTCAAGATTACCAAGGCCAACGAAAATGCTGCTTTGTGCGGCAATTTCTGCTGATGCGGTCATTTCACCTGTTGACGATACTGGCGTATGATAACTTATCAAGCCTGAACCTTTATATTTAGGTGACCCAGATAGACGATTTCCATCGCTTCCTTCTGCAATCAAATCAGCACCCTTAATGGAGTTGTGGTTATAAGACCCGGATAAGATAACATCAAAATTATCACCTAGTATCGCCTGAACAGTTCCTTCAAGGCCATATGAAGTCACCTTACCAACGTTAGCGGTCTGTGTACTTCGGTCAAAATAAGTAAATTGAAGGCCTTTATAGGTGTAATTATAAGCATTGAAATCATATTTTAGGGTATTTTCAGCATTGCTGCCTTTAATACCGACCTCATATGACCAGACTTGTTCCGGACCAAAATGGTTTGGCATCACGCCCGCCATAGCAACCAGGGTTTCATCGTTTATGCCATCACCAGGATCACCGCCATCGTCAACCGTTGGCAAGATATCACCCGCACTGCCGCTGGCGGCTAAAGTAGCACCAAAACTATTATACCCACCGGACTTATAACCTTTGGTGATACTACCATAAAGCATAGTATCGTCGGTTGGTTTATAGCGGGCAATAAAGCGTGGCGTAAACGCATCCCAACTACGTTTTGTGGAAACGGCTCCGTCAGTTGTATGACCAAAATTATAGTATGGCCCCAGATCACTATCTACAGGGAAGATATTGATAGAAAAATCTTTGGTGTCTTTGGTGTAACGAACACCTGCTTCAATATCTAATTGATCCGTCACAGCATAAGTCAGGTTAACATAAGTTCCCCAACCTGAATAACTACCGATCGCCTGGTTATTTTCATTTAGACCAGAAGACGGTGTAAAGGCGTATGAATAATATGAATATAAATCAGCGCAATTATCATAACCATAATAGTTATAATAAGTACACATCACATCTTCAGCAGAGCGAGCTTTAAAATTTGAATCGATATTTTCTTTATAGAATGACGCACCAGCATACCAGCTGAGCGGCCCATCTGTATTGGATACGAGCCTTATTTCTTCTTCGAAATAGTTACCTACTTGATCCTGACCATAATCGGCAAAATCAATGGCACTACCACCCCAATTCTCAGCGTAGCTATATTCATGGTCTTTAAAACCAGTGAGTGATGTAAATGTCGCAAAATCAAGATCAATGTTAATTTCACCACTTAATGTGACAACTTCACCAATGTCATGGTTACCAAGCCCTAAATTAGATTTGAACGATCTTAAATCGTCCGTATCAGGCAAAAATCCTGTACCAAATAAATCTTCAAGTACAGGAATAACAGTATCATCATCTTGTGCACGGTACACTGTACCACTTGTTTTACGGTCTTCATATTCTGCTACAAAAAGCGCATCCCAAGTTTCACCTTTCATTGCAGCGGAAAAACGGCCAGCCGTTTTATCATGACCGCCGTATTTTTCACCGGCTGCGGTTGTGGCATTTAAAGTGTTCGTCATCCAACCATTTTCATGACTTGTATATCCAGCAACACGAATAGCAAAATTTTCATTCACGGGTAGATTAACAGCACCTTCACCTTCATAAATTCCACGCTCACCTATGCCTGCTTCAACATAGCCAGACATTGCGTCATAATCAGGTTTTGCAGTATGGAAACTAATTGCACCAGAGATGGCATTACGGCCAAAAAGAAAACCTTGTGGGCCACGAAGAACTTCCGCACGTTCCATATCAAACATTGATGTTACAGCGGAACCCTGTCTTCCTTGATAAAGGTTATTTTTGAAGAAACCTACTGATGGATCACCGCCTACACCGTAATCGATGGTTGAAATACCACGAATGTTGACGAAATCAATAAAGCTATCTTTACTATCACCAGCAAAGCCCGGCGAAAATTTAATCAAATCTTTTACATCGTCAAGATTGACGCGTTTCATGAATGCAGCATCATATGCCGACATCGCAACCGGTACATCCTGCACGTTTTCAGCACGTTTGCCCACCGTCACTATGGTATCAAATGGGTTTACATCCTCATCTTGAGCTGCATCCTGGGCTTGCGCCGCGGAAAAACCCATTGTTAAAGCAGCGGCTGAAACCCCTGCGAGTAATATTGCTCTTTTTGGTCTAGATCGACTTTTCATTTTAATCTCCCTTTAAGATTTTATGATCGTTTAATATTTCCTGCATAACGAATAGTTCTTTTTCAAATTGCCGCCACTTTCCAACCGAACGACTATGTACTTTCTCTCTCACTTGCGTAGCGCTGGCGGTTGTAACAGCGGTTTTCTGCTTGTGAAACTCTAGGCTTGCGTCTTGCCATTCAAGACCCAAATAATTAGTTAATCTACGGGCTTGGCCTTCCATGTCGGATACGACATCTTCGTAGGCCACCTCTATCATTCTGTCACCGAGCACTTCTCGGTAATGGGACATTAAGTGGCGATATCTTACATGATGCCTTGCCATTTCAGCTTGGTCATAGGAGTAAAAATAAGCATCAGCAAAAAGCTGTTTATAACTGGCAAAACACGCATCCATAGGATCACGGGTCACATGAATTATTTTCGCGTTAGGTAAGGCCGCAGCAATGAGCGGTGCATAAAGAAAATTTATCGGCAATTTATCAACAAAATATGGCAAGTCAGAACGCAAACTTTGCGTCGCATCCATATAAAAATCACCTAATATTTTGGGCACCACTTTTGCAGCGGCACGTACATTTTCACTAGAAATCATACCTATAGCTCTGGCCCCGCCCGTGCTTTTTACGGCGCGTCCAAATTGCTGAAGTTCACCAGCAGAATGGACATCATCACGGGCCGTAATGATCCGTTCAATAAGAGTGGTTCCCGTACGCGGTTGACCAATAATAAAAATAGGCGAAGAAGCATCACACCCTTCGCCTGCATTTTCGAGCCATTCTTTGGTTAAAATCTCTTCTAGCGTTTTAAAACTTTCAATTTCCGATTTTTCATCATAATTAACATTTGCGCGTTTAATATTCGCCCCTGCCTTGTAGGCTTTAAAGGCCTCAGGCCATTTTTCAAGATCTTCATATTCCTTAGCGAGGCCATAATATAAATATGCCGTCGAAGATCTTTTGGCGTCAGCCTCTTCAATTAATGAAAGGAGCTGATCGATATGCTCCTGATCTGTAGCTCTTTCGAGCCTTGATAATATCCAATGCGCCTCAGCGTTTTTTGGAAGTTTATCTAATACTGCCTCTAGTGCGGTTCGGGCCTGTTTTATTTTCCCAAGAAACACCAAGCTTTTTGCTTTATTGAGCATAAACAATGGTGAATCGCTTTTTGAACAGGCTTTATTATACCAGTCAAATGCCGCTTGCTGATCCCCAAGAAGGCTATATACGGTTCCAATCACATTGTGTACCAATGGATCATCTGAACTATATTTTACAGCATTTTCCAATGCTTTATCCGCACCGTTATAATTGGCCATTTTAAGAAGAACACGTGCAAATTGCGCCCAGGCTGCCGCATGATCTTCTTTTAAATCAACCACAGTGGCAAATGCTTTACGGGCAATCGGCCAATCTTCTGTTTCTTGAGCAATGAGACCAACAAGGAAATGACCCTCTACAAGTTTAGGCATATATTTCAGGACAAGATTGGCACAAGCACCAGCATCCTTTAAGTCGCCTTTCAATATGGCATCAAAACCACGTTTGAGATATTTCGCAGCATGCTGATCTGTAAATGTCGGCGCGCCCTGATTTCCACCTGATTGCATATTTTTCATCGCTAAAGTTACCATCCTATCGCGTCTCGCAATTTATAATAAGCCATACCGACCGCATAGGCCGGTTGCATCAAATGCCTTCCGCCTGGGAAAGGCATATGCTTTACGGAAGCCACAATATCATATCTTTCAGCCTGACCTGCTATAGCTTCACTTATCAGTTTAGCAGACATATGAGTTGGTGCAACCCCATGGCCACCATAACCGGTTGCAAAATAAACATTATCGCTTAAACGGCCTAACATTGGAATTCGGTTAAGACCAATCCCCATATAACCGCCCCATTCATAATCAATCTTCACATCTTTTAGGATTGGGAACACTTTATGCAATTTAGGCTCAAGTACGGCCTTAATGTTTTTTGGATGCCGTCCTGAATAAGTTGCCATTCCGCCAAATAACAAACGTTTGTCATTGGTCACTCGAAAATAATCAAGCGCCCAGCGTTGATCACACGTTGGCCAACCTTTTGGCGCTGTCGCGGCAATTTGTTCATCACTTAGCGGTTCTGTTGCGATTATATAACTACCCGCAGGCAAAACGCGTGATGCCAGCTTTGGTACAAGATTACCCAAATAACCATTTCCCGTAACCACAACGAAATCTGCGGTGATTGTACCAGTTTTTGTAACGACGCGCGGCCTAGCACCATGTATAATATCGCTTACTTCAGCGTGTTCATAAATAGTCGCCCCAAGTTTTTCGGCCGCGCGCGCTTCACCTAATACTAGATTAAGCACATGAGCTTGTCCCCAGCCATCATTGGTACGCCCGCCTATATATTGATCACTAACAACATAATCAGACAGCTCTTCTTTGTTTAATATTTTGGTCTCATAAGGATAGTTTCTATCTGCGAGTGTATCTGCTGATTTCTTTAACCATTCCAATTCTGATTTTTTCATGGCGACATCAATAAAACCAAATTCCAAATCACAATCAATATTATATTTTTCAACCCAATTTTTGATTATATCAACACATTCTATCGACATATCCCATAAAGCCTTAGTGCCTGCCTCGCCAAAACTATCGATCTTGCTTTTATTCTCCCACATGGAATAAGCATACCCGCCGATAATATGACCTCCATTACGGCCCGTGGCACCCCAGCCAATTTTATTTTGTTCAACAACACAAACTTTGAAACCACGTTCACTTAAATGAAGCGCCGTAGCCACACCAGAAAACCCGCCACCAATAATACAAACATCAAAAGTTTCATCGCCGGAAAGTGCCGAAAAACCAGCCGTATCATTACACGTTGCAGCATAATAGGATGCCGGATATTCATTACTGTGTATATGGTCGCTTATTCGCATTATTTATCTCAAAAAACATACTTGCTTATAGGATTCCCCCCCCTAAAATCAAAATTTGTACAATTGTGATCACATTTTAAGCAGATGTCAAGGCGATTTGCTTATTCTTGATGGCAAATATGGCTTTTTCTGTTAATAAATACACATCAATGCAAAAGGTATCTATATTTTTGTGATCACTTTTACTAAGATAGATTGATTTCTAACCATAATAGGGACAAATAAACTATGACCGCTGCTCCTGGTATCAATTTGGATAAACTCGGTAATATAGAAAACGAGACAGCGCAGGAATGGGTTTACCGTGCATTGCGCTTTGCTATTATGTCGGGACAATTCCAACCCAACCAGGCATTAACAATTCGTCAAATCGCTGGAATTTTAAATGTTAGTGCCATGCCCGTACGTGAGGCTTTAAAACGTCTCACCACTGAGGGGGCACTTACAATAAAATCCAATCGCCGAATAATTGTGCCAACTCTTATCCCTGCCCGACTTTCTGAGCTCATTGAACTTCGTGTGGAACTAGAATCATTTGCGGCGATTCGCGCGCTCCCTTATATCAGTGCGGAACTCATTAGCCATTTGGAAGACCTTAATGACAAACAAAATTCCGCATTTGAAAAACGGGATTTTCAGGGTATCATCCTTGGCAATCAAATCTTTCACAGAACCTTATATTCTGCTCACCCACATGCTGTAACGTTACCGATGATTGAACAATTATGGTTACAAATTGGTCCTCTTCACCGTCTATCTGTCGCTAAACTGCCCGAGCATTATACTCATGACCGGCATTGCGACATCATTGACGCACTGAAACATCATAATCCATTTGGCCTTAAAAGTGCGATTGAAGCAGATATAAGAGAAAGCATCGGATTTTTAACGGAAAGTGATTTGCTCACTGGCCAAGATGAAAATCTGCCACTACCCAACAAAGATTATGTGAAATCATTAAAAAAATGAAACTTTCTTTATGCTGAACTTTCTTGACTTTCATTGGTTTCTTGCTGCCATTGAAACAGGTTAAGCTCGATAAAGACGAAGGCAATAATCCAAAGAAGAGCATCCCAAAAATCAAGTAAACCACCAAGCAGCCCCCAATAAGCAGCACAGACAACCAGCGCCGTATAAAGAACGGCTTTTATGATAGTGCTAACACGAAGCAGCATTCCTTTTAACAATCCTTTTAATTGACACCAAACATCCACTTCAAGGATGACGACAACACCCAACCAGGCTGTTGCATTTATAATATCAATCCACGCCAAACCTTGCGCCGATGACAAGCCTTCTTCATTTCCAATTAAACTCTCGCTGTTTATTTTGAACAGCTCCTGCCCTGATAAAGATGTACAGTTTTCGGCTGTCAAATAGACATATTCATCCATTGTAATAATCATCGCCATCTCGCCATCGATTAGGCTACAGACATCCTGTACCAAGAGCGGCGCAACATCATGAAGCATAAAAAACTTGCTGAAATAACCATAAACAGCATAAATAATTAAACCGTAACAAATCGTTCTAATTGCCATCAGCCCCCATTTAACGCCATTATCCTCCAATACGTCATCAGAGATTATCCAGGTTTCGAGTTCAAATAATAAAAGCAAAATCACCCAGTTCACGGTGTCAATGGTTGCGGTGAAAGCTTCAATGGCATTTGAAAATGTCACCCCTTCACTGAAAGTATGAGAGGCTGCAGAAAAATCAGCCACAAAAAATAAATAAATATTGTAAGTCAGCAGTAAATAAATCGAATACTTGAACAGTATATATAACTTTTCACCAAGATTTTTATATTTATGGTCGGTACTCATATAGCCCTCTTATTGCTCTCGTTAATTATAATAGCTCTTTAATTCTGTAATAAAGCATTCCTAATGCCAACATTTGATTTCCCACCCAGCGCGGTACAGGTATCCGGTGCTGTTTTGCTTTTTCAAATAAATCGAAATGTTCCAGTTGTCCGGTTATGGCATCTGACAGCATTTCGCCCATAATATGAGTAACGTTGACCCCGTGTCCGCTATAACCTTGCGCATAATAAACGTTATCATTTATACGGCCAACATGTGGCGTGCGGCTTATGGTTATTCCGATCATTCCGCCCCATTCATAGTCAATTTTAACATTCTTTAACATTGGAAATGTTTCAATCATATGGGGTAGCATGGTGTCTTTGATGCTTCTCGGGTCGCGGCCCGAATAATTACATTCACCGCCATAAAGAAATCTATTATCAGCCGACCTTCTAAAGTAGGCGAGAAAAATGCTCATATCCCATACTGATTGATTTTTCGGCAAAATCTCAGTAGCCAGATCACTATCCAATGGCTCGGTTGCCAAAATATATGTCCCAGCGGGGAAAACCACTCCACCGATTTTTTTCTTTTCCAAATGATGATAAGCGTTGCCTGCGATCACCACTTTGTTTACTTTAACACGGCCAGACTTCGTAACGACGACAGGATTTTTACCGTGGATAATCTCGACAACGCCACTGCCTTCAAAAATACGTGCGCCCAAACTGGCTGCCGCACGTGCTTCGCCAATACATAAATTAAGCGGATGAATATGAAAATCCATATCATTATAAAGGCCCCCGACATATTTGTCAGTGCCAATATAATCACGCAATTGCGCTTTTTCCACTAGCTTGAAATTGTCTCCCCAGCCTTGCTCGCAAACATAATTAAACTCTTTTTTAAGCTCATCCATATGGTGATGTTTAATCGCAGCGGCCATATCGCCTGGTTTGAAATCACAATCAATATTGTATTTTTTTATCCGTTTCTTAATAATCTCATGGCCACGCCATTGCAGATCCTTGATCATCTGATCAGCACCAGCACCGTGGGTGTTTCTAATATTATCCTCACCTTTGATCGAATAACCTACCTGACCACCGTTTCTTCCCGATGCTCCCCAGCCAATATGGTTTTGCTCAAGGAGCACGACATTAAAGCCGCGCTCCGTTAGGTCAAGTGCCGTTGACACGCCAGTAAAACCACCACCAATAACGCATACGTCAGCAGTAATTTCCCCTTCTAAAGAAGGATAAGCCGTTTTATCATTGAGCGTTGCCGCGTAATATGAAGGGCAATGCATTTCAGACATTATAAAACACCCAAATCCTTCGCCGTTAGATCAAGACAGAGTTTTGCTTTATCAAGAAGTTCGTCAATTTCATTTATCGAAATAGTGAGCGGCGGACTAATGATCATCGACTGGTCCGTTGCACGCATAATCAGATCATTTTCAAAACAATGGTTTTTACACATACCCGCCGCATCCTGATCACCGCTATAAACTTCATGTGTATCTTTATCTTTTACAAGCTGTATCGCTGCCATCATCCCGCGGCCGCGCGCTTCACCAACAAGCGGATGATTATCCACAAGGCTTTGAAGCCCCGCGCTAAGATAAGGCCCCGTTTCATCGCGTACTTTTTCAACAAGTCCATGATCTTTGATATAGTTGATATTGGCTATCGCAACCGCAGACGCCACAGGATGGCCGCTATAGGTATAGCCATGATTGATATTGCCGCCTTCGTTTAATACTTTGAAAACATCATCGTGAATACCGCTCGCTGAGATTGGGATATATCCTGAACTAATGCCTTTCGCCATGGTAATAATATCGGGTTTAATATCAAAAGTTTGCGACCCAAACCAGCTACCCGTACGGCCAAAACCACAAATCACTTCATCAGCGATGAGCAAAATATCATACTTCTTACAGATGCGCTGAATTTCCGGCCAATATGTGCTTGGCGGTACAATCACCCCGCCGGCACCTTGGATCGGCTCGCCAATGAAGGCAGCAACATTTTCCGCCCCTAATTCAAGAATTTTTTCTTCAAGCTCCTGAGCGCGGGCAAGGCCGAACTCATCTTCAGACATTTCACCGCCTTCAAGATACCAGAACGGTTGGCCAATATGCTCAAATCCCGGAAGAAGTGAGCCGTCTTTACCGCCCATATTATGCATATAGCCCATACCGCCAAGGCTGGTTGCGGCAAGCGTACTACCGTGATAGGCATTTTTACGACTGATAAATGTTGCTTTTTCAGGTTTGCCTTTGATGTCCCAATAATGACGGACAAGACGCACATTGGTGTCATTGGCTTCTGAACCAGAACCGGCAAAGAAGAAATGATTAAACCCTTGCGGCGTTACTTCGGATAAAAGGCGCGAAAGTTCTATTTGCGGCGGATGTGCCGTTTGAAAGAAACTATTATAATAAGGCAGCTCTCTGATCTGACGGTCGGCCGCTTCAATCAGCTCCTTACGGCCATAGCCGACATTAACGCACCAAAGCCCAGCCATACCATCAAGGATTTTATGACCTTCAGAATCGTAGATATAACTACCTTCGGCCTTTGTGATAACACGCGTTCCTTGTTTGCCAAGGGCATCAGGATCAGAAAATGGATGAATGTGATGATCGCGGTCAAATTCCTGCCATTGCTCGGTCGTTCTATTATAATTTAACATCTTTTTTCTCCTTTTACTTCACACTTAAATATTGGCAAGCATGAAGCGAATTTCCCATTCGGTCAATTTGCTTGCATTCGCAAGGCATTCCATTTTTTTTACGTCTTTATATGTAGTTACAAATTCATCGCCCATATATTCACGGATCATTTTTGAATTATCAAAATTGTTCAGTGCTTCATAGATATTATCTGGAAGTAATAGCGTTTTGATATCATAAGCTGAACCAGTGACCGCTTCACTAGGGGATAGCTTTTGTTCAATACCAATATATCCCGCAAGCAGCGTTGCTGCAAAAACCAGATACGGATTAACGTCCGAGCCGGCAATGCGGTTTTCTATACGCCTTGCTGCCCTGTCATTTCCAGCAGGTACCCGAAGACCAACCGAACGATTTTCAATTCCCCAATGAAGATTAGCCGGTGAGCTAAGCGCGCTGCCAAACCGTAAGTAACTATTGGAATAAGGCGCAAATATTGGCATTAAATTTGGAATATATTTTTGAAGCCCAGCAATATAGGAGTGGAAAAGATCTGTATCTTCACCATTATCATCAGCGAATATATTTTTGCCGTCTTCTATGCCAATGACACTCTGATGAATATGCATTGAATTGCCAAAATCAGCCGGGAATGGTTTTGAAACAAACGTCGCACAAGCACCATGATCAACTGCTGCCCGCTTTAGCAGTCGCTTAAAATAAAACGCCTGATCAGCAACGTCCAGCGGATCACCGTGTCTCATATTCACTTCAAATTGACCCGCCCCTGCTTCCCTTTCAATCGTATCAATGGGAACGCTCATAATTTCACTATAACGGCGCACATCAGAGAACATATCGCCAAACTCATCAAGGGCATCCATCGAAAACACACCTTTATCATCAGTAGGTTTTCCAGACTTTCCCGCCGCAGGCTTCGGTGCACTCAAGCTATCACCTTGATTGGCAATGAGGTAAAATTCAAATTCCGGCGCGACAATCGGTTGCCATCCTTTATCCTCATATAATTTCAAAATATTCTTAAGGATTTGACGGGGAGATGACTTAGAGAACTCATTTTTATCATCTACTAAATTACAAATGACACTTGCTGTCGGTTTTTTACGCCAAGGCGTTAATCGCAGACTTTCAAATTCAGGCCGGAGATATAAATCTTCCTCTAAATCAGTTAAAAATTCGTTCAGGGCAAAATCACAATCTATTGTTACCGAAAAAATTGAATCGGGCATTCTAAGATCTTTACCGCTTAGTCCTTTGACAAATTTATCTTTCGGCAACATTTTTCCGCGGGCAATCCCTGCAAAATCACAGACAATGACCTCAACTTCTTCAATCTCATTCTTATCCAGCCAATTTTCAAATTCAGCTTTATTATTATCGTTTTCCATAAAACACCTTTATTTCCTTGCTTTTCAGGTCTTTAATTATTTTCTATAGACGATATTCCCGTTCATCATCGTCAAATCTACTTTTATCTCATTAATCTCGTATGTATCTACTTCAAATAAATTTTTCTCTAGTATAATAAGATCAGCCTTTTTGCCAACTTCAATTGACCCTATCTGATCTTCCATACCTAATTGATATGCCGCATCTATTGTATATCCACGAACCATATCTTCCAAACTTAGCCGCTCACTCATGGGGGGCTGAATTAGCCCTTCTGGCTCACCGGCATTTTGTCTGGTATGACCGATTTCAATATTATAAAGTGGTGATATGCCCAGCGATCCCGCACCAGTAGACGGATAATCACTGCCAAATGTTAAGCGTACACCGGCTTCTTTTAAGCTTTTAAAAAGGTAAGAACGATTAAATTGGTCTTCACTTAAAAACTGTTTCCCTAGACTGTCATAGGATGCCCATAATGGTGTGCCTTGTGCAATAACGTTAAGCTTGGAAAATCGCTCTATTGCCTCTCTTTTCATAATTTGAATATGGCAAATTGTATATCTCGTATCGCTATCACCGTGTGCGGTTTGTGCGGCCTCAATAGCATTAAGGGTTTGATCGATCGTACGTTCCCCTAAAGCATGGACATGAACGTCAATATTACGGGCTGCCGCTTCAGTTACTAGAGTTGTCAGTTCTTCTTGCGACAAAAGAATAGAACCGTTATTGCCTGGCTCGCCTTGATATTCTTCATACATCCCCGCGCTTCGTGCCTCAACCGTGCCGTCATTTAAAATTTTCAACACACGAATATGCTGTTGAGCCGCTTTAGTCGCCTCGCTTAAGGCTTCAAGCTTTTCAATCGCGTCGCCTAATTGCTCACGGGACGTGACTAAATATGAGCCAACCATTCTAATGTTATAACCGTTATTCTCTTCAAGACGTTTATGTACCGCCGGGGCCAAAGCGGTCATTTCGAAATCACCTGCTTCATAAGCAGCCGTGATGCCATAACCATTCATAATGTCAAAAACATCTTTCGTTCCTGCCGTCACGCTCTCAACAGAAAAGACATTAAGGTCTTGCATGGCTTTAGTCGCCGTTGCCTCGTAAAACCATCCTGTTGGATTACCGCCCTCATCCCTTTTGTAAAAATCAAATCCTGGGACGGGGTCGGGTGTATCTTTATTAATCTCCAACCTCTCCATCGCTTTTGAATTTGCCCAGCCGCTATGAAACCCTTCATCCATAAGAAACGCAGGGCGGTCCGGTACCACACTGTCCAGCATTTCTTTTGTTGGCCCATTTTGTCCAAAGACGGTTGAGTTATAACCAAACCCAAAAACAACCGGCAAATCTTTATTGTCTTCAGCATAGGCTGATATTTCTGTTAATAAATCATCAGGGCTTGCTTGAGGACCTACGGAAAGTGCGTTTACATAACCACCACCCAAAACCGTATGAGTATGACTATCAATAAATCCCGGCAATAATAATCGCCCACCTAGGTCATGTTGCTCAGTTTTAGGGCCAATAAATTTTTCTAGGTCTTCTTTAGGGCCGACAAAAATAATCTCATCATCTTTAACGCCGACCGCAGCTGCCCACGGGGCATCATCATCAACGGTGTATACTTTTCCATTGATAAAAATATGATCTGCCGTTTCTGCTTGTTGTTGCTGATTGCCACATGAAATCAGGCATAAAGACAGCATAAAAGCTATCGTAACTTTTAAGGCTGTATTCATGTTTAATATCACGCTCAATATGTTTTTAGCTCTTAACAATAAAATTCTCTTTTTTCACTCAGTTCTCAAGACTGGGAAGTTTCCACAAATTCAAGCCAATTATTAATTTCCTGCAATCGCAGGCAAGGATCCAAAATATCACTACCCATTTTATATTCTTCAATAATATCGCTTCTTGATTGATCATTTTGTGCGCTCAGGAAATCTGCGGCCATCTTTTCTGCGGCCTGATCATTCTCGCAAATCTTTTCATCAACCAGCATTGTTTTATATTTTTTCACAATATAAGACATATATTCCAAATCAAATTCAGGATGATATTGAACACCCCAGAATATGGCATTGCCGCGCTTGATCTCTAATGCCTGAACGGGCGATATGTCATTGCTTGATAAAATAGTCGCGCCTTCTGGTAATTTTCCTACATGATCCAAATGAATAGCATTGGCATCAAAGGTGCCCACTTTACCTTTATAAAGCGGATGACTATTTCCTTCACTGGTCGTTGAAATGTCACGCGCAATACCGACTTCTCTTCCTTTAGGGTTTGCGACCACTTCACCGCCCGTTGCGACAACCGCAACCTGAAGCCCCCAACAACTACCAAATATTTTAACATTGCCCGTGAAGCAAAGTTTCATGAAATCAATTTGCCGTATAATTGCTGGCTCTTCATTATAAATATTAAGCGACGACCCGGTCCAGACAACGCCGTCATACTTTTCCACTTCGCTTAAGACAGGAAGAAGCGCATCTTCGTCTGCGGGATTAATAATTGTGCATTCAATGTTTGATTTCAAAAACCGCAATGTTTTTTCATATAAATCACTTTGCGTCTGGCTTCCGGCAGAAATTGCCAGTTCCCTCGCCTCCCGGGTATTGCCTTCAACAATTAATAGCTTCAACATAAATTCCAACCCAATATCAAAAATTCACAATTTTGTGATCACAAATAATGTCACTATATAATCTTATATTCAAGAAAATTCAAACCAGTATTGATTTTTTATTTTAAGTCTTTGTTTTATAAAGCTTTAATGGATGCAGTTAAAAAGCTCCCCATAAAAACACCTTGACAAATTAACAATTTCTAGGCCATTCACTAATAGATAGGTGAAATCTTCAATTATTTAAAATTCAAAATTATTATAAAGAGATAGCAATTGGCGCCAGCAGATCAAAATCAAGATAATGGTACGTCTGATCGGAAAATTACGCATGAAACCGTATATGATAGCCTATATGCATCAATTATTGCTGGACATTTTGAACCGGGGAAAGCCCTTACAATCCGCGGTTTAGCGGAGGAACTTGGCGTAAGTCCTATGCCCGTTCGCGAGGCGATCCGCCGCCTTGTTGCACTCGGAGCGCTTGAGATGCGCAGTACGCGTAGAGTGAGCGTTGCTAAAATGACCGAAGAAAGATTTCGCGAAATTGTTGATACGCGCACATTATTAGAGCCGGAGATTGCGGCGCGAGCCCTCCCTAATTGCACTGATGAACTCATTAAAAGATTAGAATCTATTGATAATGAGGTCGCCGGCGCCATGGAGCGAGGCGATCCGGATGCTTACAGTTTAAAGAACCGCGAGTTTCATTTTGCGCTTTATGAAGCAGCCAACTGCCCGATAATGCTGAGATTAATTGAAAGCATCTGGTTACAGTTTGGACCGTTTATGCGCATTGTCGTTGGTCGACTTGGTACATCACTGATCGTCGATCAGCATATTAGTGCCGTTGCCGCGTTAAAAAACAATGACGAACAAGCTCTTCGGGAAGCAATCAGACTAGATATTTATGATGGCATGGACCGCATCGGCCTGGAACTTCTAGGACATTCAAGCAACGAATAGTCTTATTTTGTGATCATAATGTCACAGTTTTACCTGCTCATCTACGGCCCGAACCGCGGCATCAATCGCACCATTAACATAGGCATAGGCCGACGCATCCGAATTCGCAATTGATATGCGGCCAATCTGCGCCCGCCCTGCAATATGCGGGCCTTTATCGGGGCCATATTCAGGATCATCGGAATAATCATTATATTCATAGGCATAACCGTGCGGCCATCGGTTTACTGTGATCCCAGCTATATCACGCTGCGCATCGAAGCCTGTTCCCCTGAACATTCCTTCGAAATGGCCAACGATTGACCGCTCGAAATCATCAAAAGATGTTTGATAGAGGTTCATTCTGCCCATCTTGGCTTGTTCAATAGCCGTATATCCTTCATCAGGCACCGTTGGCACACATGTCGCGTGAACGAGGATCGGCTGATCTGGATTTTCAGAAAACGTGTAATCCCCCATACTGACCGGAAAATCGAGCACATATGAATGATGTAATTTTTCTTTTGGTAATCTGATGCGGTTGCATTTTTTCTCCGCAAAAGCACGCCAGTTCCGAAGAGCAATATTCGTATAAACGAGCGGTACCTTGGTGGCATAATTTATGGCTTCAACCTGTTTTTCCGGCACTTCAGGACAAATGAAGGGAATGATACTGTTATAACACGCCATAATTACATGTTTTGCGCGAACGCGGTAGACGGTATTATTTCTAACATATGAAACATCGACATGACTTTGATCGATCGAATGGCGCACATTAACTGCCGTACTATTAAGGCGAATGCGGTTATCTGAACCTTCCTGATCCAACAAACTATAATCCACCTTAGAAAGAACCAAATCTTCCATAGTGTTTCCCGGCACGGCTTCAGGTATCAGTTTTCTAACCAGTGAGCGAGCGACACCCGCATTACCGTCTGGAAAATGAAAAATATAAGGTTCTGATGTGTCAGGCCCCTCAAGAATTTCAACAAGGTCTTCAAATACCCCCATGCCGACTTCATACATAACGGCCGCCTGCATCGCGGAAAGCGCATCCCACCCAACACCCCAAAGCCCTTTTGCATTATCGCGAAAAGTATCACTACCCTCTTTAGGCATGTCATAATATTTTTCTAAATATTCTATATATGTAATACTACGAAGGCGCTTGATTTTCTCTTGCGCGGGAAGGCCCTGAAACGGATCAATCGGATCAAACATCAATTTAATCAGTGCATCTTGTGCCTTTTTAGAAATTGGGAACTCACGAATTTTTTCTGTTCGCTCTTTCCTACCAAACGTCGATTTGTCATCGCCAAATAAATCATAGAGACCGCCGTAAGGGTTCTTGATTAATTTACCCTCGCCAAAATCAGGTTTCTGAAAATATAATGCCCCGCCCATTTCCCATTTGTTGTAATGGCCCATTTTAAAATAGTCATAAAAACGCTCTGTTTCGATGGAGATATCCTTAAGAAGTTTTTTGGCTTCCTGTGAATAATGACCGGGGTCCTGCATGGTCTGACTGCCGCCGTAGCCAATGACTTTCTTACCATCAATATCAAATTCATTGCGCTTGGCATGACCACCAAAATCATCATGATTATCAAGAATTAGAATACGCGCTCCAGCCATTTTCTGCTGATAAAGAAAAGCCGCCGAAAGGCCCGATATACCGCCACCAACAACAACCATGTCATATATATCATCGGTCTGGTCTTTAGGAATATCCCAGTCCGTACGTTCCAAAGAGACGGCATGAGAAACCTCAAATGATCCGGCATGACTGCCGCGCATACCAGTAAGTTTTGGCGGATAATATTCAGAACTGGCGCCTTGTTGCTGTGCGAATAATTCCATCGGTGACATCATGGCACCAGCGGCACTCGTTAATGCTACTCCACCCAGAAAATCTCTTCGATTGATATTTGGTAAAAGCCGTTTTGTCATGCATATATCCTAAGAAATTTGATTAGCTTCGCTTTACTTTTTTATTACTATATGACATCTTGAAAAAATATCAAATGTGATCACAAATAAAAATTGAGAAAAATTATGAGCAACACGATACCCGGTCCAAAAGCAAAAGCAATTCTTGAACGCGGAATCCCTGTTTTTCATAATGGTTTAAAATTTGAAGACGATGCACAAAAAGCGGCTAGACGCGGCTTTCGCCCGGCGGGTCAGGTTATGGTCGATAAAGCAAAAGGCGATTATATCTGGGATGTTGATGGTAATAAATATATTGATTTTCAAAATGGTTGGGCCACCAACCCAATCGGAAACGCCCATCCAGAAATCATTGAAGCCGTACATCAAGCACACCAAAGATACGGGTTTCATTATGATCATCCGCTACGTTATGAACTTGCTGAAAAAATTGCCGCTATAACGCCAGAAAAAGCCTTATCACGCTTTACCTTTGAAGTGTCGGGAACGGAAGCCGCCGAATCCGCCTTTTACATGGCAATGTGTTACAAGAAAAGACGCCATGTCATCACTTTCTCGTCCTCATATCACGGCAATAGTATCGGCACAAAAGCATTCAGTGGATTAAGTGCAAAAAAATATATGGAAGGGTGGAACGGCGGCGCAATAATCGCGCCTTATCCCCATAGTGACTATATCCCGGCAGGCATGAGCGAAGAACAATATTCAGATTATTGCCTGCATTATTTAGAGCATCACATCCCAAAATATATTGCCGCAAAAGATAATATCGCAGCCATCATGGTTGAACCGGGCCTCGCTGAAGGCGGAAACTGGATACCAACCAAAGCATTCCTTAAAGGCATTCGTGACATTTGCGACCGCAATGATTGGCTGATGATTGCCGATGAAGTTTTAACCGGCCTAGGACGCACTGGAAAAATGTGGGCGGTTGAGCATTATGATGTAGTGCCAGATATTTTGGTTATGGGTAAAAACTTATCCGGCGGCATCGAAGCGTGCGCTGGCGTCTCTGCTAAAGATGATATATTGGGAAACAATCCTGACTTTTCAGCGAGTTCTACATTTGCCGGAACGCCCGCAGGATGCGCCGCCGCACTTAAAACGCTTGAAATTTATAAACGAGATAATGTCATTGAGCACGCGGCGGGTCTTGCTGAAATTGCCAAAGACGTTATGAGTTCTTGGGAAAGTAAATATGAAATTGTACGCCAAGTCCGCTTAAGTGGACTTCTCCTTGGTGTAAGCTTTCAAGCACCGAGCGATAAAAAGCAAGATGAAAATTGGTGGTATGCGCGTGCCGTACGCAGTGAAATGCTCCATACCGGCGTATGGGCCATTAGCGACCGTGAAGAAAATATCAGAATGTATCCTGCGCTTAATATGAATGTTGAAACATTCAAAGAAGGCCTAGGCATTATGGAAGCCGCCATCGCCAAGATTAACCGTGAAGGGCAAACTGTTGGTAACAGTCCCGCTTGGCCAACGGGAGACGCCGGCTTTTAAACATTTACCATTTGATTACTTTTACTCCCCTTTTGCGATGACCTGTATCGTTTCAATATAGTAGAATATGCAATAATTCCGAGTGGAATTTGAATGAGCCACCAACTAGCGAGCATCATAAACTCCCCACTGAACCAGTCAATTGATCCATCCACGAGCAACTTACCAGCACCTTTTTGATAGGGCACTACATAATATATCATCAATAGAATAGGCATAATCGTGCCAAATATAATAAACGCAACGGGCGCGATAAGAGTTATCTTCACTTTTGCCGGGTCGCAGTCTTCTGCTGGTGATCGGTGAAGTCGCATGCGATAGACGACTTCTTTTCTTGATACTTTTGTATGCCTGGATATAGCAATAGTAACAACTAAACTAGCGACCACTCCGATAACAACCGGGTTCAGATAGACGGGAAGTTCAAGCTGTCCAAAATATACGAGTGTCGCAGGAACAACATTGAACACAAGTCCACTAACCATCCCCCAAAAGGCGGCGCTTTCCGTAATTTTCTTACTCCAGACACTCATAAATGCAACCACACCCCATGCGGATGTAAAGATTGTACCAATAAAAATCATCAGCCAGAAAATATTGGATGGGAAATAGAAGCTTGCAAGCAAAACAATAATACCAATGCCCATCATAACATAACGAGTTGTCTTAATTGTTAAAGGCTGTTCTCGTTTGATAATATCATTACTGACACTAAAACCGACGAGCGAGAGAAAAGTAGAGGCAGACGATAGAGCCGCCGCCATAATACCAGCAAGTAAAAGGGCTCCCAAAAATTCTGGAACCATATTTTTAGCGAGCCAGATCATCACCGTTTCGACAGGTAATATGTCAGGATTTACAATATTGACCAGCCCGCCAAGCCCGTAGATAAAAAGCTCCAATAAAAGTACAATCATACAGGCATAAATCGATGAGCGTAAAACCACATGTTCATTTTTTGCCATAAGATGACGGCCTGCTTGCCATGGCCCTACCGCATAGGCCACCCCCCATGCCACATCAATAATCACTGTCCAAATCAGATAATCTATTCCTGTCGGCCATTCCGTTCCAAGGCCAACGGTTCCATGCCACGATGCGATATCCGGCTTACTTTCTATTTGCGCAAGACTTTCGACCGCCGCTGCCACACCGCCGAAGTCCCCTATAACATAGTAAACAACTAGAATTGATGCGAAGGTAAATAAGAGAAACATCAATGTATCAGTAAGAAGCACTCCTTTTGAACCTGAATACATGGTAAAAAAAGTATAACTTAACCAGGCAACAATAAGGCCTTGATTATATGAAAGCGGAGTAAGGTCAGAAAGTAGAATAGCCGCGCCCTGTGTGACCACCAAAAGATAACACCCTAGAGCCATAATTATGGTAATGCCTGAAATTTGCTGCACCCTTTGGCTGTTAAACCGTCTACCAAAATATTCTGCTACAGTTGGAGCACAACTTCGGCGCAAGTAGGTACCAAAGAAAAGAGCGCCATAAACATAACCAATGATAGCTAGACCGGGACTTAAAATATAGGGGCCGGTTTGACCGGCGTATGTAAACCCCGCTTCACCAAGAAAAAGCGTAGAGCTCGTGACGCTGGCAACCAATGTTCCAATAATAAGCAATGTCGGTGCACGGCGTCCCGCAACAAAATAATCATCAAGCTGCTTGACACTTCGCCCTGCATAACTCCCCACTAGAACAAATATTATGATGCTCACTGCTATCGTAATCGTAAATATGTCCATTATTCTTTATCCAACAACAAGGTTCCCTTTTTCATATCACATTATTTTTTCTTAATCATCATAACAGTCATCTTCTGGAACCGTGTTTACTTTACCAAGATCCATCAATATCTCACGCGCCGCGTTAGCACCGCAGGCCGATGACACGCCGCCACCAGGATGAGTGGAAGAACCACACATATACATGTTCTTCACCGGCATTCTATACTGGGCATAACCCGGGAATGGTCTGTTAAACAAAAGCTGATCAATGGTTAACTCCCCTTGGAAAATATTTCCTTCCGTTAGACCTACTTCTTGCTCAATCTCGTGCGGTGTGCGTATTTCTGTATGCAAAATCAGCTCTTTGAAGCCCGGTGCGTACCTCTCAATCTTGTTGATCACTGTCGCGCCAAACGCATCACGTTTTTCTGGCGTCCACGGACCATCAGCAAGTTCAGCTGGGCAATATTGCACAAAACATGACATCCAGTGCTGACCTGGCGGTGCCACGGTCGGATCCCATGGTGATGGCAATACGGTTTCGACAATAGGATCATCTGACCATCTGCCACGTTTCCAGCAATCATAAGCTTTTTCCATGGATTTCATAGAGCCTATTAAATAAGTGCTAGAACGGTTTATAAAAGGATTTTCCGCCGCCCCTTTAAATTTTGGTAAGCCGGAAAGTGCAATATTTACCTTCCCTGATGACCCCCTAAATTTAAAATTATTGGCTTTTTCATAGATCCCTTCAGGAAGATCGTTTCTATCCATAATTTTGGTAAAAGTGCGCTTGGCATCAAGGTTCGAAACCACAATATTGGACATAAGCTCTTCGCCATTTTCTAGGGCGACACCTACGGCTTTACCTTTTTTAACAATGATTTTCTCAACAGGGGCACCGGTGCGAATTTCTGCGCCATATTCCTTGGCCGCACCTTCGAGCGCCTTGGAAATTGAACCCATTCCACCGCGCGCAAGCCCCCACGCACCGAGATTACCGTCCACATCACCCATCACATGATGCAGTAAAATATAGGCGGAACCGGGCGAATAAACTCCCAGCGCCGTACCAATAATTCCTGAAACTGCCATATATGCTTTGATAAGGTCATTTTCCAGATATTCATCGAGAAAATCGGCTGCACTCATGGTAAAGAAGCGAACATATTCGTAAATTTCACGTTCGCCCAGTTTCCAAAATTCCTTGGCCAAGAAAAGAAGTTCTTTAATATCACGCGGCTTAAAAGACGTCGGATCGGGCGGCGTTCTCATGAGCGTTTTACGGATCACTTGTGCATAACGTGAAAGATCGGCAAATAACCGCATAAGACCATCCGCATCATGCGGCGAAACGCCTCTGGTATGATTATAGGCAACCTCATCATTAGAGTAACTATGAAACACTTCACCGTTTTCCCCCATCGCCAGCGCACCGGGATAAGGAATGACCATCATTCCGTGTTTGGGCAAGTCCAGATCACGGATGATCGCTTGACGCATCATGCTGCACACATAAGAACAGTTGGAATAGGTAAAACCGTTATGCAGTTCTCTTGATACGGCACCACCACCAATATAGTCGTTCTTTTCAACCACCAACACATCAAGCCCCGCCTTGGCAAGATAGGCTGCGTTGGTGATGCCATTATGACCGGCACCGATTATGATAGCATCGTATTTTTTCATATAATACTACCTGTTAATAAGGTCCCGGTGGCGTGGCTTTTGCCCGTGCAGGTGCCCAGAAAGGTTTCTTCTTAATGGTACATTTTGCAACTTTGCTGTATGATCTTAGCTCTTTACTGTAATAAATTTCGGCGAAGAGCTCACCGTCCATATGCTTCGTTTCGATCATCGCCAGAGCAATACTTGCTTTAACAACCGGTGACCACATCGCAGACGTGACATATCCGATTTTTTTGGTGCATCCTTTATCAGAGTAAATCTCAGATTCTTCAGCTGGTTTATTGCCTTCAATATCTAATTTACAAAGCGTATATTTAGGACCGCGTTTCTTTTCTGCGAGAAGAGCCGCTCTTCCGTTAAAGCGCGGCTTTTTAAAGTCGACAAGCCAGCCTAAGTCAAGCTCAAACGGAGTTTGATCATGCTCAAAATGAACGGTTTTAAGGGCTTCGTTAAATTCCATATAAGGCATAATGAAACCGGCCTCAAGACGCGCCATATTGAGAGCGCCTTCACCAAATGGCTGAATGCCATAATTCTCACCTGCCGCATAAAGATCATCCCACAGATCAAGCCCATGCGCTGCATCAACCCAAAGCTCATACCCCAGATCACCTGTAAAGCCTGTTCTGGACACCATTAGCTCGGTATCTTTGAAAGGAAAAGTCATAATGCCGAATGGTTTTAAGGTTTCAATGCCACTTAGACCCATTTCCTTAAGCGTTTCACATGAAGTTGGTCCTTGAAACGCAAGCGCTGCAATATTGTCAGACGCATCTTCAACATGAACGTCATTATAACCAAAGCATGCTTTTCTGAGCCAAGCAATACAGGGACTTCCGCACGTAAGCATATACTTCTGCGGCCCTAATTTAAAGACCGTACCGTCATCAATGACACGACCGGCGTCCGTACACCATACAACATATGTGACCCGATTTTCTCTTAATTTGGTCATATCACGTGTGACCAATCGGTCGAGCATCGACTCTGCATCGTCACCCGTTACAATATATTTCTGCATGGCAGTAATATCATATGTTCCGCATAAATTGCGGATACAGAAATATTCATATTGCTCATCATAGTAGAAATTGGCATGCTTATAACCGTTCCACGCTGACCACGCATCTCTTGGGTTAAGCTCAACTTGGCGTTCATAAAATGGAGAGCGCTTCAGTTGCTCATCTGCAAATTTTAGTGGTTTACTCGTCATAACAATCATCCTCCGGCACAGTATTTACCTTACCTAAATCTCTTAAAATTTCGCGTGCTGCATTGGCGCCACAAGCTGACGATACGCCGCCGCCTGGATGGGTCGATGAGCCACACATATACATATTTTTAATTGGCATTCTATACTGGCCATATCCTGGGAATGGTCGGTTAAAAAGAAGCTGATCAATCGTTAGTTCCCCTTGGAAGATATTACCTTCCGTTAGGCCGACTTCATTTTCTATTTCAAACGGCGTGCGAACTTCGGCATGGACAATAAGGTCCCTGAAGCCCGGGCTATAGCGTTCGATATTTTCAATAACCGTATTACCGAATGCATCGCGTTTTTCCGGTGTCCACGGCCCGTCGCTAAGCTCAAACGGGCAATATTGAATGAAATTTGACATCCAGTGCTGTCCGGGTGGTGCTACCGTTGGGTCCCAAGTGGACGGAATAACCGCTTCAATAAAGAGCTCATCCGCCCATTTGCCGCGTTTCCACGCATCATATGCTTTTTCCATAGTTTTCAAATTAGCGCCGAACATCTGTCCCGCGCAGTTAACAAATGGGTTATCCGGCGCGCCCGTAAATTTAGGCAGAGCAGAAAGTGCAATATTCACTTTACCGGACGAGCCACGAATTTTGAAATTCTGAGCTCTTTTAAGGATACCTTCTGGTAAATCTTCCTTATTGACAATCTTGGTAAAGGTACGCTTGGCATCAAGATTTGAAACAACGATATTTGAGCTAATCTCTTCACCATTTTCAAGAATAACGCCCGTGGCTTTGTCGCCCTTAACGACCATTTCTGTAACACCGGCATTTGTTCTGATCTCAGCGCCATATTCAGTGGCTGCACTGGCAAGAGATTTTGATATTGCACCCATGCCACCGCGCGCAAGCCCCCATGCGCCAACATTACCGTCAACGTCACCCATTACATGATGAAGTAGGATATAAGCGGACCCCGGCGACTTTACACCAAGGGCCGTACCTATAATCCCAGAACTCGCTAGTGTCGCCTTAAGAAGATCATCTTCAAAATAATCATCGAGGAAATCCTTCGCACTCATGGTAAAAAAGCGAACATATTCATAGATTTCATGTTCGCCAAGCTTCCAAAATTCTTTGACGAGAAAGAGAAGCTCCATAATATCGCGTGGTTTGAATGATGTTGGATCAGGCGGTGTTCGAAGGAGTGTTTTTCTGATCAACTGAGCGTATCTGGCGAGGTCCGCGTAAAACCTAGAAACTGCGTCCGCATCATGCGGTGAACGCGCACGAAGGTTATTATAATCAACCTCTTCGTTTGCATAACTCCAACCACATTCGCCGTTGCCATAATATAACCCGCCAACGTAAGGCACAATCATCAACCCGTGTCTGGTGAGGTCAAGGTCACGGTGAATGGTTTGTCTCATCATACTACAAACATAAGAACAGTTTGAATATGTGAAGCCATTTTCCAGCTCGCGTGATACGGCAGCACCACCAATATAATCATTTTTTTCAACAACGAGCACATCAAGGCCAGCTTTGGCAAGATAGGCAGCATTGGTCAGTCCGTTATGGCCAGCACCAATTATTATTGCATCATATTTCTTCATTTTAAAATCTCGTGTGCTGCGTTATGTCCTGGACCGCCCATAAGGCCCCCACCTGGATGCGAGCCTGCGCCCGCTAAGTATAAACCCGGTATTGGGGTTTTATACTGTGCCGCTTCATAAGTTGGGCGCATCATCATCATTTCATGAAGTGAAAATTCAGTATGATGCCAATGACCGCCCGTGACGTTATATTCACTTTCAAGATCCGCTGGTGTCAGCAGTTCGCGGTGAAGGATTTGTTCACGAATATTTGGCGCAAATTTTGCAATTTCATCAATGATACGGTCCGTTAATTTTTGCTTAGCGTCATCTGTCCAGCCGCCATTCAAATTCGCGGGAATATACATCACGTTAGCGGACAGAACATGTTGCCCGTCCGGTGCCATGCTGCTGTCATATAAGCTCGGAACAACCATTTCGATCACAGGATTTTCTGAAACGTCACCGTATTTCGCATCATCCCATGCAAACTCAATGTCATCCATTTTCGTCGCAATGATCATGCGACCATCCGGTTTACTAACGCCTTTAAATTCAGGAACCCCTGAAAGGGCAAGATGCAGTTTGGCAACATACCCTTCGGATGATAAGCGGTTAATACGGTTTGTGAACTGAATTTCAAGATTATCAACACCGACAAGTTTAAAGAATGTTGTTTTCGGATCAGCCGATGACACAACACGGTCAGCGGTAATTTTCTCACCGGACCCAAGTTCTACACCAGTGGCCTTTAATCCGTCTTCATCGCCTTGAATAGTAATCTGTTTAACGGGGCTTCCTGTTCTAATCTCTGCACCATTTGCCTTGGCACTTGCCACAAGCGCCGAAACCAAACTTTCAATACCGCCTGATGGAATGGCATGATCACCGCCGTGATCACCCGTCATGCGGTAAAGCATCATAAGGATTGAATGATTAGGGGAGCGCGGCGCATTTTTTGAACCAATCAGCCCGTCCCAGCTTAAGGCTGCTTTTAAGATATCATTATCGAAATTTTCATCCATCAAATCACGCGTCGGTAAAGTGACCATACGCATAAATTCCTGCAAATCCTTTTTACCCAACATGCGAAGGTTTAAACCCATTTTGGCAAAAAGCATAATTTCAGAAAGAGAGTTAAAACCAATGCGCGGAACAGTTTTTAAACTGTAAGGTTTAAGTACGTTAGCGTAATGAAGCATCATTTTGCGATATTTTTTATAGTTTGACGCATCCTTTTCGCTAACACCCGTAACCGTATCACCCTTGATACTGACATTATCGCCATCTTCATTTAAGCCTACTGTTGCAATCGCATCACCCGGTTTATAACCATGCTTTGCTAAATTTAGATCGCTCATAACCTTCGATGAAAATTGGTTTACGGACTGTGCGACCGACGTTCTAAATCCTGGATGAAATTCTCGCTTTGCCGCTAACCCGCCGAGCTTATCCGATGCTTCAAGCACCAAAACCTTCTGACCAGCTTTGGCCAGATAGGCGGCGCAAATCAGGCCATTATGGCCCGCACCTATTATTATTGTATCATATTGTTGCACGGTTAATTCACCTTTATTCTAGTTAAATTGCACAACTTCAGCATCGCTGACGTTGCTCTCATCTTTTAATTCATCACGCCATTCCACAAGATTGGCATCAATAGCCGCGAAGCCACCCATCCAGAGCAGTATATCCCACGTATAGATATAAAAACCATATACTGCCCAGTAAATAGCCATTGATGTGAGCGCTGCATAAGTTATATATATCAATAGATTAGCACCTTTTATCCAAGGGCCTTCAATTATCTTTCGATCTTGCGCAAACATAATAACAGTAAGCGAAAGCGATATTATTAACCAACCTGAAACTTCAATGACATCAACCCAAGCATGACGGACCGCTTCAAGGTAGCCGGATGCATCTGTCACTGTGGGCTCTCCTATTATGGCATATAGTTCCCCGCCTGCGCTTAATGACGCACAGTTGCTAAGCGTAATCGGATCATAAAGAAGGTTTCTTAAAAAGGACAGATCCTGACCAACTAATTCACAAACATTGCCCACACCGCTCATCAAAGTCGCATCACCAAAATCAATCAGAGCGCCACTGAAGGCGTATAAAGTATGACAAATCACAACGTAACACCCCGCTCTAACGGCTTGCATCAACCAATAGAAAAAACCAGTAGCATCATCTTCCATCCAATAAGTTTCTATTTCTAACAATAGAAGAATTGTGAACCATCCCAGTTCATCAAGAGTAGTTGCGAAGGTTGAGGTAATATCGAAGAAAGAGGCATTATTATTCAAGGTTGTGTCAGCATTGCGCAAGTCATCAAAGACATAATAACCGAAGTTTAAAATCAATAATGCGTAAACTGTCCACTTCAGCTTCTGTTGATGTGCGGCGAGCAAGTTAAGCAATTTATTAAAAGTACTCGCTGGTTTAACCGACGCTGTCGTCTGCATTGTTTCATTGACCCTTTTTTCAAACGATTAATATAGGCGTCATTGCGGACCGTGGTCTTCCTTGCGGGACCGATAAGAAAATATAACGTTAACGCTTCAGATGCCTTAAATATTGG
>Ga0233449_1000370_pt1 | contig 56952 bp, 50 predicted proteins | sample SI_124_October20_FD_183012 | JGI IMG/M metagenome (GOLD analysis project Ga0233449, IMG submission 183012) | Seawater microbial communities from Saanich Inlet, British Columbia, Canada - SI_124_October2016_200_MG | ecosystem: Environmental > Aquatic > Marine > Inlet | place: Canada: British...
AGAATTTAAATCGTCATCAATAACAAATAAAACATTATTTGCAGGTAGTAGTAAAAAGAAAATTATATTTTTCAATCTATTATTTGATTATACGTATAAAAATAAACTATTTAAAAATAATGATACACTACCTGATAGTGTATTATTAAAAGAAAAATTTTTGAATAGAGTTATTAAAAAAAATAATGTATATTTAAACTACGGATGGCATGGTACAATACATAGTACCTCAATACTATTAACAAATGAAAATTTAAATAAAGAATTAAAAAAATTAAAAAAACATATTTTAAAAACAGACATTGCTTATTTTCATACACATGAAATAATAGTAGAAAATACAACTATAAATATTTTTAAGAATGATTTAATTAATAATAAAACAACATTGGAAGATTTATTTAAATAAATTAATAATTATTATCTACCATGATAAACAAGCTCTTTTGTCGGTGCATAATAATTAGCAACATGGTAATGAGTACCAATACTATTTATCGTTGAACGAGTTGGTGGTACAGACAGTGTACTATTATTATAAGCGTCAGTAATTCGTACTGCCTTGTCATTTAAAATAGCAGTAACTTGAGTACTAGTTAGAGGCGTATTATTGTTATTTGTATAATTATAAACTGGATAAGAAGACATTATAAAATACAAACTAATGTTAACATATGATAGATTCAATTTTTATTGCAAAACAAATAAATGGAAACAATATATGAATCCATCAAATTACTAAATGATAAAATAAATGAAAATAATATTTAGAGAATTGATACAAAATATATTATTATTATGTTACCGCAAGAAAATGAAGAAGGTAATATTGAATATAAACGACATTTCTGTTCGGATGAATTAAAAATATTAAATAATGATAATAATGTTAGATTTCAACAATTAGTAACACAAATGAAATATCGATTAAATGAAGGTAATGGGTTAGCTATTTATTATATAGGTGTAGAAGATAATGGTTCACTTTATAAATTATCAAAAGAACAAAGTCGTGATTCAATATTAATGATTAAAAGGATGGTTTTATATTTAGAAGGTAAAATAGAATCTCTTATTTTCAATGATGGTTATATTAAAGTTACTATTAAAGATAAATTTAAATATACTAGATTAGTAGAAAAAAGAATATTATTACTAGGTGATACAGAAAGTGGGAAAACTACATTCCTAGCATATTTAATAAAGAACAAGCTAGATACAGAATTATGTAAATCCAGACTTTTTATTTTAAACCATAAACATGAATTAGAAAGTGGAAAAACATCTTCCTACAATTATCAATATAAAAATCATAAGGATAGTAAATATGTTTTTATTGATACACCAGGTGAAAGTAATAAAATAAGAAATAAGATATTATTAAGTTTTAATTTCGATTTAATTTTATTTTTTGATAAACCAAATAAAATATGGAATAAAAAAGAACTATTTGTATCATACGCAAACTTTATGAATATTCCATATTTAAATTTAAATATGTTTGATACTAGTTCAATGATTAATTTAATTACACCTATTGTTCAGGATGATATGCTTAATATATTTGAAAGTAATTTTAAAAATAGTATTATACAAACTAGTATTATAGAAAATAGTATTATAAATGAGGTTAATAATAATTGTATATTTTACTTACTACAATCATATCCAAATGTTGATATAGGATGGATATTATCAGGATATTTAGCATCGGGATGTTTAAAGATAGATCAAGATCTATTATGGTATGATAATGATAAAATGCCAGTAAAGATTAATACTATATATCAAAATAATTTACCAGTTAATCATTGTGAATGTATTCATGGACCAGCTACTATAACAATAACATTAAAAGATATTGACAATATTGATAATAGACCACGATTTGGATTTCTTAGTAATATTGATTATGTTGAAACAAAATTTGTAAAAATAATATGGGTTTATTTTAACAATGATGCTATGTTGTACGATAAAGAGTTTGTTATACACATTAAAAATTTTACAATTAAAGTAAAGCAACTTGGTGATAGTGAAATACTAATGAACGAGTATCAAATTATATCTCAATACCCATGTTATAATATTTTAAATAGCTATTTTATTTATGATAAAGATGAAACTCTTGCAATTGGTAAATTAATTGATTATTTTTAAAACAAAAATACATGTAAGACTTACAGTAATTTATTAAAACTTTTTCTTAAATTGTCAAAGATGGTTTCATAATAAACAACTACATCTTTCATAATAGTATTTAAATTTCCATTTTCTAATTTGTAATGAATTATAATCTGTTTCTTCAATGGATGCGGAGTATTATAACCACAAAACTTTACTGCAGGATGATTTTGCATTCCATAACTAATTATATTTCCTAATGTATGGTCTTCATCATCTATTACTATTTTACCTTCTAATCCTTGATTCTTTGGTAGTATTTCTAGAAAGTTTTGTAACATTTTATTTATAGCTTTTAATCCAACCTCAATAATTCGTTTCTCAGTTAATTGACCTCTTGATTCAACAATTAAATCATATTCATTATCATTCTTTTCTTTAAAAAAGCATGCTGATACTGCAGAATATAGAGCAGAAACTTCTTCATTTCCTAATTCCGCTTTCACAGACATTTTAATTTCTTGACCAGGTTGAAGTTTTACTATTTGAACAGCATTTTTATAAGGTGATTTAATTAATCCTTCTTTGTAATAAAATTTAGCATGGTCTGTTGTAATAACAACAATCTCACTTGTTTTATTTTTGAAATCAATATACATAGTTAATTTATTCAATGATATATCTATTTTTTTATTAGTATTGAATTCAGTATCTTCATCTATAGTACCAATTGGTTCGGAAATTTCACCGTATTCGCCATCTTCATCTTCGTCTTCTTCCTGTTTAACGTCAATATACTCGTCAATAATATTTTCAATTCCCCACACCGGGATGTTCTGCACATGCCCTTTAATATAATTATTATTAAATACACTCGTATTTACTGTTATATCAAAGTTATTAAAAATAAATATAGGAATCTTACTTTGTATCATTCTTTTAATAGAATTAATTATAACATAGTTAACATCAGGCCCTTTCATATTTATGTCTATTTTAGAGAATCCTAATTCAGAAACAATCTCATTTTTTGAAAGCTTAATTTGACTAATTTTATTCATATTATAACTATAGATATATTACTTTTAACATATATTTTCAGTTTTTTTATATATAAAATACACAAATATGATTTGTATATTAAAGTAAAAATACATTATCTATTAGCGTTCTTTTTTTAAGAATTGAGAATTTCTCTGTTCTATCTAAATCTTTATAGTTATTATAAATATTTAAACGTTCTTTAGAAGTATGCCAATTATCCCAATCTTTTATACTTTTCCATTCTGATATAGATAATGTTTCTATACTATTACAATTCGCACCGGTGTGATTTATTTCGAATTCCCAATAACTATTTGATTTAATAAAACCTGGCTGATTTTTTGCAGTCTCAGATAGATTATTTACATAATCATTTAATTTTATGTGAGAGACACCGTATAGGTTTTGTGTAATAACTTTTTTTGAAATAATTTTTACAATCTTTGACATTATTATTATGTATATAATTATTTTGTGCTATTATTAATTCAAAAATTGTAAAAATTTTATATAAATATTTGTAAATCATTTCGTACCAAATAATACAACGTTAGTTAAATAAAATAGTTTAAACATATTTTTTTTATTATGAAATAGATATATGAAAGTACTTTTTTATAGCGAAAAATGTAATTTTTCTAAAGAAATTATAATACAATTAAAGGAAACAGATGCATATACAGAATTTACACTTGTTAATATCGATGAGAATAAAGTTCCTAGTAAAATAAAGGTAGTTCCTACTATAGTTGATTCTGAAATTAAAAATCTATTGGAAGGAAAGAAAGCATTTGAATATTTATACAATAAAAAATATTTTAATATACCAACTAATAATTTTTATTTATGGAAAGACAAAGTATTGCCAACACCTGATATAAAAGAAGATAATCTGGCTAAAAATGATCATGACGATATACTTAACTCGCAAAAAATAGATGAAAGTAAAGAGGAAAATACTAGTAAGCCTATTGAACCAGTTAAAACAAGAATTAATTTATCAAAGAATACCATATTTAGGCTTCGTGGTTTGAAAAGATAAATATATTATGTGAGAAGAGAATCACAATATTCATCAAAAGTATTATTATAAAATACTATCTTATTATTTTCTAATATCCATAAATCTGATTCTAGATTAGTAATTAATTCTGGTTCATGAGTAATCACCATTAAACCACCTTGGTATTCTTTTAACCCTTCAATAAGTGCTTCAACCGTTTCTATATCTAGATGATTTGTAGGTTCGTCGAATAATATAAAATGAGGTTGTTGAAATAATAGACTAACTAGAGCAACTCTCGCTTTTTGTCCACCAGACAAACTACTGATTAATGAATTATGAGCTTGTGGCTCTAATTTAACTGTACCCAAATATTTTCTAACTGTTTGCATTTTATTACCTGAAATTAATTCAGTTGGAACCATACATTCCAAGTATTCAACAGCTGTTTTATCTTTAGGTAAAAAGTGTTCAAAATGTTGATGATAATAACCAATTTTTAGACCACCTTGTTTTGAAACATATCCATTATCAGGAACTAATTCACCAACTATTAGTTTCAATAGTGTAGACTTTCCTATTCCATTTTTACCAACTAATGTGACTCTTGAATCCATATCTAATCCAAAATCTACATTATCAAATATCTTTTTATCACCATACGAAAAAGATAAATTTTCAATTGATATTATATTACCTTTATATTGTGCCACATCTGAAAAGTCTATCTTCATTTCATATGGTCTATGTGGTTCTGTTAGTCCAGATTTTTTAACTATTTCTTCAAATTCACTCTTTGATTTACCCTTTTTCTTTTTAATTAATTTATTCCATTCTTTATCAATATTGACAAGCTTTTTATTATAATTATTTTTATACGAATTATAGTTACCTTTATACGTTACAATTTTACCATATTCTATATTAAAAGTATGTGATGTTACTTGGTTTAAAAATCCAACATTATGTGAAACAACTACTGCCATTTTCTTATTTACTCTAAATACAGTTTCTAAATAATTACCTAACCAAATAACAGCTTCCAGATCCAAGTGATTTGTAGGTTCATCTAGTAGTAACAAATCAGGTTGGATGTATAAAGCTTTGGCTAGAGATATTCTCATTTTCCAACCACCACTAAATAGATTACATGGTTGTTTCATTGTTAACTCTGTAAATCCTAGTCCTATTAGAATTTTCTTTACAGTGACTTCTTCAACTTCTGGTACAATTGTAGATAATTCTTTTTCTAATTTATAATATTCATTTACAATAACATCACTTTCTTCTTCTTCCATTTCATTAAAATGGTCAGTTTCCATAATTTCTTCAATTTCATTTAGTCGTAGTTGTTGTTTATGAAAAGAACCATTACTTTCTAATAGAGTTTCAATAGGCGTTTTTTCAGTATCTTCAATTTCTTGTTCTACATACAGAATTAATATTCTTTCATTAATTGGTAACTCTCTGTTAGCAATCATTTTCAAGAGCGTTGTTTTACCACATCCATTTTTTCCAATAAATCCATAAATGTTACCTGGTGATATAACTAATTCTGAATTATCAAATAATTTTTTAGAGCCAACAGAAATACTGAACTCAGATATTTGTACCATATCAGATGTACTATTTGATTTTCCTATATTTAGATTAAAGTTTTCCATTGTATTCTATTTAATTACTTATATCATTAATTATATCAATTTTTATATATCAATGAGAGTTTTGCCATTACTTCGTAAAAAGCAAAACACTCATTGATATCTAACAGTTAAAAAGTGAAACGAAAAATCATACTTTTATTTTGCGTAGCAATTGAATGTTATTACTAAAAAGCTTTGCTTTTGAAATCAAAGATTTTATCGTTACACTTTCCAATTTTTATTTTAAGGAAATCGATTTAACGTAGTTAAATGATGCTAGATTATCTACATTCACCTTCGGTGAATCGATAAGTTACTGGTTATATTTTTGCTTTTTTGCTTTGCAAATGCGCAAATGTAACGAGTTTAAAGCGAAGCTTTCATTACGCATAAAATAAATATCAGTTGTTTTAATATTATCATCCCATTCAGTTGCACCGCCTTTAATATCATTTTTATAGTCCATATCAGACATCGTATATTATATACTATATAATATATTACAATGCAAATAGATTAAATGGTTACTGTTATATAAAAATTGATTTATTTTTATTAATACATCTAATTATTAAATATATAATGAATTTTATACAAGTATTCTGCATAATAATGATAATCATCAAATTAAAACTAGATATACATATTCTTGAAAATAAGAATATCGCATTATATAAACTTGTTAATATACTATCACATGAAAACCATGCAATTGAAGGTACATGTGGGTTATATGACATATTGGATATATCAAGTCCAATAAATACTGAGCTTCTAGATGAAATCAAAATGCCACAACCAATAATTATTGACAATATGAATGAAATAAGAATAGAATCCGCAAATATGTATTTACCAATAGTTGATATTCAATCCAATAAAAATATTACTATACATGTACCTAGAGATAGACGAATATATACAGAATAATATTATTCACCGACTTATTTTTTTAATCTAAATTACTAATATGAATAGTAGTAATATAACCAATAATCCAAGTTTTCTTGCAAGTATTGGATTAGCAGGTGGAACAGGTGTTCTTATAGTAAATGTAACACATCCAATAGATGTCATTAAGACACGAATGCAAATTAAAAAAGGATTTTCAATACATCAAATGATAAAAAGCGAAGGATTTTTTTCTTTATACAGAGGGCTTCCTGTAACATGGTTACGAGAAGCTTCTTATACATCTATTAAACTTGGTGCATATGGTCCAATTAGAGATGTTATTTGTAATAAAGATGGACCAACACCATTTCACTTAAAATTTATATCAGGATCATTGTCAGGCGGAATTGGTTCTTGTTTTGGTAATCCATTTGATGTAATAAAAACAATGCAAATGGCAGGTGAAAAAAAAAGTATTTCAGAAATTGTTAAACAAATGTTAGAAAAACAAGGCGTATATGGATTTTCAAGAGGACTTCAAGCTAATATTGCAAGAGGGGTAGTTTTAAACGGTACCAAAATGGCATGTTACGATGAAGCAAAAAATTTTGTTACAAAGTCAACCGGATTTGATAGAAATGATATACGGTGTCAATTTCTTAGTGCTGGCATTGCAGGATTTTTTATGGCATGTACAGTAACACCAATTGATATGATGAAAACAAGGTTAATGAATCAACCCATTAATGAAATACATTATAATGGGTTAATTGATTGCTTTACAAAAGTCCTAACAAAAGAAGGACCATTTGCATTTTATCGTGGATTTTTACCAATTTGGGGAAGATTTGCACCACAAGCAACTCTTCAATTAGTAGTCTTTGAACAATTATTAAAATTTACTAAATATAATCCAATCTAACTAATTTTCTTTATTTCATAGTATGGAATATCATCTGGCATAATATTAGGGAATAACTTATTTGTAAAAATAGCTATTAACTTGGAATGTACTTTATCACATTTATCATTAATCTTGTTAAATTTCTTTAAATTTTCATCAGTTGTATTTACTTTCACCCAATTACTCATTAATTTTCTGATTCTTAAATATTGTTCGAATACATCTGTATCAATTGTTTTAATATATTGATAGATATCTTTTATTTGAAGACATATAATTGGTTTTACAGTATCATCAGAACTGTACTTTTTTGATTTATTTTTAAAATAAATTCCACGAATTCCATATAATATAGATTTATACTCTTTTGGTAAAATATCATATAAACTTGTATCAATATGTTTACCTGACTTTAAATTCCATAATAGTTTAAATAATTCATATAATTCTGAAGTACATACTTTAAAAACTGCATCTATTACACCAATCGTATCATATGATTCTTGAATATTTAGTGGATTTACTATTTTTTTGAAAGTATTTAAATTAGGATTAGTATCTATGTATTTTATCAACTTATCATTTTGATATAAATTTATAAATCCTTTAAGAATGTTCTTCTCTGATCCAATTGCTTTATTAAATTGATATGGATATGTTTGAATTTTTAAATAAGTATTTACACTGGTATTACTCTCTAGTTTAATAATAATACCCTCGTCTGTACAATTTGTTATGTTATCATTAGTATAACTATTTATTTTAACCATATACTCGTCTAAAGAACTAATTGGTTCAGATACAAAAAGATTCTTAAATTCTTTAGATTTAAAAATATCGTCGATACTTTCATATTCGATTTCACTTAATGAATTTTTTTCTCTAACAAAAGCTAGACATAACTTTTTATAATCATCTCCAAATTGACTACTATAGTCAACAATATGTTTATTATCATGATGGATTAAAATAAAATTATAACATAGATCTTTGTTTAATATATTAGTAAAATCTTCTAGTGTATCATATCCATCATCTCTTACTACATCCATAAATAGTTCATAATGAGATTTATTTTCGATATCGCCGTGTGAAAATACAGATTCTTTGCTATCTAAACATCTTCTGGTTGATAAATACCATTTATCTTTATTGTAAAATAATGACATTAATGTTCCTTCATAACATTTATACATTTTCATAGTCTTATCGTTATGCCCAATTAGATAATTCATAGCATCCAAGTTACAAATTGGGGTGTTACATGTATATGATACAATTTGTTTTTCTTCTACGTCAATTATCAACGATCTACATTCATTTTTCAAATCTGTACATATACGCTGTGTATCTTCAAATTTAGTATATACTAATAGTAATTTTTCTTCATCATAATATTTTGTCATAATTCCTTTCTTAAATAGAGTCTTTCGAAACTCGTTAGTATCATTTAAATTTTTAAGATAATCTGTAATTAAAAATTGTGGTGAGTCCATTAATTATTTATATACAGTAATCTTTAAATTAAAATTTATAATATATGTCTGAAATTGACTATAAACAAAAATACCTTAAATTAATCAACTATCTTAGTTCCACTTTTTAATGTACCTGAAGCAACAATTTTCATAATACCCTCTTCTTTATGACTAATCATTATCATCATTTTCTTATCAATACAACCTGGTCTTGATAATTTTAATTTGATTGTTTTCTTATTTACTAGTGTGATTTCCGATGAAATAGATAATGTACCAATTTGTAAATTCATAACATCCTTTACTTTTGGTGTCCAATCGCCGTCGAAATCACTAATTAATTTAAAATTTAATTCTACACTTTCATACACACTTGGCAGAGTTCCTTTAAGCCCAATCATATTTCCTGCTAACAAATCATCCTTACAATAATAAGGATCAATATCTGTTCCAATACCAATCAGTCCACCGGGTGCAATTGTATCTAACTCTTCTTGGTCGGTTTTAAAAGATAATGCTTTTGTAATAATTGGTTGAGAAATTAGTTTACCATCTCTAGATCTTCCACAAATTCCAGGTCTAATTTCTATTTCATCATTAATATTTAAAGTACCGTTAAATAGACTTCCTCCAATTACACCACCTTTAATATCATTAAAACTATCACCAGCTTTATTAATATCAAAAGATCGTGTTGCCATAAAACAGGCAGGTGCTTCATCTGTTTCATCTAATGTGAAATGATTCATAACTTCTTCAAGTAACCAATCAATTCCTATATTCTTATTAAAACTAGTTGGTATAATCACTTTTGGTTTAATTCCAAAAGTTTTTAAAGTGTCAACTAATTCAGCATATCTTTCGACTGCTGTTTCTTTATTAACTAGATCTAATTTATTTAAACATACAATAATATTCTTAATCCCAGAAAGCTTAATTGCTGCTAGATGTTGAATTAGTTGTGGTTTCTTTTTAATTGGATCTGCAGCTGATACAACTACAATAACCGCATTCATTAATTTAATACTACCTAACATAGTTAGAATTAACTCTTGATGACCTGGACAATCTACAAAAGATACATGATTCTCTAATACACATTCTTTTTCTGTATCTTTAGTAATATAACTTGTCGGTTTTGAATCAGTTGAATACCTCTTGGTTCCATCTGTCCAAATTTTCATATTTGCATAACCTGGTTTAATTGTAATATTTCTAGTTTTTTCAGAACTATGTCGCTGCGTCTTTACACCTGTTAAAACTCGAACACATGTAGACTTACCATCTGATACTGAACCTAACATACCAATATTTAGTATAGGTTGATTATTCATATTAATATTCATTGTTGAATCCATTATATTATTATAATTAAGTAAAAATATTAAATATATCAATTTTTTTACGATTAAAAACATTCATTAAAGATGAAAATTTTATTTTAATGATTTTATTCCAAGTTACATAGTATATACATTCGCTTTTGGTGAAAAACTAACAGGTTATGTCATAGTGCGAAAAATAACTCTATAGAAATATAATAATTATTAATTATTGTTATAAAATAATAATTAATTATTTATTGGTTTATCAGTTTGACGATCAATACCTTTATTTAGTAGCGTATAATTATTGTCTTCGAAATCTATTGTTCTAGTTCCATTTATATCAACAACACCAACGATATCACAATAGGTAGTAACTGAATTGTACAAAGCTCTAGTATTTGGACGTTTATTTAATTTTAAAATTAATTGTTGCATTGAATCAATGCTCATATCAATCGGATTATCTAAATTAAACTCTATATATTTTTTAAAATATAGTGTATTATGAATAGTTTCTAAAATTTTATCTAATTTATAATTCATATATTATTTATACTACTTTTTCTTTAAATATTATGAAGGTTCAAATAATTGATTTTTAGTTAATTCTATCAAATAACATATTTGTTGATAAATTAATAATTTCTCAGTTAATAAATCTTCATTTTCAAACATTGTTTTTAATTTTTCAAGTGTTAGTCCTTTTAATTTTTTATTTCTTTTAGGTTTTATATTTGATATTTTATCAATCATTTCTTCAACACGTTCTTTTTCATATTTTAATTCTTCTTTAACATCTTTAACAGTTTGACTTTTAAGATCTAAATTATCTATTTTTCAATTTCATCAATTCTATCATTGAATTTATTTATTTGTTCCATATTAAATTAAAAACAGATAATTTTTAAATAGAAATATAAATTATTTTTAGTCATTTATTACAAATTTACGAAACATATCTAATAACCCATTAATTCCATTACTATTAATTAATTTTAATGTTGAATTATGATCATTACCATCATGCCGTAATAGTAAGTAACGAAGTGACCAAAATATAGATAAATTACTTGTACCATTGTTGTTAATATATGTTAGATTAAATGTATTCAACTGCAATTTCCATAATGGACCCCAAATAGTGGTAACCATATCTTGTATTACATATGCTAACTTTAAAGATTCATTATTCATTGTAAAACCATGTACTATCTTATGAGTAGCATCACACCATAGAGCAAATTTCTCTGTACCATTCCATATGAAAGTTCCAAGAAGACCACCTGTTCGATTTTGCAATGTATCTTCATTTAATAGATCGCATTCATTTGATAATTGCCATTGCCAATCACCATTAGTATTTATTATACTAATATCTGATTCTCCTGTTCGAATATCTGTAATTCGCGTATTATGCGGAATATAATGTGTAATATATTGTGGATACAATATTCTATGAATAATTTTTAATAAATCTTGTTGTTCTTTAAATAATGGATAAGGTACATTTAATGCATTCATATATGATTCAAATAAATTATTTTTTTGAATTAATTTAGCGGATACACTTTTATTATCTACTAAGTTAGTTGTATTTATGCTAATTTCCATTATATTTGATATAAATATATTTTTAAGTAAAAATATTTAATGATGTATAATATTTTTGATTAATTTACATTTTTAGTGCATTTTCTAAAGTAGTTGTAGCTTTACCAGCCATCTCACGAACTTCTGGTTGGGAAGCATTATCTCGTTCGCTTATAATATAAGGTAATAATTTGTCTTCAAATGGTTTTACATCTCTAGAATCATTTACTAATTTACACATATTATCAATTACAACACAACATTTTCTTCTTATTTTTGAAGCTCTATCTTTTAGTCCTCTATTTAAGATTGGTACAATTACCGCAAGAGTCGATTTTTCAACCTGATTAACAAATGTTGTTTCCATTAATGCATCTATCGCAATAATAGTTTTACTTGGATCCTTATTTGCTTCAACTAGTTTAGGAATTAATGGAATTACATCAGGATTAGATATTCTACTACAACATTTATTTAATGCACGAGTAGATTCTTCTTTTACTTCTCTTTTAGGATTAGATGTCTGTGATGTAATTAATGGGATTAATTCAGGTAATAAATAATCAATTTGTTCGGGGGCACTATCTGTTAATACAGATATAAGTTTAAGACATCCAATAGATTTTTTCCAAGATGTATCAATAATTTTCTCTTCGAATAAATTTAATATTTTTAACGAACAGTACGGATTAATTTTCATAAATATTTGACTAATAATACGATTAGATAAATTAATAACATTTATATGTTTATCTTCAAATAAATCTAATAAATCAGATAATAAAATAGATAAACAAGGCTCAAACAGATAATTACCTTCTTCAACACATGCCAGCGTTAAAAATAATCCAAACTCTCTATTCTTATAATTAGAATCATGAATAGAGTTTTTAATTAAAACTAATATAATATCATTAAAAAATATAAGTGTATTGTTTAAATTATCATAATTTATATTTTTTTGTAAAGCTATTTTTAAAATATTTAATTTTTCATCAAACTCCATATCTTCAAAGTCTGAGTTTCCAATATCCGCAAATTGTTTTATAATATCATTATTAATAAATTCCATATATCATCTTATTATTAATTATTACTTTAGAATAGTTATTTTATTTATTTCATGAACTTATTTAAAACATACTTGTTAACTTAAAAGATATAAATATGGAAGTTAAAAGTTCAAATGAAATATGTAAATCTTTATTTTTAGAAATTTTAAAAGATCATAGTATTGATAATAACTTTAATGAAAGACAACATTTATTACCGGTATTAGAATATTTGGCAACTATTTCTTCGTTTTATTGTAAATTGGGGAATAAAAATAAATCAGAATGGGAAGAGAAAATAACTAGAATTATATATTTATTAGCAGATGAAAGTATTGTAGTTAATAATACATTTTTTAATGAGATAAATGAAATGATGGAGAAAAAAGAAGAAGATTTAGATATACCTGATGGTGAAGGTAAAATTTTATGTAATGTTAAATTTAAGCTTGCTTATGGTGGTAAAATCCTATTAAATACTACAAACTTTCATGTTCGTAGAGGAAGACGTTATGGTTTATTAGGTCATAATGGTTGTGGTAAATCAACATTAATGAGAGCAATTGCTACTGGACAACTTGCTGGATTTCCAGGTGCTGAAGAATTAATGTCATTAAAAGCATGTTATGTTGAACACGATATTGATGGTTCTAATGCTGATATTCCAACAATTGATTTTTGTATGCAAGAACCAATTTTAGCACAACTTGGCAGAGAAGCAATTTATCAAAAATTACTTGATATGGAATTTACAGATGAATTGATTAATAAACCAATTTGTAATTTATCAGGTGGATGGAAAATGAAACTTGCTTTGGCCAGAGCAATGTTAATTGGTGCTGATTTATTATTACTAGATGAACCTACAAATCATTTAGATGTAGATAAAATATCATGGTTAGTAAAATTTTTATCTGGACCTGATTGTGAAAATGTAACATCATTAATTGTATCACATGATTCTAAATTCTTAGATCGAGTATTAAGTGATGTAATTCATTATGAAAATATGAGATTAAAAAGATATACTGGGAATTTAACCAAGTTTGTAGAACAATGTCCGATTGCAAAAGCTTATTTTAGTATTCAAAATACTGATTTAACATTTAATTTTCCAAAACCTGGTAATTTGGATGGTGTAAAATCACGAACTAAAGCTATTATTAAATTAAAAAATTGTACATTTACATATCCTGGTGCTCCCAAACCAACTATTTTAAATGCATCAATTCAATGTAGTCAAGCATCTAGAATTGCATGTATCGGACCAAATGGTGCAGGTAAATCAACTTTAATCAAGTTATTAGTAGGTGAATTAAAACCGGATAAAGGATGTGAAGAACCAGATAGACATCCAAATTGTAGAGTTTCGTATGTTGCACAGCATGCATTTCATCATATTGAAAAACATATAAATAAATCACCGATTGAATATATTCAATGGAGATTTAGTGGAGGAGTAGATAAGGAGGTTATGGAAGCAGAACAAGCAAACTTGACAGACTTAGAAAAACAAAAATATTTACAACCATTTATTGTTTATACAAAAGAATTAACACCTGAAGAAGATGAAAGAGGAAACAAAAAAGGAAAGGGTGAAATAGTATATGATTCTATGGAACCATTAAAAAAAGGAGATAAATGTCCTGATGGTATAAAGCCTCGAGTTATATCAAACTTGGTAGGAAGAATATCAAAACATGGTTCATATGAATATGAAGTAAAGTGGAAGGACTTGGAGTCTGATCATAATTTATATGTTCCTCTTGATACTCTAGAAAAATATGGATTTGATAAACAGGTAAAAGAAATTAATGAAAAAATAGCAGCTGCACAAGGTAATTCAAGACCATTGACTTTTGCGGAAATTCAGAAACATTTAGAAGATGTTGGATTAGATGAAGAATTTTCAAGATATGGTAAATTAGCAAATTTATCGGGTGGTCAAAAAGTTAAAGTAGTTATTGGTGCTGCCATGTGGTATTGTCCACATTTGTTAATTCTTGATGAACCTACAAATTATTTGGATCGTGATTCTCTTGGTGCACTATCAAAAGCAATTAATAATTTTGAAGGTGGTGTTTTAATGATTAGTCATAATGCCGAATTTTATGGCGATATTGCACCCGAAGTGTGGAATGTACCTGGTGATGGATTTGTATATTCATCTGGTGAAGATTATATGGATAAAATTAAACAACAAGAACTAGCTGATAAAAAAGCAAATAAAAATAAATTAAATTTAGGTGAAAATGAAACAGAAATATTAGATGGATTTGGTAATAAGATAGAAATTGAAAAGAAAGTTAATAGTAATGTTGATAGAAGTCAACTTAAACAAATGCAAAAAGAATTTAAGCTTATGAAGAAAATGCAAAATGGAGGTGACGATATTGATGAAGAATTATTTTATAAACTTGAAGAAGATATTGCTATTGCAGAAGAACAACTAAATAAAGAAAAACTGTTACGTAAAAAATAACTTATTTAATATTAATAGATGGGATTTAGACTTAATATTATTAACTTAGGTGGTTCGAATTATGATAACTAGTTGACTAAATAATTCAGATATTTTCATTTAAAAATTATCTGATTTTAACTTAATATGGAACAAATAAATAAATTTAATGATAAAATAGATGAAATTGAAAAAATAGAAAATTTAGATATTAAAAGTCAAACGGTCAAAGATATTAAAGAAGAATTAAAGTATGAAAAAGAACGAGTTGAGGAAATGATTGATAAAATATCTAATATAAAATCAAAACGAAATAAAAAATTAAAAGGATTAACACTTGAAAAATTAAAAACAATGTTTGAAAATGAAGATTCATTAACTGAAAAATTATTAATTTATCAACAAATATGTTATTTGATTGAATTAACCAAAAATCAATTATTTGAAACTGCGTAATGTTTAAAGATTAAATACATATAAATAACATATAAAGAATATATGAATGATGAATTAGATAAAATAATAGAAACTATTAACAATACCATTTACTTTGACAAGTATACAGAGTTTAATTTAGATAATCATATTGATATGAGTATTGGACGAATGCAACAATTAATCTTAAAATTAAATAACTGTCCGAATATGAAAGCTTTCTATAATTCTGTTACTACCAATTGTGATATGATTGGTGTTATTGATATTGATGGAACTAGAATAATAGATTTTGAAGATAATTATTATACACTAATGAATAAAGGTATTGATCGCCAAACTAACAAACTAATAACTAACAACTAACAGCTAATAATTAATAATTATTAGCTAATAGTTCAATCAATACATTTATGTTGTATGGCGTTTCCAATAAAATTTTTATTATTATTATATAATTCCGTCATTATATTTGTATTAGAATAATATTTAGTATTATTATATTTTCTAATGTGTTGATTATCTTCAGTAATATTAAATATTGGTCTACCTGTTCCATATAACATTTTAAACTTTTTTTGGATATATATTTTATGTTTTTCTGATGTAGTAAGAGTTTTTATAGTATTTTGCATATTCTTAATATATTAATATTAGTTTATATAATATTTATAAAATATTTACAAAAATAAAAATTGGAAAGTGTATTTTTCACTAGGTTATAAAAACTCGTTCTGATAACCATTAGCTTATTCTAAGAAAATCTAGCATCATTTAACTACGTTAAATCGATTTTCTTAAAATAAAAATTGGAAAGTGTATTTTTCACTTTTTAACCGTTAGTTCAACCTAGATTTTCTTCGAAAATCTAGGTTAAAATAAAAATTGATATATTTTCACGTACTATAATATTGATTAATAATAATGAGTTTTGAATTAAGACTAGATGAATTATATAATAGCATACATGCTGAAGACAATGTAGCAAAATTAGTACTACCAGTTCCTACTATTGATGTAACTACAACAAATACATACTGGCCAAATGTTAAGGATTTTCTTAAAGTAATTAATAGACCACCAAAGCATTTTATTGATTTTCTATCGGAACAATTAGGTACCGAGGTAACGCAAAAATCAGCATCATTATCGAAAGGACTAATTCTTATTGGTAAACAAAAGAAGCAAAAAGTTGTTCCATTGATTGGAAAATACATGAAAGAATTTGTTGTCTGTAAATTTTGTAATAGTTATAAATCAAAGTTAAATAAAGATGATAAAATTAGAAAGTATATCTTTAATTGCAAAACATGTAACTCAAGTTACTCAGTTTAATTTATTAACAATACCGCCTAGATGATATTTAGGAGTTGTATCATTTGTATCTACATATACATTAAGTATACCATCTTTAACAAGATGGATCGAACAATTACTCAATAATTTTTTCGTATTATATAGATGGTAAAAACTGGCTAAACATCCACTACCACAAGAACCTGTTTCTCTATCAACACCCCGTTCATATGTTCGAATTCTAAAGTTAGTGTCGTCAATCACATTCACAAAATTAATATTGTAATTAGATGAAAAGGAAGTATGAATACTATTAGATACGTAATTAATTAGAGATTCATCTAATTCAAAAATATTACAATTACATTCAATTACTATATGTGGCACACCAATAGATACAATTGATATATCGTGTATATCGATGAACTCAAATTCATTTGTAACTTTTCTTAGTTTATCAAGTTCTGTACCAGTAGTTTTAACTGGAATAGGAGAATTAAAATATATATTACTATCTTCTATTTTATAATTAGAAACTAATAATGAAGGATTAACAATGCTACCTGTTAATTCTTTATAGTTTTCGCCAAGATATTTACCTATACATCTAACTCCATTTCCACAAAATGGAACTTGTGAACCGTCTCTATTATAATAGGTCCATTTAGTATTCATTTCTTTAGTAAGATGATTATTAAATCTCTCTATAAAAATAACACCATCTAAATCTTTATCTTTTAATGCTTCATTTGATACAAAGTTACTCCATTTTTGTTGATTTATAAACTCGGCAATAATTAGAACATTTCCTGTTGCTGAATATTTTCTAATTCTGGGGTGTTTGTATTTTAGGAAATTTATCTTATCATATAATCCAGATTTCTGTTCCATAATCCAATCAACATATTTCATACATCCTTCTGCAAAAATATTTCTATTCTTTGACGTATGTTGAATTACAATATCCTCGTTCGGACTTGACAATATTAATTTATGTTTACCGAATACATCACCTTCTCGGATTGAATCGATCAGACAATCTCTATTTAATGTATTACACCAACTCGTCGCAGTACCACTTGGCGCGTCTTTTTTATTTATATGATGAGTTTCTTCCATATTAAATTTCCATTCATCTGACAAATTATTTATAATATTACTAAATTGATTAATTATAGCTAATCCATCTGAAAAATTACTAATAAGCGCTACTGGTGCTTTTGTTGCATAATCAACTATTGTTTGTAAAGTATGATCACCAGTTGTTCCTATTAACAATGGAATTTTTAGATTACATGTATTTAATTTATTTATTAGTTCATTGGTACCTTCAGGTGATGAAACATCAATAATTAAATTATGTTTGTGGTTTAAATGTGCAAGATCCATATCTCTAGTGATCCCACCTACAAATACAAACATATCATTTTTCTTAATTTCTTCAACAATTAGTTTACCTAGTCTACCATTTGCTCCTAATACTGCTATGTTTATTTTATTAAAATTTAATATAGTATTTGTTAATCTATCTACACCTATTTTTAAATCTACTTCATCATAATAAGAAACACTTAGACGGATACAATTATTAAACTCATTAGAGTTACATGTAAACTTCCACCCAGGATGAAACTTTACTTTATTCTTTATAGATTCTAGTAAAAGGTCATCTGCTGAAATATTATTTACTTTAATCCAAACAAAATAACCACCATTTGGTTCTTTAAATTCAATTAGTCCTTTTTCTCTCAAAGATACTAATCCATCGCAAATTACTTTTGTCCTTTTACATAAATTTTGTTGACATTCTTTTATATAATTATTTAATTCACCATTATCAATTAATACTTCAGTAATATATGAACTAATTACACCAGTACCACCGGTTGAATCATATAATCCACAATTGATGATAGATAATAAAAGTGATTCTTGTACATCCACGGTTGGAAACTTGGTATTTTGATAAATCCACCCTAACCTCAATGATGGTGCTAGGATTTTTGAAAAAGAACCGATTGAAGTAATATTAGGATGATAGTCTGCTAATGGTAGTAGTTTTTCATTTTGATCTTCCCATGAAAGAAAGTGATATACTTCATCTGCAATAATATAAAAATTATTATATTTGTTACATAGTTCAGCTAAAGCTATTCTTTTTTGATGACACATTGTTATACCTGTTGGATTATGATTAATTGGGATCGTATACAAGAATACCTTTTCTTGTGTACACGCAATATTAGTTAGTGTATCATCTAACATTGCTATATCAATACCATCATTTTCCATGTTTATTGGCATTACGTTTAATCCAAACTCTTTAAAGATATTAATCATAATAAAATATGTTGGATCTTCGACTAGAATAGTATCTTCTTGATACATATGTGCAGTCATAATTAAATGTAAAGCATGTGTTACACCATTAGTTATAAATAGCTCATCTTCATTAACTTTAAATTCAAAATCTCGTTCATAATCTAAAGTATCTGGAATATCTTGATAACATTGTTTAGATAGCCAATCAGCCACTTTAATTCTAAATCTTTTATATCCAGGAATATCACCATATTGAAGTACTTCGGGGTTATTTTCTTCGTCAATAAATTTTCTCATTGCATCCTTTACTAAATTTAAAGGTAGTACTCGATTATCAGGTTGTCCTACTCCCAGATTAACCATAGTATCACTATTAGGTACGTCGTATTGTCCATATGTTGGCATTAATTAAGTAACAATTAACTTTTTAGATAAAGAAAATCAATTTTAATTTAAAACTTGATTAAATTTAATGAAACATAATATTACGTTCTTTGATATATTAAAATAATTTTAAGCACTCATTGAGACTACATGGCCGTCAGACTCCCGTCTGTTTACTAGTTGTTTCTCCATAATAACAAGTCCTACATCCCAACCATCCATTGTCATAAGGTCTTGAATAACTTTATCAGAACCATAGTAGTCGTGTTGAACTACATTATTATCTGTAAAATTATGTCCAAGTGTAACTACTTCCGTGTAATTGATTCGACAAATATGTCCTGAATCAAGAACAATATTGTAAATATAATCGAGTTCATAATCCATACTACAAGTTACATTGATAGGAAACACCCATTCTTTATTAATACGGATAGGGTGCCATGGTGTGATTAACATATTGTTATACTTTACCATTTCTACTTTACCATCAATCTTCGTTTTTACAATACATACGATTGTACTGTCACCTAATAATATGTCGCCCTTAACTAGATCCTTGACTCGTTTAACAAAACCACTACTAAGCTCGACAGTACTATCTCCGTCAAAACATCCACCACCTGAATTCATATATGTGCTCATATTAGCTGGCGCTACTGATACAGTACGTGTACTACCATATGATGTTGATTGAATAGATGGTTTTGGCGGTGTAATTTGACAAAAGATATCTTCGACAATATCACGCAGTGTTGAAAAAACTGTTCCTCCATATAGTTGAACACCTGGATCTTTGAAATTATTACAAATTTGAAGCTCGTGTGCACGTTGGATTGATAGGATATAATGTTTTCCCCATTTTTCATACCAATCTAACCTTGAAACTGCTTTCAAAATTTGTCCTTCATCTTCGCGAATACTCTTTAGGTCACTTAATAGCTTTGAAATTCTTTCAGATCCAGCAAATTGAGCGGTTAGTTCATCATATGTATGGTCAATCAGACTAATTGATTCTGAAATAGTTTGATGTGTTGCTCTCATATTTTTATGTAAGAGAGTATCCAGTAGTGTAATGATCTTGTTTCTACAATAATGATAATTAAATTCTTCACTAATGGGTTCATATATTGATGAACTATCAAATTGAATTACATGACTTTTCAACTTTACATTGATATCTTCTTTCGGAATTTTTATTAAGAAATCCTTATCTTGTCCATACTGGACAGATCCAATGTTAATTTTTTCAAAACAATCACCACCCAACTTTGCTATTTCTATAGTAAGGTTAGTATCATATGTTAGTAATACATTTGAAATAAAGTTAACAAAAATAGTACCAACCATTGTTGCATCTGGAATAAAACTATAAGTTCCGTATCCAATATTTGAAATATTTCTTAAGAGATTACTATCAAGTCCATAACCGAACCCAAATGTATTAATCGTACAAGTAGGATGGTTAGTTGTTAAAGATCGTTCAAGAGAATTAATAATTCCTCTTGGTGGATTTACATTTGGTACACCATCTGTAAACAGAAGAATTGATATATTCTTATTAGCATGTTCTGGATTAGAAGCAATTTCAAGTCCTAGTCTGAGTGCATCCCAAATATTAGTAGTATTAGTTGGTCTTAAACTATCTACAATATCACAAGTCATGCTCTTTTGAGTAGAACTCATTTTAATTGGATCTACTACTGTTTGTGCAGTATCACTAAATTTAATTAGTGAAATAGAAGTAGTTTCATTCACACTATTAATAATAGTCTTCAATGAATGCTTTACTAGATCAAGTCTACTAAATCCATGTGTTTCGCCGCTGTCTGTTTCAATTGAGGCACTTGATCCCATTGAACCAGAAATATCAATTAGCCCTATAATTAGTGTTTCAATAGGAGTTCCCTCATCTGGTGATTTTATCTTGACATGTAAATAGTCTTCATCGTTGACAGAGTATTTACGTGCTTCAAGAGTAGCTTTACTAGCGATAGTGTGCGATTCTTTCATTTGTGTAGAGAAACTATCTGTAGTTACTCTAGCTCCTTGTACAATAGTTTCCATACTATTTTTTAATGCATAATTAATTAATAATTCTTTCGAAATATTTTGGTTAGTCATAGGTGACTTGGTACTTGTTTTAAACCATTCTTCAATTGCTTCTTTTTCATATGTAAAGCCATCTTTAGCTATTACAGGTGTTTTTAGAAGTTCATGAGTGATTGGACAATAATATTCTTTAGGATAATGTGTAAAGTTCATACTAAGTTGTATTGTTTGCTAAATATGTAAAATTATCAATTTTTATTTCAACCTAGATTTTCTTTGAAAATCTAGGTTGCACTAACTGTTAAATTGCTTTATTCAAGAAATCACTTCGTGAAACCTTGAATATGCAATCCAATTTTTATATATCAAAACTCGATTCATTTGCAAAGCAAAAATATGATATTATTGCTACGCAAAAAGAGTTCATTTGCTACGCAAAAAGTATATAAGCTAACGGTTAAATTGCTTTATTCAAGAAATCACTTCGTGAAACCTTGAATATGCAATCCAATTTTTTCGTTACACTTACATTCAGTGAAGAGAATGAGGTTACGTAGTATATTAATTTTATAGTAACATTATACTATATATAACGAATAGTAGTATCTTTTACATTATAAATAATAGTTGTATTTCGATTAATTAATTCAAAAGTATCGGTTACTGGCTCTGACGAAATAATTCTAGTATTAGTATCAATATATAAAGAGGGTGGTTCTTCATTATTATTAATATATCTAGAAATTATTATTACCTTTTCATTAGAAAAAACAATATTTGCAGAAATAGTAATTTGGTATTTACTATAAAACATATCAAGTAGTTGAATAAATTCTATCCATGATTTTTCTTCATCATTTAGTTTATCAAATATAGTCATATATATATAAAATAAAACTTCGGAATCAGTTTTTCCTTTTATATGTGATTTATATTTATTATCAATGTAAGTATTATAAAAATTAGAATTAAATGGGTTAACACTCCCATTATGACTCCAGAATTGATTTTTATACCAAAAAGGATGAGTATTATTATAACATACATCATCTTTGAAATGATATTTAGTTGCTCTAATATGTCCAATTAATATATTACTTTTTATTATTTTGTTTTTTATAAATTCAAAATTAGTATCATCTTTATACATTAGTGATGATTTATAAAAAGATATATTATCATTATAAAATATAAAACCATATCCGTCTTTATGATAATCAAAGTCTCTATTATTATTCGAACCAGGTGTATTCTTTTTTTCATGTGATTGTGTTAAAAAATAATCAATAATATATTTTTGATTAGCTTGATTTTGTAAAATAACTATTATTCGGCACATTAATATAATTTAGTTTATAATATATTTATATGAATAATTTAAAAGATGTTACAAAAGATTTAAAAAAAATATATGGAAATTTTATTTATCCAACAAATGACCCAGAAGCATATCAACAATATACAAAGTATAATCAAGTATATAATAAACTAATAATCGCACAATATCAGAAATTAGACTCGGGGCCTTATCCAATAAAACCAAAAAAATATCCAATTGTATCAAAACCAATTATTAATTTATTTGGAATGGGAATGAATTCAAGAAAAATCAATAATGTAAATGAATTTAATGCAGAACATAATACTGGTAATTTTTGGTGTGAATTTATTAAAGGTGATCATTTAAGTTGGGATTTAATAGTAAGAAATGGTAAGATTTTATACCATACTTGTTTTTATGGAAAGAAGAAAAAGTTTGGTAGTTTTATTTATTGGGAACAAATTGACAAGAGTATTTGTCAAAATGTAATATCATTATTAGATCATTTCTTACATGATTTTACTGGTTGTGTAAATATGGAAACTTTAGATAATAAAGTAATTGAAGTACATTTGAGAATGGGTGATATTAGTCTTACAGATAAAGATATTGTTAAATTAGCTTTATTAAATTTAATTGAACCAAACTACGATATTATTAAAAGACAAATAACACTTGTTAATTCAAAAAAAATAAATTATATAAAACTTGTGCCAATATGGGAGAAAATAAATGATAGTAATATTTCGATTTTAGAAAAGAAATATGATATCATTAAAACGAATATAGTGCCAATTATTGAGAATGATAATAAGCTAATAGATTATGTTATTGATACACCATATCATGCATCACCAATTGGTTTCAAAAGATGGGCACTATTAGTGACATATGATTTAGAGTATGCGTTAAAACTTAAAAATAAATTGGAGAATAAAATTAGGAAAATAATTATTACCAACCACCCCAAGGATAGTAGTACCTTGCAGCAAGTTGTTTTGAACCTTTGGCATTAGGTCCTGTAAAATGGAAATAGGTGTCGCCCGCTCGAATAATTTGACCTCCAACTAAATCTAATGTATAGTCATTAGGAAATCTTGCTTTAAATCTTGAATCAGAAGAAGTAATTTTGTTAGTTAACGTAGTATTTACAGTATTTAACCTATTATTTGCAGAATTAATACTATTTGTATGATTAGTCATTTTAGTATTAATGTTATTTATTGTATTACTTGATATAGAACCCGTTATATTTACATTCGATGCAATGTTCAATTGACCAGTTGATTTAATTGATTTTCCACCTTCCATATTAATATTACCTTCAATTGTTATATCACCTGGAACAGTTAGAGTACCCTTTTGTAATTCAAGTGAGATATCTGATAGCTTTCGTATCGCTTGAATATCAACTTTATATAGTTTACTTATATCATCATTTAATTGTTCCCTAAGAGACGGTTCTGATGCCATTTTCTCTATAGTATTATTACAAATATGTTGATAAAGTAAGTAAATTATTGCTATTACTAATAGTAAAATAATATTATCTCTCATATAATTTAACTTATATATTATTTATATATTATTTATATATTATTTATATATTATTTATATATTATTTCTTAATATGTTTACTTATTTTAAACCATTCACCACCCTCATTTTTTTTAAGATACCTTGTAATTTCATTAGTTGACTAAAACCACTTACTTCAAATGCATCTACCCCAGTAGTAATTCTAAGTGAGAATTATGTACCAATATTTATTTATCAGAGAGTGGAATGATAAATAAATTAGAGAATAAAATAGTTACAAGTCATTCTCATTTAATAACTGTTAGTAACAATTATTGTTGAAACACTAGTACATATACGAAAAGCATCTAAATTACGTATTGTATCAACTTGATTTTGTTAATATTAATTATCTTATTGTTAAGTTTATTTTATTTATTCTCACGATCTACTTTCTGTTTACACATTTTTTCTTTTCGTATAGACCAAGGAGTATCTAACGCACGCTCATACGAACTAGGACGATTGGTACGCCAGTTTCTATCATATGAATCTTTCTTGCCTTTTTTAAGAGCATAGAGTACTCGTGTTGTATCACAGTGGGTTTTCTTAATATCAATTATTCTATTGTTAAGTTTATTATTAGTTTTATTAATATTATTATTAATCCCATCTATTGTAGTACCTACGATAGAACCCTTTATATCTATATTGCCGGTAGAACCATCATCTTTAGCAAATAATGTACCCTTCTTCGGTACAATTTTTAATACACCTGTTGATTTTATTGATTTTCCATCTTTCATATTAATATTACCTTCAATTGTTATATCACCTGGAACAGTTAGAGTACCCTCTTGTAATTTTTTCGAAATATCTGATAAATTTCGTATAGATTGAATATCGGCTTTATATATCTTTCCTATTTGTTCCTTTACTTGTTGATCAATAGTCTGTTTATTTTCCGAAAACCTTTCAGTAGTATTACAAAAAATATTTTGATACATTAAATAGACTATTGCAATTATTATTAAATAAATAATATTATCGTTCATATAAATTAAGTTATATTTAAAGTATTTATAAATTAAGTTATATTTAAAGTATTTATAAATTAAGTATTTTAAGACTCACTGCTAATTTTCTTATTATTGCAAAGTCTTCAGGCGATACAGTTAATACATTATTGCCTTGTCTACTAAAAGATTCACTTTCAGCATATTTCTTAATATGTTTACTTATTTTAAACCATTCACCACCCTCATTTTTTTTTAAGATACCTTGTAATTTCATTAGTTGACTAAAACCACTTACTTCAAATGCATCTACCCCAGTAGTAATTCTAAGTGGGAATCCTGTACCACCAATCATAATATTAGTAGTGTATGTTATTCGATATTTACTCATTAGATTAATTAAGAAAAAATTAATTAAGAAAAAATTAATTTAATGAATAATATCTAAAACTTTATATAAATGTATAGTGTAAAAAAAAATATTATTTATTTAAATTTACAAATAGGTGGTGCAAACATGCATGACCCATCTGCAAACATGAATGACCCATCTGCAAACATGAATGACCCATCTGCAAACATGCATGACCCATCTGCAAACATGAATGACCCATCTGCAAACATGAATGACCCATCTGCAAACATGAATGACCCATCTGCAAACATGAATGACCCATCTAATTATTATAGGATCAAATATATCAAGTATAAACTTAAATATATTAAACTAAGACAACAACTAGGTGGTAATACAATAGATGAAGATATTGCAACTTATACTGTATTAGGAAATGATGACGGTTTGAGAAAATTAGAACAAATAAAAGAATCATCTGATGTAGATATTATTACAAGTCTAACATATGATAATGATTCACTAATTGTAGGACATGCTCGTATTAAACTGTTCGAATTAGGTGTAGCACCACAACTTGTAGCACCCCAAATTGTAGCACCACAAGTTGTAGCACAGCCTGCTTATAATCCACTTAGAAATATAATCGGTATTAGACCACCAGATGTGATACCAGATGCACAATCCCAATTCTATATGCCTTTAATAAGTGAAGCATATTATTTAGCTAGAATGTTACAAGTTCCACAATTAATTTTAAACGAAGGTGGTCGCGTAATTAATTTAAATCGTGGTATTTCACAAGTAATCTATAATAGAATGGTAACTGCATTAACTAATCATTTAAGACGAAATGATAATATTGGTTTATTAACAATAAAATATAATAATGATACCCATCCTACAGATCATTCAGTTGGACATATTGATGGAGATTCTCAAGAGGCATTGCTTAAACGGGTAACGTTTGAAAATATGACATTAGCACTTAGATTAGAATTTGCAATTGGTCAATATTATGCATGATAATATAAAAAATTAATTAGATTTACGTATTGTGCCTAAAATTTCTATAGCATTATAAGCAGCACCTCTTAGTATTTGATCACCTGATATCCAAAAATTCCACCCCATATTTTTAGGCAATGAATGATCAGGTCTAATATGTCCAATATAAACCTCATTTTTATTTGATGATATAATTGTATCAGGAAAGTTACAATTTTCTTTATCATCAATTAAAACTATATTTTTATCGTTATTTAATAATTTAATAATTTCTAGAAAAGTAACTGGATTATTAAATTCAATATTAACACTTTCACAATGACTTCTAATAGTTGGAACTCTAATACATGTTGCTGTTATTTTTAAATCTGGCAAATCAAATATTTTTTTTGTTTCATTTATTAGTTTCATTTCTTCTGTATTATAATTTTCTTTCGTTAGATCAGAATTATGAACAAAACAATTATTAACATATTGTTTTTTCCAAAATTTTGTAGTAAGTTCTTCTTTATTACAATATTGTTTCATTTGTAATTCTAATTCATCCAATCCTTCTTTTCCAGAACCAGATGCAGATTGATAAGTAGATACTACAATACGTTTAAAACCATATGATTTTAAAGGGAATAACAAACATGATAAAATTATAGTACTACAATTTGGATTTGCAAATATATTATTAGAATCTTTCGGAAAATTAATATGAGGAATTGTTAAAGGTACTTCTTGAAATAATCTTAATGCACTAGAGTTATCAATAATAATAGATTTATCTTCAATTTCAGAATTTTGTACTTTATCATATAGTTTTAATCCTAATTCTGAACTTGAACAATTAATAAAAATATTTTTTCTTTCAAAATTAATATCTTCCCAAGTTTCTATTTTATATTTTATACATTGAATCATAATTTCTTTACCTTTAGATAAATCACTTGCAATTAATTGTAAATTATATACTAAATGTAAATTTTGTTTTTCTATTAATTTTATAATTTCTTTGCCCACTAATCCAGTAGCACCAATAATTATACATTGTAATTTATTCATACTTTTATAATTTATTAAATAACTTGTTATTATATCAAATTTTATCAAATTTTTATATTTATTTTTATTTTTATTCGATGTACATGCGCATAAAAATTAATATTTTTTAAATGTTATTTTTATTGTAAAATATTTGATTTTTCTTCACAACCACTTTTAATAAGTTTGGACGCACTAGTTAAATATACTAAAATATTAGTAAAGAAACTATTTAAAAAAATTTTAAAAAAAATAAATAATAATTTCTAACCTTTAATATATATGAGTAGTCTTACTTATCGTCATGAAAATACATCCCTTAAAAAAATGAAGGGTGTAAACTATAAGGTATATGAAAAAATAACAGATGGTACTGATAATGAAAAGGGTCTTAGTGTTTACTTTTTCAGTAAAGTAGATGGAGATGATTCTAAATTTTACAGTTTTGATGTTAAACAAACAGCAACTGATAAATTTGCTGTCAAGGAGAAGAAAGGTGATAAAGAATCTGAATCAACTGTTAGTGCTAAAGAGTTAGTTGCTGTTGTTAAAGCTAATAAACACTTGGGTGATTTTATGGGTCATCTTGTAAACTACCTTGAAAAAGAAAGAGGTACATACAAAGGTAAGAAATCTCTTGTTGGTGGTGCTAAGAAAGCTTCTAAGAAAGCTTCTAAGAAAGCTTCCAAGAAATCTTCCAAGAAAGCTGCCAAGAAATCTTCCAAGAAGACTTCCAAGAAGGCTTCCAAAAAATCTTCCAAGAAGGCTTCCAAGAAATCTTCCAAGAAATCTTCCAAGAAATCTTCTAAAGCTCAAGTAGGTGGTGCTAAAAAGGCTTCCAAGAAAGCTTCCAAGAAAGCTGCCAAGAAATCTTCCAAGAAGGCTTCCAAGAAGGCTGCCAAGAAATCTTCCAAGAAGGCTTCCAAGAAGGCTTCCAAGAAATCTTCCAAGAAATCTTCCAAGAAAGCTTGCAAATCTCAAGTCGGTGGTGCTAAAAAGGCTTCCAAGAAATCTTCCAAGAAGGCTGCTAAGAAATCTTCTAAGAAATCTTCCAAGAAATCTTCCAAGAAGGCTTCTAAGAAATCTTCCAAGAAAGCTTCCAAGAAATCCTCAAAGAAATCTTCTAAGAAGGCTTCCAAGAAATCTTCTAAAGCTCAAGTAGGTGGTGCTAAAAAGGCTTCCAAGAAATCTTCCAAAAAAGCTGCTAAGAAATCTTCCAAGAAGGCTTCCAAGAAATCTTCCAAGAAATCTTCCAAGAAAGCTGCCAAGAAATCTTCCAAGAAATCCTCAAAGAAATCTTCTAAGAAGGCTTCCAAGAAATCTTCTAAAGCTCAAGTAGGTGGTGCTAAAAAGGCTTCCAAGAAATCTTCCAAGAAGGCTGCTAAGAAATCTTCCAAGAAGGCTTCCAAGAAATCTTCCAAGAAATCTTCCAAGAAAGCTGCCAAGAAATCTTCCAAGAAATCCTCCAAGAAATCTTCCAAGAAGGCTTCCAAGAAATCTTCTAAAGTTCAAGTTGGTGGTGCTAAAAAGGCTTCCAAGAAATCTTCCAAAAAAGCTGCCAAAAAATCTTCCAAGAAGGCTTCCAAGAAGGCTTCCAAGAAATCTTCCAAGAAATCTTCCAAAAAGGCCGCTAAGAAATCTTCCAAGAAATCTTCCAAGAAATCTTCTAAAAAAGGTTCTAAGAAATAGAAGAATATTCTAAAAGTGGTTCTTATTATAGACGATTTTAAAATTAAATAAAAAATTTTTGCAACCAAATGAAATATATTATATCAAATATTATAAATATATACAATATGAATACATTTACAATGTTTAATTGGTATCAGTTTGATCTTAATACAAGTATTATAGAAAAGTTAAAAAATAATAATAAAATTAAATTAAAAGAAGAAGTGCGTAGTATTATTTACGAAAGAATAAATATAGAGTTCGAATTAAAAATGGATTCGATAATTCGTTCTTTAACGTAATAAAACTTTTTATCGGATCAGAGTATAAAGTAATTGCTTCTTAAAACACTTCGTTAGATCCTAAATATATCTAATAAATTTATTATTGGTTGTTGGAATATATACTATGTTGTTCTTAATTTGAATACACTTTGATATATTTAAAGAAGAAATATAATCAATAACAATCGAATCACCCAGAATATTATATTTTGATACAAGATCATCAATATAATTTTCTACCATATTTTCATCAGATTCTAATTTGTTTGTTCTAAAATTAAAAATATGGTCTTTATAATTATCATTTGTTAAAATTTTACTTTGATAGAATAATCCCAAATAAATAATATAAAAATCATCATTTTGATTATACGGTGTTTCCAATATTAGATTATCGGATAAACTATGAATTATATCGATAGCATTAATTATTTTTTTATCTTTCTGATTTCCTTTGAAAGTTTTCTTCAAGTGTCTTGTATGAATAACAATTATTGGAGTAATATTATTATTTTTAAAATATTTGATGAATTTAATCAAATGAATATATGAATTTAACGTAATATTTCCATTAACTGCAAATAATATATTTCCTGCATCTATTATAATTTTTTCATTTGTTTTATAAGGTTCCATTATTCTATTAAATTTTAATATTTTTTCTTCATTTAGTTGATCTTTGATTTTCGAAATAGTATCATTAATAATACGTTGATTAAAAGGATACTTTCTTAAAATATCATAATTATCTAAATATACAGAATTAGTTGAATTAGTTGTTTTAATATAAGAACCATCTAAAAGTATAATAAATCTATCCATGTTATTGGATATGATAAAATCTAAGTTTGATGAATCAATATAATAGTTTTCCATTAGATAATTAAAACTATCCAATGCCTTTTTATAATCACTCTTATAATAATAATAACTATAATTAAGTATATCTCTTTTCATAAGAGTATTCTTATAACTAATGTATATATTATCTAAATTAATAGAATCGTTAGATGATATATAAAATTTTAAAACTAATGATATAAAACCCTTTGTTTCTTTCGTTCCATTGTATCCTTTTAAGAATATAGGAAAATTATTATTAATTAATTGAGAAGCTTCTGCGTTGCTATTATTCTCTAAAAATTGGTACAGGTTATGATTTATATTTCTAAAATATCTTGCAGAAGTAGTCATGTAGATACTTAACTATAAATAACTTTAAATTATATCAATTTTTATTCTAAGAAAATAAGTTACTGGTTATATTTTTGCTTTTTTGCTTTGCAAATGCGCAAATGTAACGAGTTTAAAGCGAAGCTTTCATTAATAACATTCAATTGCTACGCAAAATAAAAGTATGATTTGCTATATTACCATTATCTATTACCATTACCTTTTACGAAGTAATGGTAATAGGTAATGACAGACTCGTCTTATTTGCAAAGCAAAAATATAAACCAATTTATAACAGTTAAAACTTTTTATTGCAAAGCAAAACTACGGTTAAAAACATTCAATTACTATGTAAAATAAAAGAAACGAATATGGATGTGTGTATTAATATTATAAAATTTATCACTATTAATAAAATAATTTACATATAGTTATTTTCTAATTCTATATAAGATATGGGATACAAGTTTATCAAACTTCTTGGGAAAGGTTCATATGGGTCAGTATATTTGGCCAAAAATAAGTCTTCCCAATCTGCTAATGATTACGTAGCCATTAAGAAATTTTCCATTAGAGATAAGACATCTTATACCAGTTTCAAAAATGAACTCAAAATTTTTAAAAAAATTGAGAGTGAATACTTGGTAAAAATTCTCGACTATTACAAAGATTCTGATTATATTTATTTAGTCATGGAATACGCACCGCATGGTGATTTAGAAGAGTACATACGCAGTTTTTACAGTAAACGTAAAAAGATTGATACTAAATTCGTCGATACTATTATTTACCAAGTATCAGAAGGATTAAAAGTATTACACAAGAATAATATAATACACCGAGATATTAAAACAGCTAATATTCTTGTTTTTAACAAAAATTTAATTAAAATAACAGATTTTGGTATATCTAAAATACTTGAAAATAATTTATTAGCAAAATCCAATATTGGAACACCATATTATATGTCACCTGAAATTATAAGAGGTATACCATATGATTTTAGTGTAGATTTTTGGGCATTCGGATGTTTAATTTATAAAGTATTAACAAATTATTATCCATTTGAAGCTTCAGATATGGCATCACTAATGTATAAAATAAAATCAGGAAAATATAATTTATCTATTATTCCTGATAAATATAAAATGATTGTTTCAAAATTAATAAATAAAAATATAAATAGAGGTAGTAAGAAAGATATTAATAATTTTATTATATCAAATTGTAATACTTTTGTTAGAATAAATGATATAAATTTATGTGATAGTTTACATGTAAAAAGTATAAATCACACAAGTGTGGATAATAAACTATTACCTCCATTAAAACATGAAAATGTTATTGATAGTGTTTCTATATCTGCTAATTTAAAAAGTAAACAATTAGAACCAATAAAAAATAAAATAAATGAAAACAAAGAACTTGTAAAAGAACTTGTACAAGAATTAGAACAACAATCAAAACATACAAATGCGTATGATATATATAGAAACAAACAATTAGAACCAATAAAAAATAAAATAAATGAAAATAAAGAACTTGTACAAGAACAAGAATTAGAACAACAACTAAAACACACAAAGGCTTATGATATATGTAGAAACTATCAATTAGAGCAAATAAAAGATAATATAAATAAAAAATTAGAATATAAATCAAATATAAATGAACCAGCTATTATTAATCATAATATACGTGAATATAAAAAATATGAATATAAATCAAGAATAAATGAGCCAGTTATTATTAATCATAATATTCAAAGTAATTATTATGAAAGTAATAAAAATAATTATGAATATTATAGAAATAGAAATAGAAATAGTAATTATTTATTTAATAATAAATTACAAAAGTACAATTTAAAACCTATAAAAAAAAACTTAAATTATAAAGAATCCGACGAAGAGCCTATAAAAGAAGATAAATATAATAATTTTATTAAGCATAATATTAAAAATGTTAAAAAAATTGGGGACAAAAGATATAAATGTTTTCTAAATATGCAGAATAATATAAAAAAACTACCTGAAATTAAATTTCGACCACCATTTAGATTTTAATATTTAGGTCCAAATCTAAACTAAGTTTATTATTTATTTTATCTTCTTTGTTACCATATTCATCTATTTCTTCTATTTGATTATAAATATAACCAACATTTATTTGATTATTAATTAAACCAATCGATGGCTTAATTTTATTTCCAAATAAATTTATTTTAATATTATCGATATTTTTATGACCATAAATAATATTTTCTGTTGATAGATTTAGATCAATATCGTTATATTTTAAATTAGATTTAATACATCCAGATAATATTTCAAACTTTTGTTGATTTACATCTGTTTCATATTTTAAACCTAATTTTAAATTATTATTTATTATATAATCAGCTGATATATATAGATTAATATCTGATGTTGATGTAGGAATTTGCGATTTATTGGTTAATAAATTAAATTTTATATTGATAGGGCCTATAGTTGATTCAAAATCAAGTCCATTTTCGATTTTTTTATTTTTCTTTTTACTAGCTAGTCCGACATTCATATGATTCACATTTAATTCATATTCTAAATCTGAAAAATTAATCTTATTGTCTATATCTATCTGAGTATTTCCAGTAAGTTTCATTACATATATTTATATATTATTTTATAATCGGTTTATAAATATATGTCAAACAATATTAATTAAAATAATAAAACCTGTATCTGAACCATCTTCAATTTTAACATATTCTTTATTCTTTTGTTTGCCGATCCCTTTATAAAATGAATAAGAACATGATGGAAGTAGGTCAGTCAGATTAAATCTTATAAAATGTTGTAGATTACTATTTTTAATTTGTTCTGGAACACTTTTCTTTAATATTAATTTGTAATAATCTTTATCATTCTTAGGATAATTATATTTGGTACGCTCGAACATTCTAGCAGCTGAACTATCCTGAATGCTAAACATATCATTTACATTTTCGCATAAAATCTCTTCATCTTTTCCTGTGCTATAATGAACTTTCTTAACACCTAGATCTCTCATCATCTTAAGACATTTTCTACAAGGTCTTGCATTCGCAAGGTCACCGTTCCGTTTAACCCGGAGTACTGCGATGTCTACTTTTTTTGCCTTATAACTTGCGTCATAAAAACACCATCCTTTATAATTATTGTAATAAATATTTTTACCATAATATAAAAGTAAAGCTCTGGTTTCTGCGTGAAGACTTGGAACTAAATGACCTCTAACAAAGTTTCGGTCTACATTTGTTCCATTTGAAACTTGAGTTCCCCCATGAACTACAGCTGCTGCTAAATGCTGCTGCAAGGTACTCTTGTCCGCCTGTGTCCGCAGATTATTTCGTATCGTATTACTAATAGATGACATTATTGAGTATATATTTGCTTCTGTTTAAATTATTTCAATTTTTATTTTAACTTACGCAGTATATACATTCACCTTCGGCGAAAAGCTAACTGTTAATAGGGGTGTTCATCACTTTACATAGTATTGTTAAGAATCACTATCAATTTTTTTGCTTTTGATATGGATTTTACTATGAAAATAAAATATAGATCAATACTTAAATACGTTGATAAATTAAATAGACGTAATCTATTATATTATAAAATAATTATTAAATAGACGTAATCTACAATTGTTGACTAGCTTGAACTCTTAAACATTCTTCAACTATTTTCTTTGCTCTAATTGTTATCCATGATTCAATTCCTTTATCATCAAATACAAACAAGAGTTCATTTATAAGTTGAATATTAATATTAACTCTTGGTTTGATTGCATCGAATAGTTGCTTAGTTACTTCGTCTGTATCTGCAGAATGAACAAAGTAATTAATATTTCGGTCATTTGCTTTATACCCTACAACTACCCCATCTTGGTAAAATACAGTTGTTCTACCCCAAAGATTTTCAGGAAGGTAGTGAAGATTTGTCTGTAAGAATTTACTAAATTTATTGCTATTTGTAAACTGTTGAGTCCAACCATCTGCTTTGTCTTCTTCTGAAATAAATTTAGTACTTTCAACATTACCATTTACAGTATATTTAAATTTAAGATTTTTGTTAGGATACTCTAAATAGTTTTCAAGAATTTCCATATATTGCATATTTTTATATTGTTTATAACTAGTTTCTTTCTTGTTAGTTCGAGCCTTATTGTTTCTAATATCAGACATTGCTACATTATTTATCAAATTAATAATTTATTAAATCAATTTTTCTGAGAATAAAAACACATAGTAAAATCGATAAAATTCATAGAAATCACGTACATTTGGTGAACGTTAACTTGTATAATATTAAATTCACCTTTGGTGAAAAGAACAAGTATGAATCTGAGTGACTAAATAATACTGCATATTTCCAAAGCAAATATATGAAGAAAAGTTGATTAAATAAAATAATATATAATTTATATTAATTAATGGCATCATTTAAGAATAACCCTATAAATATAAATGAATTAATGATATGGAAAAGGAATCCCTTAATAAATCCTAGAACAAATAGAAAGATAGTAAATACTAAGAAGACATATAAATATATATTAGATAGATATAATCTTCACTTTCCTAAAGATATAGATATATTTGATTCTACAGATGAACGAGATCCGATATCTTTAAATAAATTTTATATGGTTGATAAAGATAACAAAAAAACGCTAGTATATCAAAATATAGAAAATTTAATATTATATTCAGAAACAGATACAATTGTAAGATGTTTTGAAAAAGAATCTTTGCAACACATGAAAGCATATAATATTCTATTGCATCCGGTATCACAAAAAGAAATTCCAGATGATATATTATGTAGTGTGATTAATATAGAATTACCAAATGAAACTACGTTAGAAGAAAAGGCATTACAGGTATTTCAACTATTTACAAATATATCAATATTCATTGATTACAAACACTTTTTAAATCTTAACAGATCAAAGATATTAAAACTAAACTATGAATTAAAAGAATTTTACTATCAGAATATTTCAATTGATGATAGAAAAAAAATAGATAACACTGACGGTAACCAATATTTTAATTATAATAATAATTATTTTGATAATAAAAATGATGATTATATTAAAATATATGTTCTTGATAATATAGAAAATATATTAAAGTATAAAGAGAGTGACCTAAAATATATGATTAATTATATAATATTAGGTGGTTTATCTCTAGTAATTGATGAAGTTAAAGATGTATATGATGATTTTAATTTTTCATTTTAAAGGTCGTCATTATCTCTAGAACGACGTTTGCCTTTACCACCCCTTAGTAAGAAAAATAATATAATAGCTATAATTATAAAAATACCAATACCATAGTATATTTTCATTTTCTTAGACTCTGCAACTTTTGCTGCTGTTTTTGCTGCTGCTGCTTTTGTTGCTGCTGCTTTTGTTGCTGCTGCTTTTGTTGCTGCTGCTTTTGTTGCTGCTGCTTTTGCTTCATCTAATTCTTGCTGTTTCTTAATATTTTCTTCCTTGAGTTTATCAGTTTTTAATTTAGTCTCGTTAGATTTACCAATTGTTTTTTTAATATTTGCAATTTTATCATCTTTCGCTTTATCTTTAAGATCTTTAACTTCTTTATTATGCTCAATATCTTTCTTTGCTTTAGCTACTTGTGCTTTTTTAGCTGCTGCTTCATCTTTATTTTGTTTTTCTAATGCTAATGCTGCTTCTTTCTCTATTCTCTCTGACTCACGTTTGGTAACTAATCTTTCTTTCTCTAGTTCAACCGCTCTTTCTTTAGGATTTTTTTCAACTTTTTGAGGGGTATTAGCACCTGTACCACAATTATTATTTTGTTTAATATCTTTTAAATTAGCGGTACCTATATCAGAATCTTTAATATTAATTTGATTCAGACAGATCGTTAAATTTTTATTTTTATATCTAGGTAGCTTGTAAGCGTTACTACCACCTGATGCAGCTGTAGCTGTTGCAGCTGAACATCTTGCATCAAAAAGTTGTGGCCTCTGGTGTACAGGTGAATATCCAAATATATCTAATGAATATTTAGTATATGAATTGGTAGACGTACCTGTTTTTATTGGAAAAGGACTATCAGAGTCACGAGCAAAGTTTATACCACCTTTAATTGTAGTTGATGGATCTGAATTCAATGTAAATCCAGTTGCTGAATTAATACATTTACAGTCTTCGCTTCCATAAATTAAAGCGCCATCTTTAGTAAAACAATTTTTATTTTTAGCATTCCAAACACGAACCAATCTACCTTTTTTATTTTTCTTAATTACAAGACACCCTGCGTCATATAATTCCTTGCCACATTTATTAACCATAAATGCATCGCATAACCCTTGATCACCTCCTATCAAATTATTAAATGTTGATTTTGATCCATCAGCATTCGGTGGATTCGGGATCAGGTTGGAACAAATCTTATCTGTATCACCTTTAATTTGGAGGCCTAAATTAAAGGTATCCAAACAACGTCCCTGTGTTTTACAGGCATCTGTGTCTGTCGCTGGTTCTGGTAAACCAACTGTAATAAAATCATTTATTCCTACTTGTGGTTTCACAATATTCATACAACAACCTCTTATTTTATTAATCTTACGTTTTATTATTTTTCCCGTGTTATCTTTATCCACAACAATTTCTTGATTTGCTAGAATTTCTTTAATTCTTTTTCCTAAAATAGAATCATTAATATTTCGATTACTATTACTTGTAGTTAGTGTATTTCCCATTATATATATATATATATATAAATAAATTTATAATTAAATAAATAAATTTATAATTAAATAAATAAATCTATAATAAAATCTAGAAATATATATACATGTTTAAGCATACTATTTCAAATACATTAAATTGTAACGGACAATACTATGAACACTTTGTAAGTGGCGGTAACGATACAACAGTAAACGATAGTAAAGAGATTAATAAAAAACTGAACCTAAAAACAAATATTAATAGATCAATGGTTGTAAAATCAATTGCAAAATTAATTAATACGGCTGTAAACGAAGTTGCTCAAAGTAATAGTGCAGAAGTAATAAATTCAGTTGCTGCATCTAATTCAATATCAATGATTGGTGTTAAGTGTGATACAGTCAATTACGGTGGTTTCACTCAATCAGCTCAAGCACAGGCTTCAGCTGCAGCCGTTATTCGTCAAAAAACAACGAATAGTATTAAAACTAATATTACTAATTCGATTACTAAGAAAATTACTGATAGTTTACCAAATGATGTAGCTGATATCCAAAAGAAGGATAATGAAATGGCAAAACAATTTATGGATTCTACACCTGGTCTAGACCCTAATGCAGCTAAAAAATTATTGGACGGTACTGCAAAAGGTGGTTTTGGCAATGATACAACAGTTAATACATCTTATAAACTTAATCAAGATTTAACAAAAACATTAGATTTGGATGAATCATTTAAAGTTGATGATAATGATGAGGTTAGTAATGATATAAAAAATACAGTTTCACAGAAAAATATAGCAAGATGTTCTGCAGTTGCTGCTGCTGCAAATAATGTACTGATAGCTGATATTAAATGTAAAAATATGAATGTAACAAATATTAAACAAAAAGCAATTGCTCTTTCTACATTATCATGCGCATTTGATCAAAAAGCAGTAAATAAAATTAGTACTAAAATTATGAATAAATTAGATAAAACATTTAGTAAGATGTATGCTGCTGCGAAAAACGAGGACTCTACAAGGAGAATTGCAGCAATGGGTCTTGCTTTAGGTGAATCAATACGAAATGCATCAAACCCTAAAAGTGCTGATGTACCCGATGAAAAACAGGTAGATGATTCGGAAAGTTCAGAACCAACATCGTCAATTAACGCTCCTAAACTAAAAGTCCTAAAACCAATATCTGAACCCGTGTCTGATATCAAATCTGATATCAAATCTGATACCAAATCTGATACCAATTCTGATACCGACTCGGATGATTCTAAACCTGTTAATGCAGAATCAAATATTGTTGTATTCTTAGGTACACGCATGACTCATCAACAAAGAAACTATATAATTTATGGAATTATTGGTTTTATAGTTGTTATTGTTCTTATAATAATTATGAACCTATAAATCATCCGATTTAAGATACTATTTATATTATAACCACATATTTAGTTATTTTATTTTGTATATTTTATAGTTAAATATACAAAATAATATAAAAATTGGTTTGTATTTTTGCTTTGCAAATGAATCGGTTTTCTTATATAAGAATTGGTTATATTACTTGTGGTTAAACATTACTTATTCTATATTTGTTATCTTCATTCACATAACTCCCATTATCCTCTCTAACTATTGTGGTTGGTTTTATTCTACCTAAAATTTCAGGTAATTCAATTTCATTCCAAATACTTTTAAAAACCTTCTTTTTATTTTCTTTTAAATCATTATCTGTATTACAACAATTAGATTTTTTACATCCTCTGAAACCACACGGTAAACAAAACCACTCGTAACAACATACTCCAAATAATTGTTTATGTTCTATGAATTCACCTGTGTTAATTAACTTGGTAAACCACTCAATTACATCATTAGAAAAATGCGGGGAAATCTCAATTAATCGGTCAAATTCTTCTTGACATTTTTTAATATACATTACAGGGTCTTTAACTCTATCTGAACGGACTTTTCCTAATTCAACTTGAATACCTCTAGCATATTTATCCCATGAAATATTTGCAAAACGATGACCTTCTAAAGTTCCAGCTACATTAATATATTGTGATATTGTACCTAGAATTGCAGAAAGTAGATTTGCAGCACCAATTAATAATATTAATGTCGAAGCATATGATTCATTAAAACTGCCTTGTGCAAAATTACCTGTACCTGTTAAAGTAGATAAAATTATAACAGGTATATTAAACCATGCATTCAAACACCAATACTTTTTAATTGATTTAGTATGCATTGTTTTATAACATAGAGCTTTATCAGCCCATTTTTTTAAGATATCTTCTTGTTCAGGTTTCCATAAACTTGAACCAGAATCGCCATTATTATTAATAGTTGTTAGATTTGCATGTTCATCAGTTAGATGTTCATCAATTGTATAATCAGACATTATATTAATAGTTAAAGTTTCCTTTAAGTCTTGCAAATAGTTTTAATAATTTTAACTAAAAATATTTTCTCTAAAAATAACTGACATTTTTTCCTAATATTTGGACTTTCTTTTTTAAGCATATGAAAGAATATATTGAAAACCTTAGAATCTGATTTCTTCAAAATAGGTAGATTATATTTATCTATCGTAAAACTATGATAACCATCTTTTATCCCAACGATATCATTTAATGCAATAAAGTTTACTAATTCTTCAATTCCAATCAAATTTCTTTTTTTATCTAATACCTTAACATTCATAGTTAATTTATTTTGATTGGAATTAATTGAAATAAATTCAATAAACCTATAAGAGTTAACTAGTTGATTAATATATTTTCCGATATTTACTGCCATATTTATTCTAGTTATATCAATATTTCGATATATATAATCTATACTTTTTGGATTAAAAATAAAATGATGGACATTTATATCAATAAATCTTCTCATTGGGGAAGTTGCATGTGTATAAAACAAAGAACATATATCCAAGTGAGAAAATGGAAAGGTATCATATTTTGCTTTCATTTTTAAATCTTTGGATATTAATTTATACGATATTTCTAATTTTGTTTTTGAATCTACAAGTATTTGTAATTGTCTTAATGCCATTAGTAATTTTAAAAATTGGATAATACTTGACGTGTTTTCCACAATTTTATAGTTATATTTTACCAAAAAATTATTAATAATAGTATCATAATTTGTTTCATTTGTTGCACACTTTATTAATAATCTTCTTATTTCATCATTAATATAATAATTTATATTATCCATAGTTGCCGTTTTACTTGGTGTATATAGATTTCGATATATTCCACATTTTGATACTTTGATTACTTTATCATTTAAAATATTATCTAATAATAGTTTTGTATTTTTCTTACCTACTGTTTCATTAACGTCTATTATTAATTTATAATCAAAAGTATAACTATTATTCTTATATGTAATTCTATTTTTCGAGATAAAATACATTAAATATGAAAAATAAATATTAGATTCTAGTGCAGTATATTCAATTAGACTATGGCTCCACATATCAACCGGAGAAAAATCTAAATAGATATTACTTTTATCAAAATGTGTTTGTCTGGAAAGACTAGACGGTAGTTTTATTAATGTATCTTTACCTGTATGATTTAATGAGTTGACAAAAAAAATATATAATTGTTTCAAATTATTTGCTATTAATTTTTTTACTTTATTTGGATATAAACTACTACCCTCATATACAAATTCATTGAAATCTCGGGGTAATTTATTATTACAATTAATTATAAATCGCTTATTAAAAGTATCATTATCAAAATTAGTATCTTTATCTAAACCGAAAGATTCAGAAAACTTTTTATATGTTGTTCCTATAATCTTTAGATTCTTACTTCTATGAATTTTTACTATCTCCGGAAAAGGTTTTATTATAAAATTTTCATTATCTATTATACGATATGTTAAATTTATTGTTATTGCATCATTATTATCACCATCTAATGATAATTTATTTTCTGATAATATTCTATCCATCATTGGTAGATTGAATTTATCAAGATAGTCTGTATTTGATTTGAATTTACTATAATGATAATAATAATTACTATCTTCGGGTCTTATGTATGATAGAGTATCTGATATATGAACAGTTAATCTGATATGACTTGCTTCTTCTTTATTATAAATGATATTATTATCTTTCAAATAGAATGCTGCAATTGCATCATCTCTATCTTTACTACCATCTGGATCAATCGCAAATGCTACTCTTTCAACATTATCATCTGAATACTCAATGCCTTTTAATAAATTACTATTATTAACATCATTAAAATCATACTTGTATGGTAAAAGTAAATCATAAATATATGTCAAGTATTCATCAAAAGAAATAGGAATAATTTTCTTTATTTTAAAATTATACTTCTCAGTGAAATTGATTATAAATAGACAGTATCCTTCGAACTTGGGTGTTATATTTAAACTTTCTAATATATTTTGATCTAGTATTTTACATCTTTGTAAACTTGTATTTACATTCGTCTTTGACGAAAAGAACTTTTTATCATATACCAATAGATCTATTATTAAGTGATTTATCTTTTTGCAATTCAAGTAGCCCGTTGTTATATAATTATTATCTGAAGTATTTAAAACATGAGTATAAGCTTCCTTATTTACTTCCAAAAAATTACTTATATTATTAATAGATTGATATGTAAATAAACTTGAAAATATTTTAGTATCAGGTAATTGTAATAAATTAATATTATATACACGTGTATCATCATGAAATATTAATTTTGTCATTTTATCATCTATTGTTAAATATTTAGATGACTTGCCATTATATTTATCAATTGTAAAACTAAATATACTTTGTGATTTATTATTAAATATAATTCGATATAAACTAGTACTATCTACGGTAGACTTATCTGATATAATACCATCCGTTAAATAGCTAGATAATGAAACTAATATTCTAAAGAAACTATGTTTAAAAAAGTTTACGTCTGAAAAGTTATTATTTATATTCGGAATTAATCTAAAATCATATTTTGAACTTGTGTTATTTATTCTTATTATTTTCCATTTTGTCATTATTAATGTAAAATAGAAATTAAATAAATATTTTAATAATTAATTTAATAATTTCAACCATTAAGAATATTAAATAATCATAGGTATAATGAATAATATTTTTTATAATATAGATGTTTCTAATAACGGTAATATATCTAATAATGACAATGTTTCACCTAAAATCGCAGTATCAACAACAAAAAAATGTTCAAATAAGAATGACGTATTAAATAAGTTAATATCACAAAAGAAATCATATTCCAGTTCAGATATTATTAGTTCAGATATTATTAGTTCAGATGTAGAAGATTCTGATAATGTTATTGAAGTTTATGAACAAAGTGATAACATAAGTGACCCGTTAGAATATATGCGCCTAACAAACTTACTACATGTTAATCAAAATAAAATAAATGTATTGGAGGACTTTCAAGAAGAAAATCAAATTTTAAAAAATAAAATTAATGAACTAGAGAAAAGAGATGACACAGATAAAAAACATATAAATAGTTTAACTTCAGTTAATTTACAACAATTAGATCCATTCCAACTATTATTAACTTTATATATGATACTAAAAGAGATCAAAGAAAAATTAAAAGAACTGACTGTTAATGTTGGTAAGTATCAATATGAACTAGAATTAGGTACACAAGATAAAGATGATCTAATTTTTTATAAATCAATAATATTAGATTCAAAAAAATATTATACTAATGCTTTTAGGATTAGAGAAATAAAATTAATTTATGATTTAAATCAAATAGTAAAAATGTTTAATGATAGGAAACTACCTGAAGTATTTGATCTTAATAAAAATATTATAAGTTTACTAAAGACACATTATAATAAAGTTTCAAATGAGATTGAAAATAATAATAAAAAGAACACTAAGCCTACATGGATAAAAAATAATAAATTGAAATATATTGAAAATATTAAAACTGAAATGAATAGAATTTTCTTATACCATATTGATATTAATAGTCATTTTAAATCTGCTCTAATAAAAGAAATTAGGTTTTATACTAGTTAATTTATATATTTAATAAAAATCGAAGATTAAAGATGTGGAATAAAGCAATTTAACAGTTAGATATAAAAATTGGTTTGTATTTTTGCTATTTTGCTTTGCAAATGCGCAAATAGATCGAAATACTATATGCTTCGCAATGAAAGTTTTATTATGACACCCAAAAGCTTATTCCATAAAAATTGGAAAGTGTAACTATAATTTCACAAAGTGAAAAATTCGTTCTTTTATTTTGCGTAGCAATTAAATGTTTTTAACAGTTAGAACCTAGTGAATCTTTTCACCAAAGGTGAATAAGGAAATTCACTAGGTTATAAAAATTGGTTTGACGAATCTATTTTGCTAAGCAAAATAGATTATGTCAACCATTAGCTTATATACTTTTTGCGTAGCAAATGAACTTTTTTTGCGTAGCAATAATATCATATTTTTGCTTTGCAAATGAATCGAGTTTTGATATATAAAAATTGATATAAAAATTATTTTATAAATATAAATATATAAAAATGAACTTGACAAATGTTAACTATACTATTAAAGAGATTAATCAAATAATTATAATTAATCTATTAAAAATGTTAGAACGAAGACGTGTTATTTCGAATATTGAACCAATTTATGAATCATTAAAAGAGGAGATTACACCTAATAAAAGTATTACAATTAAACTAGATAATGGAAATAATTGTTTAGTGTATATTGTAAATGGTAAAGTTACATCAATTACTCAAAATTCACCAATAGATGAGTTCTTAAGTAACAATACAAATCTTCAGAAGTTTGTAATTATTACTGAACCTAGTAAAAAGACATTCAAGCAAGTTATGGAGAATTATCCAAATAGCGAATCATTCTTTCAACGTGAATTTATGGAAGATATTGCTGGAAAAGATATTTGTTCCGAGCATAATTTATTAAATAGTGAAGAGAAAGATGAATTGTTACAAAATATTAATATTAATAATTTTAGTAAAATATATTCTACAGATGTTATGAGTAGATATTATAATGCGAAAGTTGGTGATATATTTAGAGTACATCGACTAAATATTACAAGTGGTAAAGGAGTTGATTATCGTTTGGTTACACACGGCAGTTTGGATATTTTATTTTAAGAAATATTTCATTTAATTTTTAGAATAAAATATTATATCAAATAATTAAATGGAAAACTTATTTGATTTAATTAAAAACCAAGAATATGATAAAATTATAAAAATATTAAAAGAAAATTCAGATGTTGAAATTAATATTCAAGATAGTTTTAATAATTATTTTATAGAATATGTACTAGATACTGGTAATATTAAATTAATAAAAGCAATTCTTTCTAAAGAAATTTTACTTGATATTATTGACATGAATGGTACAACATTGTTATATAATACAATAAAACTTAATAAGATAGAAATTTTAAAATTATTAATTGAAAGTAGTAATAATACTATTGGTATTAAAATTATCGATAAAAAAGATATGCGCGGGCGAACACCCTTACATTATTGTGTAATATTTAATAATATTGATGCTTTTCATTTAATTTTAGAGAATAATGGAGACCCTTACGTATCAAATAAGGATGGTATAAATATTTTCTTTTATTGTTTGAAATATAATAGAAATAAAATGTTACTATATCTATTTAAAAAATATTCTAACTTTAACATAAAAAATAGTGATGGCGAAAATTTACTACAATCTGCAATAAGTTATTCGAACGATGAAATAATAAATTATTTATTAGATAACACATCTATTAATTTAAATAATCAAACAACAGAATATGGTACTACTATATTACATTTACTTACGGTTAATAATAAAACAGAACTTGTAAAAAAAATAATAAAATTAGGAGCAGATATAACAATATCAGATTTCATTGGTAATAATCTTTTACATTATTCAATTATAGAACAGAATGATGAATTGATAAATTATTATTTGGACTTTAATAAAATTAATTTAAATTTAACTAATTTAGAAGGTAATACCCCGTTACATATGTATTTACTTGAACATAAAAATATTAATAACAAAACATTGGCAATTCTAATAAAAAATTCAAATTTAAATATTCAAAACCACAAAGGGGATACTGCTTTACATTTGTTATTTAAATTAAATCTATTAGATAAATTTACTGATATTTTAGTTGAAAAAGAATTAAATATATTCATTCAAAATTATAATGGTGAATCTATATATGATTTATATGAAGATAAGAGTAAACTTTTAATTTTAATTAGTGAATCATTTTACAATAATTTGATTACTAAAAAATTAATTGTAGATTGGGAAATTAAATGTTCTTTAATTAGGGAAAATAAATTAACTGAATATACGGGAAAAGTAGATCTTAATAAATTAGATAAACTTAAAAATAGAAATGATTGTATTAATAAGATTAAAGATGTTATATTAAAAGAAAATAGATCTATCCCTAAGAATAAAAATAATAACTTTGATTTTGATTTTGACTCTGGACTTGTTATCGATGATTGTTTTTTTAGTGGATTTCCAATTGACACATTGTTTGGATTAGTATGGTTAAAAAAAATGTATCCACAAATATCTCTTATTTTAGATTATCCAATGAGTTCAAGTGACAATGTTGTAGAATATTATAATAAAATGGGTATTGATTTTAATTACAAGTTAGAATTTATTAATATAATGATATTGTGGATTAATCAAAAAATATTTTTTCCTGAATATTTTGATATACTTGTACAAAAATCTATTAAGGAAGGTGCAACTATTATTATAATTCCTATTGGTATTGAAACGACACTTGGTGCACATACTAATATTTTATTTTGGGATATTAAAAGAAATATTATCGAGAGATTCGAACCAAACGGTAAAAATCCACCATTAGGATTTGATTATAATCCAAACTTATTAGATATATTTATTTTACAGAAAATTAAAACATTTAGTGAAGATATAACCTATTTAAAACCAATTGATTATTTACCAATAATTGGGTTTCAAGTAATTGAAAACTTGGATAATGAACGATGTAAGAAAATAGGTGATCCAAATGGATTTTGTACAGTATGGTGTATATGGTATTGTTATCAAAAGTTATTAAATTTAGAAATACCGAGTAAAAAACTTGTTGAACAACTTATTAATAATATAAAGTTTGAAGCCAAGAGTTTTAAAATTGTAATAAGAAATTTTAGTAAAAATATTTCTAGTTTGAGAGATCAATATCTTAAAAAAATTAATATTAATATTCATGATTGGGTATTAACGAATTATACAGAAGATGATATTAACAAACTTGAAAAAATCATATTAAAAATAATTTAAAAATAATTTAAAAATAATTTAAAAATAATTTTTAAATAAATACTATTAAATAGTTTCTAAATGTAGATATATGAGTGATTTTTATAATGCATTTGGACAGTTCGTTTCAACCCAAACGATTGAAACATTTGTTAATCAAGCTGATGATAAAATACAAATAGATAATACTAAAATTCTTAATAACATAAAGGTTTTAAAGGTACAGATAGAAACAGGTACACTAACAAAAGAACAAGTTATTACAGAAATAGAAAAATTAAACAGTCTTAAAGAAAATAAAGATACTTCCGATCAAGTTAAAAATGAAATTGAATCATTAGTTAAAGATACTGTTAGCAAAGTCGATGGTATTAGACTAGAAGGTAATATGGAAATAGGGGGTGTTATGAAATCAAGAGGATTTTACTTGACTGACGGTACTAAAGTAAACGAAGTGATACGTGTTGTAGATAAACTTGCTGTACCACTTGACAAAGAAGGTCATGTAACTATTCTACCCCCTAAAGGTAAGAGAGTTAAAGCTACTGTACATGACTTGAATATTCCCAAATCAGGAAGAATTACATTTGGTGATAAAGAAGATAATGATCCATATCATTTAAGAAAAATTGGTAACACTGATAACAATCATCTAAGATTAACTCTTAATGATAATAATAATGAATCTTTACAAATTTGGGGTGATTCATGTAAAACAGATAAATGTTCTGTCGATGGCGGTACAGTAAAACATGTTCTTGATAGTAACGGTAATGCAACTCATACTGGTGGTATGAAAGTAACAGGAGGTAGAACACATTTTAAAGATGTTGAAAATAGAGGGCGTGTAAGAGTAGGTGCAGCATGGGGTATTCCTGGATTTTATTCAGAGGATAACCAAGATATAGTTGTTGGTGTTCCTCGTAATAGGAAAGTAAATCTGGGAACTGCTGGTAAATTTGTTGAAATAAATGGTAATGGTAATATTAAAGTACCTGGAGGTGCACAAGTAACAGGAGGTAGATCACATTTTAAAGATGCTGAAAATAAAGGGCGTGTAAGAGTTGGTGCCGCATGGGGTATTCCTGGATTTTATTCTGAAGATAACCAAGATATAGTTGTTGGTGTTCCTAGTGCTAAGAAGGTAAATCTAGGAACTGCTGGTAAATTTGTTGAAATAACGGGTACTGGTAATATGAAAGTACCTGGAAATGTTAATACCCCACTACTTTCTAGAATTGGCGGTGACTGGTTAAGAATAAATCAACAAACTAATAGTGTAGGTAGAGTTGCTACCTATGGTGGATTTTCAATTAATGACACTCGATCTAAACAGGGTGGGTTAAGTGTTGGATCCTGGACACCACCAGGACAAGGAAATATTATAGCAACTGGTGAAATTAAAGCTGGTCAAATTAAAGCTGGTAAAATTTGTATAAATAATACATGTATAACTGAAGCACAGCTTAAAACCATGATGACGAATCAAACTGCAGATCTTGCTGCAAGTATTGCTAGTAATCGTAAGAGTATCGCTAGTAATAGTGGGCGTATTACTGTAAATAGTAGTACTATGATTGATATCAGTCATGGATATAAAAAGGTAGGCTATATGACCATGGGTGGTTCTGGTCAGATAGTTAAAGGTGGAGATTATACTTATTACGGAGGTTATCTAATGGTTTTAGAAAAAACTGGTAGTTTTAAGTTATTAAAGGCAAAAACTCCATATCAATATCCTAATATGAAACCTGAATGGGAATTCAAAAGCAACAGATCACCTTCTGAAAATGTAAGATTATACTGGGATGCGAATCATTACGGCGGAGCTATGGTGATAACATACAATGGTGGAGTAATTTGGGATGCACCTAGAGAAAATGGTAATAGTATGTATAAAGACAAAAGAAGAAGATTGTTAATCATCCAGGGCGGTGCGATAACTTTGAGAAATAATCGAAATTCATCTATATGGGAAGCTAGAAAAGGACTACCTGCAAATACTGGAAAATCAACACGTCTACCAAATAATAATGATAATACGTAATAAAGTAGATTAAATTATTCTTTTCACTTTTGGGTTTCGCTGAAGGAGAATATAATTATTATTTAAAAAAATAAATACATTTTTTAAATAATGAGTAAAATTAATATTATTATTGAAGATTTTATAAAGAATAATAAAGATTTTAAAATAAATGAAGTAACTGATATAGTTTCTCAGGTATTATTAAATAAAGATTATGATAAAAATTTATATAACAAACTAATTGAACATAAATTTGACCTATTCATTACATATGATGAAAGTGCACATAGTGAGTATAATGAACTAATTGAAAATCTAAAAAAAAATAAAATAAATATAATAGTTTTTAATAAATTATTAGATTCAGACAAAGAGTTAAAATCATTATCAGATATAAATAGTGGCGAAAAAGATAATATTAGTACTATTTTTAAAAAGTTAAATAGAGAAAACGTATATGTTTCGAAAATACAATATATTTGGAAAAAGTATAATATTAATAAAATGAATAATATTATATTGACACCTGTTAATATTACTTTTATAGAAAAAAAGTTTGATGGTTCATATGAAGAATATTTATATTTTATTATACCAAGAATATGTAAATTAAATATCAAACAATTAGAATTATTAGTTCCAATAGATGATGATATTGAGAGTGATAGTGAAAGTGAATCATATAATGATATAAATATACAAAGTGAATCAGATAATGAAAGTATTAGTCTTATATCTGAAGTTAAAACAAATGAAAATTACGATTTAGAATATGTTAAACTTTTAGAAATAAATATTAATGACCTACAATCACAAGTTCAAAATATTTCAGATAATCTATTGCCTAAAATATCAAGCATTGAAGAGAATATAAAACAATTAAATAATCAGATTGTAAATCATCAAAAATTTACTATAAATTCAATTGAAATTTTAGAACAACGATTTTCTAAATTATTTGATATTATAAAACAAATTAAATTAACTTAATTAAATGATATAATTATCTTCACTTTGATTTTCACTTATACCATTATCCTCTGTTTCTGTATTTACATCGGTACTAATAATTGAACCATAATAATTACTTACTTCATCTTCTGTCGCGAAATCTAATAGATTACCAATTACTTTAATCTGATGATCGCCTTGATTGATTCGTTTATTAACTACTAGAATCTTAATATAATTATTTAATTTAAGATTTACGTTATCTTTTTTATTTAGAAATTTATCAGAAATATCCCATACTTTTGTATCAATATTATCTTTAGGAATAAATATCATAATTGGTCCATTCGCAGCTAATATTAGTTCTTGATTAATTGCTTTGACTTGTGCAATAATAATACTTTCTTCGATTGGGATACACAATCTACAATGATAACTAATATCATAATTCGCACATCCAGATAGATTTTCAGCTCTTAAATCATCTTCAATAAAGTTTTCTATACGAAAAACTGCGTCAATAAACCCATGTCTATTGCATCTCTTTTCTACTTTTTTTCTTAAAACCAATTTCATAATATTTTGAATATCACTATTCATCATATGTGGTTTCATTTGAATTTTTGTGTATTGAGTCGTATTCTTATACGGTGATACTAACATTAAATATATCTATATATTATTTATTTATATATATTTTAAATCAATTTTTATTAACTATAATATGAACTTTAATTAAAATGTTTAAATATTTTCTAACTATTTATATATAATTTATGAATCATGTTTATGATATAAATGGTGATTACTATCCGTGTAATTCTAAAAAGGTTACTACATTTAAGAATGGTAAAACAAATAATAGAGTAGTTGAAAATTTTGGGATGGGGATCGCAAATAAGACAAAAATTACAAATGATACACTTGTAAAAAATACTAAAGAGATTGAAAAAAATATTAACCAAAGTGCTGTTGTTGCAGGGGTTACAAAACTTCTTGGTGCTGTTCTAAATGAAGTTGCTAATGAAAATAATGCTGAATTAAGTCAAATGATTGCATTATCAAATGAAATTGATATTAGTAATATTGTTGCAGATGAAGACTTTAATTTTGCAGGTATAAACCAAGATGCAACAAGTGATGCAAACTCTAATATAAAAGCACAACAGAACATTAAAACTAAAGTTACTACCGATATAACAAAAAAGATAAAAAGTACAGTAAAAAAAATATTCGATGAAATAAAAGATAGTAAAATATCAAATGAAGGGGTTGATAAATCTTCATCAAGTATTGGTGGAACTATAGCCTCATTGGGTAAATCAGTTGCTGGTGCCGCAGAAAAAATATTATCTATGCAGATTGCAAATTCTACTGATTCAACTACAAATAATAAAGCAATTAATGAACTAAAAGATAAAATGAAGTTAGATGACTCTTTTACAATGAAAAAAGATAAATCTGTTTCTGACACGATAAATAATAAACTTAGTAGTAAGAATATGGCTAAATGTGCAAAAGATACTAAACAAGCTAATAAATTTAAACTTGATAAAATTAAAGTAGGTGGTAGTGTTAAAATAGGAACCCTTTCACAAAGAGCTTCTGTTAAAGCTGTATTAAGTTGTGCTTTTAATCAAACAGTACTTTCTGAGATAGCAACTAAAATTGTAAGTGATATTGACGAGAATATTATAAATATGAAAAAATCAGCTGATTTATATGCTGAAAAAAATAAATCACTATCAACATCTGGAGATGTCTATGCTGCAGGTGTTGCAGGTAAACAACTGTTAGAAGGAGTTGGTGATGCATCCGTTGGTATTGGCAAAGGTGTATCTTCTGCTGCAGAAGGTGTTGGCAAAGGCGTGTCTACTGCTGCAGAAGGTGTCGGTACAGGTATTGGATCTGCACTAAGTGGCATGGTTATGCCATTAGTTGCAGGAGCTATTGCAATGGTTATATTTGGAGTAGTTTATACAATGGTAAAGAAAGGTGGTATGCCAAGTATGGAAGGTGATGACGAATAATCATACAAAGCAATACTATTATATTAAATAACTTTTATATAAAAGTTATTTAAAATATTATGTCATTAACATTTATAAGATCTTTAATGTACCCCATATTATATAATATTTGTAAAAGAACATTCACAAGTATCAAGTATACTAGAACTCATGAATATATTAAATTTAATAGTTCTACTAATATAGCTACGATAGGAATAACAAAGACAGGCCTATCTAAACTTAAGTATATTATATATGCAGACTATTCTGTAAATATTGGTGATCCAATAGAAAGAAATGATAGTATTATACTTCTAGAGTCATCTGTTGCTTCTAAAGATATTGTTTCACCTATAAATGGTAATGTGTATGATATAAATAAGCAAGTATTCTTTGATAGTGATTTAATTAATACTAACTCATTTGACAAAGGATGGTTATTGAAAATAAAATATAATAAAGAATTGATGAATGATACCGATCTTAAACTATTAGACGAAGATGAATATTTTAAATTAATTAGTGATGAATATTATAAATAAATATTTCCCATCTCAAGTGAATGTTCACCTTTATCAATGTTCACATTCTATCTGTTTTACCAATTTAACTTGGATTGTTGGCAATTCGACATCATCTTCTTCTGATGCAATAATTAATTCTATTTTTGATGAAAGTAAATCGATATTATACTTTTCATGAAATATATCACTTAATAACTTATCCCCAATATTACATGGCATAAAATTTGCGAACATCATAGAAGCACCATGTAGTACCATACCTATTTTTGTATTGAATTTATTTTCGTATATTTCAATAAACTGATTTAATGTAACATCATTTGTCAAATCGAATTTACACCAAGAATTAATAATAGTTTCACCAAATTTTAACATTGGTGGCGGAATTGGCTCGGAAGCAATCAATATATTGTTTGCTAAACTTACAAACCAACTCTTGTACATATCAATCTTATCTATTTCACAACAATACTTGATTAATTCCATAGATATTAACCCGGCTACAATTGATGTTGTTGTAGCAACAGCAGGTATAATTTTACCGGCAATACCTTTTGCTTCATCATATGTTGTTGTTGGTATACCATAATTTGATGATCGCATATTAGATGCAGCAGTAATAAATGTAACATGCCAATTCATATCATCATCTTTTTCAAACTGCAGTGGAAACAATGTATCAACCTTATCAGGTAGTTTATGTTCGTTACTTTCTATCTTTTTATTATCTGATTCCTTACTTAATTCAGAATCATTGCTGGCTATCAGTTTATCCTTATCTATTTGAAAATCATACAGGTCATAATCTACTAAAGATTCAATTAGTTCATATCGTGTAAAATTATTATCTAGACCACATGTTTGTGCAATTAAATGGGTGGTTGATTCCAAAAAATTTAATACACGGCTATCAGTTAGATTATATTCAATTACAGTAGGACATCTTTTTCCTTTTGACCAGAATAATTCATCACTGGTAGTTACACTATCTTCCGGGAAATTATGCAATAGTTGCAATATCTGATCTCTAAATAATTCTAAATACATGTCAGTTGCCCATTTCGCACAGTCTTGCCATGATTGCGGGTTATACTTTACAGTATAATTGTAAATATCTTCTATTGCTACAGACTTGTCATAACTAGATAATCCATCCAGAAATGACTTGCCATTCTTTAAATATCCATTTACATTATTTGGACCTCTTTGAAATTGTTCAAAGTAATCCATCGCCCAGTGAATAGTATGATGTGGTTGATTAGGGAAGTTTTTAATCGTACAGACCGGAAAACTCTTTTCTTGTGGTGGGTCCGAACTATTACTATATGTTTCAGTTATAAAAGGAATTACAGGTTGAGTATTTCCTTTCATACCTTGAGTTCCACTTTCAAATAATGGTAGACCATATCTAAAACATTGTTCGTCCATATAACGTCTTGCTTCAATATTATCAAGTGCATTGATAACACCAAATAATTGAGGAGCCATATCATCAATTATCTGTTGACTATCACTTGACATCTTATCTGACATTGCATTAATTATAATCTCACTATTCATTTCTTTGATAACATCTGATGCTGTCTGACTCTTTGACTTGCCTATGTGGGAATTCCTAAATAGGAATTGTCTACTTAGATTCGATTGTTCAATATGGTCAGGGTCAGTTACATTAAGTTGTCCACCGTTTGTTGCAATATTTAGTTTTGCAAGATTCTTCAACATTTCACATCCAATTGCACCGCATCCAACCATTAGCCAATTTTTAGATTCAATATTGGATTGAAAAGTAGAACCAATCAAGTTTCCAAGTCCACAAAGAGATACAGATGTTGGTTTATCAGTAGGAACAATATCAACATCTGAATATACCATCCATTGTGATACAGGTGTAAATTTATTTGTTACTAGTTTAATTACTTCCATTGCTGCAAGTGAACCTAATACGGATATTACAGGCATGATTTCTTGGTTTGACGATCTTACAAGTTTCTTAATACTTGAACTACTAAACTCTGAAATAATACTATTCATCTCATCACTCCATGAATCAATTGGTACTTTTAAATTTTTATTATATACTTCAATAATCTCTTTGTCAAAATCTTGATTAAATCCAACAATTGTTGGATTTTCAGTTTGTACTTGTAATGTTTCATGACTAATTGTAATTGGTTTCTTAATTAGAATAGCAGTTCCATTTATAATATTAAATTCATCATAATAGTTAAAATCCTTAATATCAAAACTCACTTTATTATTAATAATAATTTCCCATTCTTTCTCTAATAGGAAATCAGTATTAGTTCCATTTAAATTTGTAAACTTGATAAAGTCACCATTTTCAAAATCATGGACATTTTGTTGAGCACACATTACACGTCCATTAGAATTAATAGATTCTAGTTGAACTGGTTCTACAATTTCGCCTGTTGTATCATTAATAATATGATTATCTAAACAATCAACAAATAGAGTACCACTCACACCTTTTGATCGAACCCATATAAATCTACAGTTGTTAGTTCTAGATATATTATTTATCTTAATTGCTTCATCCAGCGAACTGTTGTGTAGAATAACTGTTTTGTTAGACAAGTCAATACTATCAAATGTTGAACTTGTTATATTACAATAAGGATTTATCTTTGTTAGTTTATCAGATAATACTAAATGTCTAGGTTTTCCAATATCAGTTTCACTATAATAGAACCCAGTCTCCAAGTCATTAGATATGACCATACCATCTTCTACTAGAATAATATTTTGGACTCCTGATAGTAAAAGATTTTTACACGATTCAGTGGCTAATCCACCTGAAAGCCCATTAATAATAATTGTACTATTTGACAAACTCGACGTGGCTTCAGTGCCGTACGTGCGATTTTGTCTATCATATCTCTTCAAATCTATTGTTGATGTCATTATAGTATAAATTATTATTATAAAAATAAATATATCAATTTTTATTCTTAGAAAATCTTTGCAAGATTTTCTAAGAATAAGCTTCTGAGTGTCTAAATCGAGTTTGCTTAGCAAACTCGATATGACAACTCAATTTTTATTTTAACTTAGATTTTCGAAGAAAATCTAGGTTGAACTAACGGTTAAAAAGTGAAATGAAAAATTAAAATTTTTCTTTACACTTTCCAATTTTCTTAGAATAAGTTACTGGTTATCAGAACGAGTTTGCTATTTTACGAAGTAATGGCAGACTCGTCCTGATAAACCAATTTTTATAATATGGATATAATCGAATATCTTTACAAGCTTACATTAAATAATTATATTAATTAATTTTATATCTAAAAATTAATATATGGATATAATCGAATATCTTTACAAGCTTACATTAGATAATTATATTTCAAATGATATATTATCTGATAATCCATTATTTGAAACTATATTAATTAATTTTATGTCTAAAAATATATCTATGATTACTTCAGATGAATCGAAGCATAAATTTATATTATTTCTACATTATGAACTAGATATGCGGTTTTATAGAAAACCATCAAGTGATATAATTAAACAAGTAAATAAAAATGATAAAAGTAGACTGAGATTTGAAGTGATAAAATTATCATCAGATATAAAGAAACTACATCAAAGTATTATAGAATAATTTAGTTTTCAGAAAGATATAGAAAAAGTATTACTAAAAATAATACGGTAATACCTGCAGAACCAATTTGCCAATATAAAATATTAGATTGATCTACATATTCTTCTTCATTTTTTGGGCAATATTTAGATATTTCATCTGGATTTAAATCACTAATTTTTTTACATGGTTCACACTTATTAACTTTTTTACATGGTTCACACTTATTAACTTTTTTACATGGTTCACACTTATTAACTTTTTTACATGGTTCGCACTTATTAACTTTTTTACATGGTTCGCACTTATTAACTTTTTTACATGGTTCGCACTTATTAACTTTTTTA
>Ga0233449_1000372_pt1 | contig 56645 bp, 56 predicted proteins | sample SI_124_October20_FD_183012 | JGI IMG/M metagenome (GOLD analysis project Ga0233449, IMG submission 183012) | Seawater microbial communities from Saanich Inlet, British Columbia, Canada - SI_124_October2016_200_MG | ecosystem: Environmental > Aquatic > Marine > Inlet | place: Canada: British...
CATCCATATAAGCATTTACATATGCCTTTAGTTCATCATTCATCTTCATTCTCTTGTTTTATTTGGTGAGAGTTGGGTAGTTATCTTTTACAAACACCAGCAGTGCTGATAATTAGTTAAAGCCCTTGTAGGGTACCCTCGAATCCCTTTTATTTAACCCTCTAATTCAGGTAAATCGATAGGTGGCCAGTCAGGTACTTTTGTTTTTAATTGTAAATTAAGGTCAGTTAATACTTCTTTAATTTCGTTTAATGAGTTACGACCTAAGTTAGGCGTTCTCAATAAATCTCGCTCAGATTTTTGAATTAAATCACCAACAAAGAAAATCTCCTCTGCCCTCAAACAATTAGCAGTTCTAGAGGATAGCTCTAAACCATAATACGTCTGTATTAGATAGCTCTCCGGAAAATCTTTAACTGTTTTTATAACGATTGGTTCAGCTCCGTCTGTTAAAGATTCACCTTCTTTGTTTAAGTTACTATATGGGATAGTCAATTCAAATTCTTGAGCATCTCTAGTAAAGTAGTGAGTTAATTTGCAGTAACTGTTTTTATAGTTCGCAACACCACTTATTGTGGATACTACAATGAAATCATCATCCATCTCAATAGTTAACGTACCGTTACGTTCAGCATGTGCATGCATATTGATAAAATTTAATAAATCAGTCATGACATTAATCCAGGACACTCAGTAGGGTCATCTGCAGTACACTCACGCATAGTAGGACTGTCACCAGTACCATAAGCATCTTTAGTTCGTTCACAGTGCTCACAGTTTTTACAGTATTCACCTTCTTCGTCTACAATTTCCCAGTCACGATAATCATCCTTTTCTTTAGCTTTAATAGCTAATGCATAGTCATCGAAGTCAGGTTCCATATCACGCATAAGTGCATCGTGTTCTTGCTCTTCAAAAAGCATTCGTTTAACTTGTCCCATGAGGGTCTCCTTATTATAATTCTGCTGTGAAGTTACAGTAGTCGTCTGGGTTAGCCATAAAATATTTAAGTATTCGCATACCTATATCTAATCTAGCAAACCATTCATACATTTCTGTTTGTTTTTCTTCACTTAATTTCTGCCAATCAGGGTTATCTTTTATATCCCCTCGATAGGCTAGATCAAATAAATAAATCAAGTCGCCTAAAGCGTCTTTACATTTATCGATTCCTGTGAGAACTGTATCTACATCGTCTACACAATAGTTTATGAAATCTTGTTCTTCTCTAGCTCCGAAGAATTCAGCATCTGTAGAGTTTTGGCAACCGAACCAGAACTTACCTTCAATATCTCCTTGATAATATCTACCCATCAATCACCTTGCCTTCTAATAATAGATGAGTAGCGTATTCTTTAAGTTCAGGTAAGCATCCACACATAGGTGCGTAGTTAGTTACGTTATCTTTAAAGGCTGTGTTTATAAATACTGATAAAGGTAGTTTGTACATGTGACACTTGTTATCACTATTATATTTACAACTTAATTCACAATGCTCTGTGTTAAAGTAATTTTTAACCCCTTCCATACTGGTAATCTCCACGGTTTCTTTTTAGGGGTTTGTCCACAAACTTGTCATCACGTCTACTATACGTATCAACCTGCTCTTTCCAGCCGTCTAAATCGTCTAGTAAGGTATCGAGAGTATCTGTGATATTGGCAAAGCCTGCTTTGTCCTCGTTACTACAGTAGGTCATGAATTGATTAGTTTTGTTGCTCATGGTTTAATCCTCCAAAGATTATGTCAGCAATACGAGTATCGTAAGCTGATAGGTGATTCCACCACGTTAGCGGTGCATTAGTTATGTTGCCTAATTTATTATTAGTCACATCATCAATGTTTCCGTTAGGGCTCATAGCATAGATATTACCTGAAATATCAACATATTGATTAACGCTCTTTAATAGATGCATTTACATTCTCCTGTTTATTTAGTTTAGCAAAGCTAATTATTTGTCTTAACATTAGAGCTAAAAAAATGAATAGCGCTACTTGTATAAAGGTGATGGTCATTAGGACTCCTCTTGTTGTTTAGATTCTTGTTCACACCCATCAATAAAACCTTGGTCGTATGCAGACTGTATAATATCTGAGCGAATATGTAGACTTATTTCTCTATTCCTTTTCCGAGTGTAGAGAACTCCTTGAATATATCCTACGAAGCCTACAATAGCTGAAATGATAATAACGTCAGTGTCACTCATAATATTCCTTAAATTTTAGGTGTTATAGTCGGTAATATCTACATTACCTTCTAGTAGTATAAATGTATTATTGACAGCGTTGTCTAAAAAGATTTCTGTGAAATCGCTTTCATAAAAATAAAAACCCTTTTCACAATAGATAGTCAATCTGCCAGGATGCCCAGCAGAGGTATGACTTACGGTGTGTCTGGATAAGTCATTCGGTATATTCTTTAAATTTACTAGAATTGACATACCCGCTTTAATTTTATCAAAGCTAATAGGTATTAACTCCATCACCTAACGAAGGTTAGTGTTTTCAGTGCTCTGGTACACGCAACATAATATAAATTATCTTCTTGTTGCTTTTCCCATTCAATATTTGTTTTAGTTTTAAAATATGCACAGGTATCAGGGTCTAAGAAGAATACATGTTCTGCTTCAAGTCCTTTAGCAGCATGAATAGTTATAAGCTTGCGCTCACTCCCACTGACTGTATGAAGACGCATATTAGAGATAAATGCTTTAATTCCTTTGATACTTGTACAATTCTTTGCAATTGTAATAAGACCTTTGTATCTATCAACTAGATTTGCCGTATTCCACCCCATTTGCATGTATCTATTTAACTCATCGTTATACTTTTGTTCAAGTAAGTCCCTTACTTCTTCAATAGTACTACTCGCAGCTAACACTGGATTTATTCGTGCTGTTAATGCATTCACGAAGAGAGCACTAATTGCAAAGTGTTCATTCTTACTAATTAGTTTATGTGCTAATCTAATAAGACTGGCGTTTGTTCTGCTTGTTACAAAGCAGCTATCTGGATATATTACTGCAGATTTAGGTATCGTGTGTACGCTTCCTCCTGACTTATTACTTGTAATCTGAGGCACAATATCCTTTACTTCATTAAGTATCTCTATAGGACACCTGAAGCTCTCAGGCATAGGATATTCCGTAGGAGAGTATTGTTTTTTAACCATTTCTACAGCGAATGGATCACTCCCTCTAAAACCATAGATAGCTTGGTTTAAATCTCCTACAAATATAATTCTATTCGTAGGAATACAGCTTAAAAATTTAATCTGTTGTGGGTTTAGGTCTTGGCATTCGTCAACTAAGACAATGTCATAGTGCTCACTTCGCCATCCATTTTGAATAGGGTATTCTAGCATTTCATCACCACTAACTAAGTTTTGTAGGGCCATGCCTTGCTTTAATATGTGTTTAGCATCTTCAATATGTGCAGTTGAGATAGTAAAACGTCTACATGTCTCTTCCCATGAAGCAGTAGTAGCGTCTCCTGCAAGTATCATATGTTTCTGTGCCAGATGTGTAGCCTCCCCCTTACCGAATAAGGTAGAGTATTTAGTAAAATCTACCTTAATTTTAGGTATGTTTTGGTAAACCATATGTAGCCCAAAGGCATTAAATGTTTTGCAACTCCATCCTAGTGGTAATTTAGGAATTACGTCTTTAACAATAGCTTTGTTGAATGCTAAATATAATCCGTTGTTGTACTTCTTAGCTATCTCCATAAGTACAGAGGTTTTACCACTACCTGCTACTGCATTAACTAATACGCATTCTTCAGTACTATCAATAATAGTTTGCTGTTCAGTAGTAAAAGATAGGTGTGATGGGTTTGTGAGGGTTGTAAACCACGGTGATGAATTAGTCATTATATAACAGTCCTTCTGTCTTGTATAAGTCTACTTGGCGTCTTGCGATACACAGCTTAGGTGTGTGTAGATGCTCTGCATGTTGTGCATACTTCTTAAATTCCAGCCCATCTAGCCAACAAGTTTTGTTGACCATATTCACGCATCCCTTGTGGGAACACGTTCCTATTTGGAAGTTCAGGTAATGTTTAGAGTTCATCTCGCCTTTTGTAGGTTAGTTGGTATAGTTAGTCTTGCGCTTTGATACTTTGAGTGGTTACTTAAAGTCTACAGATTGGAAGACAATTTCAGCTTGTTCAGCTGTTATTGGTATATCTAATTGTTCGCAGATTTGTCGCCATATTCCCTCTACAAAATCATCTCGATATAAGTTTAAAAAGTGTTTCATTTTATCATCTCTTATAGTTATTTTTCAAAGCAGTGGACGGAGTCCACATAAGACATAATAAAAAAATAAACCCCCACGCCATAAGGCGTAGGGATTATATTAACTTAACATGTATTCACTTTTAGCTATCTCTGCAGACAGCGTATTAGTTAGCTTATTTACTTCTATGTACTCACCTCTAATCTCACTGAGAATGTCGCTTAATAGATTACTATCAGCTATTTCAACCATAATTAGTCTATACAGCTGTGAAACATCTTGCATGTATTCTGGTGAGAATACAAAACAATCATGGATATGAACTAAATCAAAGGTACTTCTACGTACCATCTCTCTAGCTATATACCCATCAACAGAGTGAATGATGTTAGCTACAAGACTCTTAAAGTTTGTAGATGGTTGTTGCTTAGCATATCTGTATGTAAACGTTCTATGCTCTAGTTCATCTACTTCGATTCTAGTATCTGCCATCTCTACTACAGGTACTCTAGCTACATGTCCATCAGGCAGTGTCCAGGTATGCACATCAGTATCATAATTCCAGAATGAATTGACAGTCTCCATCAGTGCTTCAGCTCCCTCAAATGCATTATCTAAGACTTTATAAAACACATCTAACTGTGCTTCATTAAAAGCTTCTGCAGGTACAACCTTAGAGTTATAGTAATGCGTCATGATAGGTTGCTTAACCAGCTTTCTATCAACATAGTCAACTAATGATAATTTAGTATTCATCTCATCAGATATCATAGTATACAAGTCTTCACGCTTACCTGTATTAATCATATTACATGCTCTAGCAGTCTTGATACACCCAGTAAGTGCAGACATAATTTGTAATCCACTGGCTGTAGCATCTAAAGACATTACATACCCAGTAGACTCTCCATTAATAGTATCTTGATAAGCATTAATAGCTTTCCTACCTAGGATAGGTTCGTCCCAGTCTGCAGTCTCAAATTGGTCATTCTGTTTATCAAACCAATCAATTCTATCACTCCATGTCATTTTGTCATGACCTGCATGATTAGCTATAGCTATCTTAAGATTATCAACGTTAGTTACATGAACTTGGTTGCTTAATGAAAGTAAAGCTTTGCCATACTCATTAGATTGAATATTTAGGTCATAACCAGATGAATAGCTTCTACCACGCTTATCATATCTCCATACAAAGTAGAAATCAGAACCAATATACTCACTAGCAATAGTAAGAAATTGCTCTTGATTCATATTTGTATTTGTGTCCTTTTCGTTGATTAGTACATCAGCGTCAATAGTCCAAGGAACTGATTGCAAGGCGTTTAAAGCGTCTAAAGCTTGGTATCCTTCATGATGGTTACCGTTGCCTAGAAGTACGCTCTTATGTTCAAATAGCCACCCTCCAGTGGTGTTATTTATCCAGTCTTGTGGTTGTTCCTTACAAGGTGGTAGGAATTGTAAAGTATTTAGCTTATTACGAGTACTATCTTCAATAATTAGCTTAGGTTTAATCTCTGTACCATCTGAATACATTAGTATATCAAATAGGTTAGTATCTGCAGTAACAGCAAGCAATTCAGCTCCCGTTTTAACCGCGTCAACAGGATTATCCATACCTACAGCAAACCCAATAGCAGTTGCAGGGTCTTGTATAGGACGTTGTCTATCAGTTAGTAGAATATTACAGAATATAGCTCTTATTATCTTTTCAGTAGTAGCAAGTTTAGTAATACGTACCCTCTTAGAGTTATAGTACTCCCCCGTACGGTATTTAGTTATAGCAGTATTAATATCCATATACATTTGTAATGGTAACGCGCTGTTTAGGTCATCCATGATGATGCTGTTAGTGTTAGTCTTACTATAAAACTTTTCTGTTTGTAATTGATTCATTTCCATTTTACTATCCTCATATTTAATAAAAAAACACACAATCATATCTCAACTAGTATTGATATGAAAGTGCATTAGTGGTGTTAGCTAATGCTAACTCGTTGTGTGTTGGTGTCCCATCAATATATGACTGATTGTCTAGTATCAGTTGCTTCGATAAAGGGACTAACTGTGTTTAGCTATAGGTACAAACTAAGTGATGATTATTGATTGCCAGGTGTAGTAGTACCACCATAAGTCTAAGTGGATTGCGTAGTCAATCATAGATATCTCCTTTTAGTACTATCCTCTTGTGAGCAATAGAAAAATAAAACTCTAACAGCTAATGCCATTAGAGTTTATATAGATTTACAGTACAGATACTATTTGTGTAGCGTCATCAGTAGTGATGTGCTTGCTTACTTGTTCAGGTGTAAGCGTAGATAGTTCTTCTCTAAGATGCTTGATAGCTTCAGTACGTTCAACTTCAGAAGAAGCTTCAGTAAGAGAGTTAGTATAGTAGTTAATGAAACCAGCAGAGACATATTTGTCTTTGTGTTCACCAGCTGTAGGCATTACTTTAACGTTAAAGTTAGTAAAGGTCTTGTTGCCTTTCTTATACGCCTTAGTAGTTGTAAACAGTACATCGTTAGTAAGCCGGTTAGTAACAATTTTGAATACAGTGTCTGCATTTAATGCACCAGCCATAGCTTTACTTGATGGCGTGAATACACAGTTGTCATCAGCAGAATAGTAGAGGTTATAGTATTCTTGGTCTGTGTTGTTAGTGTTGCTCTTGCGAGGTGATTGTGTGTTGATTAGCTTTGTAGCCATATTGAACTCCGTTTATTATTTTTACTATCCAAGATTAAATAAGATACAGCGGATAGTATTACTATATCTTATGGGGTTAAAGCAATACTTTCTAGGTACTATCTTCGGTAAAAAAACTATATAACTACACAGCTTTAGAGGCTACTACTAGGTATATAGAATTAGATATTGTTTACATCTTATCCATGATGATTTAGGCACGCCTAAGTGCTAAATGAGGTTTACTTCTTTTTAATTTGTTTTAGATTTCTTAGGTTGGGTATCGTGGTACGTGATTACACCATTTGAATCGACTGATGCGTTATGCTCTTTTAAGAAGTCTATTAGTTCTTGTTTGGACTCTACTCGGTTCATTACAAGTGACTGTTTTAGAGACTCGTTGACGATAGCGAATGTTGTGGGTACTGCAGTCCTTAGACCAGGTTGTCCTACGATGTCATCTATAAGACCTAGTAGGTTTACGATTGAATTACTTAAATGTTTCCATATTTTCATGTTATTGCTCCAGATAGTAAAGGGATATAGCCTATTAATATAATAAGCCAATCCGTCCGTAGGACGGTTGTATGTAGTTAGACGTGCTATCAGATAGTGTGCTAGGTGTGTGCTATCGTACTGTGTTGTGTGTTAAGTGTTGTGTGTAAAAAAAGGGTAGCTCCCGTTAGGGAGCTTAGACTGTTAGAACGCAGTCTCTTCTTTCGAAGCTTTCTTACCACCCAGTAGCTGAGCGTTGAGACCTGTAGCAGTTGCCTTAGGTTTCCACTGTTGAACCTCTACCTTGCTTGCGCCTTGTAACATTTCGATGAAGATATCGAATGGAAAGTCAGCACGCTCCGTAGAGAAGTGAACACTCTTGATAACCTCTGGGTTACCAGTAGCTGAGTCAGTAATGATGATGTCGTAGTTGTTATATGTAGCCATGATATTTATCCTATTAAGTAAGAAGTACAAGCATAATTGCTTGCAATACGTCCGTAGGACGAAAAAAGATAGTTAATTTAGAATACAGGGGGGGGTACCTTTGAAAATCTATTGCCCCACAGTAAGTTACTAAGCTGGAACTATTATATGAATTTTCTCTACTGCTACATTATGGTTTGCTAATACAGTGTAGCTTGTGTAGCTTATGTACCCTTTTCGGGTTTTATTTTCAAATGAAGTTTAGTTAGAGTAATCCTCCCCCCTGTTAGGGGGAGGGGGGCTTGTAACCCCGTAGGGGTGGAAAGCAACCCTCCTTCTTTTATATACTATATATGATATCTTTTTAGTTCAAAAGAGGTGGGGGTCCTAACGTTCCCCCAAACCCCCTTATAGATATAAGATAGGGCGTTGTTGTCACTGTGCGGGTTTCAGATACCCTAAGTTACCGGCTGGAGGTAAGATGTGTTACCGTCTGGAGGTAACTTTCCTGCCTACTTTTTAAGCAGTTGCCCCATATCTTACATTATTTAATATTATTAGTTCCTTTATTAGGTAATACGGTATATAATTCTCTCATGAGCAAACCACACTATTTAATGATGCAAGTAGAACACGGAGTATTCGATGTATTGGTACAACTTAATCCTAATGAGATACGCATACTGAAACACTTAGTTGAGAATGTGCACTATGGGAATATTTGTTATGACAGACAGGTAGATATTGTGGAGACAACTGGAATTGGTCCTTCGCACATGTCACAATATATATCTCGCTTACGGCAGTTAAATGTAATTCGTAAATATCGGAGAAGTTTGTTTATGATTAATCCTGAATACTTCTTTGCTGGGTCTTTAGATGAAAAACCTAAATTGCGTGCTGTGTATTCTAAGTTAGATAAGGTGGAGGTGGACGATGCAGAAGATAACTAGTTCTTTGTCTGAGATGTCTCTGTCTGACTTTCGTAGTTACCCTAGTGTGCAGAAGGTGGCAATTAATCATGGGTATATCTATATATTAAAAGACTCCAGCTATCCTGGGTACATCAAGGTGGGGATGACACGAGACTTGAAGCGTAGGTATAAAGAATATAATCAACACAAACCTTATAATACTGCTGAGTTCGTAGCTGTCAGTGATCCGTTTGAGGATGCTGTCAAGGTAGAGAAGAAGATATTAGAGGTTTTAGTTAAAGAGATTCAACCTATCGGTGCTAAGCTTGAGTGGTTTGAAGATTTACATGAGGAACGTATGAGAGAAATTATTATAGAGGCAGAGAGTCATTTTCTTGCTTATAACCCTGCGGGAGATATATATGCCACTAACTAGTAAGAGCAGCGCTATTGCACAGGTTGATATAGATAGTAAGCTTTCTATATCACAGTTACAAGGGGGCTTGCCTCCACGTATGCGTAAATATGTGACACAAGAGATGGTTAATGTTGTTAATGATGTCGAGGATGGGGACTTCAGAGAACACTACCGTAATAATGTGATGAGCTTTACTACTGTGTTAAAGGCAGGTAAGTTTAAAACTCTGGACTATGTAAATGCTGTGAAGTTTGTTAGTTACAAGCTACTCGGAGACGGGAACACTCTTGCTTACAGCAAGACGTTCCCTGAGAGATATAAACGTTTAGTGGATAATGGGATTACTGGGAAGAACATTGCCTCGTATTCTACGGCGTACAATCGTGGTGATTTAGTTAATAAGATTATGGAGCAATCGTTAGTTCCTATTCATATTTTAAATATGGATATTCATCAGGAAGCTATCAATATACAAGCTGAGCTTATGCGGGATGCCAAATCAGAAACTGTTAGACAGAAGGCGGCTGAGTGCTTGATTATGCAACTTAAAGCCCCTGAGTCAGCTAAGATTGAGATTGATGTTAATTACTCTAATGATTCTATTGATGAGCTGCGTGCAACTACACGAGCTTTAGCACAACAACAAATGAAGCTTATCGAGAGTGGAGCTGTTACGGCACAAACTGTGGCACATTCTGATATTATTGCTCGGAAGAAACCTGAAATTGAAACGGAGTATGAAGAGCTATGATGGATATTATGTTAGGTGTGCTGGGTATGGGCGCTATGGGTGCTATGTTTTATATTGTAAGTAAATGGCTTAATGAAAAATGGTAGAACTAATAATGTTAGGATTACTTTTGGGATTGGGGTTAGGCCTGATAATCGTTATAGATAATTTATGGAGGAGATAGATGATTCATTGTATGGCAGATTGTTTAGGTAAATTGAGAGCTATTAAACTAATGGCACAGGCGGGGATTAATGAATCAACTGACCAACGGGAAAGAAATAGGTTTGAGCAGATCTCTATGGAGGTAAGCTACTTATTAGTAGAAGCTGAGTCAGACGCTAATTCTGGGGATAGCTTTCTACGTAACCGTTCTGAAGAGGAGTAGATGTCTGAGCTAATTAAAAAGGATGTAGATGAGTGGCTTAATGATATAAGTTATGAAGAGGACCCTACATATACGCCTAGTGAGTTTTCACTAGAGTTTATTAGCTTTATTAAGCTAGTTAACGGTGAGGATGGTGAGGAGCACAAGTCTCCTGTGATTCATTACAGAATGTTAGACAATGTTGGTGGTATGAAGGAGAATATCGCTAATATGTGTTCTCGTGGTTTAGCTAAGACTACAGTACTGGGTGAGTATTTATTCTTGTACATAGCTACGTATGGCAACATACCTGGGTTTGGTAAGGTAAATCTAGCTATATATGTGTCTGATAGCATGGAGAACGGTGTTAAGAACATGCGTAAGAACGTTGAGTACCGCTACCATAACAGTGACTTCTTGCAAAAATACATACCTAAGATTAGATTTACTGATGCTAGAATGGAATTTGAGAATGCACAAGGTAAACAGTTTGTTGTTAAGATGTATGGTGCTAAAACTGGTGTTCGTGGTGCGAAAGAGATGGGACAACGTCCTACATTAGCTGTGTTAGATGACTTAATCAGTGATGATGACGCTAGATCGCCTACGGTTATTGCCAGTATTGAGGATACTGTGTACAAAGCTGTAGATTACGCACTACATCCTACTAAAAAGAAGACTATTTGGTCTGGAACTCCCTTTAATGCTAAAGACCCTTTGTATAAAGCAGTAGAATCAGGCGCATGGCACGTCAACGTGTACCCAGTGTGTGAAAAGTTTCCTTGTGCAGAGGATGAGTTTAAAGGTGCTTGGGGTGATAGATTCGATTACAGGTATGTTACGGCCCAATATGAGAAGGCTAAGAAGACTGGTAAGCTAGATGGCTTCAACCAGGAGCTTATGCTACGTATTATGTCTGAAGAGGAACGTCTAATTAAGGACAGTGACATGATATGGTACAAACATGCTAATGTTAAGACGAACCTGGGGGCGTTTAACTTCTATATTACTACTGACTTCGCTACATCTGAGAAGGAAAGTGCTGACTTTAGTACGATTAACGTGTGGGCGTACAACAATAACGGGGATTGGTTGTGGGTAGATGGGTTTTGTAAGAAGGCCTTGATGAATGAATCTATAGATGAGCTGTTTAGATTAGCTCAGAAGTATCATCCTCAAGAGGTGGGGGTGGAAGTTACTGGTCAGCAGGGGGGTTTCATTGCTTGGATACAGAATGAGATGATGAATCGTAATAACTACTTTACTTTAGCTTCAGGCCGTGGGAAGACCTCTCCAGGAATACGTCCTAATAAGGACAAGATGAGCCGATTCCAGCAAACTGCGGTACCACTATTCAAAAGCGGTAAGATATGGTTTCCTGAGGAGCTGAGGGACTCTGCTGAGCTATCTGAGATGATAGATGAGCTGTCATTAGCAACTATCAAGGGATTTAAGTCTAAGCATGATGACCAGATAGACAATATCTCTATGTTAAGTGAGTTTAATGCGTGGAAGCCTAGTGAAGTCTCAACAGATGAGCATAGTAAAGATGGTAGTATGTTATGGGATGATGAGGAGCCTGATAACGGAGGAGACAGTTCTTATTTTGTATAAAGTAACTACTCAACTACACAACGTGGTATGATAAATACCATAAGTATTTATTTAGGGGAAACCTTTTGAAAGTTTACGAGTATATGGACTTCTTAGTTAATGGTGAGATTAGCCAGTTAGCTACATCAGATGTTGGCGACTTAACTCCTGGAGCAGCCGCTCCTACTACAGTGCAGGCTAAAAATAGAGACAAGCTTCGCTCGTTTATTAACTTAGCTAACATCGAGTTGCATAAGAAGTTCAACATACTACAAAAAGATATGGAATTAGACTTCGCACTTAACGGTGAAGAGTTTAATCTGCCAGATGACTTCTTGCATGCTACTAGTTGTAGCTTCACAGATGGCGAAGAGATTGCTATTAACAATGATAAAAAGCGTCTAGTAAATGAAGTGGATGTAAACGTATCTGTAATATTCAAAGACCCATCTAAGCTAGTTATTAAAGGTACAGATGAGGACGGTAGGAAAGATATGCTCGTTACGTATACTGCTTCACCTAAATTAGCTAAGAGTATCACAGTAAACTTACAACTACCTCAGATATACACAGAGGCGTTGCTTAACTATGTAGCTTACAAGGCGCATGCTACGATTAGTGGTGACATGAAGGCTGAGAACAACACATATTACTTACGTTATAACGAAAGCTGTAAACAGATCAACTTATTAGGACTACGTAACCCGGATAACTTAGATGCTAATACTAAATTAGAAGATAATGGCTTTATCTAAGAAACTAGTGTTATAATAAAGACAAATTTATTGCATGCCAAATGCTGAGAACAACCTCCAGGAGGAGTTAAATAATGGCTTATTACGATACAATCAACCTTGTTGCGGGTGATGACAAACCAGAGCTTAACTTTACGTTAAGAGACTCAAACACCGCTGCGACAGGTGCAACCCTTGATGAAGATGATGCCACTACGTGGGCACCTATCGACCTTACAGGGCAAACCGTAAGAGTACATTTTCGCCTCCTAGGAAGTTCTGCAGTTTTGGATACTATTACTTGTGGGTTAACTGCACCGTACACTTCAGGTAAGTGTTTCATGCAGTGGAATCCCACAACTTTAGATGTTGATGCTGGTACTTACGAAGGCGAGATTGAGGCAGAAGACTCAACTGGGCGTAAGCAAACCATCTTTGATAAACTAAAGTTTAAGGTAAGAGCAGACTTCTAGTACAGTGGCTATACGCGCCTCAATATCCTACGCATCACTGCAAGCTAGTGTATCGTCAGCTAAACCAGCTGCGAGTATTACATATGAGTTAGCTAACGCTACAGGTATATGGACTGACCCAGACTCTAAGAATAGAGTGCTTAAGGATGAGTTTCCTTTATCAGACGTACGCTTCAACCTTGTAGAAAAGAATTTAACAGATAGTGTACCTCTAGTAGATGTTAGCGCCTATGACTTCGCTGCATTAAAAGCAGATAGCTTTACCTTTGCTGATACCTTCGCAAGGGTTGTAGCATACCACCGTAGCTTCACTGACGCCTTCACTCTAGACGACCTAAGCCAAATTGATAAAGACTTCTATGGTAACAAGGGCAACATCTTTGCTTTCACAGACATCATAGGGCTAACTTACAATAAAGTCTTCACAGACAGCTATACGGTAGGTGATGTAGTTTCAGTGGTTAACACCTTCAAACGTGAATTTACTGATAGCGTAGTTCCAGGGGATACCTCGTATTTAGACATCTCTAAAATATCAGATGATGACTTCGTGTTCGCTGATTCACAGGCTAAAGCATCTAGCAAAGCTACTACAGATATCTTTAGCTTTAGTGACATCCCCTCTGTAGGAACATACTTACCGAAATCAGATGACTTTAGCTTATCTGAGATGTACTTAACCGCAATTACTAAGCACGTTACAGATGCTTTTGTTCTAGACGATGCTACACAGGTAAACAAGGATTACTCAGGTAACAAAGGAAACCTCGTAGCGTTTACAGATGTATTAAGCAGAGTACTGCAGTACAAGCGTGCCTTTTCAGAAACACTAACCTTTACTGATGTACCGGCGTTAGGCCTGCAAAAGAAAGTTAGTGACATGTTTAGTGTCTACGATGAGAAGTCAAACCCTCTAAATGCTAGCACATTAAATGCACAATCGTTTAACGCACAAGAGAACCCTGTACTAATTACCACAGGGATAGGTAGTAGTGACGGTGTAGGCTTTACCGAAGTAGCAGCAGTTACCCAAAGTAAGGCACTAACCGACTCCACTGTAGTCGATGACACAAATGCGATATTAGTAAGCAAGCCTAAGACCGATTCCTTCGGTGTGTCGGATGACAGCTATGTTAGTAGCGGGGTTAACCCTTCGGACAGCATTTCGTTCGGGGACTCGTACGAAAGGGTACTAAGTAAAGTATTAAGTGACGCCTTTGTTTTAGATGACGCAGCGCTAATAAACAAGAACTATCTTGGTAACAAGGGCAACCTAATTGGGTTATCAGAGTTGGTATCGTTAGTTACTACATACAAGAGAACTATAAGCGACTCCGTTGCTTTTAACGAAACCCTTGATACAGTATTCAACAAAAACGAAACAGAAAACATCACACTAAATGAGTTAACAGGAGTTACCTCTAGTAAAACACTAGGTGAAAACTTCACATTTAATGATGGTTATGGTTTACAATTAGCGAAACACGTTACTGACGCCTTCACACTAGATGATGCTGCGTTAGTGGACAAAAACTATATTGGAAACAAAGGTAACATAATGAGTTTAAGCGACCTAGTTGAGGTTAATCTCATACGTAGTAATCAACTAGGAACGAGAAACTTAAACACAATGCCATTTAACTAGGAGAAAGACAAATGATTAACGATAACTTTGCACTAACAGGTGCTTTAACAATCGCAGTAAATAACGAAGTAGTACAGAAGACTGAGAACTTAGTAGTCTTAGTAGGTAAGAAGTGGGTTGCTAACCGTCTTAAGGACACAGGCACATCACCTACACACACGATTAAGTCAGAAATGTCACACATGGCTATCGGTAAAGATACAACACCTAACTCAGGCGCTACAATTGTAAACGCAGCTAACACAACCCTTGTGGACGAAGTAGACAGAAACACACTTACTGTTGATGGTGGTACTGTTACTGATAACACTATTGAGTATGCTTGTACTTGGGCAGCAGGCGATGGCACAGCAGCTATTACTGAAGCAGGTATCTTTAATGCTTCTACAGCTGGCGACATGTTTGCACGTACTAAGTTTGCAGTAGTGAATAAAGGCGCAGCTGACTCTATGACTATTACTTGGACTATCACAGTATCTTAATAGCTATCTAATACAGGAGGACAGCTATGGCTGTTAAGTTTAGTAACAATGCGGTCACTACACTGTCCGCCGATATATCGGCAGGAGCTACAAGTTTTACAGTAGCATCCGCTTCCACATTCCCAACACTAGGCGCTAGTGATTGGACTTATGTATCCCTAACTTCTGAAGTTGTTAAAGTAACAGCTATCAGTGGAACTACATTTACTTGTGATGCTACATCAGGCGCTCATTCTAGCGGTGCTACCGTTGAACTACGCATGACATCTGAGCTATTGAATGACGTTGCTTTAGGTGACGATGAAAGTTTAGACGCTATTAGTAATGCCTCAGCCATCACAGGTAACGCAGTAGATGTATTCATTTATGATACCTCGAATGACTCAGATGGTGGTGCTTGGAGAAAACGCACACAGGCTACCTCTTGGTACAATGAAACTTTAAACACATCTACTCGTGGCTCTCGTAAAGAGTTCCCTAGTGTTGCTGTGATTGTAGCTGAAGCTAACAAAGTAACTATCTATGATGGTGATACACCTGACTTAGATATGTGGATGGTGTTTGTAAAGACTACCCCAATTTTCGGACGATCTAATGCTTGGGGAAATATAAGTAGCTGTAGTATGCTAAACGGAACGCTAGTATTTGGCAATTCTTCAAGTTCCGCAGAAGCAGTGTTAAAGGTCAACTTTATAAGTGATAATGGTTTTTTGTATCCTATTACTTCATATAGTTCATATGGCGGAGCTTATACTTCGGATATAGCATCAAGGGCAAATTCATATAGTTACGGCACTTCTGGTACAACAGTGGTAGTAGACGCCCCCATCAACGACGTAGCAATGACAGTCCTACCCAACGCCCCTATAGATGCGGCTACGGGTTTGCCAGTGCCTACTATTGCAGTTGCAACGAATGGTGGTGTGAGTGTTATTAAGGATGATGGTACGGTTGTTGATTTAGTATCGGCTACTGACCAGTTTGGTGAGGTACATTTCATTAATAATAAATTAGTTGTCCAGTGGAAGAACGGCGACATATTTCAAGTAGGTGATATTCCTTCGGCTGATGTCTCTACTGGGAACTTAATATCGTGGCAAACAGAGTATTATAGAACAGACATATCAATTACTGATGTTGATTTAGCATTATTAGGAAATAATGTAAGTTCGGGCGTAGGTGGCGAATCGTTATTTCACGCAGCTGCGGAAGGTTTAACATTGCTAAAGCGCAATACAACAACCCCATCAGAAGGCTCAGTAGCCTACCTAACCTCAACCTACAACAGCGGATATATGACTGGTGATATTAAAGGTGCTTGGCTATCTGATACTGATACTACGAATGTAGTTGGTGGTGAGTTGGTTAGTAATGGTACTTTTGATACTGATACTACTGGGTGGACTAATTTGGCAGTGGGTACTGTTACGGTTACTAGCGGAGTTGTTAGAGTTACAAGGGCTGGCAACCAAGACCCTACCATATATCAAGCGTTCAGCACAGTTGTAGGAGAAACCTACACTGTATCAAGTCAGCACGTAAGCACTACAGCGGTATCAACGACACGTATTTTGTCTGGTACTGGCTCAGGTACAATACTAGCTGACTCTGGTTTTACATCTGTGGCAGGGATTAAATCAGTAACATTCGTTGCCACAACAACAACTACCTCAATTCTTTTGATATGTGGCACATCTGTTGATGGACAATACGCTGAGTGGGACAACATCTCAGTCAAACTAGCAGACGCAGACCGCTCAGTAAACAACAACGGTCTTCAAGTCAACGGTACAATCACTAAGACTGCTGTAGCAACGGGTGCAGACCTTGTAGCTTATAGTGGCTTTAGTGCATCTAATTATCTTGAACAGCCTTACAACAGTGATTTAGACTTTGGTACTGGTGACTTTAGTGTTATGGGTTGGGTTAAATCTAGTACCACAGGATATGTTTTTAACAGGAACGATGCAGAGAGTGCAGCACCTATTTTTGATATTTACTTATCCAGCACTACCGTCAGGTACAGACTTGGTAGTGTAATTAATACAGACATAGCTCACTCATTCTCAGAATGGACATTTGTATGCTTTACTAGAACATCAAATGCGGTAGGTATGTATGTAAATGGGCAACTTAAAGCAAGTTCAACTGCTACCACAAATCTAACAAATGTAGGTGCTACCACCTTCTTTGGTAGGCGAAATGGCGGAGGTGCTGAATTAACAGGTGGCTCTCTAGCCCTACTTCGCATCTCAGCAACAGCTCCAACAGCTGCTCAAATCAAAGAGATATACGAAGCAGAGAAGCCTCTATTCCAAGAGAACGCTAAGGCTACTCTAAACGGAACGTCAGACGCAGTACAGTGTCTAGCATACGATGACTCAACTGAGCTACTCCACGTAGGAACTTCAGGTGGTCGTTCAACATTCCAAGGTTTACGTAGAGTAGATGAAACAGCAACTAACACAACAGAGATTTCTGCCCAAGGTGGAATGATTATCGAGGAGACAGCATAATGGCTATTAACGTAACAAAACCTAGTGTCAATCTTCGTGAGAAGCTGAATGAACTGGAGACTAACAAAGGTCTAAAAGGTAATGAGATACTACAAGCTGAAACCGCTCAGGAAGTAAGAAGCCTTATCGGTGCAGGTAGAAAGAACCTGATTATTAATGGTGATATGCAAGTTAGTCAACGTGGTAATTATACTACTGCCACTACTCTTGCTACTGGCTCATATTTTCTAGATAGATTTAAATTAGCTGCGGCTGTGGTTACAGCTCAAGTATCTAACCCTGAGGTTACACTTCCAAATGGAGATGTAACTAAGTCTGCAAAAGTAAGTGCAACCTCAGCAGGAACTGGTTTTATCGGAATTCGGCACACCTTAGAAGGTTACAAGTCACTGACAGATAAGACAGTAACAGTCTCTTGTTGGATGCGCTCTAATTCTGCATACGCAGGTATAAGACAGGATAGTTTAACGGACAGGAGCATAAAGCATAGTGGTAACGGTGAGTGGGAGTACATAACAACAACTTGGAAGTATGGCACTCTAACTGCGGATAATAATAGCTCTACAGGAACTACTGTAGCATTTATAACCTATAATAACGCTAATGTATCTATAGCTGTTGGTGATTATATTGAAATCGCTCAAGTCCAACTAGAACTAGGCTCAGTAGCCACAGACTTTGAACACCGTAGTTATGGTGAGGAACTGGCACTTTGTCAGAGGTATTTTCAGAAGAGTTATACAGATGGCATTTATGCTGGTACAAATACAACTGTAGGAATTGTGATTGTAAACGGCTCAACAGAGGGTGGTTCTAGTTCATATCAGTACTATACATACCCAGTACCTATGCGTGCAGCAGCCTCAATAACCTTTTATAATAGCTCAGGGGCATCAGGTGTTTGGCAAGGTAATTCCTCACCATCTAGTTCAGCAACAAGAACTGTAGCGTTAGACTATTCTGGAACTGCTGGGTTTTACTTTCACGTTGGTCTAGTAAATACGTGGGTAGTATGTCAGGTTTATGGGCATTTCACAGCAGATGCAGAACTTTAACAGGAGATTATTATGTATAAACTAAACGAAAATGGAATACAAAGATTATCTGATAATGCTTCTATTCCACAGGCTGAAGGCAACAGAGATTACCAACAGTTCCTACAAGACGTTAAAGTCAATGGATTAACTATCGTAGAAGGTGCTGATGTTATCGAACCTGATTATGTAGCACTAAGAACTGGTGTGGACGGCTATGCCTCTACAGGTGAACAGTTCGGTATGCAAACAGACGGTACTTGGGATGCTCACGTAGCAGACGTTAAGACTAGATTCCCTAAGACTATTACAGGTGGCACAACTATTGCTGATGTACCTGCTTGGGTGCAAGAAGAAGTTGCCAAGGTGTTATTCGCAGAGCAACTACAAGCATACACAACTGCTACTGCTAGATTATCTAAATACATCTTAGCTGATGGTAGACCTGAACTTACTGAGATGCAAGACACTACAGAATACGTAGTTGATGCTGAAGGTATGCTTGTGCTAACTGATGGCGAGCCTACATTCATTCAGGAAGAGGTTATTGTTCAGACTGCTATTGAGCCTTTAGAAGCTACAGTAGAAGTTACAACATACCCTGAAGATATTGATGCAGAGCCTGTAACTACTATTATCGAGAACCCTGAGATTACTCAGGATAACTTAGAAAGAGCAGAAGCACAGGCTGTAGTTGATGCTACACCTGCCGAAGTTAAAGCAGCATAAAACAATTAGGGGTGAAATGCCCCGCACTCATTAAATAAACTTGAAGGAACTATGGAATATTCAGACATAATCTTAACACTGGTAGGAATGGTAACAACAGGGACTATCTTTGTTATCAAGAATATCATGACTGATATTAAAGAGTTAGAGCATACGATGAATACTTGTCAATCTAACATGCCTAGAGACTATGTACTTAAATCAGACTACAAGACTGAAGCAAGTGAGATTAAGGCTATGATTATTGAACAGTCTAAGAAGATTGACCAGATATGGAAACACATGAGGATAGGTAATGGCAAGGACTAATCAAAAAGTAAGAGACAGCAAGGGGCGCTACATTAAGTTGACAGTGCTTAACAAAGCTAAGAGCTTCTGTGGAGTAGTAGCAGGTAAGCTAGATAAGTGGCTTAAGAGTATAGACAAATGATGGGACTGCTAACAAGTATAGCACCTATATTGGCAGGTTTTGCAATGAAGCTGTTTGCGCTCAATCAACAGGCTAAGCAAGAGCAACACTCACAGATGCTAGATGCGTTTGCTGCAAGGTCTCAGAATATGCAAGATGCTAGAGATACTGCGAGTAAAGAGTCACCTATGGCAGCACTGAATCGTAGAGTTATTATCTTTGTTATCTTAGCATTAGTTGTATTCACTCAGATAGCACCTGTAATATGGAATGTAGAAACAGTCGTACCAACGGTAAGAGAAGGCTTTTCACTACTAGGTATTCAAGTCACAGCAGATGAAGTTGAGTATGTAACAGTTAAAGGTATGCTCAAATTGAATGAGGTGTTTGAATGGGCTACACTTATCATTGAGTTTTACTTTGGCGCTCAGTTGGCAAAAGGTAAATGATGATTAACTTTGGTACTGAACAAGTACCTGTATGGCGTTATGTTCATCATCTAATGAAATCGAACAGGTCAAGTAAGCAATGTTCAGAAAAGTAATGAATGTATATACATCAAGGGTTGTAGAGAATATGATGTTAAGTAATAAAAACAAGGAAGGGAAGTAATGAATAATTCTGAAAGAACTAAATGTGAAATATGGACTAGAGTTATGGGCTACCACAGACCCGTAAGTAGCTTTAATATCGGCAAGAAGGCTGAACACGCTGAGAGAGTATTCTTTAGGGAGACTACCAAGAATGATAGACAAGATTAGTAAATGTACAATGATATTTTTAGCAGGAATGGTAACCAGTTTAACTGCTGCTGCATTCTTTAACCAGTTCATGCAAATGCCACAACAAGCAATGATGATGGGTAGTACAATGATGCAAGGACAAGATAAGCCTTGTAACTGTCAGTGCCCACAACGTAACTAACCCCACCGGAGATAATATAATGGCTAACCCTACACTACAACAATACATAGAACAACAGAACAACCCTTGGACTAAAGACAACCCAACTAATTCTGACTACTTTCAGATGATTACTCAACAAAACATGAGAGACGGTATGCCTCAAGGTGTAGCAGAATCTAATGCTGTACAAGAAATGCAAGTCTACATGCGAGAAGGTATCGACCCTATGGGCCCTATCAACGGCAGAGAAGCTGGATATAATGAATCTCAAGGTGCTAGTCAGGCTAATCAGATGCAACAAGGCGCACAAGCTCAAGATATTGCAGATAAACAGTCACAAAAGGACATAATAGAAAGTTTAGACCGGTGGCGTACGCAACAAAACTTAGCTCCTGTAGACATGCAATCTCTACGCAACTTAGAAAATCCTACATTTAAACGATAGGAGTAGCTTATGAAACCTTTAGCAGGAACATTAGTAACACCAGATAACACCCCTATTGCTAATGCATCTGTTAGGCTTATAGCTACTAATAACACAACAGATGGTGCTTTAAAAGGCACTATGTTTGTATTTAGTACAACGTCAACTGGCACTTATGCAGTAAACGTATTACCGGGTAGTTACAAAATAGAGTTTAAGAACCCAGGTAAGGCTAAATATATTACATTAGGTCATGTCACGATTGCTGGCACAGACACCACTAGTCAACCTCTAGAGGATATTGGGATTAGCTAATGGCTATAATAGTTCAAGGTACATTAAGATTTCCGGATAACACACCTATTGTAGGAGCTTCGATTAAATTCGTAGCCAGTAAATTCATACAAAGTGGTGTTCCTATTGGTGCTTCCCTAATAATTACTACTAATAGTAGTGGAGGGTACAACCAAAGTATTCTAGAGGGTAGTTATCATATATTCATTAAGCAGTCAGGCCAAGAGCTATACACACATTTAATAGATGCGCATTTAGCAGATGGTATTGGTAATGTTGCTATTGGTGACCCTATTACACTTGAAGAGATTATAGGTACTGGCCCAGGGGATACTCCTGTCTACGAAGGTTGTAGTGTTATACCTGCTCCAACTAACTTTACTGTTTCTGGAGGCTTTACCACTATAATTTTAAGTTGGTCAATACCTGCCTACATATGTCATGCCGTTACTGAAATATGGGTGAGCACAACAGATGAATTCACTAATAAAGCCTTACTAACTACTACAGAAGCTTCTGTCTATAGTCATGCTATCGGACATGATGCTACAGAGTATTACTGGATTAGATTTAGAAATCTAAATGGGGACTATGGTAATTGGTATAGTGCGACTAGTGTTACTGGGCAGACTTCACAAAACCCCGGTGAGGTATTAGCTGATCTACAACAAGACGTATATAACTCTACGTTATTTAATGCTCTACGTACAAATATTAACTCTAGTTTTTATCAAGCATTAGCTCCTACAACTAAACTCAATGGTGATAGCTTAGCAAGTGGTGATACCTGGATTGACTCAGATGATAACCAAAGACATGTATGGGATACTTCACAGGTACCTCCTGCATGGTTAGCTGTTACTGATCAAGCTACGGTATCCGCTATTGCTTCATTAGTAGGTAAACAAGAAACTTCCGATGGTGTAGTTAAAGGTTTTTTCCAGACAACAGAGCCTCTATACGCAGAATCAGCATTCGGTGATATTTGGATAGACACCTCACAACCAAAGCCACTAACCTTTACAGCTATACACAGATTCCAGGATGCGGATTCAACAAATTCAGGAAGCCTATCTTGGATGACTACAGACTCCCAGAATAATGCACTAGGTTTAACCTATATTACAGCGTATAACGCTGATGCAGAAATCACAAACATCTTAACTGGTGAGACAGATTTAGATAATGCTGTGATTGGTGGCACTAATTTAGTTAGTTACATCTCTGGTGTTGTGGGTACTGGTACTGACAACATGGTGCGCATTTACTCAGGGTCAGATAGAACAACACAAACTGGGATGGATACAGGTGACCTGTATAACGAAACAGATTCAAACGGTATTCTAACTACATACCAATACTCAGGCACAGGTTGGGTAGAAGTACAAGGTGCCTCTAACATGGCACAGTTGGGTGACCTCACAGATGGTAAACGTTCCATATACACTACAGAGGGTGTACCCGTAGACTCAGATGCACAAGGTGATTTAGTCATTTCTATCAATGACTTATGGATACCTCCTTCAGATTTAACTACTACTGACGGGACTTACGCAGAAGGTCAGATTTATAGATGTACAAGTGTGTCTCCTATAACCTTCGTCAAGGCAACTAAGTATCATGACATAATTGATAATCTCAATGCCTCACTAACTAATGCAATAGATGCTAAATTGCAAACATACGCTGCAGATACAGCACCATATACTGATGTTGTGAATATCGCAACAGATGCTACTGTGTATGCCACCCATCAAGCACGTGTTAATGATTTATGGTTATGCACAAGTACTGCAGGTATTTATGTATCAGGTAACTACTACGAGTACACACGCACAGCGAATGGCACTAACACAAGTAACTATGACTATACTTGGGAAGTTAAAGCAGACATCACAGCTAGTATGTCTTTGTTGGTAGATAACAAACGTACAATTTATGGAGATACCACACCACCAGCAGGCACAACACATTCGTTACTAGATAATGACTTATGGATTCCCCCAGTAGATATTGTAGGACCTCCTGAGTACTTTCAAGGCGAGATGTATGTGCATGACTCCACAGCAACCCCAGTTTGGAGAGTAGCTTCAAGATACTCTGGAGACATTGCATCAGCTAATTCCCAATTTGCTAATTATGTAACTACAAGTGCATATGGCACTGACCAAGTAGCAATACAAAACCAGTTAGATGGTAATATCACTACATGGTTTAAAGATGAAGCACCTACATTAAGTAACGTACCAGCTTCAGATTGGCAGACGATAGACACAGCTAATAATGATGATAATGAGAAGATAAAGCATATAGGTGATTTATACTATGACAAAGTCACTGGGTATGCTTACAGATTTGCACATGAAGACAACACAGTAGATGGCGTAGATAACCCTATCTATAGTTGGATTATAATTACAGACACAGATGTTACACTAGCTCTATATAACGCAAGTGTGGCGCAAGATACTGCAGATGAAAAACGTAGGATATTTGTAGCAAAACCTAACACGGTCACCTCAGCCTATGAACCGGGTGATATGTGGGTAATGGATAATGATGCTGACCATGCTACTTTCAGTGCAGGTGATTTACTCCGTTGTGAAACTGGCCGCGCTAAGAACTTAGCTTCTAATACTGTTGATGCGTATGATGACGATGATTGGATAGCAGCAAGTAGGTATACAGATGACACTGCCGTAGATGGTGTTGTAGATGGAACTACCTCGTTAATAAACGCTAAGTTGGGTGATATACTCATTACAGAGTATGTTAATACCACTGTAGACACAGCTACTGATAATATGGTCAATGTGTACAGTGGTAGTGACAGAAGTACTCAAACAGGTATGTCAGGTGGTGACTTATTCATTGAGACAGACAGTGCTGATGTAACGACTACTTATAGATACTCAGAAGTAACACCAGCTACAACACCTATAACATACGTCTGGGTAGAGATAGAAGGTACTACTAACGTAGCTAAACTAGCTGACTTAACTGATAGTAAACGCGCTATATTCAGTACTCCTGGGATTCCTACAGATACTGATGCAGGAACTTATGACACGGTCCATATAAATGACCTGTGGATACCTCCAACAACGTTTACAGATACAACGGTTACCCCAAATATTACCTATGCAGGTGGTGAAATATACAGATGTACTATTGTAACCCCAGCAATTGTATTTACTAAAGCCACGAAATACCATGACTTGATTGAAACGTTAAATGAAAACTTAACAGCTACAATCGATGCCAAGATACAGACTTATGCACAAGCTACAGTGCCATACGTTAATGTATTGAATGTAGTAACTAATAGTGCCTCATATCTCACACAAGAGAAGCTAGTAGGTGACTTATGGTTATGCTCTACTACAGCATCCCCGTATACTGCTGGAAAGTATTATGAATACACCAAGACAGCTAATGGAACAACAGCTGCTAACTCAGACTACACATGGACAGTAACTGTGGACATAACAGCAGACTTAGCTGTATTAGTTGAGAATAAACGTACTATTTATGGTGGAAGTAGCACCCCTTCAGGAACTACATCACACCCTCTAGAAGTTAATGACTTATGGATACCTAGTACAACGGTTGACACCTACCTACAGGGTGAAATGTACACTTGGACTGGTGCTATTTGGGATACAGCATCAAGATACTCTGCAGATATCTTAGAGCTAAGCAACCGCACTATTAACGTATTCTACCAACCTGGTAATAAGGATAGTAACGGTGTATATACTACGCCTCCTGGGTCAGCTATATGGGACATTACAGGTACACCTGCCACGTGTACTGTGTTAGGAGTAATAGATACAACTATAACTACAGAAGATTTATGTGAAGCGCCTATACAACCTGAAATAAATGATATGTGGGCTGTGTTAGATGATGGAGATACTCTATATAAGTACGATGGTACAAGCTGGGTATTATTATCAATAGCCACCTTGGCTAATGTGGATACACAGATTGTTGAACAAGTAGGTTACTGTGAACGAACTGTGACCATCACAGGTGCTACAAACAGAACAGGGGAGTATACCACTAAGACTTTGTGTGAGGCAGCGGCTGTTACAGGTGAAACATTTGCTTGGAGAGACACAGGAGCATTCGCAGCGTTAACAGATGTAATCAGTTCAACAGTAGATAGTAACACTAGTACCATACAGATACAAGCCACCTCTATTAACGGTCTAGAGTCAGAGTACTCTGTCAAACTAGATAATAATGGCAATGTAAGTGGTTTTGGGTTATCAAGTGGAGCGCCAGGTTGTCTAGTTGATGGGGTGTTAGATGCTAGTATTACACAAGCAGCTTGTACAGGCACAGGTAAGGAGTGGGTAACAGACTCCAGTACTTTCCTAGTAGCAGCAGATACCTTTGCAGTAACAGGTACTGATGAGACCCCTGTCATACCTTTTGTAATTAGAACTGGAGATGTTAACGGTACTTGTTATGTAGATGGTGTGGTAAACGCAGCAGCAACTCAAGCAGCTTGTGAAGCTATCGCTGGGGGTTCTTGGGCAGCACCAGATACTAGTGTTGTGGGAATACAAGGTAGTCTAGTATTAGACGGTACGATGAGCGCCACTACAATAAAATCAGGAACTATTACAGGTGACCTCATAGCAGGTACTACTATTACAGGCACTAATATTGATGGTGGTACTATCACAGGAAATAAAATAAGCGCTACAACTAAAATTGTTGCAGGTACAGGTAATAATGTTGGTGTCCTGTCAGGTGTTCCTGCTTCTTGTTCTGATGGCGTTTCAACAACTGAAGCCGCTTGTATTGCAGCGGGTGCTGTTTGGGATGATTATCGCATTTATGCTGGTCATGCTACTCCTGCTTCAGCTCCTTTTAGAGTTAAGCAAGATGGTACAGTAATTATTGAGAAGAGTACAAGCACTGGAAAGATGGTAATAGAAGGTGATGTGATTAAGGTCTACACTACCGCTGGAGGAGTGGATACTCTAAGAGTTAAGTTAGGTAACCTAGCATGAGTTATGGTTTAGAAATCTTTAAGAGTGGTGATGACTCCTGTGTAGGCCCGACATCTAATGTGTGTGTAAAAGACGGTGTGCACTTAACTGCGCACACTAATGCAGTATCTTGTATTAACACTGGTGCAGGTGATTGGGTAGCCCCATTCAACACAGCATCTTGTGCGTTTGTGGGGGGCACTTGGTCAAGCCCTTTAGTTTACTCGTCTAATGATGTTACATGGAATCAGGTAGATAGTTTTGTAGCTAGCGCTGGGGTCACGGTTAGTAAAAACTATTCTTCATTAACTGCTGAAGGGGTAACTGAGTTTATAACAGTACAATTTATGGTACATACCTTGCAACCTGACACTGCAGCAAAGACACACACAGTAGCAGTGTCGGGTACTAGTGTTACAGCTACTCCCGCAGGAACACAACACACGTATAGTGACACTTATGTGGTGGTGTTAGGAAGATGAGTTACGGTTTCAGTGCAAAAAATAATAATAACCAAGTACTTATAAGCAGTGAGATGCAGAACTACCATTTGCATTCTAAACTCACAACTATAGACAGTGTACTGGGATATCATGATTCATATGGCGGTATGTGGAATTACCGCTTCATAGTAACCATCGGGTCAGACAATCCTCCTATGGTATTTATAGAGCCTCAGTGTGAACAGATACAGGCTATGCTCGGTATGGATGTAATACAGGATTTGGGTGGTGGCAACAAAAAGTGGGCGATTGATGTAGCTGTTGCAGGAACAACTTCAAGTTCTGCTGCGCACCCACACTTACATATTTTTACTAAACCGGGTGCTATCACCAACCCTTCTGGGCAGGACTGGGGTTTGCAGGTATTTAATAGCAATAATGATGTGGCGTTTGATAGTAGGAAAGCCCCCTTAGTAATTTTAGGGGGTGGTACAATAACCCCCCCGTCCACTATTATCACAAGTTCACAGAACTTAAATCCAAATCCTAACCACTGGGTTGAGAAAAGTTTAAATGGTTTATCTTCTTCAGATATTATGTTCTGCGCACCTTCACTGGCCCAGGCAGAACGTGAATACACAACAACACAACACTCGGATTCTTGTACAGGTTTAGACGTATGTGGCGCATGTCTTGGTTGGGAAGAAGTGTGGGACCGATCAGATACTTGGTGGGCGTTTTATCGAAACGGCTTTCAAGTTAAAGATAATAAATTTAAATCAGGGTGGTTAACCTTTAATGTCGGACATCTCTTCCATGAATCAGAATCGGATAGTTTCATAGGTATTAGGTTCGATGGTGGTAGTGGTAGTGGTGGACAACAGGCTATTAACAACGGGCAAATAAATATGAACAACAACGCGTATTTGTTCTCTAAACCGAGCCTATACTCATGATTGATTTAATACAGACTACCTTTACAATTAAAGATAATATTGCTACAGTAAGTGTAGTTAATATTGTGCAATTAGACGCTACCAATAAATTTAAAACTACTAATACACATTTAGTAGAAATACCTGAAGGGGTGAAGCCAACACGTGAGTACATACTAGGATACCTATATGCCAACAAATAGAGAACTAATTGAACGGATGATGCAAGATTATGAGAGTAAAACTTTACTTTACCCCCCATTCACATCGTCTAAACTAAGACGAGGACATAAGGGCTTCCTAGGTGCCTTATTTTGTGCTGTAGGGCTGTTTACTAATCATCACAGGATAAGACGTAGTTCTGCGGATAAGTTTTTTAGAGAAGGTATGAAAGCGTACATTGATGGGTACAGGCGCGTGTTACGGGGTGAGAATAAGCCTTGGGTAGTCAGTAGTAGTTTTGACTCTGAATATGTGGAAAACATTACAGGCGGTGTTTTTAAAATAGCCCGTATTGCAGAATCGGCCACATTGCCAGTATTAGTAGTAGTAGACTTCACGCCAGACAGCAAAGTGCTCAGTTATTACACTGAAGAGACTGAGTCTATCTTTAGGTTTGACAGTTTATTTGGCTTGTACGACCCAGCTGAGGATATGTTGTATTTTTTTGTTGAACCTTATAATTTTGAAATCCCCGCCAATGACCCCACTATTAATAAGATATCACTATATGAGCTAATTCTTACTGACAAAGGTAAAAGTTATGCAGAGTAAAGACCCTCACGGTGAATTCAGCTTTGCTGGTGTATCGATATACCCACTAACCTTTACCGATTTTTGGGTAAACCCCACAAATGGGGAAACTAAAAGGTCTGAAGAGATTAACTGGATAAATATTAATTGTAGACCTATTGACTTACAAAGATTTGTTATAATTGATGGGGAATTACAGGATTATCGTGATGTAGTAAACATTAGACAAGTAAACGCAATACCGTTATTTCACACCTAGGGAGGGTACGATGACATTAGAGGAAACACTAAACATATTAAATAACGCAGTCACAGCATCTGTAATGGATGCCACTGAGTATACTCTGTGTACCAAAAGCACAGATACATTAAAAGACATCGGGTTGGATAGTTTAGACTGGAGTATTGTATTAATTTACATAGAAGATGAAGTATTATTGAGCGAAGAAGTCATTACTGAATTAGGTGAAATAATAAATACTGGAGGGACTGTTCAAGAAATGATGGAGTTCTTCAATAGTCATGGATTATAGTGTTCTTATTAGTTAAGACACTACATGTATTTTCAATAGCGATGTTCCTAGGTAATATGTTAGTTACAAATACCTGGAAAGGTAGGAGCAAGCATTGCACTGTAGCAGTACGCACTTACACCAATAAACTAACTAGACGTACAGATTCTATCTTCGTAGAGTTCTATGGTCTATTGTCTCTGGCTTCTGGACTACTACTAGTGTATTTGCACCCGGTGTATACCTACACAACTACATTCATTATGTGGGCGCTTATACTTTGGACGTTATCCCTAGTGTTCTGGGGGGTATCAATTCCGTATCTGCGTAAACAGCACATTGATTTAGTTATGAACAAAGGCGAGAAGTACAACTATTATGATCGTAGATGGTGGTGGTGGGGACTAGCTGCAACTATCGCGGATGTAGCTATTTTGCCTTTAATGATATGGAAACCCTTATGAATATTTCGTTAATAGACTCAGTGTCTACACAAGAACTGACAGCCTTACATTCCGTTAGCTACCCGTCTAACGCCCATGCTGTTGTTACGACAGCACACCCTAAGATTCAATCAGGATACGCAATTATTGCGCACCTATTAATTGATCAACTTGTAGCCAGGAATAAAGAGGTACTACAATCAGAAGCTTCTACAGGCAAATCGGGGTTAATATTAGCAAGTGGAAATACCTACTGGTCAGGTTATGATTTAAATCGGAAGCGCCCTGCTAATTTTCCAGTACTTAAACCTCTAGCCTTGGCAACAACTAATATATACGCAGGCAGAGTTGCTCAACATATTGGTTATACAGATTATGTCTCTACGGATAGCACATCATGTGTATGCGCATATAACGCCACTTTTTTAGCTAAAGCGTTATTAGATTCTAATACGTTAGATAGGGTGTTAATAATCGCTGTAGAGGATGCCACAAGCGGTGATACTATTGAGTTCTTCAGTAAGTATGGTGGTAATATCAGTTTAGCTGATGAAGAAGCTGGAAAGTTACCTAGTGCGTTTGATGGCACTAACACAGGCTTTAGGGTGGGCAATGGTGCAGGGATGTTCTTGTTAGATAACAAAGACAATGGTATTGCACAAATTGACCAAGTATCTATGGCTGCTGAGAAGTGGAGTAGCCCTATAGGGCAAGACCCTGCAGGGACAGGTTATCTTAAAGCGCTATCACGTATTGATACAAAAGGTGTGCGTATCATTAAAACACATGGTACAGGTACCCCAAGTAATAATATTGCTGAGAAGGTAGCTATTGAGAGTACCTTTGACGATTTCATAGCTACATCTTATAAGCCCCTGATAGGTCATACTATGGGCGCTAACGGGGCTATCGAACTAGACTTATTAGTCAAGGACTTGCATAGGGGTGTGCTCACAGGTATACACAACCGTACAGTAAAAGACACACGATTCATCTCTGAAGATACTAAGATAAAAGATAAAACAGCTATATGTTTAGGTAGTAGTATGGGGAATGGTTACGCAGCGTTAAAAGTATCTATTTAACATATAGGTAAGCAGGTTAAAAATTATGATAAAATCACGAAAAAGCCTTTGTACCCCCAGAATATGATAGGATACGCACTATGAAGAATAATATATCAGATTTAGATATTGATGCGACTGAACTAGATACTTTAGTTGATTGGGAAAACCCACCTAAAATTGAAGACCTGAAGCAAGACTTAACAGAAGCACAGTCTGCTCATTCAGATCATATCATCGATGTCGAGAACTGGTTAGACGCTCTAAACGGCAAACAGAAGCTTAGCACTAAACCTGGTCGTTCTAAGATTGTTCCTAAACTTATTCGTAAGCAAGCTGAGTGGCGTTACGCTGCATTAAGTGAACCTTTCCTATCTACCGATGACTTGTTCAATACAGCACCGGCTACCTTCGAAGATAAGAAGGCTGCTGAGCAGAATGGTCAAGTACTTAACTACCAAATTAACTGCAAGATTGATAAGACTAAGTTTATCGATGAATACGTACGTACATGTGTGGATGAAGGTACATCTATTATTAAGTTAGGTTGGGACTACAAAGAGGAGACTGTTGAAGTTGAAGTACCTGACTTTGATTTCCAACCTACACAAGAAGCAAACCAAATACACCAACAGTTACATGCAATGATGCAAGAAGACCCTGAGAGATTTCAACAAGAAATCCCACCAGAGATGCAACAAGCACATGAAATGTCTATGCAAGGTGGTACAGCAGTTATGCCTGTACAGGTCGGGTCTCATACTGAGGAACAAGTTAAGGTTATTAAGAACCAGCCTACTATTGAAGTGTGTAACTACGCAAACGTAATAGTTGACCCTACATGTGAAGGTGACATAGATACCGCTGAGTTTATAATCTATAGCTTTGAGACATCAATGTCTCAGCTAAAGAAAGATGGTAGATATAAGAACCTAGACGCAGTCAGCTTAGATAGTGGTAGTGTGCTGTCAACTCCAGATCACTCTGTTGATGATGACTCTAGCTTTACTTTCAAGGACAAACCACGTAAGAAGATTGTAGGATATGAATACTGGGGATTCTGGGATATCAACGGTACAGGTGAAGTAGAACCTTTCGTAGCTACCTGGGTAGGTGACACTCTGATTAGATTAGAAGAGAATCCGTTCCCTGACAAGAAGTTACCATTTGTAATCGTACAGTACTTACCTAAGCGTAAGGCCGTGTATGGTGAACCTGATGGGTTACTGATTGAAGACAACCAGAAGATTATCGGAGCTGTAACTAGAGGTATGATTGATGTTATCGGTCGTAGTGCTAACGGACAGATGGGTACACGTAAGGATGCATTAGACGTTTCTAACTACCGTAAGTTTGAACGTGGTGAAGACTTTAAGTTCAACTCTAACGTAGACCCTAGACAAGCTTTCCATATGGAGACTTACCCAGAGATTCCTGGTAGTGCACTAAATATGCTTACGTTACAAAATAACGAAGCTGAGTCGCTTACAGGAGTTAAAGCATTTAGTTCAGGTATCACAGGACAAGCATTAGGTACAACTGCTACAGGTATTAGGTCAGCACTAGATGCTACATCTAAACGTGAGTTAGGTATCCTTAGACGTCTAGCTAATGGTATTAACCAGATGGGGCGTAAGATTATATCTATGAACGCTGAGTTCTTAGGTGATGAAGAAATCATCAGAGTAACTAATGAAGAGTTTGTAGCTATCAACCGTGAAGACTTAGGTGGTATGTATGACATTAAACTAAACATATCTACAGCAGAAGCTGACACTGAGAAAGCTCAGGAGTTATCATTCATGCTTCAGACTATGGGTAACAACATGCCTCCAGAGATGTCACAGATGGTACTAGCAGATATTGCTAAGTTACGTAAAATGCCTGAGTTGTCTAAGCGTATTCAAGAATACAAGCCACAACCTGACCCTATGGCTCAACAGATGAAGGAACTTGAAATGCAGCTGTTACAAGCACAGATTGCTAATGAGCAAGCTAAGGCACAAGAGAACCAGGTTGATGTAGGTCTGAAGCAAGCTAAGACACAGACAGAACAAGCTAAAGCTAGAGGACTACATAGTACCTCTGACTTGAATGACCTAGACTTTGTTAATAAAGAATCAGGTGTACCTGATGCAAACAAAGAGGAGCAGATGAAGTTAGCTCATGGTCAAGAGATGCAAAAGAAAGAGTTTGATAGATTATCAAATTTAGACAGTAAGGTGATAGATGGTATGATGCAGGGAGCTAATACTAACTATCCGGGACTTTAACAATATGAGGGTAATAACATGACACAAGAGGAACAGTTAGACAGCTTAGAATTTAGTATGGATGAGGCTAAACACTTTATCAGTGTGAAAAACAGTATGCTGAAACTACAAAATAATCGCGATTTTAAAAAGGTGATTACAGAGTACTACTTCAAAGAAGAGGCTGCTAGGTTAGTTATGGCTAAAAGCTCTAACCTTAATGTAGAACAGCAGCTACTAGTTGATAAAATGATTTATGGTGTGGGATCACTTGCTAAGTTCTTAGATAGCGTAATCTCTAGAGGCACTCAAGCAGAGCAAGCTCTAGCAGAAGACGAAGATACAAAAGCTAGTATCCTTCAGGAGGGTTTAGTATAATGACTACAAACAATGACGCATTAGGAATGTCAGACGAAGATTTCTTGAAAAAAGACTTCGGAGACTTCGAAGAAACACCAGCAGTAGAAACTGCTGAACTAGACACTGAAGTGACAGAAGAGCAAACTTCTGAAGCTGATGTAGAGACTCAAGTGATTGAGACTCAAGATAACGCCCAGGAGCAACCTGAGCCGGAACCGTTAGATGATGTAGATAGCCAACCATTTGAGGATACTCAAAAGGAGCAGGAACCTTCAGCTAAAAGTACTGAGCCAGCGTCTCTTGATACAGAAGTCAAAGTAGATGACACAGATGGGGATACCCAAGAAACATCAACTGTAGACTTCCAAGGAGCATATGAGAAGATTTTCTCACCCTTTAAGGCCAATGGCAGTGACATGCAGGTGGACACGGTTGACGATGTAATGTCATTAATGAAGATGGGAGCTAACTACCAGAAGAAAATGGCAACGTTAGCACCTAATCTGAAGTTAGTGAAAATGCTTGAGAATAATAACTTACTAGATGCTAGTAAGCTAAACAACTTAATCGACATCTCTAAGAAGAACCCTGCTGCAATTGCTAAGCTTATAAAAGATAGTGGGATAGACCCTCTCGATATTGATACTGATGAAGAGGTGAAGTACACCCCTAATGACTACAATGTATCAGACAAAGAGTACAAGTTAGATGAAGCACTAGAAGGCATCAAAGATAGTAAGACTTTCAATGACACTATTGACGTTTTAAGTAATCAATGGGACACTGCGAGTAAAAAAATAATTGCTGAGAATCCTCAGATTATAGGTATTATCGATGGACATATGCAGAATGGTGTGTATGCTGAAGTGAAGAAGCTAGTTTCAAAGGAGCGCGCCTTAGGTAGATTAGAAGGTGTCTCTGATGTAGCAGCTTATCAACAGGCAGCAAACTACTTAGCTAGTATTGGCGTGCTGAACAACGGAGACACTAATAAGGTGGCTACACCACCTACGTCAGATGTATCAAGTAAGACAAAAGCAAAGGATGATGCTCAGTTAACGAATAAACGTAAAGCTGCAGCATCTACAAAGACAAGTAGCAAACCTACGACTTCTCAACCAGACTTCTTAAAGATGACGGATGATGAGTTTATGAAGATGGCTGCTGTCTAATTTTATGAAGCTTTATAGGAGAATATAATGGCTCAAGTATACGGTGACGGTACTAATTCAACAGTAGGTGCACAGGCACGTACTGATTTTTATAACAAAAAGGCGCTAATTGCAGTACGTGATAAGCAGTACTTCATGCCTTTGGCTAACGTTCAGGCTATGCCTAAACATCACGGTAAGACAATTAAACAAGACGTTTACTTACCTTTACTAGATGATTTGAACATCAACGACCAAGGTATTGACGCTTCTGGCGCAACTATCGACAGTACTAAGTTTTCAGCTTGGACTAAAGCTGGTGCTTTAATTGGTGCTGCATACACAACAGCAGCTTTAGCTGCTGCTGCAACTGGTGCTGCTGTAGTTCAACAGAACTCTGGTAACTTATACGGTTCAGGTAAGGACATCGGTTTAATCGCTGCTAAACTTCCTGCATTGACTGAGAACGGTGGACGTGTTAACCGTGTAGGCTTTAAGCGTACACAGATTACTGGTTCAATCGTTAAGCAAGGTTTCTTTACTGAGTACACTCAGGAGTCTTTGGACTTTGATTCTGATTCTGAACTACTTTCTCATATTACTGAGGAAATGGTACAGGGCGCTACTGAATTAACTGAAGCGGCTTTACAGTCTGACTTGATTAATTCTGCGACTACTACAGGTACAGCTTACTTTAAAGGCGGTACTACTAAAGCTACAGTATCAGGTGTTGTTACTTACACTGACTTAATGAACTTGTCTATCGCTCTAGATAACAACAAGACACCTAAGCAGACTAAAGTAATCTCTGGTTCTCGTTTAGTTGATACTAAAACTATCAATGGTGGCCGTATCATGTATGTAGGTTCAGAGATGATTCCTGCTTTACGTGCTATGACGGACTTACACAGTGCTCCAGCATTTGTGTCAGTAGAGAAGTATGCTGATGCAGGCAACACAGTAAACGGTGAGATTGGTTCTATTGACCAGTTCCGCATCGTTGTTGTTCCTGAGATGCAGTACTCTGCTAAAGGCGGCGCGGCTGGTGTAGACATCTACCCGATGTTAGTTGTTGGTGATGGTTCATTTACTACTATTGGTTTCCAAACTGATGGTAAGACTGTGAAGTTCACTACTACGCACAAGAAGCCTGGTAAAGACGTAGCAGACCTTAACGACCCTTACGGCGAGAAAGGTTTCTACTCAATCAAGTGGTACTACGGATTCATGGCACTACGTGCTGAGCGTCTAGGTATCATCTGGACTAAAGCTGCTTAAGTAGAGCTTTAACCTTGGTAGGCTGTTAGCACGCAAGTGCGGTGCAGCCTACCTCATTAATTCCGGGAGGAACCATGAACATAGAAAATTTGACATCTAAACAGATAAGCGATAAGCTAGCCGAACACGGTATTAAGATGCATTTTAATTCAAACAGAAAAAAGCTTGAGGAAGCTTTACTTACTATTACTACTCATGAGGATGATATTATGGAAACAGCAACAGCAGATGTAATTGAACTAGCACCAGGTACTACACACACAGCAGAAGGTATTGAACTTGAGGGAAAAGTATCTTCAGAAGCTATGAAGCTAATTAGAATTATTGTTAGACCTAACGACCCACTAAAGCGTGAGTCTGAAGGTGACATCTTTACAGCAGGTAGCGACTTAGTTGATCGTGGCAGAGCTGTTAAGAAGTATGTACCTTACAATAATGAAGAAGGCTGGCACGTTCCTAATATTATTTATCAGAACATGAAAGAAGCTGAGTGTCAAATCTTTAAAAAGGTTAGACGTAATGGTGAAGACATGATGGAAACACAGATGATTAAAGCGTACAATATTGAGATATTACCACAACTTACTCAAGCTGAGTTAGATACCTTAGCTAGCACGCAGAAGGCGCATAACACACTAGGATAGAACTATGGCATCAATAAGTACTTCAGATTTAACACAGGCAAGTGGTGTAACCACCAGTACTGACGGAAAATACACTGTTACAGGTACTGGAGTATTTGATGACCTTATGGAGGCGGTGAATGCTCACCTAGATGCTCAGTTTAATTTAGGTAGACTAACAGGTGCAGATTATGCAACTGTCTACCTAGGGGCAGTACAGAGCTCTATGCAGCAATCAGTTGCTTTTATCTTAGGTAAACAGCAAGCTGATAAACAAGCTGACCTGATAGATAAACAAATCCTGACAGAGGTGAAGAAGACTTTAGATGTTACGTCTACAACCACTGTCAGAGATGCCCAATCTGCTAAAGATTTACTCGTTAAAACGGCACAGGTTACCTCGATGACTAAGGAAGACGTAGTCAAGACAAACCAAGCCCTAGATGTACTATCACAGACATCAGTTAGGAACGCCCAATCTGCTAAAGATGCAGTGCTGAAGGATGCTCAGACGCTTGATATTCATGACCAAGCTGTACTACGTACACAAGCTAGTGATGCAGATTTATCTATCAAACGTCAACAGATTATCAATGAAGCGTTTACTAATGGTATGGAAGTGAATGAGTACATCTGGGAGATTGAGTATAAGCTTAATCTAGGTGAGACTTACACCTTCGTAACTATTGAGAACTTAACGGATAATGATGTAGTGGCACTTATGACTGCTGACCCACATGACCCTAGATACCCTGAAGTTAATGCCGTAACACTAAGTATGTCTAAAGTTATACAACATGCTGGTAAGTCTACTGCTGCAACTATCATTGCTAAAACGCAAGAAGAGGTTGACTTACTTAAACAGAAGCGTATTACTGAACATGCGCAGACGTTGACAGAGACTATCGGTTCTACTATTGTTACAAGCAGTGTTATGGGTAAGCAGGCTGAGTTATTTACTCAGCAAGCTGTTGGTTTTGAGAATGATGCTAAGAACGCCTTCAATAAGAACATGGCTGATATTCTCAAGATGCAAATCAACACACAAGGTGACTTTAGCTCAAGTAAGTTCATCACTGTAGAGCATTTACTAGATCTCTATCCGGATGATGATAATGTAGTTGCAGCTACATAAAGTGACAGTATGGGCTGGAATCCATTCAAGAAGACCCGGACCTACCAATACTGGAATGTAGCTACAACACCTTTATTAGATGATGCTCTACCTGATGGGTTCCATGAGTTCGCTATCATTAATGATGTTGTTAATGGTATTGACTACTTTAAGAGCTTAGACTATTTAAATTACAGTGCAGGTGCACGTACTAGGTTTAGACAGCTAAACACTAAGTTTAAAACTAAAGACTACTTTGGTGGGTATGGTGACGTAGACATAGGTAACAACTATGTCCCTGCTAGTTTAGTTAAAGCTAGGATAAACCCTAGCAACCCTACTTATGTAACTATTACCAATAGTTCAGTTGTTGCACTAAACTACGCTAACTGGGTATCTGGCTACTTAGTTGATACCTTTAATCTTAATACTGTTACAAACATATTTGTAAGGGATGGAGTCTCGTATACCGTAGACTTTAATACTGCAGACAGTGTAGATAACAGTGTTGACTACATGAATAACACTACACTATTATCCTACACACTAGACCTACCTCCAGAACCTGTGGGCAAGTCATATAATGTTAGTTACACAATAACTACCCCTGGTGTGTCAGGACAACCCTCTACTACTTCTCCTGTACGAACATGGACGTATGAAATAGGAACAGGACTGTATCCTGAGCTAGATGTAAATACTAGATTACCTGAGAATGACCCAACGGTCTTCCAGCTAATGCCTCCGATAGATATACGCAGAAACGGTGGGTACATCCACTCCAGTGCTTCTAGACATGCTGACTATGATGACTACGCTAAGAATTTAGGTATCAATCCTAAAGATATAGCAGATGCTTTTGCTGGGCAGTCTGATATGGATAAGTTAGACCATATAGCTGTAAGTCAAGGTGTAGATTTACAAGCTAAAGACAAGCACAGTTTAAAGTACTGTATAGATTTCGTTACTAAACTGAAGGCGCTAGCCGATACCCATACTATGGGCTATAACGTTAACGGAGCTAATGATAATGTTAACCTAGGTTTTAATACACAAGCACCTTTGGGGCTTAACCAAGATGGTACTGTCTTTGGTACTGAACATAGGTACACCCCTCAAGAGCTTGTAGACGTTCCTGGCGTAGATTTGATTGTATCCTTTGATAGTTCTTCATATGGTCTTAAGTACTCTCATATCGAGATACAGCAACATACAGCTGCTGAAGTGGAGGCTAACTCTGTTCTTAAGTCTTTAAGGGATACTGCTATCGATGTTGGGGAACATGGGCGTGTACAAGGTACTCATAGGTATAAGTCTGTGGTAAATCATGACTTCAGCTTAACAGCGACTATGACAGGTGTCACCCTAGATGGAGGAATTTGGGGGTATTTGTCAGGAATAATAGCAAATCTCAACACAGCCAATTTAGGCACGATTACATATTACAAAATAAGTAATATAGATGGGAGTATGAGCAGTCACATGATTGTAGCTCCCGTAATATCCCATTATGTTCGTGATGCACAATCAGGCCAACATAGGCTAGTGCACTTAAACTTAAGCTCAACAGACGCTGATTTATACTTCCCTTTAGATTGGAGGATAGTTAACAGTTATAGCAATCAGGAGCTGACTTCATTAACTGCAAGCAGTATGCATCTAAGTATGTACTATGCTTACTGGGAGCAGAAAGAAGTATGGAACTGGTCGCTCATAATAATCGTAGTAGCTGTTATTGTGTTTGTCTATACTGGGTATGACGTTAGCGCTGCTCTAGCAGAGACAGCCACTTCACTATCAGTAGCTTTAGGTGTGTCTTTGTCAACAGCATACCTAATTATGGCTGTTTCCTACTTAGCCTCTATGGGAGTGTTTGGTGAAGACTATATCATATTAGGTCAGGTAATGACACTAGCTATAAGCATGGGCACTAGCACAGTAGCTATAGGCGCTAACATGACTACTGCTAACTATGCGTTACAGGTTATGAATATGATGAACTCATACAAGATGAGACACATCGTAGATGAAATGGAAGAGATACAGAATTTAGCTGATGCACAGCTTGTTTTACAAGATGAAATACGTGAAGAAATAGACCAAGCCTTTGAAGACATGGGGTACTATTACAACCTTAGAAAAAGACAATATATAGCACAAGCGTTAGTCAACATTAAAAAGGTAGACCACTTTGAAGCGATGCCTTCAGCAGTGTACTTTCAGAAGATAAAGAAAACAGTATCACCAGAGTATACTTATAAGTTACAATACAAATACATATAAAAGAATTACGGAGAAATAATATGAGTTATCCAAAATTTAATAACTACTGGGGTGGACAGAACCCTAACCCACTGCAAACAGCTAATAGGTCACACCTTATGGGCTTACAGCCAACAGACCAAAACAAATTCATAGAAGATACGTTTGGTGATAATAATAATTTAGACCAAGAGTTTGACCTAGGTTTGAATATGGGTACGCTACAGCTAGGTACTGCTGCTCTTGGTGCATGGAATGGGTTTACGGCGAATAAACGAGCTAAAGAGGCTAATCAGATAGCTAGAAATCAACTTAACCAGAATGCTGAAGCATTTAACATTAATACAGGTATGCAAGTAGCTACACTGAATGATGAGATTGGCAGATACAATGCACATGTTGGTGGTTTCTTAGATGAGAGCCAACGTAGAGACACGTTTGATCCAGATCAGTTTGGTAAGTTATCCACATACAGTTAAGGAGTTAACATGTTAAATTGGAAGAATGTACAGTATGCAAATGGTTCAGGTCTTGTAAACGCTATTAGGGGTAACAATGCTCAGATTAATGAAAATAACAAACAGGTTGTTGATTCTATTTCCCAATTTGGTGATGATTACTCTAAGACACAGACTGATGCAGCAATTGCAAGATTAGCTGGTTCTACTGATCCTCAGCAAGCTCAAGATATCCTAAGAAGTTATGCACAGGGTGGTAATGGTTTTGTAGATCAAGGTCTATTAGCAGACAGCTACCGTGACCAGACTCAAGAGTTCAGAGATAATGCAGCACATGCAGATACATTACTGACAAATAAATCATCGCGTGCAGTGAATGAATATAAGTTATCTCCAGAGTACCAAAAGTTAGAGCAAGATAAGATAAATGCGCAGATAGCAGGGTATGCTGCGCAAACTGCAGGCTATGATGCTCAACTAGAAAATTATAAGAATCAAGCTGATGCTATCAATATGAAGAATAATATTTTAAGAGGAGCCTTCCCTCAATACTTTCCAGACTCCACAAATACAAGTGTTCCTCCTAATAACTCACAAGTTACTGGAGATTTGACAAGTAATTCTAATACTTCTACTAATGCTCCCTCAATTGTAAACTCTGCAACAGCGAGTATTCTAAATAGTACTATGCCGGGTATGGGAGACGTACTAACTTCACAGAATAATGATAGGAATTCAACATACTTGTTAACTAAGTATGCTAAAAATTTATCTGGTGCTAATACACACGCAGCTACTTTTGCATTAAAACAGGAAATGCTACGAGAATTAAATGCCGGTGGTGTATCTCCTCAGAACAGTAATCAAACAGTGAACCAAGTATTTGGTACTTTTGGGGTTACTCCTCCTAAGGATATTGAATCAGCTAATTCTTTAGATAATCTTGCTAGTATACGAGATACTGGAAATGCCTTTACATCCACAGGACAAGTGGGGGATGCTATTAATCTAAATGAATCAGATTTCGTAAAAGGATTTGGAGACGTAAAAGGTAAAGGTATGTATCAATCTATGCTTGGTACTGCATATACAGACGCGGTAAGTCAAGCAGGCACTCTTGCGTTTAACCCACGGAATCCCCAAAATCCTTTATCACCGTCAGTAACTACTAGTAGAACTAATGCTACTAACTATAAGAAGTTTCGTGAAACAATCGCTGAGTATCCTACGAACGTTCAGGAAAGCGTAACTGCTAGATACGTTGCAGAGAATAAGATTAATGTTGACGAGATTAAAACGTATGAAGATGCGCTTAAATCTGACCAGTCACAGATTAAACGTAATATATCTAAAAAGCTATCTAATAATGAATATGACCTTACTGACTTAAATGGTGACTTACAAGAACTGCACGGTATCGATATTAATACACTGACAGGTATTCATGATTTAGCAGTATCACAAGTAGTGAAATTTATTAGTACAGATAAAGATTCTATGTCATTAGCTGAGACAGCTAGACAAATGCGCCAAGAGACCTACTCTGAAGTCTACACAGATAAGGAGATAACGCAGGCAACTGTTAATATAGATAATTTCGGGAGTAGATTAAACTCTCTTCTTGATAAGATGTTACCGGGTTCCTCCACAAATGTTAAAAAGACATTACTAGCTAATCTAAAAACAAGGTTTGGCTTTGAAGATATTCAAGCTAAATTAGATACACGTAAGAAGACAATTAAGGCTACTTCAGGATATTTTGACTCTTCGCAATTTACACCTTTTAGTATTGGTTCTGTACAGGCTATGATTTCAAATGAGAGAGGAGATAAGGATAATCCATACACAGGTAATGAGGGAGCTATATTAGAAGAAACAGCCACTAACTTTATAAATAAAGCATTAGCTAAAGCTAAAAAAGAGGCAACTGTTATTCCTACTGACTTCCCTAACTATTCTGAGTATAACTTAAAGCGTGTAGCTTACAAAGCGTTTTCAGAAGTCTTCGCAGCAGACGATGAGGGATTAGAAGATGATGACTGGATATTTAATTCATCTCCATTAGGGGATGATGAGATTGAAACTACTGGTGTACTGGGTAATAGGCAAATAGATATTGAAGCAGGAACTAACCCTAAAGCTTACTCTCTATTTATTAAGAGATATAAATCTTTACTTAAGTCGAGTTCTTCACAACTAAAAGAGCACATTAAAGCAAAAGTAAGCCAATAAATAGGAAATCTGTATGGGTAACTATAGCGTATCGTCAGACATTTTTTCAGACTATGATGACTTATACTTTAAAGACTTAAAGAAGAAAAAGCTAGATGCTGTTTTAGAGCGTAAGAACGCTGCTATACAATCGTTAAAGGGTGTCCATGATGCTGATACATTTGTATACGAAGACCCTATCACAGGGAATACTTCCAGTACACGAGCTGGAGCTCCTAATAGCACATTAGATACAGCTGAAACCTTTAAAGGGTTTGCTAAGCCATACGCAGAAGGTAGAAATGGTGTTAGAGATACTCATGCAAGGGCTTTAGCCTCTGATTTAGGTATGCATCCATCCCAGATAACTGATGATATGCTTAATCAACGTGCGTTGGAATCTAAGGCGTTTGCTCAAGACCTACTAATGCAGGATCAGCCTAACCCTGAAGACCCACAGACACAAGTTACAGTCCACGGTGAAGATAAATACAATAGACCTATTACTGAATCGGTTAACCCATACACAGGCATTAATATTAATAGGGCCCTAAATACTCCTGAGCATAATCTGAACTTCTATTCGAAGTACAACAAGATACCTGATATTAACTATGCTGAAAAAGGTGATGATAAGATAAAACCTTTTACTGTTATAGGCAATGAAGACGGTACGTATGACCTTACTGTTCGAGGCGGACTTAAATACCCAAATATTCCTAATCCTGAGATAGAACGCAAAGAATTCATCCCACATATAATCGACCCTAATACTGGAATGGTTCCACAGTTACTTGGTGAATACAGAGTATCTGATTTCGTAGGCAAAGCATTATCTGGTAACTTAGAAAGTACTTTAGGTAAGAAAGGTGAGAATGAGACCGTAGGTGGTCGTTATGATAACTTTTCAAGAAAAGGGCTAAACGAACAAGAGCTTAAGGATTGGATTGAAGCTTTCAATCCTTTCGTAGAATACGAAGGGTACACTGGTTACATTCCTAAAGAGGATTTTAAAGACACTACAAGTACTGGCGCAGAGTTTTTAGCTAAGGCAGGTTGGAGTGTAGCTGATGAAATACAGCACTATAACACCAAACTACAAACATTCCTAGAGTCAGATGAGGGCAAGAAAGCCTCTATGAAAACTAGAGCACAAGAAGCAGATAAGTTATGGAAAAATAGCTTAGTTGTTTTTAGTGACCCTGAAGAAAACTTCAATAGGGCACAAGCTCAACGTATGGACACTCTCGACTATATCGAGAATATGTATTCAGAGCGTAAAGAAGAATCTTTTGGCAAGTTAGCTGAATCTGCAGCACTAATGATAGAGATAACTGCAGGCTTGCCAGGGCAAGCCGTAGCTACTTGGAGTACTCATGATAGGATAGTAGAGGAATTCGAGAAACATGCAGGAAGAGCTCCTACTAGTTTAGAAGATGGCCAAATCTGGGGACTCGCAACAGTTAGTGTTGCAGGTGAAAAGTTTGCTTTAAAGACTGTATTAGGTAAGAACCCTTTTGTAAATAAGGCACTAGCAGACTTTACAGCTAATTTCCCGGCCTTTGGAAGGGCACTTGGAACTACATTTGGTTTAGGTGCAGCTGGTCTAATTTCAGAAGGCTCTTCTGGTGTTATATCAGACACTGCTGAAACTATAGGAGCACATTTAGCTGAGGGGTATGTATTCCCTACGTCCACACAAGCACGAGAATCGTTCTGGATGGAAGCTATGCCTGGTTCCTCTATAGGTACCATATCAGGAGCAGCTAAAAGTACTACTACATCTAGTGATACTGCTGCACTGAATGGGTTGATAGCTGACTTAGGTAGAGGTGCCCCTACTGTTGAGTTAACTATTGATGAGGAGACTAAACTCAATAAAAAGATTGACGCTCTAGACGATAAACTACGTAGTTCAAGTATCTCGGATGCCCATAGAGTTAAGTTAATGTCTAAGAGAGACGAGTTAACTAAACAACGATTGGAGGGCAAGCCTAATAAAGATGCACTCTCTGAAGAGGGACGTAAAGATTTAGAGTCTAGTATCCAGACACTACAAAATAAGATCAATGATAAGGCTGCTTCTCCTAAAGGATTAGAGTCTGCAATTAAAAAAGATACTAAAGCGGTCAATAAACTAAATAAAAATATAGAGAGGCTAGAAGCTTTAGAGCAAACTGATGAAGTAGTACAACTAATACAGGAAGCCAGACAAGAAGTTGAACTGCTCGAAACTAATATAAAAGATTCTAAGGCATCTTTAGGTATTCTTAATGTAGATGATACTGCCAAAATTAAGCCAGTAGAGGGTGACTCTCTAGAACTGCTTAAAACAATCCCAGGTAAATTAGAAAATTCTGATGAGCTATCTATTGAAGAGCTTCAGTCCCTAATTGCGCAATATGAACGTGCTGCTACTGATGTAATGCAACGTTTTGTGAAAGGTGAGACAGAGCTTAAAGAAGCACAACAAGAGTCTTTTAGAAGAGTTAATGAGTACATGGAACTCCTTGAGAAGCGTGTTGACCTAACTGAAGCTAAAAAGACTATTGAGAAGAGTTCTGAGAAAGACCAATATGTATATAGCTTAGACCACACAGATGAGGGTTCTGCGCAGACTCTTAATGAGATACTAGCACAGGGCACACTTACCCCAATAGAGACTGAAGTAGTCCAGGCTAAGCAAGAAGTTATTGAGGCGAAGCAAGGATTAAGTAATAATGCTAAGAATATCGAAGATGTTAATGAAGACATTACAGGAAAAGGCTCTAAAGACTTCATATCTTTCAATCAGCACTTAGATAATGTAGTATCAGGTACAAACGCACTAGCTGCTCAATCAGGCCTAGAACAGTTTGCTAAGCATATGCAAGGTAAAGCAGAGACTCTGCGTGCAGCATATGATAAATTCCTACAAGATGGTAATATTGCAGAAGTTGAGTATAGAGGAGTTACATATGAAATTAATAATTCTACAGAGACTCTACTTGAGTACGTAGAGAGAGAAGCTGCGTATGGACAGAAGGTAGTAGCACTCTCTAAGAAAGTATCAGAAGCTACTATAAATAGGGAAGCTGATGTAGAGGTAACTGCAGCTAAATCACAACTAACTCTTAATGAGAGGTTGCTAGGTAAAGTAGATACATTTAATAAAAAATCTCCACAAGAGACTGTAGACCCTATTAAGAAACCAGAAGAAGTAGTAAAGGTACAGGCTGAAGCCAAGCCCACTACTCCTGAAGCGCCTAAACAGACGCAGTCTGTGGAGGGCGCTGCTAAATACACAAAAGCAACTAATCAAATAACTAAATTAGTTAAGAGAGCGGAGAAGCTTGATACCCAAGTATCTGACTTAAACAGTAAAACAGAAGAGAATAGTTTATTCCCTGGCACTCTAGAGATACCCGTAGCTGAAGCCAAAGCAAAGATAAATACTCAACGTACTAAAATACGTGATAACTTCAATAGGATTGCTACTAGATTTGATTTAGATATAAAAGACGCTGACATCAAGACTGACCAGCAAGAAGAGATGCTGTATTCATTATTAGATGGAGCAGTAACACTAGGCAGCAAGGAAGTAGAGGATAAGATTAGAGCTATTAGCTCAGACTATGCAAATCATAAGACTGAAGTTGTTGTTGAAGAAGCGGTTGATGTTGAGGCGCTACAGAGATTAGATGAGTTACAGAATAAGCCTAATACTGAACAAGCTAAACCTAAAGCTAAAGAAGAAGTCAAGGTAGAAAAAACTCCTGAGAAGACTCCACAAGAAACCATTAGTCCTGAGATAAGTACTGTACAATTACTTGAATCCGGAGCGGCCTATGAACAGGGAGGCGTAGCTAAAGTATACGCTGTAGGCCATTACAGTAAAGCTCAGTGGGTCACAATTGCAAAAAAACTAGGAGTATTACCAGATGTCTGCTAAATGTACTAAGGAACTGATTGTAGAGAGTATTACTAATGCAATAAACACACAACCACAGACAGAAACTGCAAAGGTATTTAAGTCTACTGTCAATAACTTCGTAGGGTACATAGCAGAGCTTGGTATTAATAACTCTCAAGATTTAAATGTGCATATACCTAAAGCTGACGTGTTTGCCCCTTACCTACATAAGATAGGGGAAGTGCTAAATGAAGGCAATAAATTATTCTTAGTTAAAAATAGAGACACAAAGTCTTCTACTTTCCTAGAGCCATCTACCTACAAGAATTCTGATGAGTTAGTAAGTATTTTTATGGAAGCTGGGTTAACCCCAGAGCTATCAACTCAACTAGTAAAACTATTCAAGGCATTTACAACTAAAGTAAATCAAGAATTGAAAAGCAGTAATACTGTCTATGAAAATGACGTGTTACCCCTACTATATGGAGCTAACAAAATAGAAGGACGTGATACTACGTATCACTTACCTGCGCCTGTATTGTTCAGTGCCTCTACTTCATTACTAAGATGGTTTGCTACAGATGGTGCGCGTACATTAAACACTTTCACAGACACACAAATACAACTAATAGTTGGAGCTGAACGTACTTCTGATATCTTAGATGAGACATTAACTGCTTTCCGTAATTTAGATCACGGTGGAATGTTGAGGGGTGAGGCTGCAAGGTCTTTAGGCTCATTGATATTTGACTCACTAAATATTAAAAGCAACTTAGCTACATCATCAACAATATTAGATGACATTCTGGCACATCAATTAGGAGCTTTAGCTCTAGAGATTGGCGTTAAGATGGGACTTATTAAGTCTGCTGAAGTAGTCTATAAGGTCAATCAAAATGGGAAGTTAGTCACTAAGAAGTTTGCACATTATTACATTACACAAAAAACTATTGATGTTAATAATATAGATATAAAAAAGATTACAGACCATTCAAAACACTTAGACAGTTTCTTTGGGGTTAACCAGTCATTTAATGCACCGTCTGCTACCCCTTTACCTAACGTTTCAAAGAATGTTAGAGGCTCGTTAGGCTCAGTTAGCCCACAAGCACACCAAGTAATCAATAAATTAGTTAATACTGAGTGGACAGTCAATAGTGCTTATCATTTATATATGATAGGCAGTGACACTGCTAACGCACCTCTACAAGCTAAAGCAGTAAAGCTTAGAAAAGTATTAGCTGGTGTAACCTTTTTAAATCCTAGTGATGCTCTTAACGTGCATGTTGATTTAGAAGAAGGTATTAAAGCTAAAGATAGACAACTATTAGACCAAATTAAAGTAATTAAGAAGTATTCAGATAATAATCTAATAAATAGCTTCTACTTACAGTGGAAATTTATGGCTCAGCATCGTATGATGATTGAGGGTGAGCTAGACCCTATGTCTGCTAAGAATGTAGCACGCTTTTTACTTAAGCCTGCAAAATCTAAGAGTATTATTGTAGACCCTGCCACTAAGGACTCTAAAGCTGTTATCTCCTTTAAGGTTGCTGTAGCTCAGCATTTTGATTTAAGTGTTGATAAAACAGACGTACAAGGTTCTCTAGAGCTATTTGACAGTGTATTCAGTGATATGGAGAATGAGCAGTCTGCTTTAAGTAGAGCAGTTCAATCTGTTATTCAACTCAGTATTAAGCCTAATGAAGTTACGGAAGAGAACTACTTAGATGCTATGCTAGAGTTACACACTAAGTACCCTGGAGCTAACACTGCGTTAATTATGGCAGTGAATGCTTTAGCACAATACCAATCAGCTCTAGAAGAAGATACTACGTTTACCACAGACATCATCGCTGAAGCTGATGCTGTTACTAGTGGTTTTGGAATTGGTTTAATGCTGTTCCCAAGTAACAACATGGACGACATGATGAGGGAGCTCAATCGTGTAGGTATGATTTTTGAGGGACAAGTACCTTATTCTGAACAAGTAAAGAATGCGAATGGTGCAACTCCTGATGGGTATCTAAATTTTGCTAATGCTTTATTTGATAAGTTTGAGAATTTACCAAGCTACTTAGATACTAATGGTGAACATGTAGACCCTAAGGTGGCTGAGAGTCGATTTAAGGCGTTTAATACTATATTTGCTCCACTAGTTACTAATAGACGTAATGCTGGCAAGCCACCATTTATGGTACTAAACTATGAAGGTGGCGCTGCTAAGGTAGCTAAAGAATTATCTGTTAGCTTAGTGGATTCTTTATTTGAATACATCACAGAAGCTCAAGGAAGATATACGAATGGTAGCCCAGAAGTAAAAGCAGAGATATACAAAGAGCTTGCTACTATGTTTAAATCTATGAGAGTGCTTACGAAGAGTAAAGCAGGTAAAGAATATCTACCTGGAGGACTTACATCAGGGGTATTAAAAACTCTATTAGCTACGAATGAATTACATAGATATAGCTTTAATGAGCCTCTGTATAGAGGGTCTCCTATTAAATACAGAGACTATTTAATCTCTAAACTAGGACAGGCGTTAACTCCTGCCATTAAAGTAGCTGCTGCTGAGACGATAGTGAACTCTGAGATAAAGTCTGACTTTATTAAAGCAGGAGAGCTTCAATACTTTATTTTCAAAGTCAAGTATAACAATCTAGTTAAAGAAGTAGCTGGACGCTCAGAAGGTAAGTTATTCCCATCACAGCGTAAAGAATTAGCTAGGGAGTTAATTGATTTCTATCCTAGAATTGCACTTAAACACCAAGACGGTACAGAGTCATTTATTGATTTAGTTAAGTCGACTCAGATACAGCACTCTACTAAATTTGAGCTAAAATTAAACAGTGGAAATGTTAGTACTAGAATGCTGACGTACTCGTTTGCTCCTCCAGGAGTTTCTACAGTAGTACGCTCTATTCAAGGTACAGATGCTGTGAAATTGCAAGATTCAATTAGTATTCCTAATGTTGAGAATACAGAAATTCCTTTGTTACCTCTGCATGATGCTGTTATGGAAGTGATAGGGCAACTGCCTACTACTAAGGGAGTGTATAACTCAGGTTTTAAGAGTTTAGCTAGTGATACAGGATTTGATTTATTCACCCAAGTAAATGAGCTACTAACCTCATCATGGAATATGCTTACACCTGCAGAACAGCACGCAGTTAGAGAAGCTTACCTTAAGCATTCATACTTAAATCGTAATGAAGACAGTGAAGTCTCATTTGATAGTGTAATGGGCACAGTTCAACGTACTGCTAAGGAAGTCCAGCAGAACAGAGGTGAATTAGCTAAAATGTTAGAGACAGCTACAAGTGAACATATGTATATTGCATCACCTGAGTCAACTGAAAATGTAGATTTTTCAGCTGAAGCAGAAGCACTTAAACAGTCATTAGAAGAGAACAGTAAGGATTATCAACGTTCTAGCCAGTACAAGCTACTTAAAGACAATAGAGAGTTATTCCGAGTATTAACTAATCGACTGACTGAGATGTTCCCTAATATCACGCTAGAAGAGCGTGATACATTAGTAGACATACATGGTGAACAGGTATTGGGTAATGCTATAGGCACTGCTATTCAGTACTCAAACAGCAAAGGAGCTCTTGATACAGTTCCTCATGAGTATGCTCATGTGTACTTAAATCTATTAGAGCACACTACCATTATCAGTAAGCAGATTTCTACAATCCAAGCAGTTCACAATGTGAACAGAAAGGAAGCTAAAGAGATTTTAGCTAATGAGATGGGAAGAATCTTTACAGATAAGGTGCTTGAAGGCAAAGGCAAGAAGACTCAAAGTATTGTTAGAAGAGTATGGGAGTTTATTAAAGAAGTATTTAAACCTCTATATCTATCAACAGAGAAAATGCGAGCTGAGTATATCTACCGTGAGTTGGCATGGAAACTAATTAATGGTATTTCAGGTGAATCACTTACAACTACACCTAAGAAAGGCTATACCTTACAAAAGTTTGACACTATCCTAAAGAACAACAAGTGGGGAGCTGAGGTTATCGATACTGTAATAAGTAAGATGCTTCCAGAAGCTCTTCTTGTAGGTAGTCTTGCGTTAACTGCAGCAGGTAATGTATATCGTAAAGGAGTAGGTAGTCTGCATGATATCGACTTTGCTATGCCTCTTACGTCATTCAAGCCGGGGAGAGGACTGAAAGGCAATATCAAGACTTACTTTCCAGGAGCACAGCTGTTATATGAATATGATAATGCTACAGATATTGACAAAGCCACTGAGAAGGTGCTTACCTACGTAGTTCCTCCTACGGGGACACAAATAGCTAATGTACAGAGGTTTGATGAATCAGAGTTTGGAAGAGTTATTGCATGGGATGTTGTGGATTCAAAGAATCCTTCTAAAATTCTAGGTACTTACAGGGCTGAGGCAACGAAAGACTTAAGCGCTCCTGAGTGGTCAGTTAGGTCTAAATTAGTTAGTGAAACTTCTACCGGGGTAGAGGCTGTATTAGTAGATTTTCTAACTGATATAGGAGTTGCCCCAGCTACCAGTGTATATAGTACATATCTAGGTAAGATGGTTAAAGTTGCGAGTCCTAAGTCAGTGTTCACAGCTAAGAATAGCATTACTAAGGAAGATATTCCTCGAGATAAAGATGTGATGGACTTTAATTTATTTGCCCCAGATAAGGACGGTGTTACGCCTCCTGATCTATTCGGAGAAGTGATTAAAGGAAGTAGTTTTGCAGAGTTGCTAGAGAGTTCGACTACATGGCATAATAATGCTCCGTTGTCTTCATCTGCTCTAGTCATCTTTGATGGATTAGGTAAGCAGGACCTACACTACGATTCTGCACATGCAGAGCATTTACAAAATATCTTACATACGCTTGTGCTAGAGCACATGGCTAACGTAGAAGATGTAGTAGTTCAGACAGCGTTCATAAAGGGAAAGACCAGGGGAGGGTTTAGTGAGGACTTGAGAAAGGTTATAGTTCAACTAAATAAAAATGCTCCTATTACCTATGCTGAGCAAAGCCCACAAGAAGTTTTTGTACACGAAATACTTCATGCAGTGATAGACCATGTATTAGCTGCTAACCCTCGTTTACAGGTAGAGTTAAGTAAGCTACATAGAGAAGCTATCAAACACATATCTGTAGATGATTTCCTAATTGATGGTATTAAATCAGATGAAGTAGCAGAAAGGGCAATTGCTACACAGCAATATGAATATGTTTATAGAGATTCTACAGAATTCCTAATTTATACATTAACTAACAAAGGGTTACTTGCAAAGATGCAGACTACTGCCCCACCACGCTCTACAAAATTGTGGGAAGGTGCAGAATTCTCGGATAAGATAATTAATTTAATTCAACATATGATTAACGCTTTTAATACAAAAGTGCGACATAAGAAACTTACTACCTCACAATACCAAGATTTCTTTAACTTAGGTTTAAAAATAGCGACTATTAACTCAAAACATGAGAAATCCCTAACAGTTTTAGCTAAGAAATTTCATATAGAAGCATTAGTTGAACAAGGGATGGATAAGGTAGCAGATGTTATGGTTAAGTCTACTGTTAGGACAGGACAGTTCTTATTTAAAAATACGGAAATAGGCAAGACTATTGGGCATATTAAAGAATTGCCTGATTCTATTAGAAAAGTCGCAACTGAAAGTGCGTTCCTTAAAGCATTTGCTGCGCTGAATGATATTGAGCAGGTAGAGTCCTTATCTTTATTAGTTAAAGATTTGATAGTAGGTACAGGAAGTATGGATATTATGGACCTTGTACTTAAAGCTAAAGGTTTAATTGATTCTACGCGTATACACAGAGCTAAATCATTAGTTAAAAAGCTGAGAGCTCACACTAAATCTAAAAAGGCTATTGATGGTAGTGAGCAGACTGCTGTAACTAAAGTTTTTATAAAGACTGATATACAATCCCTATTAAAATCGGGACGCTTTGATATTGCTGAGATTATTAAATTAATTAAGTACCCTCAGCTACTTCATAATAAGATAGCTGAATATGAAACTAGAGTGGGAACGTCTACTAATAATTTTTATAGCCAGCAGGTAGAGGGTTTAGCTAGCTTTATGGTCCGTACAAGCTCTGTAAGTGCTTTACAAGGATTAAATGCATCTAGGATATATCAATTGCACCAACAGCTATATGGTGAAGAGGTACTTAAGGATGCAGGCATCATACAAGAACTCGATATATTAATTAGTTTAACAGCTTTGCAGAATGTTCCTGAATCTACGAAGACTAAAGCTCTTAGAGTGGCAGAAGAAGAGATGTCTTTAGATAATAAATCTAATCTAATCACTACTCTTATAGAACAGCATAAAGTATTGGTTGGGGAAAATCTAGAGCATAACTTTAACAATAGTCCGTATGCAATGATTAAGGGCTACACACGTAACTCTTACAACTCTAATATTGAGATTGTTAGTGCTCCTTTAGATGATAAGAAACAGATGCACAAAGATGGATATGTATTCTCACATGAATTACCTTATATCCCTGGCGTAAACAAAACCAGATTTGGGTTATTTGTAAATCCTTATAATCCTGAAGCAGGAAGAACAACAGGTGTTATCCCTTACAGTGGACAAAAGTCCAAGGGTACTACTTTATTCGAGATTCTATCTAATGATGAAGCTTATCAAAAGCAAGACCCTACAACAGGGAATATGGTGGGTGATATTAAACTAATTAGACCTGTTATTGATAGATATATTGACAAGCAAATAGAGCTTCTAACTGCTCAGGTGACGAGTGGTAAGATGGGTAGCAATACACAGTTAATTCCTTTGATTAATGAAGCAGGCGAGATTTATGATTTCCGTGTGATGATGTCTACATCTATGCAAGAGAGTTTGTTAGACCCTGATATGACATACGAAAACGTTATGTCACAGCTATCAATTCATTATATTGATAGAAAAATGACTGGGGAGATTGAAAAATCAAGTATGGAATATCTTGTTCAGGTTATGAATACTGAGTACAAGGGGAGCAGAGATAAAAGCTTTATTAATATTTTAGATGGGAAGTACCGTGAAAAGTATTTCCTACCTCTTTCCGCGACTTTTAAAGCAAGGGTGAAGGCTAACTCAATAAAAACGGATGCTGGAGATGTTTTCCCAATTAAAAAAGAGGAATTGCATATCTTATTTGGTGCTAAGGACATGTCTGTCCGCGACCTTCCTTATTATGATTCGTATCCTGCACCTCTTAAGAGGTCTTTACTCAGAGTAAATGCTACTACGCTTGCAGTAATTAGGATAGCAGTTACTAACATTATTTTAAAAATGCCTGAAGTAATCACAGACAACATAGTTAGTAACACTATTATCTTATTGTTAAATGGTGTTAATCCTGTTAAAGCTGTACAGGGACAACTACAAGTAGTTAAAGATTTAAGGGAATGGAAGAATACATCTGCAGAAATGATAGATTTGTATTACACCTATCATGGCAGTGATATTAAGAATAGGAATTTATTACTTCGAATAGAAGCACTAGGAAACTCTTTGAAAAAGAGTCCTATCTTTGAGCTAATGGATATGCAACTATTTACTTCTATGGTAGAAGAGATTAACTTGAAAGAGAGTTCTGCTGCGGATAGATGGGCAAACAGTGTAGAAGCTAAATTAGGTAAGTATGGTGCAGCACCTGTAATGGGTGCTGCTAAATTGCTTTATATGACTAAATCTACAGCATTATATCAAGGGATGCAGGAAGCATTCCAGATGTCTGACTTCTTAGCTAGGGTTGTATTAAACGACCACTTGAAGAAGACAGGTATGTCAGACAATGAACGTAAACGTACTATATACGAGACGTTTGTACTATATGACGTACCGGGCACTTCTAGATTAGCCACTTTCATAAATAAGACCGGTTTTACATTCTTCTGGTCGTATTTTATTAAACTACAACGTGCTATCTTTAGAACTACTAAGAGACGTACTAAAAGTGTGTTGTTCCTACTAGGAATGCAAGAAGCAACTAATGTCGATGTACCTGACATATTTGATTCAGCGATAGTTACAGGTAACTTTGCTCCACCTTTATCTAATCCAGTAGAAGCACTAGAGCATGTAATCAAGTTACCTGGCGTAGAATTTATAGACGACCTACTTTAGCTAGTCATCTACATCAGTGTTTAATACACGTAGGGTGACATAGATAACTAAAGTTACCCCTATACCAATAAGGATAGGGGCAATAACTAAACTAGCTATGATTGCGCCTATAGCTACTATAGATGCGCCTAAAGCATAGAGAGCAGTTTTTACGTTGCCCACGGGGAGCCTAAGGCTGCGAGTTTCTCACCTGTAGTATCTATATCAGAGTATGTATTCTCTATCTGGTCACTTAAATCTTTAACAGCATCTTTAGCAACTACAGCTACCTCTTTCTCAAGTTGTTTAACTTTGCGCTTCATCTTAGATTTAGGCTTTGAGGATGTGATATCTTCCCTTAGAGAGTTAATTACCACTTCAGTGACGTCTAGTCCTTGTAGTAGAATAACAGCGTTCTCCGGGCTCATTTCAATTGTTAGTTTCATGATAATTCCTTGTATGGATTGCCCCAAATAATTTGAGGCAAAAATAAGAGATACTTATGCAAACACAGATGCTTTAGCAGAAGTTACAGCTGTAGCAGCAGGTTGAAGATTCTTATTAGTTTTATCAATAGTGGTACCTTTGTTTTTAGCGTCCCACTCATTCATAAATGTAGCTTCAGCTACACCGTCCGCCATTTCACCGACAGACAGCTTAGTTTCAGCATTCGCGAAGTAACGGATTTCATTTGATTCGAATACTTCAGCAGTATCTTCATATACTCCAGAAGCGTTAGGCTTCTGTTTGTTACGTTTAAATAACTGTACTGCAATCTGTACAGGCTTCCCAATTAAACTAGTTAATACGTACTTCTCAACAGGAATTTCTTTTTTAGCTTCCCATGAGTAGGCATTAATTGTTTTCTTCTCACCAGTAGGCACTACTTCAGTAAGAGGCTTACCTTCAGTAGCAATACATAAACGATTAGCAGACGTATAGCCTGGTAATGGATGTTTCTTACCTGCTTTGTCTACGTAGAATGTTTTCTGGCCTTTAGCTTTACCGCTAGTAATCCAGAAAGTATCTCTGATAGGAAATACTTTAGAATCTTTGTCAGTACTCTTAAGTGTGACATTTACAGCAGTAGCACCACCTGATGATTCTTCGATAGTTACCATTTCGATAATAGTGTCATACACACCTGATTCCCAAATACGGCTATTACCACCACCGCCTATGGTTTCTTTGTCTTCAATTACGTCTTTGTCTAATGTTAAATCTAGCATTTTAATTACCTCATGTTGTCTTTTAATTTAAAGAGTCAGTTACACGACAACGTATAAATGTAAATACTCTGGGATAGGGTACGGAGTACCCCTAAATTTAGATAGCTTCACTTAATGTAAGACTTAATATGGTCAGATGTACTATCTAAGAAAGTTTTCCATACACCATCATTTTTACGCTGTTCAATAAGTGTATCATCAACAGTTAGCGCACAGATAACTTGATCACTACCAACTATTTTAGTACTTTTCTCAGGTGTGGATAACCATATAGTATCTTCTTCAAAATCATTAAATGTTTTAGACGATGACTGTGTAACCAGAACTTCTGAGTTTCCATGAAGCATCACACCTTTATCTTGTTTTCTAATACCAAACATAGAAAAGTCTTTATTAAACCCTACGGTTACACGATCGCGGTCTTCTAAGCCTAATTGCTTAATAATAGGCGCATATAATTTAATATAAATACGCTTATTAGTATCTTGGTCATAATCCTTTACTTGGATTTTGATAGAATTCTCTGACGTTACTTCATCTTCTTCCCAGATTATTTTAGTATCTAACATAGCTGGGATTGTATTACGTAGGCTTTGGCCTTTTACATGACTCATCTTATTTCTCCTTTTTAAAATTGTTTTAGGTTGATCTATTGAATATTTTCCAGAACCCATCAGGGTCAAAGAACATTCGATTTTTTATATTCTCCCTGGCCTTTACACTGTCCTGTCCCATGGGAGTACCTGAAATAACTGGACGTAAGACTCTAGCAGCATCTAAGCTTTTATGTAACCTAGCTGCGACAGTTTGTTTAGTACAGTTTGTTTCTTTAACTAGTTCAGGTACTGTCCACACAGAGCCATCACTAAGTGTATATTTTTTAAATATACCTTTACTGTTATTGTTACCCTTAACTAGAGGTCTGGTTAACCATTCTATATCTCTAGATTGTTGTAAGCGTGTTCTAGCAGTAGGTAAAGCTATTCCAGCTAATTCAGCTAGAGCCTTAGCAGTA
>Ga0233449_1000374_pt1 | contig 56404 bp, 52 predicted proteins | sample SI_124_October20_FD_183012 | JGI IMG/M metagenome (GOLD analysis project Ga0233449, IMG submission 183012) | Seawater microbial communities from Saanich Inlet, British Columbia, Canada - SI_124_October2016_200_MG | ecosystem: Environmental > Aquatic > Marine > Inlet | place: Canada: British...
TAATTTATATTTCATGGGATATTTAATTTTATCTACAATAATAACAGGAACGTTCCTGTCTATTATTTAATATAAATAATAATAAAATAGAAATAATAATTATTATAAAATTATCATTAATAAATTTGAGAATATCATTATTTTTATTAGTATTAGTTAAATATTCTGTGTTAATTTGTTTTGGTTCATTTTTTGGTTCAATTAAATCAAATTTTTCTTTTAATTTTTTTAAACATTTTTCACATGATAATATATGTGAAAAATTTTCACAAGTATCAGGATATTTTATAACAACTGGTTCTACTTTTATATCAGTCATATTTTCTTTAATTTTCCAGGCATCGTTTATTGTTTGATAACCTATCATTATATTTCATTCTAGAAAACTTTTTCATCCGTTTAATATTAAAGAAATGAAATATAATTTATAATATATGACCTCAGATACAAGTTCTGATTTAAATATGAATTTAAATAATACTGTAAAAAAAGAAAGTAGTGAAACTGATTATTATTTAAATTTAATTGCAAATCCAAATAAAACATTAATTGATGAACCGGATGATTCTCCTGCTTTAAAATTATCTGATACTGAAAATAATTCATCGAGTACTACTTCTAAACCCAGTTTTGAAAATATTAAAATTATATCATCTCCAAAAAAAAGTAAACGTTCATCTCCATTTGATAATAAACATTCATCAAAACAAAGTAGTCATGGTTCAAGTGAAGTTAAACATCATTTTAGACATTCTGTAACATCACCACCAATTCCATTAAATCCACAACAACAACGTATGCGTAAAATTGAACTTTTAAGAAAATTATCTGATTTAAAAACAAAAGGGTATAAATTATCAAAAGATTATGATTTCTCATCATCAATTGAAGAAATGGAATATGAATATGATTTACTTCGCAGTTTTGCAGATAGACGTAATGGTGTTAAGTTATATAAAGGTATTATTTTAAATGTATGTAGTGCAATTGAATTTACAAATGAAAATTATAATCCATTTGATTTTAGATTAAATGGCTGGTCGGATCATATGAATGTTGAAGTAGATAATTATGATGATGTATTAGAAGAATTATATGAAAAATATCGAGGTGCTGGAGGTTCAATGCCACCTGAAATGAAATTATTTTTATTAATTTTAGCATCTGCATCAGCATTCCATTTCTCTAAAAAAATGAATAGTCCAATTATTAGTAAAGTATATGGTGGGATGGGTAGTCAATTTGTATCTAATATGATGGGGAAAAAAGAAGAAAATTCTAATTTTATATCTGAACAAGAATTAAATATTAAAAGACAAAAAGAAGAATTAAAACAACAAGAAATACACCGTAAAGAATTATTGAGACAACGACAACAACAACAATCAATAATACAAGAAGAATCATTAAATAACAATAACATATTTCCAAATAAACCACATGAAAATTATAGAAATGCATATCATCCTGTTAATTTAAATCCTGGTCCACCATCGAATATAAATCCGAATAATGATCAAAGACCCATTATTAATAAAAATAAAGAAGTTAATGATATTTTAAAACAAATACATGATGAAGTTGAAACTGAATTAGAAAGTTCAGTTACAGCTAGTGTAAATGATAGATTATTATCAGAAACTACAGTTAGTGAAACAAGTGGTAGACGTAAACGTAAAAAAAAAAAACCAATGATGGTTATAACATAACTTTTTAAAATATATTAAGTTTAATATCATTTAATAATAAATATTATTAAACTTCAAATTTAAAATGTTGTAATTTAATATTTTATATTATTAATATAAAATATTTTGATTAACTATAACTATTTTCTTATAACATAACTTTAAAGAAATATATGATATAATATTTATATATGGAACAGAAACCCAAAAAAAGGGGCAGAAAACCGAAAGGAACTGTTCAAAATAAAACAAGTTTAAATAAAGTGGAACATGATATAATAATTCATTTACCAATTAAAAATAAAACTTCAATTGATTTAAAAATGTGTGAACCGATTGAAAAAAAAATTAAGAAAATAACAAAAAAACAAATAATTCATACATATGAAGTTAAAATAAATGAAGGCGTTCAATGTTGGTGGTGTAGACATTGTTTTACATTACCAAAAGTTGAATTACCATATAAATATTTTGAAAATAAATTTTATTGTTATGGTAATTTTTGTAGTTATGAGTGTTGTGAGGCATATAATGTTGATTTAAATGACGAAAATGTAACAAATAGATCATCATTATTAAAATTTCACCATTATAAAACATATGGTTTTTTTAAATGTATAACACAGGCAAATGACTGGAAAATAATAAAAGGATTAGGTGGTCATATTGAGATTGAACAATTTCGACAAAATTCAACTAATCATAATGATGATTATTTATTTTTAAAACCACCAATGATAACACGTTATGGTCATATTGAAAAAATAAATATGATTATACCTAATACAAAAATAACAGAATTAGTATTAAAACGTTCTAAACCATTAAAAAGAGAAAAATATACATTAAAAAAATTAATTGGAATAACAAATAATTGTTAAAAATAAAATCTAAGAGCTTTTATTTTTAATTATTTCATATTTAAATAATATCATAATCATTTTTAATATATTAATAATATTATATTTTTTAATTATTTCATATTTTTATAATAAAATAAAAATAATATTAATATAATAGGTGTATTCATTTCAATATAACTTATATTTATTATATTTTTTTTATCTATTTCTTTTTTATTAAAAAAATAAATTAAATATAAAAATAATAATAGTTTTGTAAATAATAATAATATTTTTTTATTAGTTTTTATATAAATTAAATAAATAAATAATATCCAATAAATAAAGTCACTATATATATCTAATTTGGACCCAAATTCAGAACATTGATTATATTTACGAGCCATATGCCCATCAAAACTATCAATAATATGACTTATTATTGAAAAATATACCAATTTATTAATACATTTATTATTATTATAATCATTTAATATAAATAATCTAAATATAATATTTATAAATGTTATATCGTTTGGTTTTAATCCAATATTATGTAATAATGGTACAATATATTCTGCAAGTGGATAACTTATATATTTATCAAAACTTGGTATGTTATCATAACCTGGCATTATATAATTAATTATATATAAAATAAATACCTTGTAAAAAACTATCTGCCATATCATCTTTCTTTTTAAATGAATTAAAATGATTAATCCAATATTCTTCATTTTTAATCATTTCTTTACAATATTTAATACCTAATGCTTTTGTTAATTTATATGTCTTTGCCTCATCTCCTTTTAATTTTACTAATTTTTGAGTATCGCCATCATCTGCTAATTTTAATTTATTACTTGGACACATATATTTTACTAATTCAATATTACTATTTGTTATTTTTTTATCAATAATACCTCTAATTAAATAATAATCATATAAAGTTGATGATATTGCTTTCATACGTGGATTTTTTAATGATGGTTGATTTTCAATTAATACACTATTTGCTGTCCATAAAATATGTTTATCATCTAATATTCGAATTAATCTTAATCGTAATTTATCAATACTTAAGTCTCTTACATTTTTTTTTGTGAATTCTTTTAATTCATATGATTTTTTAATTTTATTATATATACCTTTTGCATGAGTATTACAATAATAATTATTTTCATTTTTATATTTTGATTTTTTTTCACATTTCTTTTTACCTATAAAACAACATTTAGAAGACATATCTTCACAAAATATATTATTAAATTCATCACAATTAATATTTATATATTTCATATGATTTTTACATGTATATATTGTATTTTTATTTAATATTGTTTGTAAAAATGATGATTTTACCCCACAATTATAACAAACAGTTTTATGTCTATCTGTTAAATTAATAATATCCCAATCAATAATTTTCCATTTTTCATTATTATCATATTCAATTAAACAATATGATAAATTTAAAATTCCAACATCCCAACTTAATAAACGCATATACATAAAAAAATTGATATTTATTTATATAGAAATATAATATTATATATATTATGACTGATAACTATATTAATAAAATTACTTCTTTATCATATAAACGTAAACTTGAATTAATTAATTATCTTAATATTGAAAATGAATTAAATAAATATACAATTGAGGTTTTTAATGGACAGCCTGAAAAACCTCAATTTTGTCATTTTAATGATGTTGATAATAATCATGATTATAATTTCAGAATATCTCGAAATATAAAAACAGCACAAATTATTGTTAAAATATTAAAAAATAATTTATCAGAATTAGATGATTATCTTAAGCTTTAAGATTATTCTAAAAAAATATTAATTTTAGTAATAAAATTTTATTTGTAACAAAATTAAAATAAATAATATAAAATATAAATAATATTAATATTAATAACTATAATAGATTATATAAATCATTTAAATTAAAAAGAAGAATAAAAATATACCTATATTAATAATTTATTCACAAGCAATTTTTATTAGTAATATTACCATAATTATATTAAATATTTCTTGAAAGTGAATTTAATTGAGATATTAGTAATTAGAATAATAATATTAGATAAATATAAACTATTGGTAAAAAATATTGAAAGAATAGTATTATTTAATAAATAAAATGATAGTGTTATTATATGAAAAATTAATATAAATAATAACTATATAAATATGTAATACTTATAATAAATAATATTTATTTGAAAATATAAATGAATAGTTAAAGATACAAATATATATTATTCTATTATAAACTACAATTTTTTTATTATAATTAAATAATAATTTCAATAAACAAATTAGATTAATATAAAATACATAATATTCAATAAAAGACAGTTTAAAAAAAATTGAAATAATATTTCTATAAATTATATATTTTTATATATATATGCAAATCTCACATTTAACCTACTCTCAATTTTTTAGATATTTATGTAATGATATAAATTATTTTGAAAATAATTTATTAATATTTTTTTGTGTCAGTATATTAGGTATATGTTTAATAATTTTAATTCATTATTATTATAATAATGAATTAAAATTAGAAAAATTAAGTGATAATATTGTTAAATATATTAAAGATGTATGTAAGCGTTTTCAGAAAACAAATAAGACTAATATGAAAATATATAATGATATTCTACAACAAAAAAATAGTTTTATAACACATATTAATACTAAGATTAATATATTTGAACTTTTTATCGATGATACACTCCAACAAATGAATAAAACAAGAAGTGAAGTTATTAATAATAGTGATAATCTTAAACAATATATATTACAATTTAAGACACAATATGATACTAATAAGTTTACAGAACTTGAAAAAAAATATAATTATTTGACTGCTAATTATAATTCATTATTATGTAAAAGTTATGAAACACAAGAAATATTAAATAAATTTGATATTAAATTTCAAACATTAGCTAATTGTAATATAATGTCAAATCAAATAATTACAAATCAAAATAAAGAAATTCAAAAATTAAATTTGAAATTAATAAAGATTAAACAAAATAATATTATTAAATTAAAAACATGTCACTCAAATAATCATAAATATCTTAATATTCTTGATGAAAAACTTATTAAAATACAAAAAGAGATTCAAACACTTGAAACTATCCATGAAATTGATGAAACATTCGAAACTATTAAAACAAAAGGAATAATGGAAACCATTGAAACAATTACAAATGATGATAATAGTGAAACCAAAGATTCAGTTGAAACAGAAGAAATAATTACAAATGATAATAATAGTGAAACGAAAGAAACCGTTGAAACAGAAGAAACAACTATAAATGATGATAATAGTGAAACCAAAGAAATAGTTGAAACAGTTGAAACAGTAGAAACAATTGAAACAAAAGAAACAACTACAAATGATAATAATAGTGAAACCGAAGATGAAGATGAAGATGAAGATGAAGATGAAGATGAAGATGATATATTATATTTATATCATATGTTTAATAAAATGACAACAAAACAATTACAAAATTTTACAACAAAAAATGATTTTTGTCAATGTATATTTATACCTGAATATACTTTAAAAGAAAAATATATTTATAGTTCAATTAGAACATTATATAGAAAATTTGAACAACAAATATATAATGCACCACCTTGTTTTTGTCCTTCTGATTCTATTTTACAATATTATATTATAAATAATATAAATAATAATAATAGTAGTAAATATTTTTTCAAACATTATTGTCTAATTCGTAAAGAGTTTTATGATAATAAATATATTAAAATTATAAATTTATAATTCGTAGATAGTTTTCTGAGTTTTAATTATAATATAAAAAATGATTTATTTAAAAAATTGATTTATTTAAATAATAATTATATATATATTATATTATGCCACAATTAGATATAATATTTGGTCCAATGTTTGCAGGAAAATCGACTGAACTTATTCGTCGTATTCGTCAATTAAAAACACTTGATAAAAAATATATTGTTATTAAACACTATATCGATAATAGATATAGTAAAAATCATATTGTTTCACATAATAATGATAAAGAAACTTGTATTAAATTTAATACAATAAAACAGGTATATAATTATTTAATAAATGATAATAATTATAAATCAATTGATACACTTTTTATCGATGAAGCACAATTTTTTGAAGATTTAAAAAAATATGTTTTATTAATTTTAGAACAATTAAAATTAAATATAATTATTGTAGGATTAGATGGTGATTTTAATAGAGAAAAATTCGGAGAAATTCTTGATTTGATTCCATATTGTGATTCCTGTAAAAAAATCAATGCATTATGTAAAGAATGTAATGATGGAACACCAGCAATATTTACACATAGAAAAAATCATAATAATAAACAAATTGAAATTGGTAATAATTATATTAGTCTTTGTAGATATCATTATTTAAAATATAATAATTAATTAATTTATAGTTTTATTTTAATTTCTTTAATTTTTTTAATTTTACGAGTACCATATACTATATGTTCTTTTTTTTTAATAACTATTCTTTGATCATTATTAATATTTATAGGCGAATACATATAATAAGCTTATAAATTTTTTATTAATAAAAGTTGAAATTAATACTTTTTAAAGAATAATCATAATTATTAATATGTCTATCTGGAAGAATTATGAATTTATTGACTATCTTAATGTTAAAAAGAATGAAATTAAAAATTTACCAAAAGGTGTAAGTATTTCAACAATGTGTGGAAGTTGTAAAATTGGAACAAGTGTAAATATTGATAATATTTACAATTTTTTAGAATTAAATGATAATGATATTTTAACAGTAAAAATAAATGATGAAAAGATAAGAACATTACTTGTTAATAGTAAAAAGAAACGTTCAACAAAAAAAAAAACTAAAACAAATTCAATGTATAATTCAATAACAATTGTTGTTAGAATAAATGAAGGGAGTTATGATGATTTATCTAAAGTAAAAAAATTAAATATGAAAATATTTAATAATGGAAGTATTCAAATGTCAGGAGTAAAAACATATAAATATACAAATAGGGCTTTAAATAAATTAATATTTAAATTAAAAGAAATTAATAATAATGTACATTTTATTAATGATTATGATAATATTACAGTTAATGATTTTAATATTTATATGATTAATTCAGAATATAAACTTGTTACACAAATCAATCGTAATAATCTATTTAATATTTTATATAGTCAAAAAGTAAAATGTAGTTATGAAAAATGTATTAGAGCTTGTGTAACTGTTAAATATGTACCTGAAGAATATAATGAGGGTGATAAAGAAGTTACAATTTGTATTTTTGAAAAAGGAAGTATTAAAATTACAGGTGCACGAAATATTGAACAAGTTAGACTATCCTATAAATATATGAATAATTTAATTTTACAAAATATTGAAAAAATAAAAAAAAATGATGAAGATGATGAAATTGAATTAATTATGAAATTATATGATGAAGTAACACAAAATAATAATCATAAATTAGATGTTGTATTATAATTATTATTGTTATAAACAACAATTTATTTAGTATTTAATAGTTATAAAATTTATTTTATAAAAATTGATTTAATAAAATATTATATTTTATAATATTTTATTATTAATGTTATTCTCAGAATACTTTTTAAATAATAAAGAAATATGGTTTAATCATAATTATCATGATAAATATATTTCTGAAAGATTTAGTAATTTCATATTTACACAAAATATTTTTAATAATATGACATTACAAACCTCAAATAAAGAATTATTAGATTTTATTATTACATTTGATCAATTACCATATTATCTTTTTAGAGATAATCAAAATGAAATTAATAAATATCATAAATTATCATTATATGTAGCAGAACAAATAATTGATACAAAAAGGTTTAATGAATATAAATCAATTGAAAAATGTTTTATATTATTACCATTACGACATAGTAATAATATTATTAAAAATAAAAGAGCATTTGAAATTATTAAACAATTACGATCTGATAATAATAATAGTTATTATAAACGGTTTTATAAAGCATCATTAGAAAAAATATGTTTATTAAATAATAATTTAGATTTAATGTATTATGATGAAAATATTAATAAATTAATTTTAGATAATAATTGTACATTTGAGAAATTAAAATATATTTCATTTTCAGAAAATTTATTTGATACAAAATATGAAAATATATGTATATCATTATCCGGTGGTGTTGACAGTATTTTATTATTATATTATTTACATTACTTGAAAAAAAAAATATATGCTATTCATATTAATTATAGTAATCGAAACACAAGTAGTGATGAAATGAAATTATGTATTAAAATTTGCAATTACTTAAATATTCCAATTTACACACAAACCATTAATGAAATAAAAAGAGATCGTAGTAATGACAGAGATATTTATGAAGAAATTACTAAAAAAATTAGATTTGATATATATAAACTAATTTGTACAAAACATAAATGTGTTATTGCATTGGGACATAATAAAGATGATTGTATTGAAAATATTTTTTCAAATATTGCTAAACAACAAAAAATGGATAATTTAAAAGGAATGAAAGCAGAAAGTATAGAAAATGATATTATTATTATTAGACCAATGCTTAATATATATAAAAATCAAATATATGAACTAGCTCATAAATATGAACTACCATATATATATGACTCGACACCATCATGGTCAGAACGTGGTATGAAACGTGATAAATTAATTCCTTTTATTAAACAATTTGATCCACGAATTATTAATGGTTTATTATTATTATCTGATGAACTAGAAAGTTATAAAAAAATTAGTCATAATTATATTCAAAGTCAAGTTATATTTTATAATGATAAAATTTATATTAAACAATTGAAATACGATTTTGTAATTTTTAAAGAAATTATTATTTTTATTTGTAAGACACGAAACATTCCATATTTCTCACATAAAAGTATTATAAATTTATACAATAAAATTAATAAAAATCAAATTAAAAATCAAATTTGCTTATCAAAAAATTATTATTATTGTAATAATTTTATTTATAAAAAAAATTAATTTTTAATTTAATTTATCTAAATATTTAATAATCATCATATTGAGATAATATACATTTTTTATTATTAGTTAAATATATAGTATGTTCATATTGAACACCAATATCATTTTTAATATATATTGCTGGATATTTTTTAACAATATTATTTAAATTTGATTTATTTATATTATAATATTTAATATGATTATCACTAAATATATAATTATTAAAATATCTATAATAATTATTATTATTTGATTTTAAAATATAATTATTATCTGGTGTATCATAATATATTTCATTTGTTTTATAACTAACAAATGGTTCTACTGCATATAAACCCTCTTTGAAACGTGGAGTATTTAAAGATAATGAAAATTGTTTTTTATTACTTATAAATATATCACCATGAATATTATTATGTTCAATACTATGACCACCAATACCATTAATAACTGTAAAATCATTACTTTCAACAACTTCTTGAATTGCTTTACTAACATTACTTATCGGAGCATCAATTCCTATTTCTTTAATTCCAGCATATAATGCTTCCTTAGTTATTTTATGTATTTTATCATGTTTTGAATTAAAATAAATTGTAAAAGCACTATCGATAATCCATCCATTTACATGAACACCTATATCAACTTTAATATTATCATCAAAAGATAATTTTATATCTGTTTCTTTAGTTGGTGAGTAATGTGCAATACAATTATTCACTGATAAAACAGGAGGAAATGCAATCCCACAATTAATACCTTTATAATTACAATATTCTCTAATTTTATTATTTATTATTTTTGAAATTTCATAAATAGAAACACCGGGTCTAAACATTTTTTGTATATCTTTTCTAACATTTTTATGAATATTACTTGCAATAAATAAACTTTCTAATTTATTTTCTTTTCCTGTAATTTGTTTAATTTTTGGTGCTTTATTTATAATATTAACACCTTTTAAATGACCATATATATTATGGTAATTATAATCATAATTAATATTTTTTTTCATTAATTATAATTATAAAAAACTTTTAATTAATATTTATTTCTATTTAATCAACTTTCTAATTTATTTTCTTTTTCTGTAATTTGTTTAATTTTTAGTGCTTTATTTATAATATTAATACCTTTTAAATGACCATATATATTATGGTAATTATAATCATAATTAATGTTTTTTTTATTAATTATAATTATAAAAAACTTTTAATTAATATTTATTTCTATTTATTTCTCGGTCACTTAATAATGTTACTCCAATAATATTATCTGTTTTATTTGTTGATTTATGTTGAGTATTATTTATATAAGGATTATTATTTAATACTGTTGTTATAATATTATTATCAATATTATTACGTTGTTGTAATATTTGTTTTCCCCTAATATCATCTTCTAAATATTTATAACCATAATTTCTATAACCACCATGATTTAATATAGTTTTTTTTTCTCTTTCATCATTAATATTTAAACTTCCAACATTTTCAACACCTGAAGATAATTGACCAGTACCACCTGTCATTTTCCGATTAAGTAAATTAATACTTTCTTCAATTCTTTCATTATTAATTTGATTATTTGCAAATGTACGATCAACCCCTTTATTAGTAACTGAATGATATATACCAGTATAATTTTTAGGTAATACTTCTTCAACAACACCTGATCTTGTTTTATCATCACTTTTAATATAACTTAAAGTTGTTGAATGTTTATTTGGACCTCTATAATTAGTATTTACATAAGATTCAATATGTGTTTTTCTTGCAGGTTGATTATTATAATAAATTTTACCACTATTTACATTAGTTGCATGTCCTGTATACTCATTTTTAGTATAAACATTACGATATGTTGGATTTGCGGGTTGATTATTTCTTACTGTATGTTTACTAATTCCAGCTGTTACATTAGTTATTGGTATATTATTAATATATTCTTCAATCATAGTAGGATTTGCAGATTGATTATTTCTTACTGTATGTTTACCAATTGTAGCTGTTACATTAGTTATTGGTATATTGCCCATATATTCTTCAGTCTGAGTGGGGTTTGCAGGTTGATTATTTCTTACTGTATGTTTACCAATTGCAGCTGTTACATTAGTTATTGGTATATTACTCATATATTCTTCATTCTGAGTGGGATTTGCTGGTTGATTATTTCTTACTGTATGTTTACCAATTCTAGCTGTTACATTAGTTACTGGTATATTATCAATATATTCTTCAATCTGAGTAGAATTTGCTGGTTGATTATTATGATAAATTATACCATTATTTATATTAGTTGCATGTCCTGTATACTCATTTTCAGTATAAATATCGCGATATGTTTGATTTACTGGTTGATTATTTCTTACTGTATGTTTATTAATTCCAGCTGTTACATTAGTTATTGGTATATTACCAATATAGTCTTCAATCTGAGTGAAATTTGCAGGTTGATTATTATGATAAACCGTACCACCATTAACATTAGTTACATTAGTTACTGGTATATTTGCCATATATTCCTCGAATAGTGTACCGTTTACAGGTTGATTATTATGATAAACTATACCACGATTTAAATTAGTTACATTAGTTACTGGTATATTTGTCATATATTCTTCGAATAGTGTACCATTTGTTGAGTGATTATTTCTTAATTCACCAGCCCCATGTAATGATTTTGCAGGTGCGGTATAATCTGTTGATTGTGATCTTTGAGTATCTATTAAATAGCGTGATCGCATACTACTTTTCGTAAAAGCACCTGTTGTTCTTAATAAATCAGCAGTAGTTTGATCTCTATATTTTTTTTGTGGATATTTTGTTATAATATGAAAATTTTCTAGATCATCTCCAATACCTTTACCTTTACCAATCATACCTACTTCATTAATTAAACCTTCAGATTGTAATCTGATACTATTAACTCCTTGACCTCTTAGTTCTTCTTGTGTACGTGGTAATACACGAACTTCACCATTAATTAATATTTGTTCTGGGATGCGCATATTTGTACCAGGTGGTCCTTCATTATTCTTCTTTGTATTTTGACCGCGCATTCGTTCTTTGAAATTATCAATATTATGTAAATATGTTTCAGAATCTGTAATCGTATTTCGATTATGTTCTCTATCTTGAAAATTTGCCATAGGTTCTTTTGGACGTGAATAATATCCATTTTCTGATGAATGATAATCTTTAATAACTAATGAATTATCACGTCTACCACTTGGCATTTGATTTAATTTTTCAAACTGATTAAATGGGTACATTGATAATTCATCATCACTAACAACATTATATGTTGATGGTGTTGTTATTTTTTTATATTTAAGTTTATTTTCAATAGATTTATCATTTGTATTGATTAATTTAAATTGTTCAAGAAAACTAACTTCTTCATTAATATTATTACTTTTATAGTCTTTTAATTTAGTATGAATATTTTTATTATACAATTCCATTATAATAATATATAGATTAAAATTGAAAACAAAATATAATTACTTTATTTTTATATTATTAATGTTAACATTAATAATATAAAAATAATTACTTTATTTTATAATTAAAATATAAAACTGATAAGGATATTGATTATTATTAATCTTATATTAACTTTATAAATTGATTGTCCATGTTTACAAAGAACTAATACTTTACTCATAAAAATTACTTTAAATTATAATTTATTTACCAATATCATATGCTTTAATTAATTTTGCACCTTTTCGTGGTAATAAAGATGGAAAACTAATATTAGGATTAAATTTTGAATTAATCTCTTCTTTATAATCAGCTAATGTTTTATCGTAACGTTTAAGATCATATCGTGTTGATTGACCCATTCTTTCACGTGGTGAATTAAATTGATTATTATCTGAAGCATGAACATTTTGTGGATTCATGTATAAATAATTAGAAAAAATTTGTTTATCTTGTCTTTCCCCACGTATATTTGGATCAACAAATCGACTGTCTTCATTTATAAAAGTTTCTTTAGAATTACACATTTGTACTGCATCACGTTTAATATTTTGGTAATCATTTTTTGATCTATCGGGATCATTTAAATTACGATGACGATTTTGAAGGTATGTTTCAATATTAGTAAAACGGCCGAAATCTAAAAAACCATCCGAATTTAATGGACGTTTAATATTTGAAACACCTTGTCCTGTACCAGCATTATTCATACATCCTGATTTATTTTCACGACTATTCAAATCCATAACCAAATTATTATATTTTTCATTACTTGCTAAAAATTGTTCTTGTTCAAAAATATCATATTTCCCTCTAGTGAATGTATTAGACATATATAATATAAAATAGAAATTATTATTATAATTTTTATATTATATTTAAAATAAATATTTTTATATTATTTATTGTTTTATTATTGTTTTATTATTGTTTTATTATTGTTTTATTATTGTTTTATTATTGTTTTATTATTGTTTTATTATTGTTTTTTATTTTTTAATTGTTGCATATAGTTATTTCTATCTGTATTATTATCAATAAAAGATTTATTAGCTAAATTACGTTCACAAATATATGGTGAAATAAATGGTAAAGTATTTGCAATTTTATCATTTTTTTGATATTTCATAGATTCATCATGTGTTAAAATTCGATTATGCCCAAGAATATCATTTTCTAATGCAACACGATCTGAATGTTTAGCAACATTTTGATCGCCACCACAAGGAGTACAGCTTTCTTGTCTATAAATATCCATAACATATTTTAATGGTCCTGTACTTTCACGTGTGGAATATTTGAAAGCATTTTTATCATATTTAGTTCCTTCTAAACTCATATATATTATATTATAGAAATTTTTATAGTTTAATTTTAATATTTAAAAAAATTAAAATATTAATATACAATATAATCTTCTTTAAATATATTTTTTATCAAAACTTTATTTTTTAATATTTTTAAATTTATTAATTAGTTGAAATATTAATATACCAATATAATCTTCTTTAAATAAATTATTATTAATATAAATATTAAATATATTTTCTACCAAAACTTCATTATTATTTATATATTTTTTAATTATAAATTTAAGTTCATTTTTTAAAATTGAAGAATTAGAAACATTAAAAGGATAATTAATAAAAGGAATTAAATTAAATAAAATAACATCTAATTTTGATAAACCATTTTTAATATTTTTACATTTAAAATTTTCTAATTCTTCAATAATTATTTTTGTATAATCATAATAACAATCACTATTTCTAAAAATATTCGTTAATCCAATAGATAAATCTCGAATAGTATATTTATCAAAACCGACTAATTGATTCCAACTAAAATAATTACCTAAGAATAAAAATAAACTATTATCATTATTAATATTTTTTTCAATAATAACTTTAACTAAAATAGCAGAATCAATATCACAGATATTTAAATATTTTTTATTATTTTTTCTAAAATATAAATGTTTATCCATTTTAGCACCATGGTTTAATAAAAAGTTAATAATATTTGGATCTTTTTTTAAACATGCATATTCTAATAATGTATTACCATGACCATTTACTTGATCTATTTTAGCACCTTTTTTTAATAATTCTTTTAATATATAAATATCTCCAGTATCAATACAATGATGTAAAATAGTATTACCTTTATCATTAATTTCTTTAAAACAAATATTTTCCATTTTTTTAATTTTATCAATATCTCCAATATTAATAATTTTAAAAATATTTTCAATTTTATTTAAAATATTTTCACATTCTATTTCTGTTTTATTAATTAAAAATTCAGTTTTTATATCTGTAAAATTATTTTTTAATTGGCGTAATTTATATAAACTAGATAGTAATAATTTTTTTGATTCTTCTTTATTTTCATTTTTTTTTCCTAACAAATATAATTTTATGGCTTTTTGTAATTCATGTTCCATATAACTATATTATATCTATTTATTTATATAAAAACGATATAAAAATATAATTTTATTATATCATTAATGACTAAAAAAATAAATATAAATAATGTAATAACTAATTTAAAAAATATAAATATAAATAATAATATAATTACTGATTTAAAAAATAATACATGTTTTTTTAAAAATGATTTTATTAAACCAAATACATATTGTTATATAGATGAACTATCCTTAATTTATAGTAAGCCAAAAAAAATAACAACAATTAATAATAATTTATTTAAATTCATTTCATTATATCACTTTGCATATTTAGGATTTGGAAACAGAATTGAGATAATATATGATTTAACAAATAAACAATATAAGTTATTATATTCAGAAAATAGTCATGAATATTGTTCTGTTATATGTAATAATGATAATATAAATAACTTATTAAATAAAATGAAAGAATTAGAAAAAAACAATATATTTCCATTTAATATAGATTTTTTTTGAGTCAAGTATCATTTTTATTTTTATTTTTATCTTTTTCCATATAAATATCACGATTTAATGTTCTTGTTGTATTTTCTTTTAAATTACATAAATATCCAGTATCGCGACATAAAGATGGATTTGGATATAAAAATTTAGCAAAACTTGCTTGATCATTATTTTGAACTGTATAATATGGTCTTTCAAAATATGATTGATTACCAGTATTAACTTTTTGAAACATTGAATTTTTGTAATAATCAGTTGAATTTGATTGTTGATTAAATGGTAATGGATTCATATAATATTATTTAGATTTTAATTAGTTTAAAACATTAAGTTTTATAAAAGTATATTGTTATAACCTTGTTAAAATATTTAATATATAATAAATTAACTTATAAATATGTAGTTATTATATGGGTAAAAAACTTATTGAATAGAATAATATTATAATATAATAAAAAATATATATAAATTTTTTGAGTCATTATAATAATAATATAACTTCGCAAATGTTGTTATAAAAATAAAGAAATTATTAAAAATAGACTATCACAATAAAAACAATTGAATATATATATTATAATAGTGCTATAAAATATGATTATAATTTTAAAAAATTTATAATTAATTTTAATTAATTTTCATTTTTTGTAATTGTTCTTTTAATTTTAAATATTTTTTTTTATATTTCATATATTTTTGCTGATTTTTTGATCTTTTATTTGGATTAGTGTTATTTTGTTCACTTGATTCATTTTTATCAACATGTCTTTTACCAGAATCTCCTTCATCTTCAATAAATTTGATAATTAATTTTTCATCTGAATCAGATTTTTTAAAAGTTATATTTACTATTGCTTGGTTAATAATAAAACATTTAGTTCTTATACTTTCATTATATATACAATAATCAGTACTATATTTAAATACATATTTATCATTTTTATTTTTATAAAAAAACTGTTTATTTATATCATTATATTTTAATGGAAACTGTATTTTATTATTGTTAAAATTACAATAATGTGATGTTATATTAAATATTTTTTCATGTAATTCTATATTTTCACTCCGTGACATAACTATTTTCATTATTTGCCATCCTATTTTTAGATATAATTTCTTATCATTATTAAGATTTTGTTTTACATCTATAAATTCACTATTAATTTCTTCTTCTATTATATCTATAACATCCTTTCCTTGTTCATTAATATATTTAGATTTATTAAAATTAAAAAAATATTGTAAACATTGAGATAATGTCACTCTGTTTATTTGTTCTAAAATAAATATTGATAAATTTTTAAAATTTAATCCAATTTTCAATATACCAATTTCATTTTGATCATAATCATTTGCATAACCAATAATATTAGGTAAAAACTGTTTTAAATGTAATTGTTGTAAAATATATAAAATATATTTATTGTTATCACCAATAAAATTAAAATTTTCAATATTTTCAAATTTCTTAATTATTTTTTCAGATAATATACCATTAAAAATATCTTTATTATCAACGTTTTGTGAATTAATTAAATATTTATCTTCATCATCAGTAAATGTAACTTCATATAATCGTGGTTGTAATAAATCATCTAAATTATATTCTCTTCTAGACATATCAAATAAATGTAATATTGATTGATTTTTTTCAGTAGAAAACCACGAAAATTCTCTAGATTTAAAATTAATATCATCATCAACTTTTAAAAAATATGAAGAATAATATTTAGTAGTACTATTTATTTTTTTATATTTTCGTGAATTAAATTCAAGAATATCATCTGATGTCACACTATTAATAACTTTATTTATAATATCTTCCATTATAAAAATTGATATTTTATTATATTTAAAATAATAATATTAATAAAAGTTAATGGAGTTTAAAAATGAAAGTTGGGTAGAAAAATATCGTCCAAAGAAATTAAATGAGATTGTATCTCAAGAAAATATTATGACAAGTATTAAAGGTTTTTTAAATAATAAAAATATCCCACATTTATTATTATTTGGTCCATCTGGATGTGGTAAAACATCAACAATTATTGCATTAGCACGTGAAATTTTTGGTGATAATTATAAAGATAGAGTTATGGAATTTAACGCATCAGATGAAAGAGGAATTAAATTTATTAGAACCAAAATTAAAATGTATGCTCAAAAATCAATTAATATTAAAAAAGGAATACCTGATTATAAAATAATAATTTTAGATGAGGCAGATAGTATGACATCAGAAAGTCAATATGCATTAAGGAAAATTATGGAAAATTATTCAAAAATTACACGATTTTGTATTATTTGTAATTATCATACACAAATTATTGATCCAATTATTTCAAGATGTTCTTTATTAAGATTTAAAGCAATTGAAAAAATAAAAATTTTAAAAAAATTAAAAGAAGTTTGTTCGTCTGAAAATATTTATTGTTCAAATAATAATTTAAAATTAATTGTAGAAATATGTAGGGGTGATTTACGTAAAAGTATAAATTTTTTACAAAGATGTAATAAAAATAAAAATTTTTTAAAAAAAAATGATAATTCAAATGAATTAACACAGCAAATGATTTTTGAATTATCAGGATTTATACCTAAAGATTTATTAGAAATTTTTATTGATAATTGTATAAATAAAAATATAAATAAAGTTAATAATTATATAAAATATTTTTATAATTCATCATATTCATTAACAAATCAAATTCATATTTTAACAATATTAATTTTAAATAATAATAAAATTGATGATATTAAAAAATCTAAAATAATTCTACATTTACTAGAAATTGACAGAAATTTATTAAATGGTTGTGATGAGTATATTCAATTTTTTAATTTAGCATATTTTATTATACAACTTATTAATTAATAATAAAAAGTTATTTAAAAATCAATAAATCTTATTAACTTTATAACTATACTTTGTAATGTACTCGTAAAATTGATTTGAAAAATAAAAATTGATTTTTAGAATTAAAGATAAATATTATATATCTTTAATGGTAAGTATTCAACAAGAATCTATTCAAAATAATAATATTTGGATTGAAAAATATAGACCAGATAATTTTAATGATATTATTGGACAAGAAAAAAATATATCATTATTAGTGAATTTAATTAATAATAATCGTTTACCACATTTATTATTTCATGGTAATTCGGGTGTTGGTAAAACATCAACAATTGATGCAATTGTTGATGAAATTTATGGTAAAAATAAAAAATTTATGGTTATGAAGTTAGATGCATCAGATGATAGAGGTATAAATACTGTTAGAGATGAAATTAAAGGATTTGCAGAAAAACAAAATATTTTAAATAAAGGTGTTAAATTAATTATATTAGATGAAGCGGATAGTATGACATATGATGCACAATTTGCATTAAGACGTATTATTGAAAAATATTCAGATAATACACGTTTTTGTCTTATTTGTAATTATGAAAATAAAATTATTCAACCAATTAAATCACGTTGTGTTAATATACGATTTTATCCATTAAAAAAAATACAAATTTATAAAAAATTAATTAGTATTTGTAATAAAGAAAATGTTAAATATACACAGAAAGGTATAAATACTATTGCTGGAATTTGTAATGGTGATATGAGAAAAGCAATTAATATTTTACAAAGTGTTGTATCAAATAATACACAAGTCAATTCAAAAAAATGTTATAATATTTCAGGAATCATTGAAGAGAAAACTATTAATAAATTATTTTTACTTTTAATTGATAAAACTAAAAGTATAAATATTGTATACAAATATATTCAAAATAATATTTTAGATGAAGGACATTGTTTATCTTTATTAACTGAATTAATTAAAATTATGTCTATAAATTTTAACAAATTAAATGAAACTTTTGGAAATGTCAAAACTTGTCAAATTTTTGCGAAACTTTCTGATATTGAAAAAAATGTTGCAAATTCAACTTTTAATAATATTTATATTATTGGTATAATTTGTATTTTTAAAGAGTTAATATAAATTTTATAAATAAATATTATCTATTTTTATTTTATTTCATTATTGTAGTTTTTAAAATTATTGATTCATCAGAACCACTTGTATTTGCTTTATAAAATCTAATATAATTAACACATATATCGGTAAGTGTTGTACAAAAATGTCCAGTTTGTGAATTAACTAAAAAATCTTTATCATGATAATTATACCAGTTTAAGTTATCATCACTTATTTGTACCGAAATTACGATATCTATCATATTATCTGTTGTTCCATAAACTTGTAATCTTGAATATAATGCCATATCAATACTTGATGTTGTTGCATTAGTTCCATTTGTAATTAAATAACTTGACCATAGGGTAGTTGCAGAATTATCTTTATTTGGTGTTGATAATGTTAAAACTGTATTATCACTTGCCATTGTTACACATAAAGAACCTGATTTTGTCGTTTGTCCTAATGTTATTGGTAATTTTGTATTAATATTTGTTGTATCGCCTGCAATGGTTGTTAAACTCGTATTTGCAGTATTATCATTTACTTTAATTTCATAATTAGAAGTCATTTCAATTTCATTATATGTACCATTATTTTTTCCAACTATTTTAATATTACTCATATATATATATATATTAGAATATTTTTAATAAAAATAAATTAACTTAAATTTGTATCATTAATATTTAATTCATCATTTATTGCATCTGTTATAATTAAACCAACATCATAATAATCTTTATCTGTTATATCTATATACCAATCTTCAAATGCAATACAAATTCGAATATTTTTATTATTTGCTTGATCTTTCCCTTTAATAATAATTGTATGACTTGTATTATTATCTATTCCATCGTAATTATTTGTGTTTGATTTAGAAGGATTTAAATTAAAATAATCCCAATTACTAATATCAACAGAACATGTTTTAGTTGGTATATCTTCGATAATCCGACTTGACCATATATTATTAATAAGAATTAAAACTAAATATAACTTAGGATAGAATGTTCTATCTGGTAAATCAATATCAACATAATCACCATAAGATTGAGCATTACAATTTGCAAATAAAACATTATATTCAGTAACAGTTTGTGTTAATTTATTTGCCCATCCATAACAAATCATATTTTGTGAAGAACTAGAACCAAAATAAAAAATAATTCTAATTTTATGAAAAATATTTATATTTTCATCAGATGGATTATCCATTCCATTAGTACTTATTTTTATATAACTAGATCCCATATGAGCAATATTTTTAAAATTACTATTATTAATAGATGATGGAGTACCACTAACAGGTATTAAATTTATTAAATTATTTTTTAAATTATATTGTGATGAAATATTATTTAATTCATCTGTAGTTTTACGTCCAGATATTAACATAATACCAGCAGTATTACCACTTGTTGTAGTATCTAATACTTTGAAATTTTTTATAGTTGTCATTAAATAAAAATAGATATAAAAATATTAAAAAGAACTATTTAATTAACTTAAAATATTAACCACATTCATATTATTTAAATATAATCTATTTAAATATAAAATATTATTATGAATAATAATATTTTTATAGTATTTATTATATGACAACTGATTCAACAGGAAGATTGAGAATAAGTAATAATGAGCAAATATTTAGTTATATTCCATCACAAGAAGATAATATGTTACTTGTTAGTAATGATTGGATAACAACACAATATAGTACAGATGGAATAAATTTACCAACTATAACTTATAATGAATTAAATAATTATAAAATTATGCAAAATGCACCAGGATATACAGATAGCTTTACAATAACAGAAGAAACAAAAATGTATATGAAATATGAAGCTGGATGTTCAAGATTAACGAAAATAGGATTAGTACCTTTTTTAAATTATAGTAATATTGTAATAGCAGTTAACGATATAATATATTTTAGAACAGGATTAATAAGTACAGTTGTTGATCCAAATGATATAAATTATTACCAAAAAATAATTGTAAGTGGTATTTATTTTGAAATAGCTGTTGATAATTCAACAGTAACATATTATTTTGCATTAAAACATAGTCAAACAACAGTTACAAAAATAGTACAATCATCTTGGAATATAGATATATTTGATGGATCTGGTCCATCTGGTAAAACAATTAATTTTACTTCTATTGATAATAATATGTATATAATTATTGATGAAGAATATGGTTCAGGTCGTGTTCGCGTTGGTTTTAATATTGATGGTATTATTTATTATGCCCATCAATTTATAATATCTGATTTAAATATTGCATCACAATATATTGAGACACCATATTTACCAATATTATATCAAATGTCAACAACTGGTGCAACAATAACCCAAGATAGTTTACCAGGAATAATTAATATGGTATTATTAGATTGTTCATCATATTTAGAAAAAAATAAAAATAATAATAATAAAACAATTGTAAGTATTGGAACAGGTATTACACCTGTTACTTTAAGTACTTCAACAGAACGAGTAGTTTTAGCAATTAAATTAAGTCAAATGTATTCAATTTATAATAATATTAATAATATTTTCAAATTAGTTGAATTGAATGCAGTTTATAATAATAATAATTATAATTATGATGATATAATTGAAGTTAAAATATATCTACATACAATTCATAATATTGATACAAATACAACTAAAGAATATGGTGAAATAACAGGTACTGATTTATTTAGTATATTTCGTAATCAAATAGGTATTACAATGTTTGATTATTATGTCGGAATTGATACAGTTATAACATCTATACCAACATTCTATGGTTATTTATTAAGAACATTATATGTTGATAAAAATGGACTAAATATTAAATTTACAGAAGAAGATATGAAAGTTATGACACGATATGATTCATTATATATATCAGCCGTCCCATCAGATACTAATACCCGTATTACATTAAGTGCTACATTAAAACAAGTATAAATATGGCAACCATGTTTACGAAATAGAACACTCGTTAAAATCAAAATAAAAATTGACAATGATGTTGTTTATTTGTTTATTAACTTTATAAAATAAATCTTTGATTTATTTTATAAAAATGGATTGTCTATAATAAGAAAAAATGTATTTTTAAGATTATTAAGTTAATATTTTTAATTTAAAATATAATACATAAGATTGATATCGCATACATGGTTGTCCCGGAGAATTACCAAATATATGATCATCATCATAATCAATATCTGTATATTTTATATTATTTAACCAATAATACTTATTATAATTATTATTAAAATTATCAGAATAAAAACTATAAATATCTTTATCATTAAATGTCATTATACAATTTGTACAATAAAAATAATCATTATAGTTATCGTCACTAAAATAATACATTGCAATATTTTTACAATCTTTATTACTACAATATTCAATTGTATTTTCATATTCATCATCATCACTTTGATAATACCATTCAACACAATCACCACTTGTTTGTATCAAAGTAAAAAGGTTCATTGTAATATCAAAACCTTTTAATTTAAATTCTTCATATATATTTTTATCATTACCTTTTAATAATTTAAAATTACATTGTGTATATAAATTTTCACAACAATAAGCAAGATTAATAAATTTTAATTCCATATTACCATATGGTGTTTTAATTATCATATCAGGATTTAAATAATTAGATGTATTATCATAATCACTAAGTTCTTTATTATTAATTTCTTTATCATTATATTGTTTTAATTTTTTATTTAAATCATTTAATTTAATTTTATTCTCATTAATTATTTTTTCAGTATCATTTGATAATGTAGTGAATTTATCAATTTCAGTTTTATATATTTCCATAATATTTTCATGATTATTAATATCATTTTCAATAATAACAATATTATTTTTTACTTTATTAATATTAAATTCATTCATAGGATCTATATTAATAATATCATATGTTACAGTAATTCGTAAACCATCTTCAACTAAATTAACATTATGTGGAATATCTCCATAAAACGCAATATAATTAATACAATTATCAAATTGTTCTGATTGGTCTGATTTATTAAATTGATAATTAGAGTTATTTATTGTTAGTGACCCACCTTTAAAATATGTTGGTAAAACGAGTACTAATGTACCCATTATATTATCTACTGGTGTATCAACATGTGATTTAAAAAAACCACCTTTTTGATATATATTAATTTTATTATGTTGTAGTTTTATATTACATTTTAATTTTTGTTTTATTTTTAATTTAATATCATTTAATTCATTTAAATTAAATATATAATTATTTTTTAATAATCTCATTGCTTTTCTAAAATTTTCATCATATATTTCTTCATATTTATAACCATATGTTGCCAATTCACTATTTTTGTAAATAATATCTTTATATTTATTAATTAAATCAATATTATTTAATGGTAATTCAACATCTATAATTTCATTTTCATTAATAAGAGAAAATTTATAATTATAATTATAAATTTTCTCATTAACAATTATACAATTATTATTACTATTATTAATAAATGATAAGTTTAAGATATTTTTAATATTCGCCATTAATAATTATTATTTTATTTTTTTAAATAAAATTTCTATTAATACTTAATGTTAATTGAAGAATATAATACAATTATTTGTAATAATAAAGAAAATATCAATAAAATGATTGATTATTTTATAACATTTATGAAAATAAAAGATAATAAATATATTGGAATTGATTTTGAATTTAATCGTATAAGAAATCATAGAAAAATAGCATTATTTCAAATAAATTTAGAAATAAATAAAACTAAAACAATATTTATGTTTTATCCACCAGATTTAAATAATACAGAAATAAAAATATTAAAAAAACTTTTAATAAATGAAATGGTTATTTTACATGGTGGAGAAAGTTTAGATATTCCATATTTATTTAATAATATTTTTATAACAAAAAATGAACAATATTTATTTTGTAAAAAATTATTTGATACAAAATATTTATGTGAGTATTATAATATTGAAAATAATAATATAAAAAATAAATGTAAAATTTATTATTTATTATTAAATCAAAAAGTTATTAATAAAAATAAATTTAATTATTTATTAGAAAATGAAGAAAAAATGGGACCAGTTTATAAAATTAAAATTAATATTAAAAAAATGTCAAAAGAATTAACATTATATTCAGCATATGATGTTGTATATTTACCACGCTTATATATGTCTTTTCCTAAAAATAATTTATATGAAAATGTATTACCTCAAATAACAAGTATTATATTTATAATAAAAAATAATAATTTTATAAAAAAACAAACAGATATATTAAATAAATTTAATATGTTTAAATATAATGATATAAATTTAGTTGATTATTATAAAATTGTTGACTACACAAAAATAAAATATAATATTTTATATAAAATAAATTATTTTAAAAAATTTTGGACAATGTTAATTAAATTAATTATTTATATTAAAATTATTAATAATTATGATACATATTATAAAAAAAATAAATTAAATAAAATAAAATTAAATAATTTTAATTATTATATAAATAAATTTAAATTTTTTAATTATGCTTATAGTTATTTTTTAGAATTAAATGATTCAATTAAAATAACAGAATTAATAATTAAAAAATAATAATTTCATTATAATAATTTTCTTCATATTATTTAAAGAAATAATTGATTAAATATAATAAGATGACAACAGAACAAAGAAATAAAAACTTTATTCGCAAGGCTGGAAGAACAATATTAATTAAATTTAATGAACCAACAAAATTCGATCCAATGGCATTTAGTCTTGAAGGATTAAAATACCATCATATAGTTGAAAAAAGTAATTCTGTATTTTTAACTTTTGATGATGTACCACATAGTTTAACTGCTTTACATAATTTACGTAAAGAACTAGGACAAACAGTTCGTATAAAATTTGCATATTATCGTATATTTTTTAAAATGACTGATTTAACAAATAATATTGAATATAATACTATAAAAACACAACATACTGATTTTGTTAGTAAGAATGGATATAATGTACTTTATTATAAACTATATCGAAAAAATAATGAATATGTTGGATCAGGTGAAATGACTTTTGATACAAAAGAAGGGTTTGATAGTCTTATGACTGAAGAAACAAAACAATTTACACTTGAATGTGGTGTTAGTGGTACACATTATCGTTATAATCGTAATCGTAATCATCATATATCACAAGAAATAAATGAAACTACATGAGTTGATAATTTATCATTATTATTAATATTATAATCAGACAATGTTTTATTATTATTTAATTTAATATTATTAAAATATATATTATCAATTGATAACAAATCTTTAACAACTTGGATTGATGTATTAATATTAAAGTATGGTGTTATTTTATTATTTATTTGAAAAAATATAAATATATCATTTTCAATATAAATATAATAATTATTCTTTTTATTCCATTTATTAAATATATTATTTAATTTAATATTATTTTCATAAATCGAAATATTTTTAAAATTATATTTTTTTTTTAAATATAATTTTAAATCTAAAACATTATTTAATTTTGTGTTAACATTTATTTCAATAATATTATCATCTATAATATCATTTAATAACTCAAAAGTTATTATCATTAATTTAAAAAAGATTTAATTTTTTAAATTAAGTAAATATTTTTAAAGATAAATATAAATATTATATTTAATTTTTAAAAATATTACCAAATATTCTTTCATTAATTTGTTGATTATTATTAATATAATTAGTTGACACAAAATGAAAATTACGTGGATCAAAATCTTGTTGTTGAATTTGTGTTTCTTCAAATTGTTTATCATATATTTTTCTTTTATGATAATCAGATAATACATATAATGCTTTTTTATATTTTTTAACTTCATTATTCATTTTATTTGTTAAAAATGGCAATCTTTTGAAACGATTAATATGATTATTATATGCTTGTTTTATATCTTCAATAGTTGCTTGTTGTGAAACATTTAAAATTTCATAATAATTTTCCATATTATAATAACGAATAAAGATATTGAGGGTTACTAGACGTAGCAATATTTATAATTAATTTTAATTCATTTATATTTTTATTATATAAAATATTTGTGGTACCACCACCACCACTTTGTTCATTTTTATTATAATTATTAAAAATTTGATGATAAGAAATACGAGCATCATAATCAAATAAATTAATATTTTTTTTATTTAAAAATTTAATATATTCAGAATAATTCATTAAATTATATTAGATATAAAAAAATTGATTAAAATAATTATATAAATATATGTATATTTATATAATTAATGATGTTTACACCAAATGAAAATCAACAAATAAATAATTTATTCAAAAAAGTTGGAGAAAATACAGAATTTGAAATTATGTTTAATAATTACAAAAGTTATAATCCATTAAGTTTACATAGTTTTATGGATGTTATGAAATATCTTAAATATAAAAATGTTAAGAATAAATTAAAATTAAAAGAAATAGTCAGCCTTGATATTGCATATAGTGGTGATCCTAAAAATATTTTTAGAGGAACAATTTATGGTCAAGAAAATATTAATAATTTTTTAAGTCTTGTACATCAACGTGAAAATAATATGATTATGTCTATTTTTATTTCTCAATATTTAGATAAAGAGGGATATGAATTAATGAAAAAAGAAAAAGATAATAATAATATTATTGATATTGATAATCATGATATTCGTTTTAGATTAAGTAAAGAAGTAACAGTTGAAGATGAAATTAAATTAAATTTATTAAAATTACCATTATCTCAGGCAGAAAATATTATTTTTAGATATAAAAATAGATTAAGTTTAGAATTAGAAAAAAATATTAATATTGATATGACAATTGTACGTTCTGCAGAAAATGTTAGTAAATTAAATTCTACAGGTAAAATATATGAATTAGAAATTGATTATTCTTTACCAAATAATGAACAAAAATATATTAAAATGTTATTAAATGAAATTGAAATTATTAAAAAAATTTTAGTTAATAATAATATATTAATAAAAAATAGTGATAAAGAACAAATTATTATTAATTATAAAAATCTTGTTTATGGTAGTGATAATTTAAATTTTAATAATATTTATACAATGCAACCAGTATCTTCAGAAGTACAACATTTTATTGATTATATTCCAAATAAGTATGCAGTTACAGATAAAGCGGATGGTGATAAATATCAATTATTTATTAATAATAATAATATATATTTACTTGATAATAACTTAAATGTTACAACAATTGGTAAAACTAATATATCAATTAAAGATACTATTATTGAAGGTGAATATTTTATGGGTAAAGATAATAAATTTATTTTTATGGGTTTTGATTGTTTATATTATGATGGAAAAGATATAAGAGATGAATCAAATCTTAAAATCCGTATTGATTATATTTATAAAGTATTTGAGAAAATTTTTCCAAAAAATAAATTTTATAAAATTAAAGAATATACAGATAAATTTAATCTTGAAAATATTAAAAAACATTATATTAATGAAATTATTAAATTTTATGATAATCTTGATAATTTAATTGAAAATAATCAAAATTATGTATTTCATCCTAAATTACATTTTTATCCATCTGGTGGTAATAATAGTGAAGTATTTTTATTTTCAGAATTATTATGGATAAATATTACAAAAAATTCTAAAGTAAAATGTCCATATAGTCTTGATGGAATTATTTATACTGGAATGAATCAAAAATATACTCGTGATATGAAACAACAAAAATTACCAACTTATAAATATAAACCACCACATTTAAATAGTATTGATTTTTATATTACTTTTGATAAAAATCTTGACAATGGTCAATATTTAGATATTTATGATAATTCATTACCAAATAATAATGATCAAGATTATCGTATTACAAATTTATTTGTTGGTGAACGTATTGGTTCAAGTGAAAAACCAGTTGAATTCATGCCATATTTAGAAAATAATATAGCTTTATTTCCAATTATAAATGGTCAAGTTCGAGATATTGAAGGAAATATAGTTCAATCTAATACAGTTATTGAAGTTGTATATAATACTGAATCGAACTTGCCTCATAAATATAAATGGTCAATTTTAAGAACAAGATGGGATAAAACCGAGAGTATTATTCGTAATAAAAAAAAATATGGTAATTATAAAACAGTTGCTGAAAAAGTATGGAAATCAATTAAAGAAGCAATTACTATTAATGAAATAGCAAATCTAGCTAATCCGAAAACATATGGATTACAAATGAATATTTTAAAATCAAGATTAGATAGTAGTGTTATTATTTCACAGCGTCAACAAGATAAATATTATCAAAAAGTAACAAATCTTATTAAAAAAATGAGAGAATTTCATAATTGGTTGAAATCTATTATTATTTATACATATGCAAGTCCAATTAGAAATACAATTGAAGGTAAAGAAAATAGACAATCAATGTTAGATATTGGATGTGGTCGTGGTGGAGATATTTTAAAATCATTTCATGCCCGTGTTAGTGAATATGTTGGTTTTGATGTTGATTATGAAGGTATTTATAGTGCTACTGATGGAGCTATTAGTAGATTTAAATATTTTAAAAAAAAATATCCAGGATTTGGTAAAGTCTCATTTTTACAAGCAGATGGTGGTGTAAAATTAACTGTACAAGATCAAGAAAAAGCACTTGTATCATTATCTGATGAAAATAAAAATTTAATTAAAAAAATTTTTACAAAGAATAAAAAATTCGATATTTTAAATTCACAATTTGTTATTCATTATTTATTTGCTAATAAAAATAGTATTGATAACTTAATATATAATATTAAATCTTTTTTAAAAAAAGATGGTTATATGTTAATTACAATGTTTGATGCTAATCGTGTTCATAATAGTTTTAATAACAGTAAAATTACAAGTACCTATACTGATGAAGATGGTAATCGACAAATATTATATGAAATTATTAAAAAATATGATGGTGATTTACAAAATAATATAGGTCAAGCTATTGATGTTCATCAGAGTTGGATTAATGATGAAGGTAAATATATTCAAGAATATTTAGTTACAAAAGAACTAATGGTTAAAACAATGAAAAAAGCAGGATGTAGATTAATTGAAACTGATTTATTTGAAAATCTATATATTATAAATAAACCATATTTTCAAAATGTAATTCAATATGAAGAAAATCCAAATAATAAAAAATTTTATCAAAAAGTTGGTAATTTTTATGAAGATTTAAAAGGACCGGATAAAGAAAGTAAAAATTTCTCATTTTTAAATAGATATTATGTTTTTCAAAAAATTGAATAATTTAATTTAAAAATAATCTATTTATTATAATATGACAAAATTACGTTGTGTATGTTGTAATAAAAAATTAAGTTTAATTACATTTATATGTAAATGTGATAATATATATTGTTTAAAATGTAAATTTCCAGAAACTCATAATTGTAATTTTAATTATAAAAAAGAAAGTTTAGAAATATTATCAAATAAATTAAAAAAAGTTATTAATAAAAAAATAATTAAAATATGTTAAATTTAATTTATAAAAAATTAATTTATAAATTATATTATATGTCAAATTCTTATAAACTTGTTAATCCTTATATTAAAGGAGATTTTCAAACTAAAATTAAATCTAAAAATTCTTTAAATGCTGCTAAAGAATTTTATGGTTCGTTATCAGAACATTTTAATAATAATGTTCCAAAATTTTATTTTACTATTCAAAAAGGTGGTGGTAAAAAGTTTTATCATTTTGAAGTAACAGAAAATAAAAAAAAAGAAAATGTAAATTATTCTATTAAACCATATACACTTAAAAATAATGAAAGTGTTATTGATAATTATTTAGATAATTTTAAAGCATTTAAAGGTCGGTTCAATAGAAGTATTAAAAAAAAACATAAATCACGTAGTAATTCATCTAAACATAAATCACGTAGTAATTCATCTAAACGTAAATCACGTAGTAATTCATCTAAACGTAAATCTAAACGTACATCTAAACATAAATCTAAACGTAAATCACGTAGTAATTCATCAGAAGATTTAGTAAATAGAATTGAAGATACAGAAGAAGAAGATTTTTATAGAGATGCTATAGTAACTGTTCCTGTTACTTCTTCTCCAATTAGTTATCTTTATTATGATCCATTAGTTTATGCTTTAGATAGTATTTTTATACCAACTTTTTATGCCTATTTATCACCATATGTTGAACTTAATACACGTAAAGGTTCATATACATATGGTGTTGTTGTAAATAACTAATTTAGATCATTTTTCATTCAAATTTAAATAAAATAAAATTATAGAATATTATGTTAACAAAAATTGACAATAATCAACAAACTTTATTAACTTTATAAAATAATTCACTTATGTGAAACTTTTTATAAAAATTGATTATTCAGATTGAAAAACTTAGTTTTGACAAGATAAGAAAACTAAGTTTTCTATCTCAAAATAAAAATTGATAAGGATATTGTTTATTGTATCTTTAATATAATAACCAACAAACCTTATTAACTTTATAAAATAATTCAAAGATTTATTTTATAAAAATTGATTTAAAATATAATTAAAGTATTATTATTATATTAACTATAATGGCGCCATTATTTGAACTACAAACAGGACAAACAACACATATTAAAACTTTATTCGAAACACTTAACAATTTAGTTACAGAGTGTACAATTCGATTTTATCCACCAACCGTTGATAATAAAATCGGTGGTGTAATTATCCAAGAATTAAATAAAACAAATAGTTTATTAATTCATTGTAAATTAGATGCAAATCAATTTGAACATTATGAATATAATTCTGAAAAAAGTAAAATTTCAATTGGTATTACAGTTAGTAATCTTTTAAAATGTTTAAAATGTATGAATACCTATGATATTATGACATGGAGGATTGATGAAAATGATATAAATCGATTAGTTATGATTTTAGAAAATCCAAAAGAAAAAAAAATTTTTAAAATTAATCTAATGGATTTAGAAGATATTAATTATGAAATTGACGATATTGAATTTGCATATAGTGTCAGTATTGATACATCCGAATTTCAAAAAAACTGTAAAGATATGAATGGTGCACATATCGATAAAATGGAAATAAAATGCACTGAAGATAATTTATTTTTTTCAAGTAAAGGTGATATTGGAGTTTTAAATTTTCAATTAAATCCTTATACAAATGGTATTGTAATTACAAAAAGTCAATTTATTGATGAAGAAATTTTTCAAGGAACATTTGAATTAAAATATTTAACTACTTTTACAAAATGTACAAGTTTATGTACAAGAGTATTACTTTGTTTGAAAAATGAATATCCACTTGTAATTAAATATTCTGTATCAACATTGGGAGAATTGAAATTTACATTATCACCAACAAAAGAAAATGATTTATATTAATTTAACTTTTAATAATTATCATATATAAATCAATAAATTAAGATTTAATAATAATTGTTATTATTAAATCTTTTAGTTTTAATTATTATAACTAATTTCTATTCCCCATTTTTTTAATATATCTTTGTTAATAAATTTAATACTATTATTAATAGAATTATTATTCCATATTTTTATAATATAATAATATATTAATTCGATTTTTTAATAATTATCATATATAAATAAATTATTTAGTTTTAATTATTATGACTAATATAAATAATTTCTGTTCCCCATTTTTTTAATATATCTTTGTTAATAAATTTAATACTATTATTAGTAGAATTATTATTCCATATTTTTATAACACAATAATTATTTTTTTTTATACAAATAGAAATACCCGTACATTCATTATTTTCAAGTAATTTATTTACAACAAATAAAGTAGATAAATCTTCCCATAACTCATTTGCTTGGTTTTGAAAAATTTTAAAAGACCAACATCCTCCATTTTTATTATCATCATCTTCCCATATTGGTTTAATATTATCTCTCATTATAAAAAAATGTTTATTTAAAATTCCACCTAATTTATCCCAATTATTATATAATTTCCAAAATTCAATTTCATTATTAATTGTATAAAATGATTTATAGCCATTAATAGACCAGTCATCTTTTTTATAATGATACCATACTTTAAACATTATATTATAATATAAACATTTTTTTAAAGAAGAGTTTATAAAAATCAAAGCAATCAAACTTGTTTTGATAAATATGTTTAACTTTATAAATCGACAGTTAAGATATATTATTATAAGTCATAAAAATTGATAAGATTTATAAAATAAATATTTGATTTGTTTTATAAAAATTGATAATAAATATTTAAAATTAATATAATTATATATATATATATGACAGAAGAATATACTCAAAAAGATATTGATATATTAAAACAATTATATTTTAAACAACCAAGAATATTATATCAACATTTATTTGGTAGTTTTTACCAATTAGTAAATGAGATCATTCCCCAATCACTAGATATAACAAAAAATTATTTTTATGAGAGTGTTAGTAATGATGCATTATATTTACATGGATTTAAATGTAGTAATATTAGTATTAAACCACCAACAAAACCAAATTCAAATGAATTATTATCACCAATGGAAGCTAGAAAAAAACATTTAAAATATTCAGGTACAATTGTTGCAGATGTTATACAAATCATTAAAAAAGAAGATTTTATTACTGGTGATGTAATAATTAAAGAAGTTGGTGATATTCACGAAAAGGTTGAAATTGGAAGTATTCCAATTATGGTTAAATCTGATTTTTGTACAACAACAATTAAAAAAGATTTATTAGGTGAATGTAAATATGACCCCGGTGGATATTTTATTGTTAAAGGTAAAGAAAAAGTTATTATTTCAATTGAACAAATGATTGATAATAAAATTTTAGTTTTTAATAAATCTGATTCGAGTTTTGATGGTGGATATGAATATACAACACAAATTAATTCAAAAGATAATAATTGGTCTGATAATTTACAAATTATTAATATTAAGAATAAAAAGAGAGGTCATATATGTATTTCTATTTATAATGCACAATTAGTTGATATTCCAATTTTTGTATTATTTAGAGCAATGGGAATAGAAAGTGATAAAGATATTATTTCAAATATTACATATAATATTAATGATGTTAAAATGATTAATCTTTTACGTGATAGTATTAATAACAGTGTTAATGATAAGGGTGAACAAATTAAAACAAAAGAAGAAGCAATTAATTATCTTATTACCAAATTAAAACGTAATAAAAGAATATCACAAAATGATGAAGAAATTGCAATTATTCAAAAAAAAATATATTTAAATAAAGTTTTAACAAAAGACTTTTTCCCACATTTAGGAAATGATATTAATAAAAATATTAGATTTTTAGGATTAATGATTAATAAATTATTAAATACAATGTTGGGTAGAAGACCATTAGATGATCGTGATAATTATGATAATAAACGTGTTGAAACACCGGGAGTTTTAATTGGACAATTATTTAGACAAAGTTGGAAAAAAATGTTATCAGAAATTGGTATGAATTTTAAAAAGAAAAATAATTCTGATGATAATCCGATTATTGTTGTTAATCAAATTAAACAAGAAGTAATTGAAGAAAGTATTAAAAAAGCAATGGCAACTGGTATTTGGGGAATGAATAAACCTAAAAAAGGTGTTGCACAATCAATGTTAAGAACTAGTTGGGCACTTGTATTAAATAATTTAAGAAAAGTTATGTCTCCAAGTTTAGAAGATGCAACCGCTAAAATTACAAGTATTCGACATGTTAATTCATTATCATTTGGTTATATATGTCCAGTACAAACACCAGAAGGTCAAAAAATTGGTATTAATAAAAGTTTAGCAATGATGGCAACTATTACTACACAAAATATTTATCAAAAAGATATTATTATTGAATTAGTAAAAGAATTTAAACAAAATTATGTTATTAAACATCCATATGATATAAATCCATTAGAAATGAATGAATGGGGTAAATTGTTTTTATGTGGTGAATGGTATAGTATTACAAAAAATTTAGCAGAACTTTATTCTTTTTTAATTGAAAAAAAACAACAGGGAATTATTGATAGTTATACAACAATTGTTCTTAATTATAATGAAAAAGAAATTAATATTTATTTTGATGGTGGTCGATTAATTAGACCATTATTAAATGTTAAAAATAATAAATTATGTATTACTCCTGAAATTATGAAAGAAGCAACTTTATTATTAAATGATAAAAGTAATACAAAAGGATGGAAAATTTTAACAAATAAATATAATAATATTGTTAGTTATGAAGATATTGATAGTAGTAAACATATAATGATTGCTGAAGATATTAATTTTATGAATGATAGTATTCGAAATAAAAATAGAAAAATTATAAATGATACACAAGTAATTAATAGATATGGTGATTATAGATATAATAATTATACACATTGTCAATTTGATAAATGGACAAATCTCGGATCATTAGCAAGTAGTATCCCATTTGCAAATCATAATCAAGCTAAACAAAATATTATTAATTTCTCACAAGTAAAACAAGGTATTGGATTATATGCAACAAATTATAAAGATAGAATGGATATTGCCCAAGTCTTATATCATCCACAGATTCCACTTTGCATTACAGAAAGTATGAAATATAATAATTTTATTAATCAACCGAATGGTGAAAATGTTATTGTCGCAATTATGTCATATACTGGTTATAATATTGAAGATAGTTTAATTTTTAATCAAGCCTCAATTGATAGAGGCATTTTTAGAGTTGACACATTAAAAACATATACAAGTAGTGTTACTAAAAATCCATCTACATCTCAAGATGATGTTTTTACTAAACCTGATAGAAATAAAGTTACAGGTATAAGAAGTGCTAATTACGAAAAATTATTAGAAGATGGTTCATTAGCCGAAGAAACAGAAATTGAGCATAATGATGCAATTATTGGTAAAATTTCTCCTATTTTACCAACTGGTAAAGATAATAAAGTATATTCTGATAGTTCAGAAATTTATAAAAATAATGTACCAGGAGTAATTAATCGTGTTCATAAATTTTATAATAGTGAAGGTTATGAAACAATGAATGTTAGTGTTCGAATGGAAAGAACCCCCATTATTGCTGATAAATTTGCCTCTCGTTTTGGTCAGAAGGGGACGATTGGTATTGCATTACCACAAAGAGATATGCCATTTACTGAAAGTGGTATTATACCTGATGTAATTATGAATCCTCATTCAATTCCAACACGTATGACAATGGGACAATTACTTGAAACTATTACAGGTAAAATTGGAGCAGAAGAAGGAAAATTTATTGATGCAACACCATTTAATAATTACGATGTTAAAGATATTCCAGAAACAATGAAAAAATTAGGTTTTAATCCACATGGTACAGAAAAAATGTATTGTGGTATTACCGGTCAAGAAATTGAAACACATATTTTTATTGGCCCTGTATATTATATGAGACTTAAACATATGGTTCTTGATAAAATTCATGGCCGTGCAAGAGGTCCAAAACAGGCACTTGTTAGACAACCTTTAGAAGGTAGAACCCGTGCGGGTGGTTTACGTATTGGTTGGATGGAAAAAGATTCAATGTTAGCCCATGGAGCTGGACAATTTTTAAAAGAAAGATTAGTTGAATGTTCAGATTTAGAAACATTTCATATTTGTGATGATTGTGGTATGATTGTTAGTAAAGTTAAAGATAAAAATTATTATGTATGTGAACCTTGTAATAATTATACTAGAATATCACAAGTTAATTTACCATATGGTACAAAATTATTATTTCAAGAATTAATGAGTATAAATATTATGTCAAAAATAAAGGTTAAAGAAAATAAATATTCTTAATAAATATATAATATATTAAGAAAATAAAAATTTAATAAATATATATTAAATTAATTTAAACAATTTGTAAATAATAAATAATATTAAATAATTTTTTTATCATAGATTATATATGATAAAAAAAAATCAAAAAGATCAAAAAGATCAAAAAGATCAAAAAGATCAAAAAGATCAAAAAGATCAAAAAGATCAAAAAGATCAAAAAGATCAAAAAGATCAAAAAGGAGGTAGTATTATTTATAATAATTTTTTTATCATAGATTATATATGATAAAAAAAAATCAAAAAGATCAAAAAGATCAAAAAGGAGGTAGTATTATTTATAATAATTTTTTAAATATGAATAATTTACAGATAACAATAAATCAACGAAGAGAATTAGGAATGCGTGATGATTTTTTACTATTAAATGTTTTAAATAAATTACAATATGGTGATCATGAAAGTGGTTTTAAATTTCATTCAGAATTAGATTATACAGGTTTTATTTATTTAGGTGCTTATAATACAGAGACACACGAATATTATTCAGATATTGCAATAAATACATTTAGAACAGAAGATTCTTTTCCAGCATTAGATATTTTACGTCCTGGTACAACAGTTTTAAGAGTTGTACCACGTGAAGATGATCATATTGATATAGATGGTTATTATAACAATCATTATGTATATGGTGATGAAATAAAACAATTTATCGATGAAACAAAAATGGAACTCAATCACGGATATAATGAAGATGAAAAAGCGAAGATAGATAATATTAATTTTCGCCGGAGATTACATAATTGGTTAAAATATTCAAATTATGGAAATGAATATGAGCGTGACTTTGACAAATTCGTTGACAAAATCGTTTCGGAAAATGGAATTGAGAATGATTATAAAAATTTTGAAGATATTGGTAAAGATGGTCGTTTTTCTATTCAACCACATGATCGGTTATTTAAGTCATATTTTGGTACATCATATCCAACATTTTGTACTAGGCTAAGACAAAATAATATTGAACCATTGTTTATTGGTGTTACTTATCAATCTCAAGCATTTACAATTAAAAGTGGTCAATTTAATAATAATATGTCTGATGTTTTTATAAATACAGATTTTGAATTAACATATTATAAAAAACAAAATTATGCATCCTTGGAACATTATAATATATCTCTTATATATGAAAGTATATCTAAAATTCAACAAAAATTACAATATAATAAAAATAATGAGAATAATAAGAATAATAAGGTGTTTATAAATTTTCAAAATATTATCTTGGAAAGTGAATTTAATAATAATCAACAAGATTTTTATATATGGTTATATACAAACTTATCAATTCCTGCTGAAACAGAAAATATAAATTATAATGAATTTATACAACATGTCAAAACAAATGCTGATGATAATGATCAACAATATATAGATGATAATTTAATTAATATTTTGATTAACTTTTATTATGCATTTGTAAAGCAAGAGAAAGTAGATCGAAAAACAAAAGAAAATACACAATTACATTTATCAGAACATGATGATATATTACTTATATATGAAAGTATAAATAAAATTCAACAGATGATTGAACAAGATCAAGATAAGTTGGGTCAATTTAAATTATTTATCTCGAGGAATAATTTAGGTTTATCAAACACAGATTTGGAATTTTATATATGGTTATATACAAATTTCACAATTCGCGATAATTATACTACAGAACCTATATTAAATCACGACAAATTTATAAAAGAGTGTTTAAAAATAGATGCCAACGTAAAGGAATATATAAATAAGAATAAGGAATATATAAATAAGAATTTTATTAATATTTTAATTAAATTTTATTTTGCATTTATTAAAAAAGGATTTTTTACTCCAAAATTTAATAGATTTGAAGGAAAATCATATTTTAATAATAAAATATTAATAGATTTATTATATGAATTAACATGTACAAGTGATTATCATGATAAAACAGAATATAATTTAGAAGATTATTATAATAATTTTTATAATGATTATAAGTTACACACACAAAGTGGAATTGTAGAAATTAGTACCACTACATCCAAATTAATGAATATCTTAAATAGTGAATATGTATGTGAAACAAATAGAAATAGTGTTGGCAATACTAAAGACTATAACATTGGAAGAACTATTAATTTACCAAAAAGTATACCATTTTTTCAACACACGAATTTTAATAATGTAATGAGTATAATTAATAGAGAAAATGGCGACGATAAATATCCATTTATGAGAAATCACATTTACTTTCGTAAAAGTGGTTATAATATATCACATTTTATAAAAAAAGATTATGACGTATATGATGATCATATATATTATATTAATTATGATACTGATCAATATATTGATATTATGTTTGGTGGTTATAATAAATATTATAATATTAGTCATTTTGAAGATAATCAGTCTATAATAATATCACATGATGCTAGTGGCAATTTAATAAAGTTAGATGATGAAATATTATTGTTATTATTTGATTATTGTTATTTCTTTTTTGAATTTTTGAGGGAACAATTAAATGATAATGCTTTAGATGATTTAAATAGCAAGTTAGATTTTAGAGAATTTATTTCTAATTTTGATAATTATAGAAACAGGTTTCAGTTTATAAAATTTTATCCAAATCATATGGATTATATAAGTTTAATAATGTTTATTAATAATACATTTAATGATTATGAAAATGATGAAATAAAACAATTTTTAAATGATAGAACCGAAGATCTAAAAAAACTACTGGGAAATATTATTTCAACTATGTTAGGTTTAGATTATAACACAAATATTACCACATTATTTGGGTACAATGAGTACAATGAGGATGAAAAAAAATATTATATTTTAGATGATCAAAATATATTTTATTATATAATAGGTACACATCATGGTACACATTTTTATGAGGAGTATATTGATCCTAGTGGAAACAGAAGAAGAAAAGATGATTCTTTTAGAATTAGAAAAGTAATGAAAACCCCCCCACAAACAATGTTATTACCATTAAATGCTTTATATAATGTATTACAATATAATATATTTGGTGAGTTTAATTATTCATTAAACCGGGAAATTATTAGTGAAATTAAGTTAGTTAGTAGTAAGGAGATTATATATAATCATTATTTACCATCTGCGGAACAATTATTATATGATGATTATGGAAAATTTATACGATTTTTTTTAGAAAATTCTTACTTAGATAATAGATTTAAATTTATTTATTATAAAATATTTAATGAGTTTGGAGAAATGTTGGGGTCAAAGTATAATAGGGTTAATCATTATGATTATTTTCTACACTTAACAAATGTATATTTTGAAAATATACAAAAATCATTTACTAATGAAAAACCAGCCAATTCTAATGAAAAACCAGCCAATTTTAAAATTATATATTTTACTATTGACAATAAAATATATTATTATTATTTAATTATGTCATTTGTATTTGATAATGATAATCAGTTAGAGATTAAATTTGATTTAGTCAATCAATATTATTATAACCTTAAAGGTGAGTTGATTAATAAAGAAGATGAAGATGAAGATGGTCAAGAAGATGGTCCAGAAGATGGTCAAGAAGATGATCCAGAAGATGACCATTATAATAAATATATAAAATATAAATCAAAATATATAAAACTTAATCAAAAATTAAAATTAATAAAATTAACTATGTAAAAAATTTGATATTATACCAATAGATTTATCATAAAGATGACAAATAGAATAGGTTACAAATAATAAATAATTTTAATAAATTAAATAACTTTAAATAAAACTGCATGTTCTGAAATTTCTAATTCTACATCATAATTATACATTTTATTAATTATGTGTAATATTGCTTCATTATAATAGTTTACACCATGATTATCTTCTTTATTATGATAAATAATAAGATTATCAACTTTACCTTGAAAAGTTTTAATTGTATATTGTAATGATGATGTATCGAAAAAATCATTACCACAAGTAATTAAGCCAAGATTAACATTTTCTAATTTTTGTTTTAATATTCGACACCCGCCATTTAAGCAAATTGAATTACCCCTCCAATATTCCCATAATCGTAAAAGAGTAATTTGTCCACCTCGTGAACCAGTAATAACTAATGATGGTCCTTGTCCTGCATTAATTAATTCAATAAAACGAGGTAAAATTATATTATCAACTAGTGTTGCTAAATTATGTTTTTGTCTATTAATATCATCACCTGTCCAAATATCATTTTTTTCAGGATATTTATCATAATCTTTTAGATATATTTCTTCAACATCAAATCCATTCTCTTTTAAAATTTCAGTATTACCATTAAAACCATGTAAAATTACATATACTTTATTTTTTTGTGGTTCATATGAATACCATTCTCCATTATAAAAAATACGATGTATTGTCATTAAGATATATTTATATATAATATTTATATATAAATATATCAATTTTTTTTATGAATTAAAAATATATTTTATTTATAATTATATGATTATTAAAAATTTATTTAATAGTATAATTAAAATAGATACACAATTTTATTTACCTGAATGGTATTTATATTTAGAATTATGTGAAACAATTAATAATATTGAATTTTATAATTTTTATGATTGGGAATCTATATATTATGAAGAAGAATATAATCGCATTTTTATGTTGAAAAAAGATTTTAAAAATAATTTTAAAATAATATTAGAATTAGTACAAAATATAGTTATAGAGAAAATTAAAAATAAAAATGGATATAATTATTATAAAAATTGTGTTTATTTAAATCAATGGGTTTTAGATGGATTATATCAATGTAATTATTGTGGAAATATATGGGATGGTTATGCTCAATGTACTTGTTATAATGAATTATAAATATAAAATCTAAGATTTTTAATTTTAATTATATTTACAATATATTGAAAAATAATTATTGAGTATTGTATTTATGAATAATCATAAAAATTGACAAAATCATATTTATAGAAGTATTATACTTTAAATACATTCGTAAAAATTAATTTGAAAATTAAAATAAAAATTGATAAAAATAATAATTAAAAACATTTAATTATTATTTTAATGAGTCTTATTATAAAAAGTTTACCAATTGTTGGAACATTAAGTAGTATGTATTGTGGTTTTTATGTTTTTAATGATATTAATGCAAATGAAGTAAAATTAGGAAGTAAAGTTTTAATCACAGGTTTAGCATCTTATACAGGTTATATATATGGATATGTATATCCAATTAGTTTACCTATAATAATGTTAACATATTATATGAATAAAAAAAATAATTAGTATTAATTATATTCATTCATAAAATTAATAAAATTAATAAAATTTAATTTAATGAGAGTTTGTCAAATTATATAAATATTTTAGTTAATATATTTAGGTTTTATATTTTTTTATAAATTAAATAATAATAAAGTTCTAATTAAAGTTTATTATATTATACAAATTTTATATAACTATGTTTAGTTTAATGATAAGTGTGTCAAATTATATAAATATTTTAGTTAATATATTTAAGTTTTATATTTTTTATAAATTAAATAATTTGATATTAAAAATTTATTTAATAGTATAATTAAAATAGATATACGATTTTATTTATCTGAATAGTATTTATATTTAGAATTATGTGAAACAATTAATAATATTAAATTTTTAAAGAGTCTATATATTATGAAGAAGAGTATAATAGCATTTTAATGTTGAATTTTTAAAATAATATTAGAATTTATAGAAAAAATTAAAATTAAAAATAAAATGGATATAATCATTATAAAAATCGTATTTAATAATATTAATTATTTATTTTTTCTTTTTACACGTACGAGTAAGTCTAACTTTTTTTATTTCTTTCCTTGATTTTAAAATATGTTCAGTTAATATAATTGCTTTATTTGCATCGCCTGTTATTTCAATTAAAGCAGAATGAATATTTTCTTTTTTTAATGATTCTTTAGTTGTAGAAACAACTTTACTTAATTTGCCATCAATTAACATTATACTTTCTTCATCAACTTCAGTTAAATATTTTAAAATATTTTCTTCAAACTCTTTCTTTTTAAGATTTAATTCTTTTACTTTTTTTCGAGATTCTCTAATTTTATCATCAATACCAACCCATGTTAAAACATTATTTTTAAATTCTTTTGTAACTTTATGTTGAACATTATTTTCTGATTCTGAATTTGACATATAAATATATATAGATTTTTTATTTAAAAGTATATAATAATAATATAATTAATGAATAATATTTATGATCAAATTATTAAAATAAGTTATGATAAAGATTATTACTATATTGATTGTGAAAATAATAAATTACGTATTAAAATAATTGATGGTGAATTAAATATCGTTATTAAAAATACAGAAAATAATTATATACCATTTTATGAATTATCTATAAACGACAGAATAAATATATATTATATTAAAAATAATAATAATTTTATTGAACCAAAATTAATAATAATTAATATAAAATATGACTTTTATGATAATAGTGATGATGAAATTATATAAAAATATTATAAAAATAATTTCTAACTTTATTTATATGCCAAATAATAATACTGATAATAAATCCATTCTTGTATTTGTACTTATAGGTGTTGTACTTTTATATGTTATTATTAATATGAATAAATCATGTGAAAATACTCCAACAATAGGAGAAACAACAGAAACAACATCTGAATCTGATCTTTTTACAAATAAAAATCATGAAAATTTTGATCCATCAGAAAGTAGTAATTTAGCACAGAATACAGTACAACCTGTTAATTTTACAGATCCAAATAATTTAAAAGTAGATGTCCCAACTGATCAAGATTATAAGGAAAAAGAAGATAATTCTGAGGATGATGACGGTGTATTAAATATTCAAGGTACAGATTTACTTTTAGCGGCAGCAGCAGATCGTTTTTATAGTATTGATGTTAAAGGACAATCAAATAAAAATGCTTCTTATGATATTCGAGGTGAAATACCAATACCATATAATGAAAATTATACACCATTTAATGCCAGTCATATTGTAGGATCACCCAAAATCAAAACAGGTGTTTTATAATAGTTTAGTTATATTATTAAATCTTATAAAAATTGATTATCCAGATTGAAAAAACTTATTTTAGTAAAATAGAAACTCTTAAAAATAAAAATTGATAATCAACAAATCTTATTAACTTTATAAAAATTGATTTATATAAAGATATATTTATATCTTTATATAATTATGGACTCTTTCGATAAATATTTAAATATGTCAGATAATGATATTGATCATTTATTAATGGATATAAATGTAGATGAAAATGATAATATACAAATAGAAGATATTTGTATTTGTTGTGGAAGTAATGATTTAATTTTTGACGAAAATAATAAGTATAATGTATGTCAAGAATGTGGTGTTGTAAATAAAGATATTTTAGATAGAAATGCAAATTATGATAAAGATGATAGTAGTACTAGTTATGGTAGACCAACTAGTCATTTTTTCCCACAAGCATCTTTAAGTATGAATATTAAAACAAAGGGATTTAGTAAAATTAGTATGTTACAAAGACAAAGTCAAATGCCATATAAAGAAAAAAGTCTTATGGACGAATTAACAAAAATTCAAAGAAAATGTAAAGAATATAGTATTACACAAAAAATTGTAGATACTGCAAAAATTCTTTATAAAAAAATTAGTGATTGTAAACATGACAAAGGTACACGAAAAGGAAAAAATCGAATTATGCGATGTATTAATAGACGTTCTATGATTGCTGCATGTGTATATTATGCATGTAAGGTTGAAGGTGAACCACGTAGTCCAAAAGAGATTGCAGATATTTATTCACTTGATATTAAACATGTAAACCGAGGATATCGTAAATTTATGGACTATGTTAATATTCAAGAATTATTTCCTGAATTTAAATCATCTAGTGCACAACAATTTATTAATCGTTTTGGAAAAATATTAAATATTGAACAAGATAATATTAAAAAAGCAATTGAAATTTCAGAAAATATAAAAAAACTAGATTTAGCAGCAACACACGAGCCTCCATCAGTTGCTGCTGGATGTTTATTATTGGTAATTAATATAAATAATTTAAATATTAACCGTAAAGATATTTCAACTGTATTTAAAATTTCAGATGTAACTATTTCTAAAACATATAGAAGAATTTATCCATTTCGAAAAATTATTTGTAATAATGAAATTACTAATTTAATTTTAGAAAAAAAGAACAAAATGACAATTGAACAAAAAGTATATACGGAAAATAATTTAGTTATTGATAAAAAATAAATATATACTTAAAACTGATTAATTTATATAAGTTCTCAATTAAATAAAAATATCATCAATATAATCACGAATATTTTTAACAGTAATTATTTGAGTTATTGATAAAAAATAAATATATACTTAAAACTGATTAATTTATATAAGTTCTCAATTAAATAAAAATATCATCAATATAATCACGAATATTTTTAACAGTAATTACTTTAAAATTATTATCAATTAATTTTTTATATTTTTTTTTAATTTTTTTAATATCATCTTCATTTTCATGAGATACATACACAGTTTTAACACCTGCTTTTTTAGCACCTTGTAATTTAAATTCTAATCCACCAATTTTGGTAACATTACCCATTAGATCAATTTCACCAGTCATCGCAATATCATTTTTAATTGATTTATTAAGTATACGTGATATAAATGCACATGTAAAAGTACACCCGGCACTTGGACCATCTTTTGGTGTTCCTCCAGCAGGGGCATGTATATGAAAACCATGTTTTATATGTTTTTTATAATAAGTATCAATATTATCAATATTATATTTAGTATGATTATGTGTTAAATAGTCCATTGCAGCAGTTAAAGAACAATATACACTTTCTTTCATAACATCACCTTGTTTTCCAGTAATTTTAATTTCAAAATTATTACATGATTGTTCAATATTTTTATATATTTGAATTATAGTTATCCCACCACCTCCATTATTCGTTGCATATAATCCATTAATAACACCAATAGCAGGAATATTATTTATTGTATTATCTAATATTTTCGGTTCTTTTAAAATTTCATGTATTTTCTTTTTATTTAAAATAAATTTATTTTTTCTAATATTACCATATAATTGATCTAAATTTAATTTCATTAAAACATCTTCCAATTTCGATTTAATACCTCTAACACCTGCTTCATTTGTATAATTACTAATAATATATTCTAACATATTATTACTTATATTTATATTCATATTAATATTAATACTATCTAATAAATCAGGTATAACAAAATCACGACATATTTTTAATTTATCAATTAATGTATATGGATCAACATTAATTTCTCTAATCCGATCTAATAAAATTGGATCTACTTTTGATGCATCATTATAACTAAAAATCATAATAACTTTATCTAATGGAAAATCAATACCTTGAAAAAATCGATCTTGGAATGATTTATTCATATTTGGATCTGTTAAATGAATTAAAATAGATGTAATTTCATTAATATTACCATGTTTACTACAAGCTTTATCTAATTCATCAAAATATAAAATACAACGAGAAGAGCCCATTTCAACCATTTTTTTAATAATTAATCCTGGTTGGGAACCAGAATATGTATAACCATGACCATGTAATAATTCACCATCATTTTGACCTCCTAATGTAATTTGAGCAAAAGGAATATCTAATGCTTTTCCTATACTCTTTGCAAGTAAAGTTTTACCAACACCTGGTGGTCCACTCATACCAAAACTAGTTCCTTTACTTTCAGGATTACTAATCCATTTACCAATAATTTGTAATAATAGTTTTTTAGCATCTTCATGACCATAACAAGTATTATTTAATTTATCTTCAATATTAATTAAATAATCTTTAATTTCATTTTTATTATTTTTAAGATTTTCAAATTTACTATCATCTGAAAACCAAGGATAATTTAAAATATGTTTAACAAAAGTTAATTGTTTATAATAATCATTATTATAACTTTTCATTTCTTCTATTTTTTCTAATGTTAAATTTTTAATATTATTTGGTATATATTTATTTAATAATAATTGTTTTTTATAATCAATATCTTCCATTGTAATATTTTTTAATTTATTTTGAGATTCTTTAATATGACTATTATTTTTTTTTATTTTTGATTGTAAAAAAAATGTTAAATTATTATATAAAAGATCATAAAAAATATTCTTTTTTTCTTGTGTTAAACCAATAAGTAAACCAGCAATATCATTAATATCATCATCTTCACTTATTAATAAAATGAAAATAATTTCAAACATTTTATTTAAGTTTTCATTATTTTCGACAAACTGTTTCATAATATTTATAAAATTAGTATTTTTATATTCAATATATTTTTTTTCACATCTTATTAAATATAAAATATATTCATCATTTGGTATACAATAAATATTACCTAAATAATTATGACGCATAAATACTTTTATAAATTTTATATTAATATTTCTATCTGATAATTCATTCATAATTTGTTGTTTTTTATTATATAAATATTTACTATTTAATTGACATGTTTTTATTTTATTTGATAAAAAATCAATTTTAAAAATTATATCCAATTTTAAAAATTTATTCGTATTTGGTATTTTTATCCATAATTCTCTCATTAATTTTAAATAATCTTCTTTATTATATTTTGCTGGTATTCTCCAAAAAAAATCAGCAGAATTTACATTTTCAAATATTTTACAATTTAATGGAATTACAATTGGATTTAATTCATTTATTAAATTTAATATATCTTCATTAAATTTACAAGAACTAGCAATTTGTAAGGTTTCAATTAAATTAATATTTCCTATTTCAGTTACTATTTTTTTAATTTCTTTTTTTGTTTTTAAAAAATATTGATTTGGTAAATTATTATAATATTCATCAATCATTTTAATATTAATATTATTTCCAAGATTTTCTTCAAAATTATAATTATTTATTTCTTCATTATAAACTGTATTTAAATCTTTTACTAAATTATAAATATTTTCATTATATTTAGTATAATTTATATTTAATTTTTTTAAATTAAATATATGATTTTCTAAATTTATTAATGTTTTTGATATATTTTCATAACATTTTTGTAAAAAATATAATTTATATTTTTTTATGTCTTCATACATTATAAAATAATTTATATAATATGTTTTTTAATAGACGCAAAAATAATATATATTTTAAATAACTATACTTAATTTATAAAAGTTAAACAAACCTATAATATATAAATAATTTAAATATATAAAAAAAATTTTAGTTACAATCGAACTTTCAAAAAATGAAGTTAGTTTAAATTTAAAGAAATATTTTATATAATAAATATATGCCAAGTCAATCACGTAAAAATAAAAATAAAAATAAAAAAAATTTAACTCCAAAAGTACAAGTTGTCACTCCTGTTGAACAAGTTGTCACTCCTGTTGAACAAGTTGTTGCCCCTGTTGAATCAGTTGTCACTCCATTGAAAAAGTCAAAACATCGTTCACGTAAAACAAAAAAAACAGTACCTGTCCCAACTACTCCAGAAGAACTAGTTGTAACTCCAGAAGAACCAGTAACTCCAGAAGAACCAGTAACTCCAGAACCAGTTGTAACTCCAGAACCAGTTGTAACTCCATTGAAAAAGTCAAAACATCGTTTACGTAAAACAAAAAATCCAGTACAAGAAACACAAACTGAAGTTGTAACTGTAACTGAAGCAGAAACTGAAGCAGAAACTGAAGTTGTAACTGAAACTGAAACTAAACGTACATTCCGTGCTCGTAGTTTTAAAGTAATGCTTCCTCAAAGTGAATCTTATGAAGGTCGTTTCACAGGTCTTACACCATATCAAGCAGCAAATAAAGCTCTTTCATCTTATTATAAAGCATGTAAAAAAAATAATTCTAATGCACAACCTGAATTAGAATTTTCTATCCGTGAATCAACACGTGGTAGTTCTCATAAAGTATATACATATCGTGGGGCACGTGTTCCACTTGATACTCCAGTTAAATATACTATTAAACAACAAGATGGTACTGAACGAGTAATTACAAAAGAATATAAAAATCGTCTTACTAAAGTAAAAAAAAGTGAATTAGAATTAATTATGGAAAATAATTAATCTTAACCTATTTCGTATTTATATTATATTTAAAAAATTTAAATTAAAAATGTTTTTTTAAGTTTTTGAATATGATATAATAAAATAAATTGATTATTAATAATATTTGTTTTTTGAATAATATTATCAATAATATTTTGTGGTAAATTTTTATTTATTATAATATTTAAAAGTTTATTTAATTTAAATTTATAATATTTAACAATATCATAATCAATATTTTTAATATTAATAGCTGATATATTAAATATAATTTTATCAAATAAAAATAATTTATTATAAATATAAATCAAAATAGTATTATTTAAAATAATATAATTTATATTAAAAGTGTTATTTATATTTTTAACATATACTTTTTTAATAAAAGTATTTTCAAAATAAATATCAATATAATCATTATAATAATAGTTATTATATTGATAATATAAATTATTAATAAATTGATTATCTCCAATATCAATATATATATTATATAATGGAATAATATTCATATAAAAATATTTATAAATTAAAATAAAACTGTACGAATATAAATATTATTTAAATTTATAGTATTGTACATAATTAGTTCTATAATAAAACTTTGTTTTCTATTTTAAAAATAAAAGTTAATAAGGTTTGTTATAAAAATTGATTGTCCAGATTGTTTTTACGAAAGAATTATACTTTGTAATACACTTGTAAAAATCAAAACTTGTTCTATCCCCAAAATAAAAATTGATAAGGATGTTGTTTATTGTATCAAAAGATATAATAATCAATAAACCTTATTAACTTTATAAAATAAATCTTTGATTTATTTTATAAAAATTGATATATAAACATTATATGATTTATAATAATAATTAATGGAAAAATTCGATGATGAAAGTTTAACAACTTATAAATATCGACAAGATTTTGTAAATAAATATAAATTAGATTACCCAGAACAAAAATATTATATAATTATTAAATATTCAAAAATTTTATCAAATATTAAGTTTAAAAATTGTAAATATGATTTAAAAACATATAATCATTTAAAACATTATTTATAATAATAATGTTATAAACTTTAAAAATATATAATCATTTAAAATATTACTTATAATAATATTGTTATAAACTTTAAAAATATATATATATTATAACTAAAAAATATTAATATTATTTATATATTACAAGATATTCTATTTATATCATAATTTGGGTAATAATGATAAAAATATACTTTGATATTTAAAATTGATTAATAAAAAATAAAATTTAATATAAGAAGTATAAATTTTTAATTATATTTATAGAATTATAACAACTTAAATAATATTATATTTTATATAATATTATTAATTTTACATAAAATTAATTGTTCTTATAATTAATTTATATTCAAGTGTTTTTAATTTACTTTATACTAAAATAATATTTAATCTGTATTTTGAGAAAATATATTTTAAATTTTATAAAAATTGATTTTTAATTATTATATAAAGATATCTAATATAATACATTATAGAATGTTTGCTTCCTCTAAATTTTACACTGAAGATATTAAATCAATTGATAGTATTGATTTAACAATATTTAGTAATAATGATGTTAAAAATTATTCTGCTGTTAAAAATGAACCATTTGGAATTAATATTCCTTTTTCTTATGATGGATATGAACCAAAAAAAAATGGTTTAGTTGATCTTAGAATGGGTACATGTGATATTTATCTTAATTGTTTAACATGTGGTTTAAATAGTAATGAATGTCCAGGGCATTTTGGACATACTGAATTAGCTGATAATATTTTTCATTATGGGTTTCTAGACCATGTTATTTATTGTTTAAAAAGTACTTGTCGAAAATGTTCAAAAATACTAATTGAAAAAACACCAGAATTATTAAATAAAATTAATAATAAAAATAATAAAGAAAGATATAAACAAATTAAAGAATTAGTAAAAAATGTTAAATATTGTTATAATTGTGGTACACCAGTACCAAAAATAAAAAAAGAAGTTAATAAACAGTCTGCATCTATTAAAATAAGTTTTGAATTAACAATGGATTCAAATGATGAAAATAATAGAAATGTAAAAGAATATATTACACCACGAGAATGTTATAATATTTTACGTAATATTTCTGATAATGATTGTTACTTACTTGGTTTCGATATTGAAAAATATAGACCACATGATCTAATTTTACAACGTATACCAATTGCACCAGTTACAATCAGACCATCTGCAAAAGTTAATTTTACTCAATCTGCAACACGTGAAGATACATTAACTATTAAAATTGCAAATATTATTAATAGTAATAGTCGTGTTAGAAATGAATTAAATAAAGAAAATGGTAAAGTTGAAGATTTACATAATTTATTACAATATAATATTGCAACATATTTTGATAATAGTTCTAGTTTACCATCATCTGAAGTAAAAGGTGGTGCACCACTTAAATCTATTTCAGAAAGAATTAAAGGAAAAAATGGACGTGTTCGAAATAATATTATGGGTAAACGTGTTGATTTTTCCGGTCGTTCTGTTATTACAGGTGATCCAAATATTGATATTGATCAATTAGGAGTACCATTAACAATTGCAAAAATACTAACTATTCCTGAAGAAGTTACACCACAAAATATTAAATATTTAACAAAATTAGTAAAAAATGGTACAACTACTTATCCTGGTGCAAACTATGTATTAAAAACAGTTTATATTAATGGTAAACCAATCAATCAACGTATAGATTTAAGTTTTAGAAAAGGTAATGTGAAACTAAATTATGGCGATGTGGTTGAACGTCAAATTGTGAATGGTGATTATGTACTTTTTAATCGTCAACCAACATTACATAAACCTTCTATGATGGGACACCGAATACATGTTCTCAAACGTGATGATTGTAATTCATTTCGTATGAATGCGAGTGTATGTGGACCATATAATGCTGATTAACCTCCAATAAGGTCAGCAACAGGGAGCGTGAAAAGCGTGTTACTCCCTAGTTATATATTTAAAAACAGTTTATAAATATTGTTTTTTAAATATATAGCAACACATCTCAAAATGACGGGAACCTCCTTAGAGCTCTAACTACCACCCTATTATGGAAACATATTAGGGGAACACGGTTAATAACCGTTCCCAATGGTAATAATGTTAGAGATTGGACAATCCGCGGGTAAAGAACCTAAACTTGTTATGTTTAGAGTATGGTTCTCCCTCAACGACTGGAGCCCCTTTTATATAATTATAAAAGAAAGGAAACGGATGTGGGTGATCAATGATGGATTAAACATCCAGAGATTGCTTAAGGTATAGTCTATTCATGTTAGAAATAACATGTAAAATTCAGTTTGATGGAGACGAAATGAATATTCACTTAGGACAATCAATTCAAGCAAGAAATGAATTAAGTCGTATTTGTAATGTAAAATATCAAATTATTGGTGCTAAACATAGTGGACCAATTATAGGATGTATTCAAGATAGTGTAGTAGGATCTTATTTATTATCACAAGATGAAAATATTAGTTCTGAAGTTGTTTCAAATTTATTGTCAACTACTACATCTAAAACAAAATTTAATATTGATAAAACAAAATCATATAGTGGTAAAGAATTATTCTCATTTATTATTCCAGAAGATATTAATTCATCAAATAAAGTTAATATTAAAAATGGTAAATTATTATCTGGTATTATTGATAAAAAACAAATTGGAGCTAGTAAAAATTCTTTAATTCATTATGTTTGGGATAAGTATGGTCCGCGAGAAACACAAGAATTTATTGATAATACACAAAGACTTGCTATTAATTATCTTATGAATAAAGGTTTAACTATTAGTTTTGGTGATATGGTTATATCAGATGAATTAAATGACAAAGTTCAAAATTTTATTAATACACGATTATTATCTGCAACTTACCAATTAACACAATTTGAAAATGATAAAGAAAATTATAATCCAAAACTATTAGAAGAATTACAATCTGGGGAACTTAATAGTGTTGCATCAAATATTGGAAAAATGATTAGTGAAACTATGAATGATAGTAATGGCTTATATACTTTAGTCAAATCAGGATCTAAAGGTAATACTTTACAAATTTCACAATTAGCAGGTTGTATTGGTCAAATTAATGTTGAAGGTAAACGTATTCGTAAACGTGTCAATAATCGATCACTTCCTATTTTTCATCAAGATGATGATACACCAATGGCACGTGGTTTTATTAAATCACGTTTTCTTGATGGTTTAACAGGACATGAATTATATTTTAATACTATGGCGGGACGTGAAGGTCTTATTGATACTGCTCTTAAAACAGCACAAACAGGTTATATTCAAAGACGTATTGTTAAAAGTCTTGAAGATTTATCTGTTAGATATGATGGTTTAGTTCGTCATGCTAATAATAGTATTATTCAATTTGCATATGGTAATAATAATATTAATCTTGTTAAACAAACCTTTATTAAATTAAAATTAATTAATATGAGTAATAAAGATATTGATGATAATTTATTATTTACACAAAATGAAATTAAACAAATTAAAGGTGATAAAATTAAACAAATGAATGATAATATGAGAAAACTTTATATCAAATTTAGAAATAAACTTCGAGATATTTATTTTGTTTCAACAAATAATTATAAAGTTATTGAAGAAGAATTTCCATCACCAATTAATTTTAATCGTATTATTAGTGATTATAAAGGTAGTAATAAAAGTAATATTAAACCTGAATATATTTATGATAAAATTAATGAAATTATTAATAGTGAACAAATTTTAATGACATCACAATTAGAAAAAGATGAAGAAGTTCATAAATTTTTATTAAAAGTTTCATTATATGAATATCTTTCACCTAAAAAAGTTATTTTTAATTATAAAATATCACAAAATGATTTTGATAAAATGGTTAATACTATTAAACTTTCAATTATAAAAGGTTTTGTGGAACCAGGTGAAATGGTTGGTGTTATTGCTGCTCAAAGTATTGGTGAACCAACTTCACAAATGACACTTAATACAAAACATAGTGCAGGTATTGCTGGTAAAGGATCTGCTAATATGGGTGTTGGTCGTATTGAAGAAATTCTAGGTTTTAGTAAATCAATTAAAACACCAATAATGACAATGTATGTTGACAAAAAATATGATCATCATGCTAATAAAATTTCATCATATTTTAAATATTTAACATTACGTAAATTAATTAATAGTGGTGAAATTATTTATGATTCAAATAAAGATGATCATTTTTCAAAATTATTAAAAGATGATAAAGTTAGCAATCCATTTTTTATTAATAATAAAAAAGAAGATCTATCATTATTACCATTTGTATTTAGATATGTTCTTAATATTGAAAAAATGATGGATAAAGAATCAAGTCTTCTTGATATTAAAACAAAATTTATTACTTTCTGGTATAGAAATTTTGATGATGTTAAAAATATTAAAAATAAAACATATAAAAATATTATTAGTAACATTGATAAACTTGCTATTTTAAGTAATAATGATAATATTATACATATTCGATTTAGAATGAAAGACTTTACTTATTCAAGTTTAACTACATTTTTTAAAATTGTATTAGATGAAATTATTCTTAAAGGTATTAATGGTATTGAAGATATTGATATGACACATTCAAGAAGGATTAATTTTAATAAAGATCAATCAGTACAAATTGATAAAGAATATGTAATTAGTACCAGTGGTATTAATATTAAAACAATTAATACAATTAAAGGTATTGATAAAACTAGAACTACAACAAATGATATTTATAGTATTTATAAATATTATGGTATTGAAGCTGTAACTAAAGTTATACAAGATGAATTAATTGCAACGTATGCTGCGAATGGATCAGGTATTAACTTATCACATATCTCTTTACTTACTGATTTTATGACACATATTGGAACTGTTATTTCAATTGATAGAAATGGATTAAATAAATTACAAATTGATACCTTAGCACGAACCAGTTTTGAAAGACAAATGGATCATTTTATTAATGGAGCACTATTTAATGAATCAGATAATATGTTAAGTGTTTCATCAAATATTATGGTTGGTAAAGTATTTCCAGGTGGTACTGGTTGTTTTGATATTATGATGGATACAGATAAACTTAAACGTACAGAATATATTGATAATGAAACAGGTGGTAGAACAACTTTTATTCCATTTGATAAAGAAGGCTTATTTGAAGATTTAATTAATAATGATAATATTAATTTTGATGATATGTTTATTCCTAAATAAACATTTATTTTATTAAATTCTAAACATAATTTAATAATTTTTAATTATAAATATAATATTTATAATTAAAAAATATATTATTAATTAATTTAATTGAATTTATTAAAAAATAAATTCATACTTAGATCTTAATTTATTAATATAACTATAATTTTATTTCTTTAATATTGTATTTTTATTTGGATAAAGAATTATTATTTTATCAAATAGACATTGTGTACATTTTTGATGTATATCACAATAACCAAAATAAATTGGAAGAGTTTGGTACAAAAATATGTAGAATTCATATATAAAAATATATATAAATATTTATTAATAATATATTAATTTAAGTTAAATATATTGTTCAATATTTAATTAATAATGATAATATTAACTTTAATGATATGTTCATTTCGGAATAATATAAAACATATGGTTAACTATAGAATGACGTTTATAATTTATACCACATAACTTACATATATCATTCTCTTTAAAATTACAATTATGATGTTCATAAAATCCTAATAATTTATTACAATATTTACAATTTTTATTATAACTTTTTTGTGTCTGAATAAAAGGACTAAAACTCATTATATTAATATATAATTGAAATTTATATATTAAGAATCGAATAATTCTTAATATATAAACTTAAAATAATTCAATATAGTAGAATTCATATTTTTCTTAGTAATATATTAAAATAATAGATATATTATACATAATCTAAGAAAATATAATCATAAAAAAATATTATCATTATATGATAATATTAACTCTGATGATATGTTTATTCTGGAATAATATAAAACATATGGTTAACTATAGAATGACGTTTATAATTTATACCACATAACTTACATATATCATTCTCTTTAAAATTACAATTATGATGTTCATAAAATCCTAATAATTTATTACAATATT